>Ga0209415_10015219_pt1 | contig 12496 bp, 11 predicted proteins | sample PeaSoiSIISIP2007_FD_187696 | JGI IMG/M metagenome (GOLD analysis project Ga0209415, IMG submission 187696) | Peat soil microbial communities from Weissenstadt, Germany - SII-SIP-2007 (SPAdes) (version 2) | ecosystem: Environmental > Terrestrial > Soil > Wetlands > Peat | place: Germany... | reverse complement strand
CGGGCAAAACATCCCAATTGCGAATCCTTGCGTCTATACTAGCACAGAGAGTTTTCGGGGTTCACCATGTTTAATCATCACAAAGAGAAGACTTTAGAAGGCAGGAGCGGGAACCGCCTGCGGGCCGTATTGGCGTCGGTGATCGGTCTGGCGCTGCTGGCGCTCCCAGGGATGGCCCAGGACCCGAGTCAGACGCCAGCCAGCCCCGCGCCATCGCAGACACCGGCCCAGACACCATCCCAAGCGCCGCCACAGACCCAGGATAACGGCAAACCCAAGCAGGACGTCCCGGCCGAAGCCGGTGGTCCCACCGACGATCTGGGTCCATATGCGATTCCTAAGAAGAAAGCCGAAGACGCGCCGCCGCCACCTCCGCCCGTCACTGTGAAAAAGCCGGAGGATGTGCCGGACTATTCGCTGAAAGTAAACGTGCCGCTGGTCAACGTGGACGTGCTGGTAACGACCAAGGACGGGCAGTTCATTCCCGGGTTGAAGCAAGGCAACTTCCGCGTCATGGAAGACGGAGTTCCGCAGACGGTGACGCACTTCAATGTGTCGCAGGCGCCGATCACGGCGGTGCTGCTGGTGGAATATGCTTCGACGAATTACGTGTTCATGATTCAGGCTCTCCAGGCTTCGTACGCGTTCGCCAATTCGCTGAAGAAAGACGACTGGGTTGCGGTGGCGTATTACGATATGCAACCGCACATTCTGGTCGACTTTACTCAGGATAAGAAGGCCATATACGGGGCTCTGAACCAGTTGCGCATCCCGGGGTTCGCGGAGACCAATCTTTTCGACGCACTCTACGACACCCTGGATCGACTCGACCGCGTGGAAGGGAAGAAATACGTCATTCTGGTGACGACCGGCATCGACACGTTCAGCAAGCTGACGCTGGACAAGATCATGAAGAAGATCAAAGACACCAAGGATGTGACGATCTTCCCCATCAGCGTGGGATTCATTGTCCGGGAGTATTGCGACACGCATCCGGGCTATTGCCGCAACGCGCACGGCATGGGCATCCCAGTCGGACATATGGACTACCTGCAAGGCGACAACGAGATGAGAACGTTCGCGGCCATGACCGGGGGCCGCGCCTACTTCCCGCGTTTTGAAGGAGAACTGCCGGAACTGTTTGGGGATATTTCGAGCGACATCCGCAACCAGTACACGCTGTCGTACGCTCCCAGCAACGCGAAGCTCGATGGAACCTACCGCAAGCTGAAAGTTCAGGTGGTGGCGGCCGATGGCGGCCCGCTGAAAGTGAAGGACCAGAAGGGCAAGGACGTGAAGATCGAAGTCGTCTCGCGCGACGGATACACGGCGAAACATACGGTGGATTAAATCAGTACTCGGTACCCAGTACTCAGACCCGGTGACCGCTTCGAAAGCTGATGCTGAGCGGGTTGCTGAACACCTCGTAAACGCGCGCATCTCTGTGGAAGAGCGGCGCTTTCAGCGCTGCGCAGGCCAGCATAGTTAAGAGCGGGCTTCAGCCCCTGGGGTCATTCCTGACGCGATCGGCAAAGCCAAACCTCCAAGTGGCTAATTCCTTCCCCGAAAGACGAATTCCAATAATTCTTGTAAGGGCATACTAATCGCATTTAGTTAGTATTAATTTGCAGGAGTATAACCTTCGTATATGAGTACAACTGTGTGGTACAATGACAACATGGCAATCGAATATGCAACCGTCAAGGCCAAGGGGCAGGTGGTGATTCCAGTCGACATCCGGCGCAAGTTCCAGATTGACGAGGGAACAAGGGTCGCGTTTCTCGAGGAGGAAGGCCGCCTCTTCATCCAGCCAGTCACAGACGAGTTCATCGATGCGATGCAGGGAATGCTGGCGGGGCGGGGCCTTCCGGAGCGGGTGGGACGCGAGCCGGACCGGAATCTGAAATGAAAATGCACGTGCTCGACGCCAACGCCCTCTATCGCTTTCTGACGGGCGGTCCGGGGGCCGACATCGTGAGCCGACTCTTGAAGGATGCCCGCGACGCGGCGCAGCCGCTCCAGATGTCAGTGGTCAATTGGGGCGAGGTGTACTACACCATTGCCAAAGTTCAGGGTTTCCCGGAGACCGGCAAGATCATGGATCGGGTCAGGATGCTGCCGTTGACGATTCTGGACGCGGACGAACTCGTAACCACGCGTGCCGCTCGAATGAAGGCTGGATTCGGTTTACCCTACGCTGACTGCTTCGCGGCCGCCACGGCCGGGGCTAGCGGCGTCCTGGTCACTTCTGACGCAAAGGATTTCCGGAAGGTGCCCGAACTCCACGTTCTGGCCTTGCCGGAGCATAAACCCGGCCGCCGGCCCAGCTGAGTACTGACTTAGTGCAGGTGAAACAAATGGTCGAGCAGGAAAAAGACTCCTGCGCCCACGAAGACCAGCAAAGCCATCTTCATTGCAGGCTCTTTGTTGACCTCGGGAATCAGGTCGGACGCGGCGACATAAATCGTGACTCCCGCTGCCAGTGGTAGCCCCGCCCCGACGTGATGGCGGAACAGCGCCATCGTCAAAACACCCGCCAACGTTGACCCGCCCAGAACCACCGACGCGCCCCAAGCCGTGCCGCGGCTGCGTCCGCTGGCCAGCATGACGGAGCTCACGGTAAAACCCTCGGGAATTTTGTGCAGGAAGATCGCAAGAAAAATCAGCCAGCCCAGCCAGTTCGACACCAGGAATCCGGACGCGATGGCAATGCCGTCGAAAAAAGTGTGGATGATGAGGCCGAACAGCACGGAGTATCCCTTATGCGAGTGAATGAACTCATCACGATGCGTCTCTTCGCCAAAGTGGAAATGCGGCGTGACCGTGTGCTCGAAGAAGTGGATCATCAGATAGCCGAGTAGAACAAGAAATGCCGCGGACCGTCCGCGCAGCTCCAGGCTTTCCGGAACCATCTCGACCAGAGCGGTGGCCAGCATGAATCCCGCGCCCAGCGCGACAAAGTAGCGGAGGTAGCGCCTCTCCCAGTGGCGCTGCACAATGATCGCACCGCCGAAGACGTTGGCGGCAGCGGCAGTGAGACCGAGCAGGATGCTGATGAGGATGGGGTTCATTCGCTCCGGGATGATAGCAGTTCTCAGTTCCCGACTCTGACGGCAGATGCGCGCGAGTCTCCTTCTGGGAATTCAACATCATTTTTGGAGACTAAATGTTCACCAGTCACAGCAGTGCAGGGAGTCCTTGTGCAACCATCCTTTCCAGGGGTGCCTTATGGGCGAGTCTTACAAGGATTTGGTTGCCTGGCAGAAGGCCATGCATTTGGTGACCGAGATCTACCTGGCCACGCAGGCTCTCCCGCGAGACGAGCGCTACGGGCTAGCCAACCAGCTGAGGAGAGATTCTGTCTCAGTTTCCAGCAGCATTGCCGAAGGGCAAGCTCGGTCTTCTTCGAGAGAGTTCCGTCATTTTCTGGGTCACGCGCGGGGGGCGCTGGCCGAGATTGAGACTCAACTCATGATGGCACACAACCTGGGCTGCCTGCCCCCAAAACAAAGCCACAGCTTGATGGAGGAAGCGGCGGAACTGGGGCGGGTACTCAACGGGCTCGTGGCGTCAACCTAACGCGCGGCCCAGCCTTGCAGTCGAGGCCGGCGGGCGTAGCCTTTTCTGAGAACTGAGAACTGAGAACTGAGAACTGAGAACTGCTCCGTGCTATCCGCTATGCCGAATGTGCATCACGTCGCCATCCTGCACGATGTAGTCCTTGCCTTCCAGGCGCAACGTGCCCTTGGCTCTGGCGTTGGCTTCGGAGCCGGCCTCGAGGAGCTGGTCCCAGCGAATGGTTTCGGCGCGAATGAAGTGCTTTTCGAGGTCGGAGTGGATGGCGCCGGCTGCCTCCTGGGCGCGGCTGTGCGCGGGTACCTGCCAGGCGCGGCACTCGTCTTCGCCGGCGGTGAAGAATGAGATCAGGCCCAGTAGCTTGTAGGTCGTGCGAATCAGGCGTACCAGGCCGCTTTCCTTCAGGCCATAACTGGAAAGAAATTCAGCGGCGTCGGCATCGCTCATTTCGGCAAGCTCAGCTTCGACCTTGCCGCAAATCGCCGTGGCTGCGGCGTTGGGGCGCGCGGCAATTTCGGTGAGCTTGTACTGGCTTACCGACTCTTCGAGCTCTTTGCCCAGTTCGGTCGACTCGCCAATGTTGAGCACGTAGAAAATCGGCTTCTCGCTCAGGAACATGAAGCCGCGCAGTCGCTTCTTGTCTTCGGGCGTCATCTCCATTTCGCGCAGCGGCTTCTCGGCCCCGAGATGCGCATTGGCGCGTTTCAGCAGTTCGAATTCTTTTTCGAGTTCCGGAGTCTTCATCTTCTTGAGATCTTTTTCCAGACGCTCCAGACGTTTTTCGATCTGGCCGAGATCGCTGACCATCAGGTCGAACTCGACATTCTTGATGTCGCGCAGGGGATCGATCTCGGCCACCAGCGGAACCGCGGGGTCTTCAAACACCCGCACCACATGGGCGAGGGCATCGACCTGGCGCAGATGGCCAAGGTAGGCCGTTTCCTTGAGCGCATCCTGGCCAATGGCGCCGACGTCGACATATTCGACTGAAGTATGCGTCAGCTTCTTGGGATTGTAGAGCGCGGCCAGGCGGTCAAGGCGGTCGTCAGGAACCTTGGCGACGCCGATGTGCGCCTCGCGCGGGTTGCTGGCTTGCGCCGAAAGATGCGCCTTGGTCAGGATGCGAAACAGCGATGTCTTGCCCACCTGGGGCAGGCCAATAATGCCGGTTTTCATAAGAAAGCTCTTGGCTATTAGCTTTTGGCTTTTAGCTGGTTCTTTGTTGGATTAAGAATAGGGTTGACGGCGCTCTCGTCGCGCGTCAGACAACGTTTGAGGATAAACGATAGGGTGGGAATTGCCCAAACGAGTTCGCCGCGAAATAGTCGAACCGTTTTGGGACAGAAACTGAGAATCGCGCCCTTTGTAGCGAATCGGGAATTTCGCTGAATGCCCGTCCGGCGGCGGTTTCGACACTGTATGTGATTTTAATCACACTTAAAGGTGACGCGCAAAATAGAGGCTCCTTTCTTCTCGAAATAGTCTCCGGTCATAGCAGTTCCGCCGAAGCGGTGCGGTTGGCTACGGGGGAATTTGTTGAAGGTCAGGACTTGGAGGTCCGCAATGTCCGCTAATCCCGCAGCCAGCTGGCATCACAGCAACCAGTACAGCGCTGAATCTGCATGTGAACATTGTGGCGGGGTCGTACGCCACGAGCGCTGGTGCCTTACCTGCGATCCTCTGGTCAAGTATGCCTATGGAATTGTGGTCGACGCCGAGAAGTTGACCCTTCGCGACCGGTTAATCCTGCACGCCCTGGGAGTCTCATGGGCGATGAATCAGTGCCAGGGGGGCATGTGCCAGTACGATCTAACGCTTGGCGATCTAACGCCCGGCCGCCTGCGCGGCGGCTGCCGCCTGGACCGTGATCTTCACTGAGTCGGGCTGCGTCCAGACGGCCTTGCCGGTGGTCAGGTCCAGGCGGTTCATGGTGACCTTCAATCGCTTCTGGTCCACCTCGACCAGCAGGTAGTGATAATTCACTTCCTTGCTCTGGAAAGGATCGTCTGCGGCCCGCTCAATGGGATAAGCGTGAGCGGCTCCGCCTCCCGAGACAAAATAAGTGACGCCACCGTGCTCATGGCGCTCGTAGTTGTGCACGTGCCCGGAGAAAACCACGATGCGGTAACGAGCGAGGGCTTGGCGTGCCTCCAAGGTCTTCGCCAGCGCCTGCTCAGTGGTGCGGGCCGAGTGTCCGCCGCCATATTTCTTATCGTCCGAGGAACTGGTGTAGGGCGGATGGTGATCCATGACAAACACGAAATCAACGTCCGCGGGAACGTGGTCGAGTTTGTCGGCCAGCCACTGGCCTTGCGGGCCGGAAACTTCATCCAGAGAGCTGTCGAGCACCAGAACCCAGGTGTTGGCCACGCGCACGGAGTAGTAGCGGCTGTTCTTCAAATCGGGGAAACGCTGAAAGTAGTTCGCCAGCGCGACGTTTGCATCTCCGTGCAGGTCATGATTGCCCAGCGCGGGATAGACCGGAATCTTCTTGTCGCGGAAGGGGCTGGTTTCGCTGTCCCAGATCTTCCAGTCGTTGACGTCATTTCCGTTCAAGACGATGTCGCCGGTAAAGCAGATGAATGTAGGGTTCAAGCCGGCAATGGCCTGCACCAGAGCGACGCGCACGGCGGGATTGGCCGGTTCCGTGTCTTTGGGATCGTGGAAACGTGTGTCGCCGTAGGCCACGAAGCGAAACGGAGTCTTCACGTCGAGCTGCAGATCAACGGTGGACGTCTGCGCGCTCGACTTGCTGGTACAGCCGATCAGGATGCAGCAGATCGAGGTGCCGCCGATGAGCGCGAGCAGCGTTGTGCTCCCGAACAACGTTAGTGCCCCTTGCGCGAATGGTGTGCGTCGCGAACTCATGGGTGAACTCCCCTCTGTGGAGTGAGAGTCCTTATTGTCCCGGCCCGGGCCGGCGCGGCGAATAGGGCACCGCTCAGAGCAAGCACAGTTGCCAGACACAGAAAACGCTTCAGCATTGTTTGATCCTCAGCGGCACTTTAAACGGCACGCCTGAAAGTTTCCTGAAGCCAGAGAATGCCACGTCAGAACTTGAAGCGCACCATGAACTCCAGCTGCCGTGGCAAACCCGTCCCAGTATTTGTGCCTAACCCGTTCACGCTCGACGTGATGCTCCCAAAGCTGCCGCTCGAGAGAGTACCGGTCCCGCTACCGGAAACGGGCGCGTTGTAGTCCAAACTTGTAGACGGATCACCGAGCTGAACATGGTTGAAAATGTTAAAGGCCTGGACTGCAAACTGCATACCGACGCGCTCGGTCAATTTCGTCTCTTTGGTGAGCGCAAAATCCACTTGCCAGATGTTTAGCGCTCGCCCCACACCGTTCGGGGAGTTGCCGAACCGGGTAAAGTTCCCGTTGCTATCACCCGGCGGAGCCGCGAAAGCTGCGGGGTTCAGCAAAGAGGTAGTGGCTCCGAGTCCACCCGGGAGATAGTGCACTCCGCCAGGGAGATACAGCGGCACGCCGGGAACACGGTCAGGCCGCTGGGTGGTCTGGTCGTTGCCATCGGGGAGTCTGAAATTGTCTGTTCCATTCAGGTTCATCGTGACAGTTAGGGGATGGCCCGTGTGGAAAACACCGATACCACTAAGTTCCCAACCGCCAACGATTTTCCCGAGGACGCCACCGCCATCTAGAAGCGCCTTTCCGGGCCCAAAAGGAAGCTCGTAAACCGCGTTGGTCGTAAAGTTGTCCCGCACGTCGGTGACGCTGTCCCCTTTGTCGCAAAGTTGGCAGTTGACGTTTTCCGGCCCGTTGGATTCGCCACCACCAATGGAGCCGTCGTTGATGGAATGAGCGAGGGTGTAACGCGCCTCAAAGGAAAGCCCATTGGAAAGCCGGTGGCTGAGGGAAACCATCCCGGCGTGGTAGGTGCTTTGCCCGACATCGTGCTTGAAATCGACCGAGCCATACGGGTCTGTCGTCTGAGTCGGATCGGCGGGGTTGGCGCCCGGAAAGTACTGGTCTAGTGGCCGCGTGCAGTTGGTGTTGCCGGTGGAATCAGTGAACACAAAGACCGGTTCGGAGCACAAATTCACCGCACCACGCGAGAACAATCGAACGCCGTGGCTGCCAAGGTAGGAAGTGGTGAACAGAAAGCCCGAGGGTAGTGTGTGCTCGATTGTCAATCCCCAGGTCTCAGAGTACAAGTCCTTGCGACCGTGCCGTTGCAGGGCCCGTGGGTGATTCGGGGCGCTCGCGAAACCCGTTAGAACGGGATCCCGTTGTGCCACGGCGGGGCTGAGGGGGATATTTCCGGTAACGGATGCGCGGAAGGTGTCGCTCTCCAGCCCAGCGTTGAGGTCATCGTTTTGGGCGGCACCATGGTAGATGCCGGCGCCGGCACGGATCACGGTTTTTCCGTGGAACTTGGAGGGCGCCCACGCGAAGCTCACGCGCGGATCGAAGTTCGTGAAGTCAGAATTGTACAGGGTGGGGTTCTTGGGACAAGGCGGCGTGTTGATGGGAGCCACGAAAGGAGTGTTGAGCGAACCTGAGCCCAAGCAGGCTCCGTGGAATTGGTCGAAGTCGAAAACGGTGGTCCGGTTATCCGGCACATGCGCCACTCCGTAATATTCCCAACGGAGTCCTAAGTTCGCGGTAAAGGTGGGAGTGACCTTCCACTCGTCCTGAAAATAGGGCAGGTAAAACGTGCGGCGATACTTGTGGCAGCACCACGGTGCAATGTAAAAGACGTTGCTGAGTGTGGCAGACACCAAACTAGTTTGGTCCCCGAAGGTCAGTACATTGTTTGATGTCTGACCCTGGTTGAGTCGGACACGGCGGATTTCCATGCCAGTCTTGAAAGTGTGCGGTCCACGAGTCCAGGTAAGATTGTCGATAAAACCGAAGGTGGTCCCGACCTCGACGTCCTCCGAGTCGTTGTTGATAGGCGTGATGGGTGTATTGCTACCTACCGCATAAGGAAGCACGCTGATCTGCGGATTGTGGAAGGGCGAGCGGTTGATGAACACCTTGGCCTCGTTGAACAGAGAGGCGCTGAAAGCGTGCTGCAGGGCGATGAAGTAATTGGCGGGATGATTAAAGATCGCCTGATCGTCAAAGAGTTGGCTGATAGGAGCGTTGTAGTGGAGAATATCGCGCTGAGCCCGCCCGTACAGAGTCGTGCTTTCGCTGAATTTGTGGTCGATGCGAATCAACGCCTGATCTTCGTGGATGATGGTGGGAGTGCCGTGAGTAAAATTTTCGTCATCCGCGTCGCCGTTCGAACTGAAGGCGCCGTTGGGAAACACGCGCGTCGGCGTGCAGGTTCCCACCGTTCCTGTGGAAGCGCGCCAAGGATACGCCTGAAGAATAGAGCACATCTGCGGCGAGGGTCCCACACCGCCCCTGCCGTTGACCAGAATGTCGTTCACAAGGAGGGCCGTGGGCACAACGCCTACCTGCGACGTGGTTTGAAGCTGGCGGAGCCCTTCGAAGCTCAAGAAAAAGAACGTGTTGTCTTTCTTAATCGGCCCTCCGAGCGTAAGGCCATACTGCCCCAGGCGAAACGGGGGGATCGCGGGATTGCCATTCAGATCATAGTCTGTGAAGTTGCGCGCGTCGAAGACAGAGTTTCGAAGATAACCAAAGGCCGTGCCGTGCCAATCATTGGTGCCGTGCTTGGTTTCTACGTTAATCTGACCACCGGCTTGAGTGCCGTATTCGGCATCATACAAAGCGCTGTTGACGCGGTATTCTTCAATCGCATCCTCGGAGATTTGCAACCGCACCTCAGACTTCTGCGCTTGTTCCTGAATGCCGCCAGCATCAACGCCATCGAAGTTCCAATTGTTGTCGTCAATGGCCCGGCCCGCGAAGCGAATCGTACGCTGGTTCCCGCCACCGTCATCCTGGGCAAAGGGCGCGAGCAGAGTGAGTTCTGACCAGTCGCGGCCATTGACGGGAAGATTGGCAATTCGATTCGTATCGATCACCGTGGATGCCTCAGCCGAGCTGCGCTCCGAGGGGGCCTCAGATGCCTTGACTTCGATTTGCTCGCTAATCGCGCCGACCTCGAGCCTGGTATCCAATGTGTGGGTCTGGCCGATTTCCAGGACGACATCGTCGATGGCCTTGGTCTTGAAACCCGTGTTGCTAAACGTCACCGTATAACGGCCAACCGCCAAGCCGGGGAACCGATAGTAGCCTTTCCCGTTGGTTGGCTGCTGCTGGCTGAGACCTGTGTCCACAGCCAGAACTTTCACGTTAGCGCCGGCAATCACGCCCCCGCTGCGATCGGTGACCGTACCTTCTAGCACGGCGCGATCCACCTGGGCGTCCGCCGCTGGCGTTGCAGCCAGCAGCAGCAGCGCGGCCAGCGCCAGAGCAGGTGCGAGGCGGAAGAAAACGGAGAGGGTCGAACGGCGGCGGTGGTGAATCCTCATGGCTGAGCTCCTTGCGTTCAAGAACTGCTGAATCGGGAGAGGCCCTTGCGGTGGCTCGACGGCCACAGCGCGAGGAATAGTTCCCCCGGGGAATGAAGTGGACTTATATGACGGGCAATCCTAGAGTCGGGGTGTGACGGGAGGATGAACGCCACGTTAATATTTTTTCAGGTTACCGAGCGCCTTTCCGGCTTCGGTTCTAAACTGTGGAGAGAATAGGGATCCTCGGCTGCCCATCTCATGAAACTGCTGATCGTGGAAGACGAAGCGCGTATGGCCGACCTTCTCCGCAAGGGGCTGACCGAGGAAGGCCACACCGCGACTTGCGCGTCGGACGGTGCCGAAGGCCTGGCTCTGGCGAAGGCCTACGAGTTTGACGTCATTATTCTAGACGTGATGATGCCGAAGCTTACGGGATATGAGCTGGCTAAGCGCTTGCGCGCGGAAAAAGTGCGGACGCCGATCCTGATGCTGACGGCCCGCGACTCCGTGCCCGACATTGTCCGCGGCCTCGACCTGGGCGCCGACGACTACATGACCAAGCCGTTTTCGTTTGACGAATTGGTGGCGCGGCTGCGGGCGGTGAAGCGGCGCGCGTTGGTGGCGCAGGACGTCAATCTGCGGGTCGCCGACCTGGTGCTCGATCCGGCCAGCCGCGAGGTTTTGCGGGGAGAAGAGCGGGTCTCGCTGACCCGCACGGAATACAATCTGCTGGAGCGCCTCATGTACCGCGCCGGCAAGGTCGTTTCGCGGCGCGCCCTCATCGAATCGGTCTGGGGATTCGACCGTGACATCGAAGAAAATACACTGGACGCTTTCATGCACCTGTTGCGCAATAAGATCGATTCCCCGGGGCGCCCCAAGTTGATTCAGACCGTACGCGGCGTGGGCTACATGATTCGTCCCGATGGGACGCCCTGAGAAGACCAGATATGAGAAGACTGGCATGAGAAGACTTGGCATGAGAAGACCGTCGATCGGCGTGCGTCTCACGCTCTGGTATCTGGCGATTTTCGCTCTCGCGCAGCTGGCTTTCGGCGCGGGCATGTGGTTCATCCTGCGGCATAATCTGTATGACCTGGTCGATGACGGCCTAGAAGCGCAGATCGACGATCTGAAGAACTTCCTGCTGTCCCAGCCAAGGGATCGTCCCATGGCCAAGCTGCAGGAGGAAGTGAACGAAACCTACGCCATCGAACACTCCGGCGATTATCTGGCCGTCTATGCGGAAAACAACCAGCTGATTTACCGTGCGGCGTTCTTCGATGCGCACCCATCGCAGCTCCTGCCACCGGATCAAATCGAGCGGCCTAGCCTGAAAAGCCGCAGGATCGACGGCCGGCTCTTCCGTTTTGTCCTGCAGAAAATGGATATCAACGGCCACGTTTACACCGTGCAGATGGGTGTTCCAGCCGACGACGTTGTCGAGACTCTCCATCTGTTCCGCTCCTATCTGCTGATGTTCGCCCCCCTGCTATTACTAGTGGCGGCAGGTGGTGGTTACTGGCTGAGCCGGAGAGCGCTCGCTCCCGTGGATGCCCTGGTGCAAACCGCGCGCCAGGTCAGCGGAACGAATCTCAACAGCCGTCTGCAGAAATTACAGACGGGAGACGAACTGCAGCGCCTGTCGGACACGCTGAATGAAATGCTCGACCGGATTGAATCGGCGTTTCTGCGCATCACGCAGTTCACCGCTGACGCCTCTCACGAACTGAGGACACCAGTGTCTCTGATTCGCACCGAGGCCGAGCTGGCGCTGCGCCGGTCGCGGGGAGAGGCCGAATATAAGGAGTCGCTGCGCCACATTCTGCTCGAAGCGGAGCGCACGACTGCCCTCATCGAACAATTGTTGTCGATGGCGCGCGCCGACTCCGGCCGCGAGACGCTCCACCTGCAGCCCGTGGATTTGAGCCAGACGCTGCGCAGCGTGGTCGACGGATGGCAACGGGTGGCCACCATTCGCAACCTGCAATTCTCCGCAAGCCTTGCCGTTCCAGATTCTTCTGTGATGGGCGACGACACCTTGCTGAGAAGATTAGCCGACATCCTGCTCGACAACGCGTTCAAGTACACGTCTTCTCCCGGCTCGGTTCACCTGTCTCTCGAAGCCATAGGCGACAGCGCGGTGATCACTGTACGGGACTCAGGGGTGGGCATCGCCGAAGAAGACCAGGGCAAGATTTTCGAGCGCTTCTATCGCGTCGACAAGGCGCGGAGCCGTGAGCAGGGTGGCGCCGGCCTCGGGCTGGCCATCGCACAATGGATCGTTACGCAGCACGGCGGCTCGATCGGGGTCGAAAGCCGTCCTGGCTCCGGCGCAACGTTCCGTGTGGAGGTGCCGATGATTGCAGCGCCCGTGCGGAATCCCCTGCCCGCCTGATCGCATTCAAAATTTGCAATGGCTGCCGTACAATGGAAGAGCCTTTCCAGCGCCGGGATGGCGGAACTGGCAGACGCAGCGGACTCAAAATCCGCCGACCTTCGGGTCTTGGGGGTTCGACTCCCCC
>Ga0209415_10015218_pt1 | contig 12496 bp, 13 predicted proteins | sample PeaSoiSIISIP2007_FD_187696 | JGI IMG/M metagenome (GOLD analysis project Ga0209415, IMG submission 187696) | Peat soil microbial communities from Weissenstadt, Germany - SII-SIP-2007 (SPAdes) (version 2) | ecosystem: Environmental > Terrestrial > Soil > Wetlands > Peat | place: Germany... | reverse complement strand
GTGCTCGAAATCCTGCCCGACGGCTACGGCTTCCTGCGCTCGCCCGACTACAACTATTTGCCCGGCCCCGACGACATCTACGTCTCCCCGTCGCAGATTCGCAAGTTCGACCTCAAGACCGGAGACACGATCAGCGGCCAGGTCCGTCCGCCCCACGAAGGCGAAAAATATTTCGCGCTGGTCAAGATTGAAGCCGTCAACTTCGAGTCGCCCGACGAAGCCCGGAACAAGATTCTGTTCGATAATCTGACCCCGCTCTATCCGCAGGAGCGTCTCAAGCTGGAGACTGCCCGCGAAAACATCAGCGCCCGGGTCATGGATCTGCTTACGCCCCTCGGCAAGGGACAGCGCGGCCTGATCGTCTCCCCGCCCCGCGCCGGCAAAACCATGCTGCTACAGAACGTTGCCAATTCGATCACCACCAACCATCCGGAAGTAGTCTTGATGGTCCTGCTGATCGATGAGCGCCCCGAGGAAGTCACCGACATGCAGCGCTCGGTGAAGGGGGAAGTAATTTCCTCCACGTTCGATGAGCCCGCTGCTCGCCACGTTCAGGTCGCAGAAATGGTCATCGAAAAAGCCAAGCGCCTGGTCGAGCACAAGCGCGACGTGGTCATTTTGCTGGATTCAATCACCCGCCTGGCGCGCGCCTACAACACCATTGTCCCGCCCAGCGGTAAAGTGCTTTCCGGCGGCGTGGACTCCAACGCTTTGCAGCGTCCCAAGCGCTTCTTCGGTTCCGCCCGCAATATTGAAGAAGGCGGTTCGCTGACGATCATCGCTACCGCGCTGATCGACACTGGTTCCCGCATGGACGACGTGATCTTTGAAGAGTTCAAGGGCACTGGCAACTCGGAAATCATCCTGGAACGCAAGCTGGTCGACAAGCGGACGTTCCCCGCGATCGACATCCAGCGCTCCGGTACCCGAAAAGAAGAGCTGCTGATTCCGAAGGAAGACCTGACCCGCATCTGGGTCCTACGCAAAGTTCTAAACCCGCTGTCCCCAGTCGAGGCCATGGAACTCCTGATCGACAAACTGAGCAAAACGAAATCCAACGGCGAGTTCCTCGCCAATATGAGCAGTCTGTAGTCTGCAGTGCCTCCGTTCACGCAGGGACAGCCGCCCCCGGCTGTCCAAGTGTGGAGGCAGGTCTTCTTGTGGAGATGGGTCTTCGACCCGTCCAGGCCGAGCGAGGCTCGGCAGGCTCTTGTCCACACTCCGGTGCGCTAAAATGCAACATCGTATGCCCGCGCGCCGGTCCATCCAGCTCCTCCAAATCGGATTCTTTGCAGCTTGTTTGGCTCTATGCCGGGCCCGCGGACAGGATGCCACACCAGCCCATCTTTCGATGGCCACTTCCGAGCGCTGGAAGAACGCAGGCTGGTGGCCAACTAAGGGAACGCCGGCGCTCCGCGACTACGTCGGCCCGGCGGCCTGCACCCGGTGTCATGCTGAAATTGCGGCGTCTCAGGCGCAGACTCCGATGTTTAAGGCCGCCAGCCGCGTCTCGGACTCGATACTCCTGCAGCAGCATCCGGAATTGCGATTCTCCGACGAAAGCTACAGCTACGTTCTATCGCACACCCCAAGTGAAACCAAATTCCTGATCAAAGACAAAACCAATGCTTTTTCCGCGGACGCGGGCTGGGCTTTTGGGTTAGGAGAGATATCGCAGACCTACTTGATCAAGCAGCACGATACCTTCGTGGAAAGCCGGCTCAGCTACTTCCGAAGCTTGCAAGGTTTGGACATCACCCCGGGCCACGCCGCGGCTGCGCCCGCCCCCATCGAGAAGGCCCTCGGCGACCCGCAACAACCCGAGACCGTCCGCCGCTGCTTCGGTTGCCATGCCACCGCATCCACCGTTTCCGGAACCTTCGATCCGGAACATGCCATCCTCGGCGTAACTTGCGAAGCCTGTCACGGTCCGGGGGCCACCCATGTTACCGCCATGGACGCCGGTCAAATTGCCGCAGCCTCCGCCACTACGTTGAATCCGAAACGACTGTCACCCGTCGATTCCGTGGATTTTTGTGGCGCCTGCCATCGCACTTCAGTCGACGTTGTCCTGGACCTGCCGCCCCACATCGGAGTCACCAACCTCCGCTTCCAACCGAGCCGCCTGGAAAGAAGCCTTTGCTGGGGTACGAGTGGCGATCCTCGAATCACCTGCATGGCCTGCCACGATCCTCATAAGCCGCTGGTGCGCGATTCGGCTGCCTACGATGGCAACTGTCTGCAGTGTCACGCCGGGCCAGCAACTCCGCCAGATGCGAAGCTTGCGCCGGCTTGCAGAGTAGGCACGAGAGACTGTGCCTCTTGCCACATGCCAAAATACGAGATCCCCTGGGTGCACGGAGTTTTCACCGACCACTTCATCCGCATCGTCCACCCCGACGCACCCTTCCCGGAGTAGCTTTTCCGCGAGGCAGATCACCCGCCTTTGCGGTATTCTTTTTCTGAGCTCTCACTACCACGATTCAATGAGCCTAAAACGAATTCCCTTCCCAGTACTCTGGATCCTGCCGGTCTTACTGGTCTCCCCTGGGCGAGGGCAATCCCGAAGCGACACGGCTACTCCCCGGGATGCGCAAATCGCGTCACCCCCTTGGGCCGCCGAACCAGCAGGCGCGAATCGTTGCAAAGTTTGCCACTTTTCTGAAGTCGAAGGATACGCACGCTCCGCCATGGCGCACTCTCTGCGCCGTGCTGGCCAGGAACCAAGCGGCACCGTCACTACCCCAGACGCCAAAATTACGATGTCCTCCTCGCCCACCGGCTATTGGCAGCGTCTCGAGGCTGGCGGAGACATAAGCAACTACCGCATCGACTATGTGATCGGCTCCGGCAATCACGCCTCCGGCTATCTGCTTGACCTTGCGGGTCGTCTATTTCAGTCTCCAGTGGCCTTTTACAAGAGCCGCAATTCCTACGATTTGGCCCCCGGTTACGAAAAAACTCAGGACCCCGATTTCACTCGCCCGGTCGCGGAAGGTTGCGTCTTCTGCCATGCCGGGACCGAACTCCACGTTTCCGGCACCGAGAACCAATACCGCCCCCCCGTATTCTCGGCGGAAGCCATCACCTGTGAACGGTGCCACGGACCCAGCGAAAAGCATCTGGCTGATCCTCGAGCGGGCACGATCGTCAATCCAGCAAAACTCGAGCCTGGGGCTCGCGACAGCGTCTGTGAGCAGTGCCATTTGATAGGGGTCGCTCGAGTGCCGAATCCCGGGCGAGAATTTCGTGACTTTCAACCCGGGGAGCGTTTGGAAAGCATCTTTACCACCTACCACGACGCTTCGCCCCCCAACACTCCAGCGGGCGCATTCAAAGTCATTAGTCACGTCGAGCAGCTTGCCATGAGCACGTGTGCGCGCAGCAGCCAAGGCCGGCTCTGGTGCGGAACCTGCCACGATCCGCACAACAAGCCGGTTCAGCCCGTCGAGTTCTATCGCTCTCGGTGCCTGTCCTGCCATAAGGGAACGTTTCCCAGTTCCCATCCCAGCGCAGACACTAATTGCATTGGCTGCCATATGCCCCGCCGCGACGCCAAAGATGGTGGCCACACCGCCTTTACCGACCACCGAATTCAGCGCCGTCCCGAGCCGCAGTCCGATCTGCCGCCCGCCGGCGACATTGCCGCCTGGCGTGAGCCGGCACCGGACCTGCAGACGCGCAACCTTGGCATCGCCTACATCAATGCAGGCCTGCAGCGCGGATCGTCGCAATTCATCGTCCGCGGATATCGCCTGTTGACCGAGGTTCAGCAACAATTCGCCTCGGATGCCGAGGTTTTCACCTGGATGGGCACCGCCCTGCTTCTGGGAGGACAGCCATCGGAAGCGGAGCTGGCTTTTGAACGCGCCCTGACACTGAACCCAGACTCAGCCGTCGGGGAGACGAATGTCGCCGCCGCCCATCAGCAGACAGGAGACATCGACGGTACCATCGCCCACCTGGAGCGTGCGGTTGCCATTGATCCCATGCATCTCTCGGCAACCACACAGCTCATCAATCTCTATCAGCGACAGGGATACTTGGCCAAGGCCGCTGACCTGGCTGACCGCGTCCGCGCGACCATGGAGGAACCGCCAGCCCAACCCAATCCCCTGAAGACGGCCGAAGAGGTTTTCAAGAACATCCAGGTACTGAAAGGCGCCCCGTCCGACCAGATTCTCCCCACCATGCGGTTCGTTACTAGCTCTCTGGGCGTGCAGTGCAGCTTCTGCCACGTGGAAGGCCATTTCGAAAAGGACGATAAAAAACCGAAACAGCTGGCGCGCAGCATGATGCGGATGATGTTCGCCATCAATCAGAATAATTTCGAAGGCAGCCGCAGCGTCACCTGCTACTCCTGCCACCGGGGAGCGCCTAAGCCGGATGCCGTCCCAACCATTGGCAGTGAGATGCCTCCGGCACCCGAGATTGCTACCGCCACGAATCCGATGCCGGAAAATCTTCCAACCGCCCTGCCCACCGGCGAGCAACTCGTCGACCACTACATTCAGGCGCTGGGCGGAGCTGCCGCACTCGAGAAAATCACAACCCGGGTGCAGAGCGGCAGTACGGAGGCCGAAGGAAAGTCAATTCCCATCGAAGTTTTGAGTAAGGGACCACTCAAGCAGTTGCTGATCGAGCACATGCCGGGCGGCGATACCGTTACCGCGGTGGATGACAGCGCCGGCTGGGTAAGCATCCCGGGGCGGCCTTCGCGCGACATGCAAGGCTCCGATCTTGACGCCGCCCGCATGGACGCCGACCTGCAGTTCCCTTTGCACATCAAGCAGCTGTTCCCCGAACTGCGCGTGGAATATCCGGAAACCGTCGATCATCGCGAAGCCTATGTAGTCATGGCAATGCGGGAAGGGCAGCCGCCGTGGAAGTTTTATTTCGACGCCCAGTCTGGGCTGTTGGTGCGGCTGGTGTGCTATGCCGGCTCTCCCCTCGGTCTTGACCCCACCGAGATTGACTACCGGGATTACCGTGAAGTGGACGACGTGAAAACCCCCTTCCGCTGGACAATTGCTCGAGCCGGCAGTCGCTCGACCTTCCAAATAAAAGAGATTCGGCAGAACGTTCCGATTGACGACGCCAAATTCGTGAAGCCGTCGCCACCCGTACTCAAGCATCCCAAACCATGAGCCCGCTCTAATAGGCGATATCTTTCAAGAGACGCATGTCGTAAGCCGCGCACCCGGCGCTCCGGAATATCGGAGCGCCTTTTTTGCTTGTGTGGGGACAGGCGGCTCGCCCGTTCAGCCGCGCGCAGGTCGGCAGCATTTTTTGGGTTTCACATCTTCAGCCCAACCCTGAAAAATGGTAAGGTGTCATTGGAGGCTGGGATGAAATACCTAATCGGAGTTCTCACCGTCTGCGTGATGATGATGTTGGCTGCCCCCACTCTTGCCGCGGACGAGCACGGGGGCCACGGCAAAAATGAAGTGGGGAATGGACATGTTCCCGCGCATGGGCCTGCCCCGGCGAAAGGGGAATACCGCGAGGCGCCGCGAACCCAGAAGGGATTCGCCGACAAGAAGGGACACCCGGATGCTCCCCACGTACATGCCGACGATAAATGGGTTGGACACACCGGCCGGAACGATCCCCACTATCGCCTTGACCATCCCTGGGAGCACGGACGCTTTGGCGGCGGCTTCGGCCCTGGGCATGTCTTCCGGATCGAGGGAGGAGGAAGGGATCGCTTCTGGTTTGGCGGCTTCTACTTCAGCGTCGCCCCCTACGACTACACCTACTGCAACGACTGGCGGTGGGATAGCGACCAGATCGTGATCTATGAAGATCCGGATCACGATGGTTGGTACCTGGGCTACAACGTAAGGCTGGGCACCTACATCCACGTCATGTACCTGGGTTCGTAGGCGGCGTACCCTTCGGGCGCATCTAGTGATGAGGTGTCAAGGGGCTGAGCAGGTATGTACGTACATTTCGGTGTGTACAAAGCGTTTCACGTGGAACACTTAACGCGTTCTGCAATGCCCCTCAGGAATTGCTCGCCGGCCCCTGGTCCATGACGTACACTCGCCCCGGCCCCGCGGTCTGGATGTTGTTCTTCTGGAAGCGATCCTTGATCCGCCGCCGCAGCTCCCGGCTTACTCCATACTGTTTATTGGGGCGGGTCTTCACCAGCATCAGGTATTCCACCTCGCCGTTGCCCACGCGATCGATGCCCGGCACCTGAATCTCGCCCACAATATCAGTGGCAAACCCAGGATCGTGCCGCACTTCCTCGCCGACCTGCCGCAGCAGCTCCACGATGTGGTCGCTGGGCTCGTTGTAAGCCGTGGTGATGCGCAGCGTAAGCTGCGACCAGTCGCGCGTCATGTTGGACACGATTTTGATTTCGCTGTTGGGCACGGTGTGCAGCGTGCCGTCGTCATCGCGCAACACGGTGCGGCGCAGGCTCATATCTTCGACCACGCCCTTCACTCCCGCGATGCGGACGGTGTCGCCGATGTCGTACTGATTCTCCAGCAGAATATAGAAGCCGTTGATGAAGTCATGAACCAGGGTCTGCGCGCCAAAGCCGATGGCCAGGCCCGCGATGCCGGCACTCGCCAGCAGCGGCCCCAGATTCAGCCCAAGCAGAGGCAGCACCGTCAGTGAAGCGACAAAAATGACGACGAAGACGCCTACACTGGTGAGCACGCTGGCCAGGGTTTGCACCTGCCGCGCGCGCACGCCCGAAGGCAACTTGCGCCCCTGCAGGGCCGCCACTTTGCCAGTGATAGCGCGGAGCAAGCGGATGAGCACGAAGGATACGAGCACCACCAGGACAATCTTGGGCGCGTCATGGCGGAGGAACGCCATGGTGTCCTCGCGCCAATCGCGAAACAGTTCCGGCAAGTTTCCCGCCTCGGGCAGCGGAGCGAACATGAGAATGCGATTCATCCTGCGGCGCGATTATAGCAAGCTGGAAGGGGCGTTCGGGCACGTGGCAGCCGTATAATCGTCTATGCTTCTGTGCTCTTTCGAGGTCAACGTGCCACACAAATCCATTTGCGTGATTGGCTGCTTGCTGCTCTCGGCCATCCTGCTGCCGGCCGCCGGGGTGGGGCCATCCTCACAGACCGACATTCCCTCTGCCACTCAGGGGCCAACGCCGCCCGGGCAGATCACGCCTCCGAGCCGGTTGCCCAATCAGTTGCCGACGCCGGAGGACGATACGACTACCCGGATGGAAAAAGAAATGGCCAAGAAAGCCAACCAACAACGGCAGGTTCAGCTCAAGCATGACACCGAACAACTGCTCAAGCTGGCCAACGAACTGAAGCAATACGTGGACAAATCCAACGAGGATATTCTTTCCGTGGACGTGGTCAAGAAAGCGGACGAGATTGAGAAGCTGGCGCACAGTGTGAAATCGAAGATGAGAGGGAGCGACTGAGCGGGCCGGTTACGTTTAGCGCGGCATAACTTCCAGCCATAGACTTTTCCATCGCAGATTTTTCCTTCGCCGCTGCCATTCCGGAGAAATTGAGACGGATGAGCGTGCGGAGTGAAGCTAGCTTCGAAAAGATTGCAACTGAGTGTCAAGAAGGATAGAATCACCGGCATGCCACTGCCACAAACTGAAGCTCCTGGACGCCTGCAGGCGGAACTGATGTCGCGGGGCCTGCGCATGACCCATCAGCGGCGCACCATTCTCAGCGTGGTGGAGACCGCCAAGCAGCATCTCGATGCCAGCCAGATCCTGCGCAAGGCGCGGCGTCTCGATCCGCAAATCGACCGGGTTACGGTCTACCGGACCATCAATTTGCTGAAGCGGCACGGGCTGATCGATGAGCTCGATCTGATGCACATGCAGGGGGAGAAGCACTACTACGAACGGCGTCCGCAGCGGGACCACATTCACATGGCGTGTTTGCGTTGCGGCAAGATCCTCGAGTTCGAGAGCGATCTTTTCGACCGGCTCAAGGGGCAGATTCAGCGCGACTGCCAATTCCACATCGTGGTTACGCGGCTGGAAGTGGGCGGTTATTGCAACCACTGCCGCACTGCTCCTGCCGCCTGACTTCGCCGTCTGTTGCATCTCGTTGCATCAACTCTGAAACAAAAAATGATGCGGGTATCTTGACCGGACGAAAGCTCCCCGTCTACCATACAGATTCTTAATTGCAACTCGGTTGCAAATAAGCTGTGGCACATAATGCAACTGAGTTGCAAGTAGGAATACCGAATCATACAACCCTATGACACGAGTGCTTGCGATCTGCTTCTTCCTGTGGTTTATCGCCGTGGTGAACTCCGCCGCGCAGGAACCTCCTTATTTCGTCACTTACTCTCACGATCTGGAAGAGCCGGGAAATCTTGAGATGGCGGTGAAGAGCGCGCAGGGGACGCCAAAATACGGTAACCCTTTTATCAGTGAGACGCTGGAGCTCGAGTACGGGGCTAAGGGATGGTGGACCACGGAGGTCTACCTGGCGGGGCAGCACACTTCGAATGACAGCACGATTTTTACGGGATTTCGCTGGGAAAACCGCTTCCGGCTGCTGCTGCGGGAGCATTTCATCAACCCAGTGCTTTATGTGGAGTACGAAAACACCAACCAAGGCGACCGGAGTCTGCTGGAAGTGGTGGGTCATGACAGCATCTCGGATCTGCTGGTGACCAACGCCCAAGGCCGCTCCACGACGCAGCGGGAGATGGAGCTGAAACTCATCCTCTCCAGCAATACGCACGGCTGGAACATTTCGGAGAACTTCATCTCAGAGAAAAATATGGTTGAGGACGTGCCATGGGAGTTCGGATATGCGCTGGGCGTGAGCCGTCCATTGGCGCTGGCCGCGAGTGCGCGACCCTGTGTTTTTTGCCGGGAAAACTTTTCCGCCGGGGTGGAGTTGTACGGTGGCCTGGGTGATCTCGAGGGTTTCGGGTTGAAGGCGACGTCGCACTACGCAGGCCCGACGATCGGCTTCGATATTCCGCATGGGCCGACGGTCAGTTTCTCGCCCAACTTCGGGCTGAATGACAACAGCGTGGGCGTGATCTACCGCTTCAAGGTTTCCTACGAGTTGCAGCAGATATTGGGACATCTTCACCGGGAGGCGAAATGAACCGGGTGCGGCAAACATGGGTTGGGCTGGCGCTGGTGGGGATCGTGGCGTGCGCCGCGGCCCAAGCTCCCTGGGTGAATCATGTTTCCGGGCAGGAGCAGGCGAAGAAGAATCCGTTCGCAAAGCAGGCTGACGCAATTGCCGCCGGCTCGCGGTTATTTTCCGACCACTGCGCGAAATGCCACGGGCCGGACGCTCTGGGACGCAAGAAAAGACCCAGCTTGCGCACGCCGGAAGTCCAAGGCGCCGCCGACGGCGAGATCTTCTGGCTGTTGAAGAATGGTAATCTGCGCCACGGCATGCCCTCCTGGAGTTCCTTACCCGAGCCTTCACGCTGGCAAATCATCGCCTATGTGAAGAGCCTTGGCGAATATCCCCCGAGCCATTAACCAACGCAGAGCGATGAAACTTCAGGGAAAGCCAGGCAGTGCCGGTTAGCTAGGACAAGCCCTGGGCTGGGCCGCTTCCGATGATCGCATGCGAACCGGGCGCAACGCGTTCTACTTCACGACTTTACGATAACCATGCCGCATGGCAGAGGAGCGGGACGCCAGGTGCGGGAATGATCCAACTCGATGACTACGGCTTGACAGACATCCACATTTCTGCAAATGTCGAAATATGAAACAAGCGAAGCCAACCAACAAGACTGACGAACAAGTGGCCAAATACGCCGATATGTTTTCGGCCATGGGGACGGAACCGAGACTCAGGATCATGCAGTTGTTGCTCTCGGCGCATCCCGAGGGGCTGGTTGTGGGGGAGATTCAGGAAGGGCTGCAGATCCCTAATTCGACGCTATCCCATCACCTCGACAAGCTGAAGAGTGAGGATCTGGTGCGGGTGCAGCGCGAGAGTACGTTCTTGCGTTACACGGCGAACACCGAAGCGCTGCAGGGATTGCTGCGATTCCTGTACGCAGAGTGCTGTACCCGGAACAAAGCAGTGCGGTCGCAAGCGATTATTCAAGTCTGCAAATAGGAGAAATCCCGTGGACAGCACAAATATAAAAGACGTGGTCAAGGAGAAATACGGGCAGGCGGCGCTGCGGGTGAAGAGCGGCGGCAGCAGTTGTTGTGGAGCTACGGCGATGGGCGACGCAGGCTGCGATCCGATTACTTCGAATCTGTACGACGCTTCCCAGGCCGGGGACATTCCGGAGGAGGCTTTGCTGGCGTCATTGGGCTGCGGAAATCCGACGGCGCTGGCTGAATTGAAGGCCGGGGAAGTTGTGCTCGATCTGGGATCGGGAGGCGGGATTGATGTGCTGCTTTCCGCCAAGCGCGTTGGGCCCAGCGGTAAGGTGTACGGTCTCGACATGACGGATGAAATGCTGGCTCTGGCGAATGAAAACAAACGCAAGGCGGGGGCGCAGAATGTCGAGTTCCTGAGAGGGGAAATCGAGCATATTCCGCTGCCGGACAACTCGGTGGATGTCATCATTTCGAATTGCGTGATCAATCTTTCCGCGGACAAGGATCGCGTGTTGCGGGAAGCTTTTCGGGTGCTTAAGCGCGGGGGGCGGTTTGCGGTTTCTGACGTGGTTACGCGCGGCGAGATCCGGCCGGAAATTCGGCAGAGCGTACTGCTCTGGGTTGGCTGCGTGGCCGGGGCGCTGGACGAAGACGATTACCGAAGCAAGCTGGCGGCGGCAGGTTTTGAGCGAATTGAGATTGAGCCGACGCGAGTTTACCGTGCCGAGGACGCGCGCGAGTTTCTCACCGCGGAGGGGGTTGACGTGGAGGCAATTGCGCCGCAGGTGGATGGGAAATTCATGAGTGCTTTCGTGCGGGCGGTGAAGCCGTCCGGGCCGGCGAAGCCGGAGTGCTGCGGTCCGGCGTGCTGCAACTGAGGGCTCACGCAACTTCTTGAAAACGACGGGGAGACGCCAGCCATGCAATCCCACTACAACGTTCTGTTTTTATGCACAGGGAATTCGGCGCGCTCGATCATGGCCGAAGCCATCCTGAACTACAAAGGCAGACCGAACTTCACTGCATATAGCGCGGGTAGCCATCCGTCGGGAGCGGTGCGGCCGGAAGCGCTGCGCGAGCTCGAACTCGCCCGCGTGCCGGCGACGGGCCTCCGGAGCAAGAGTTGGGAGGAATTTTCCGGGCCCGATGCTCCAAAACTCGACTTCGTTTTTACGGTTTGTGACAATGCTGCCAAGGAAGTCTGTCCGGTGTGGCCGGGGCAGCCTATGACGGCGCATTGGGGCGTTCCCGATCCCGCGGCAGTTCGAGGAACGGCGGAAGAAATGCAGCGTGCGTTTCGCGATGCATTCTTCATGCTGGAGCGTCGGATCGGTTTGTTTCTCAGCCTGCCTCTGGCCAGTCTTGACGGGCTTGCTATTAAGAGAGAAATCGACGGCATCGGGCGGCAATGAAATCCAACCTGCGCGCGCGATTCGTAGCGGAGCTTCTGGGCACAGCTTTTCTAGTGGCTGCGGTGGTCGGCTCGGGAATCATGGCGGAGCGGCTGTCGGGTGGAAACGCCGCATTGGCTCTTCTTGCGAACACACTCGCGACCGGGGCAGCGTTGGTGGCTTTGATACTCGCCTTGGGGCCGATTTCTGGCGCGCATCTTAACCCCGCTGTTTCCATCGCAGATGCCTTGGAAGGCGGACTGGGTTGGCGCGAAGCATTTGCTTATATGCTGGCTCAGGTCTGCGGCGGAGTTGGCGGAACTGTCGTGGCCCATGCCATGTTTGGGCTTCCGTTGCTGTCTCTGTCCCATCATGTGCGGAGCGGACCGGATCAACTTCTCAGCGAATTCGTGGCCACGTTCGGGTTGCTGTCAGTGATCTGGGGATGTTCGCGCGGCAGCTCCGGTGTGGTTGCATTCGCGGTCGCCAGTTACATCACGGCGGCGTACTGGTTTACCGCGTCCACGTCTTTTGCGAATCCGGCGGTCACCATTGCGCGGTCGCTCAGCGACACGTTTGCAGGAATCCGTCCAGCCGACGTTTTGCCTTTCGTTATTGTTCAGTTCGCGGGAGCACTTGCCGCTACATTCTTGTTTCGCTGGCTGGTTCCGAGCTTGCCATTGTCCGCCAGGAACGTGGTTGTCCGTCATGGCGGAGAGGAATGACAACCAGCGCCCCCGACCATGTAACTCTGCTACCCTAGGGGACTGCTTACCATCCTAGCGAGGTGCTCATGACAGAAGGCCGCCGCTGGTTCCCAAATCTTGCGCGCCGGTGCTTGCTGACAGGGATGCTGGTCGTTCCCTACTTGTGTGCGGGTGCCGAGCAAACGCAGATTGTTTTGGATCGAGGCGGCAGCACGATCGCGCTCGAGCCGTATGCGCCGAATATTATCCGGGTCAGCTTGAGCTTGCTCAAGGATCAAGCCACTGCGGCGCCGGGCTTTGGCTTTGTGGCAACTCCTGTCGCTGCGGGTTGGACACACCAG
>Ga0209415_10015217_pt1 | contig 12496 bp, 12 predicted proteins | sample PeaSoiSIISIP2007_FD_187696 | JGI IMG/M metagenome (GOLD analysis project Ga0209415, IMG submission 187696) | Peat soil microbial communities from Weissenstadt, Germany - SII-SIP-2007 (SPAdes) (version 2) | ecosystem: Environmental > Terrestrial > Soil > Wetlands > Peat | place: Germany... | reverse complement strand
GAACGCCCCCGCGGCGCGCTCGGCGTTGCCCGTCACGTACAGGTTGACCGAGCTCGCGCTCGCCGGGCAGTCGAGGGAGGCGATCCTCGCTCGCATGAAGGAGTCGATCGCGAAGAAGGAGTTCGGCCCTCCGGAGATCGGTTCGATGTCGTACATGATGTCGAAGAGCCAGTATCTGAATGACAAGAGTCCTCACTGGCACCCGCATCTGATGTTCTACATGCCGGCGAGATGAACGGCTCGGTGTGGGGGGCCAACTTGCCTGCTGGCTCCGCCGTCTTCGGCGGGGGTGCGGATTTGCCCGGCGGCGGACGAATGCCGTGGACGCTCTTCTTCGTTCCAGTCCCGAGCTGGTCCGACGGCACGCCGGCGGAGGGGCTTCACGGCTGACCGAGGGCGCGCCGCGCCCGCAGGGGCGATCCGTTCGGGCAGGGGGTGTCTCGGCGAGTGGCCACCGGCTCGAGCTCGCAAGTAGTGCGTTGTGTTGACTTGCCCGAGAAGCGTTCGGCGCTCAGCATCAAGAAATGCCACAGTGTGCCCTGCGGAAGGATCGGGCGCTCGATCGGGCTCGTCCTGGCCCTGGCGTCGCCCTTCATGGGGACCGGCATGCGTCCTAACCGGGCCATTCGCGCCGTCGTCGTCGCCGGTGCGCTCCTGGGCCGCCTCGTGACGAGCTCGGACGCCCAGGCCTGGTGCCGCACGACGACGTCCCCCGTTCCGGCCGACTTCGACCCAGCCGCGGACAGTGGCTGCTGGACGCAGGGTCTTCCCCTGTTCTGGCGCAACGCCTGCGTGAGCTACGACATCGTGCAGGGCGCGAGCACGCAGATCACGTACGAGGAAGCGTCGTCGCTCGTCGGTCTGGCCTTCACGCGCTGGACCTCCACGCTCACCTACGTCCCGTTCCACGGCGTCGGGAAGGTCAGCATCGCGGCCCACAACCTCGGTCCGGTCAGCTGCGACAAGGTCGAGTTCAACAAGACGGGCGGACCGAACCAGAACGCCATCATCTTCCGCGACGACTACTGGGGCTCGTGTCCGCCGCCGTGCCCGCAATACTCCGACCCGACCAACACCCTCGCCCTCACGACGGTGAGCTTCGACCCGACCACGGGCGAGCTCCTCGACGCGGACATGGAGATCAATACGTTCCAGCACAGGATGACGACGTCGCCCGTCGTCCCGCCGGATTCATTCGACTTCCTCTCCGTCGTGACCCACGAGACGGGGCACTTCCTGGGCCTCGCGCACTCGGCCGACGCGGAGGCGACGATGTACTGGAACATCAAGCCGGGGACCACGCACTGGGACCTGACGCCCGACGACGTCGCGGGCATCTCCAACATCTATCCTCCGGACGGGACGCGAGCCGTCGCGCTGAGCGCCGCCCCGGGAGGCACGCTCCAGGCGACGCAGTGCGATCCAACCCCGTTGGGCGGGTTCACTCCGACGTGCGACACATCGATGCCCGCCGGCTGCGGCTCGAGCTCCATCGCGCCGGCCGGCCGTGAAAGACCCGCGAGCGGAGCGCATCGGGACGGGGCGTGGGCCGGATTGATCGCGGCCGTCTTGATCGGCGCCGCGCGACGTAGGCGGGCTCGCTGACCCGGCACGATCATCGAGGAGGCCCTCGCGGACGTCAGAGGGCGACTCAGCGCCCCCCCATCTCTCGATACACGGGCAGAGGCGTGACCGCCCGGTTCGCCTCCTTGCGCGCGTGGAGCACGAGGCCGTGGTCCGGAGCCTTCGCGCAGGTCGGGTCCGTCCGCGTCGCGTCGCCGGTGAGGGCGAACGCCTGGCAGCGGCAGCCGCCGAAGTCGATCTCGCGGCGGTCGCAGGACCTGCACGGCTCGGGCATCCAGGCCTCGCCGCGGAACGCCTCGAACGCCGCGCCGTCCTTCCAGATGTCGGCCAGTGGCCTCTTGCGGACGTCCTCGAAGTCGAGGGTCGTGATGCACGTCGCGCCGGGGCAGGGGAGGACCCTGCCGTCGGGGGCGACCGTCAAGAAGCGCCGGCCCCACCCGTCCATGCACGGCTTGGGGAGCTCGGTCACGTAGTCCGGGAGCACGTAGATGACGTCCATCTTGCCCAGGTAGAGCGCGCGGCGCTCGCGGGCGACCTTCGTGGCTTGTTCGAGGGCGGCGAGCGGCGCCAGGAGCGACGCTCGGTTCCGGAGCGCCCAGCCGTGGTACTGCGTGCTCGCCACCTCGACCCGCGCGGCGCCGAGCGCGGCTGCGAGATCGATCATCTCTCCGATGCGCGCGAGGTTGCTGCGGTGCATGACGAGGTTCACTGACAGCGCGATGCCCTGCTCCTTCACCGCGCGCGCGGCGGCCAGCTTGGCGTCCATCGCTTCGGCGCCGGCGACGGCGCGGGCGGCGTCCTTGTCGGTGTCCTGAAAGCTCACCTGCACATGGTCGAGCCCGGCGACGGCGAGCGCGCTTGCGCGCGCGGCGTCTAGGCCCCAGCCGCTCGTAATGAGGTTCGTGTAAAGGCCGGCCGCTCGCGCTTCGGCCACGAGGGTGTCCACCCCCTCGAAGAGGAGAGGCTCGCCGCCCGAGAAATGCATCTGCAGGACGCCGAGCGCCGTCGCCTCGCGGATCACGCGCGACCAGTCCTCGCGCCGCATCTCGGCGTCACGCGGCACGAGCGCCACCGGGTTCGAGCAGTACGTGCACCGGAGCGGGCAGCGGTGCGTGAGCTCGGCGAGGAGGGCGAGGGGAGGCGGTGCCACGATCCGAGTGTGCCAGACGCGGCTCTTCAGGGCACGAAGAGCCCCTGCACGACGATGAGCCCCGCGGCGACCCAGAGCCCGGCGAGGAGCGCCCTGCACACCGCGGCCTCCTGGTTCTTCGCCGCGGCGAACGTCGCGAACCCGGTCATCGCGCCCGCGTACGCCACCGTCCACACGCGCCAGAAGTAGCCGGCGTGCGCGCTCCAGATGACCGTCGCGGGGTTCGGCTCCTTGTAGAGGAGCGCCTGGACGAGCCGCAGCACGGCGTAGAGCGCGACCGTCGCCACGCACGCGCCCTGCAGCGCGAGCGCGAGGCGCACGCGCGGGCTCGCGGCGACGGAGAGCTCATGCTCGGCCATGGCTGGCTCCGAACGCGCGGACCCGCGGGCACTCGGGGTCGGGGCCGTGCGTCTCCGACAGAAAAGAAGAGACGACCTTGCAGCCGCCCTTGCAGACGCTCCGGAGCGAGCAAGACGCGCAAGGCTCGGCGGGAGAGCTCGCGTAGGCGCGCCAGCGGGCGATCTCGGGATCCTGGCCCATCCCGGCGCCCAGGCGCGACGCGTCGAGCTCGGTCGGCCCTGCGAAGCTGCACGGCGCGACCGTCCCGTCGACCCTCACCGCGGCGAGCGCCTGTGCTGCCTCGCAGCCGAACACTCCCAGGCGAGCTAGGCGCTCGGGGGCAGCGGCGATCTCGGGGTCGGCGGACAGGAAGGGGACCATGGCGCAGTCAATGCGGATTCTGAACTCGCCGGGCGCCCTGGCGTGCTCAGCCGAGACCGCGCGAAGAGTGGGCCCGACGCTCGCCGCTTGCTCCGGGGTCAGGCGCCGGGCGAGGTAGTCGAGGGTCGCCGCCCTCCCCGCGGGCTTGTAGCGGAGGAGCTGCGCTTCCAGGGCGCCGAGGGAGCGAGCGCGCCGGAGCGTCGCGCCGATGCGCTCGAAGGTCGTCCGCGTCAGAACGACGTTGACCCCGACGCGTACGCCCGCAAGGGCGAGCATGCCGATCGCCGACTCGGCGGCTCGGGCGCCGTCGAAGCCGCGGACCGCCGCGTAGTCCTCTCCTTCGCCGTCGTAGCTCACGTTGACCTGCGCGAAGGCGCGGAGGCGCTCCGCCTTCTCGCTCGAGAGCCCGAGCCCGCTGGTAGTGAGCACGGGCGTGATGCCGCGGCTCTTGGCTTCTTCCGCCAGCTCGCCGATGTCTGCGCGGGTCGTCGGCTCGCCGCCCCCGAAGGCCACGGTGAAGACCCCCGCGTCCCGGAGCGCGTCGAGCCGCGCGAGCAGCGTCGCCTTGGGCGGCTCCACGCCGTCGGGCCGTGCGTCGAGGTAGCACCCTTCGCAGCCGGCCGCGCACCGCGCCGTGACGGCGAGATGGACCTCGACCGGGGGCGAGATCGTGGCCGGGAGCTCCCAGGTGCCGGCCCCGTCGAGGCCGAGCGCGCGGACTCCGTCGCGATCGAGCGCGACGAGGGCGGGCATGGTCTCGAGCTTGACCCACGCGCCCCAGCTCTCGAAGCGCACGATCACGGCTCGCCCTCGTCTTTCGCTGGCTCGGGAGCCGGATCGCCCCGCGGCGGCACAGGGACCACCCGAACGGGCTCGGTCGCGAGGGCGGCCGCGACGGCCGCGAAGATGGCGCCGCCCGCGAGCGCGGTGAAAAACAGAGTGTCGATCACGCTACCGATGCTCGAGCAGTTGGCGCCGTGCCCGGCGCGCAGGACGCGGACGTGCTCGGGATTCACGCCCCCCCCGCCTTGCCTGCGAGGCACGGGGCCGGGGGGGTGCGGTTTCATAAGCCGAACCCTTCCAGATACTCCGGCGTCAACCTCTCCATGAGCAAGAGCGCTGCGGCGAACACCGACGACGCGCATAGCACCGCACGGGCGACCCGGGCGCCCGTGGCCTTCGACCCGACCGCGCTCCAGGCGCGCGCCACGAGGATGACGACGAGCATCGCCGGGGCCACCATCCAGAACGGCATCGAGTTGCCCGCTTCGTAACGCGACGCGAGCATTCCCCCCCCGGCCGCCGCGAATCCGCAGAAGAGCGCGGCCGAAGGCAGGATCCGACCGGCCGCCCGCGCCGCCGTCCCCGCGTCGCCCCGCGCGACGGCGACGGCGAGGAGCAACACAACGAACGCGAGCTCGCCGATGGCGGCGGCGTGCGCGACGCGCCGGCGGAGCAGGCGGGTGATCTGGGCGGTGTGCTGGGCGTCGAGCTTGGGCCCGAGTTCGGCCGCCGCGCGAGTGGCGGCGTCGAGGTCGCCCCGGCGGATCTCTGCGTCGATGATGTCGACCGCCGCCTCGCGTGACGCGATGACGTCGGCGCGAGGGTCCCGCACGACCTGCCATAGGAGCTCGATCTGCCGATCGGGTCGCCCGAGGCGGCCGCGGTAGGCCTCCGCGGCGAGCAGGCGCGCCTCGACGCGCACGGGGCCTGGCGGGAAGCTCTCCGCGTCCTTCACCAGGGCCTCGATGGCCGCGAGGTCGTTCGACAGCGCCGGATCGCGACGCACCGTCTCGAGCCGCGCCAACGGCGCGTAGCCGCCTTCCGCGTGGCTCCGGATGGCGCTCGACCGCGACGCCGCCCGCTGCGCGTACCGGTTCGAGGGAAGCCGCGCGATGCACGCGTCGTAGCTCGTCACGGCGTCGGCGAAGCGCATCGCCTCTTCGTCCATCTCGCCGAGGAAGAAGAGCCCACGCGCGGCCACGTCGGGGTCGCTCGAGCTCGCGGCACGGTCGAATGCGGCGCGCGCCGTCTCGTTGTCGGGCGGTCTCTTCGCCCGCGCGGCCATGCCATCGCGGACGTCGTCGGCGGTGCCTTGCGCGAGCGAAGCGCCCGCCGTGAAGAGGCTCATGGCCACGAGTACGACGAGCCAGCATAACCAGCGCACGCGCGGACGCTGCCATGCGCGCCGGGCGTTGTCATCCGGAGAGATTGAACGGGAAGAACCTGTTCATCCCCTCTCCTCACATGGTGTAACTCCGTGAGCGTGATGAGGACGCGTGGCGCAGCTCTGGCGGTCCTCGCGCTGTCGCTCGCGTCGTGTCGAGCGTGCAGGAACGGGCACCCGTTCGTCCCCTATTCGATCGACGGCGAGACGCCTCCGTCCGCGCCCGAAGCGGCGCCCGAAGCGACACCGACCCCCGACGCCGCGTCGTACGCCGACGCGAGCGCGGTCGTCGCGCCTCCGGGAACAACGCGCTGGGCGTTCGAGGGGCTCGCGCTCGTCGCGCCCGAAGACAAGGTCTTCGCCCTGGGTCTCGCGGGCGACCTGGACGGTGACGGGAAGCTCGACGCCGTCACGGTTGTGAAGAGCGCGAGCGCGCCCGACCTCGGCGAGGCGTGGTTTTACCGCGGGACCGAAGGCGGAGTCGCGCCCGGCGTGCAGGCGAGCGTGCCGCGCGACCTGGTGCTCGAGCCGACCTGCTCCTCCGAGCCGAGGCTCTCGCGCATCGGCCCGCACTCCGCGCTCTTCGAGGTCAAGGTACTCTGCGGCGAGCGGGGATCGCGCGACGTGCGACGCTGGTTCGGCATCCTCGACCTTCAGTGGGCGGCGAAGACGGCCTATTCGTCGGTCGTCCGCGATCCCGACGACGCGCCGAAGCTCACGATCGACGCCGAGAGGTGGGACTTCGACCAGGACGGCCTCGACGATCTGCTCCTGCGCGTGAGCCTCGAGGGAGGAGGCCCTCCGTTCGAGCCGGGGCCGAGGGTCATGGGCGTCGTCCGGTGGCTCGACCGGCGCGGCCTGAGCCGCGAGGCCGACGAGCCCGAAGGCTCGCTCCACGCGCTCGCGACGACCGCGATGGTCCACGCGAACAAGCCGAAGGAGGCGGCCAGCGTGCCGCTCCTGGTACGCCAGGCGCGCGCACTCTTCCTCTCTCTGTGTGGCGAGGGCAAAGCTCGTCGGATCTACCTCGGTGGCATCGAGTGCGGCACGACACGCGCCCTCGAGGAGCTCGCGCTCGCCGAGACGCGCGCGTACGTCACGCTGGGCGACCCGCTGCGCGCCGCGGGCGCGCTCGACCGCGCGGGCGTCCCGCCGTCCACGAAGACCCCGGCGCGCATCGCCGAGGCGAAAGGGTGGATCGAGAAGATCGCGCCGCCCGCGCAGGCCACCGTGCTGCGCGCGGTGCTCGCCGTTCCGCGGTCGGAGCGCGGGCGCCCGCCGTCCTGGGGCGCGCTGGCGTTCGAGCCGTCGGGGAAGCTCCTGGTGCGCACGCCGGCCGGGGTGGCGCGCGTCGACCCGCCGACGGGCGAGGAATCCGACGCAGGCGGCGTGCCGGCGTGGCCCTCGGACGTGGCGTCGCCGGATGCGACGAGGCGTCTCATCGATACCTACGACCCGTGCGACGGGTTCGCGCTGCGCGCCACGATCGTGGCGACGGCGGGCAACGACGCGAGGGACATTCTCTTGCCGATCGAGCCTGTCGTCGGCGCCCGCTGCCAGGGGACACGCGGCGTGCCGGCGCACGCCGCGCCCATCGCATGGGGGCCGCTCGGGCTCGAGGCGGTCGTGGGCGGCTTCCCCGTGCTCGTGTCACCCGATCTGAGCCACGCGGTCCCCCTGGAGCAGCCCCTCGGGCAACCCGTGACGGCCGGCGCCCCGCGCTCGCCGGACGGGCGGACGCTGGTGATGCCAGTGACCGAGGGGATCCTGGTGATGGGCGCGAAGGCGCGCCTCTTGCGGGCGAAAGAGCTCGATGGCGCGTACGGGGAGCTCTACGACTGCGCGGTGAGCGACGACGCAGCCCGCGTGGCGTGCGCGCGCGGCGGCCGGGCTTTCGTGGGGATCTGGCCGGCGCCGTAGGCCTTTCGGAGGACGCGTCTCCAGGCGCGCGGCTGCGCGAAACGGCCACATGTCGTTCGTTTCCGCGACATATGCGACTCGGTGCTGCTCCGTCTGACTCCTCACTGGGTCGACGCTCGGGCCGGTGGTCGGGCGAGGTCGATCGAGTCTTACGAGAAGGAAGGACGGTTCCCACCATGAACAAGAGGCACTTGGTTTCGGTTCTTGCGTTCGCGGCGGTCGGTCTCGCTCTGCCGCTCACCACGGGATGCGCCAAGCACATGCAGGTCGTCGTGGCCGCGGCCGTGCCGGCACCTCCTCCTCCGCCCCCCGCGCCGGTCGTCGTGGCCGATCCGCCTCGCCAGATCTCCCTCCCCGGCGAGCTCGAGTTCGAGCTCAACTCGGCCAACATCAAGCAGACGCCCCAGAGCGCCGAGGTGCTCGCCAAGCTGGCCGACATCATGAAGGACAACCCGCGCATCACGAAGCTGCGGATCGAAGGGCACACCGACAACTGGGGACGCGCCAAGCGAAACGTGTGGCTGTCTCAGTCGCGCGCCGACGCGGTGGCTGCGTGGCTCGTCGACCGCGGGATCGATCAATCCCGCATCGTGACCATTGGCTACGGCGAGTCGCGTCCGCTCGTTGCCAACGACAGCCGTGAGCACCGCATGATGAACCGCCGCACCGAGTTCCACGTGCAAGAGCTCGACGGTCAGCCGAGCGAGGATGCGCCCGACGCCCCCCCGCCCGCGCCCGTCGCGGACCGCTGACTACTTCGCAGGCTTGATCGGCTCCGGCGGGCTCGCCGGCGCGTCGGGGCCGATCGGGAGCCTGGGCGGAGACTTCGGGAGAGCGTCGGGGTTGCCGGTCTTCACGACGCTCTCCACCTCTCGCACCGCCCGGCCGACGCTCTTGAAGTTGACGGCGCCGGCGAGCACGAAGAGGGCGTTGTACGACTGGGTGTCGACGACCGACCAGTAGTTCGGCAGCACGTAGGGGTTCAGCGCGATGGTCTCGCCCCAGCCGTAGCCGAGCACCGCGCCGATGAGGATCGAGCCTGCGCTCCCGTACGACCCGATCCCGAACGACGCGTTCAGCCACGTGGCGCGCGCCGGCGTCAGGTTCCCGAGCGTCATCGTCGGGTTGAGACCCGGGAGCGAGGAGATGTTCGTGCTGAAGCCGCCGAGGAGGCTGAAGCCCGGCGAGAGGAAGTACTCGCCGCCGACCGCCGCGTTGAACACGGGGCGCGTCGGGATGGTGTAGGTCGTCGAGTTCAGCGGGATCTCACGGGTCAGCGTCGTCGTGTTGCCCGTCAGCGTCGTGGAGATCGACGAATTCCAGGCGAAGTCGAAGGAGGCGTCCGCCTCGAGGGTGGCCCTCGGCCGCCTCACGCCGACGCCCAGGCCGACGCGGACCGGTGGCGCCGCGGAGAAGGTTCCGGAGCCGGCCGTGAGCGTCGCCTGGTTGGTCGTGACCGCTGCGTAGGCGTTGTGGAGCGTGCCCGAGTAGGCGCCGAAGACGTGGAGGGGGATGAACTGCCCGCTGAGGCCGAGGGTGACGGCGCCGAAGCGGTAGGTCGCGCCGAGGATGGCGCCGAAATCGAAGGAGTGTCCGTTGCCGCCCGCTCCGAGCGAGGACTGCACGGCTCCTCCTCCGGCCTCGCTCGTGATGCTGCTCCCGTCTAGGGTGAAGGAGTCCTGCGTGTAGACGCCGTGGAGCGAGAGACCGAGGGCGAGGTTGTCGGTGATGGCCGCCGAGTACGTCGGACCCGCGTGGACGCGGCTCCAGCTCTCGGCGACGGACTGGGTCTGCGCGGTCGTCCCTGACGGGGTCGTGCCGAGGAAGCTCAGCGCCGGGAGGCTCGCGCTCTGCGACTCGAGCGTGCCCACGCAGAAGGCGAGCTTCTGCCGCCCTGCCCGCGCCATGAAGCTGGTGTCGCCCTGGAGGTTCTCGCCGGCGAGGGTGAAGAAGAGGCAGAGCGTCGACGGCAGCGCGTTGAAGCCCACGGTCGAGATGCTGGTCCCCCCGAGACTGACGTTGCCGAACCTGGTCGTGTCGACGCTGCCGGGCTGGTGCCACGAGCCGACGTTCGTGTACTCGAGGTCGAAGAAGTTGACCGAGAACGCGAGCGCGTTGTCGTGGATGCGGACGATGGTGGCCGGGTTCATGAAGGGCGCGGCCCCGTCCTCCCCGAGCGCGATGCCCGTGTTGCCCATCAGCGCGGTGCGCCCGCCGGTCGGCGCCGAGCGGTCGTTGCCTTGCGCGCGCGCGACGGCGGGGGCCAGGAAAAGGAGGAGGGCCGCCAAGCCGCCCAGCCGCCAAGGAGAAAGAGCAGCGTCCCCCATCATCTCTTGGCGCCCTGGCGGCTTGGCGGCCTACTTCCCCTCGAATTTCGCGGGGCGCTTCTCGAGGAACGCCTTCATTCCCTCGCGCTGGTCGTGGGACGTGAAGAGCGCCGCGAAGGCCTGCGCCTCGAGCTCGCACGCCGCGGTTAGAGGGAGTCCCTCGCCGCGCAGGAGCACGCGCTTGGCCTGGGCGATGGCCAGCGGGCCTTTGCTCGCGATCTTCTTCGCCGTCGCGCGCACGCGGTCCAACAGCTCGGCGTGCGGCACGACCGCGTTCACGAGGCCGATGCGCAGCGCCTCGTCCGCCCCGATCATGTCGCCCGTGTAGCAGAGCTCGCGCGCGCGCCCGATGCCGACGCGCCTCGCGAGCCGCTGGGTCCCGCCGAAGCCGGGGATGACGCCCAGGTTGACCTCGGGCTGGCCGAACCGGGCCTTGTCGCTCGCGTAGAGGAAGTCGCACGCGAGCGCGAGCTCGCACCCGCCACCGAGCGCGAAGCCGTTGACGGCGCCGAGGACGGGGAAGCGCGCGCCCTCGACCCGGGCGCCGACCGCGTGTCCCTTCGCGGCGAACGCGTGGGCCTGGGTCGGGCTCATCTCCGTCATGGCACCGATGTCCGCTCCGGCCGCGAACGCCTTGTCGCCGGCGCCCGTGAGGATGACCGCCTGGATGCTCGCGTCGTCCTCGAGCTCGCCGAACGCCGCGGAGAGCTCGCCGAGGAGCGTCTCGTTCAGCGCGTTGAGCTTGTCGGGGCGATTCAGCGTGATGGTCGCGACCGCGCCGTCGCGCGCGACGAGGATGGTCTCGTGGGTGCTCATGAACTAGATCGCCCTCCCGGTCTTGTTGCCCTTCTCGTCGTACACATAAAAGCCGCGCCCGGTCTTCTTGCCGTACCAGCCGGCCGACACGAGGTTACGAAGGAGCGTGGGCGCGCGGTACTTGTCGTCGCCGAACTCGCGGTGGAGCACCTCGACGATGAAGAGCATCGTGTCGAGGCCGATGAGGTCGGCCAGCTCGAGCGGGCCCATCGGGTGATTGAGGCCGAGCCTGGCGCCGGTGTCGATGTCCTCGGGCGTGCCGAGGCCCTCCTGCAGGGCGAAGCACGCCTCGGTGAGGAGCGGGATGAGCATCCGGTTGACGAGGAAGCCCGGGACGTCCTTGCTCGTGATGACGGTCTTGCCCATCTTCTGCGCGACCCGCGTGATGACGTCGTAGGTGTCGTTCGAAGTCTGCACGCCGCGCACGATCTCGATGAGCTTCATGAGCGGCGGTGGGTTCATGAAGTGCATGCCGATGACCCGCGCGGGGCGCGACGTGGCGGCGGCGAGCTTCGTGATCGAGATCGACGACGTGTTGCTCGCGAGCCACGCGTTCGGGCGGAGCGCCGCGTCGCAGGCCTTGAAGAGCGCGAGCTTGAGGTCGACGTTCTCCGTCGCCGCCTCGACGACGAGATCGCACGGCGAGAAGTCGGCGGGGCCGCTCACCGGCACGATGCGCGAGAGGATCGCCGTCGCCATGTCCGCGCTCATCTTGTCGCGCTCGACGAGCCGCTTCAGCGACTTCGCGATCTTCGCCTTCCCTTGCTCGGCGAGCTCGAGCGACGCGTCGGCCATGCGCACGTCGAAGCCGCTGGCCGCGGCGACCTGCGAGATCCCCCCGCCCATCTGACCGGCGCCGAGGACGCCGAGCGTGCGGATGGTTTCGACCGTCTCGTCCAGCTCCGTCGACATGATCGAGGCTCCTTTGCAGTTGAGCTGCTGGCGGGCGACGATGTAGCACGACATGGGAAGAAGAGGTGTCTTCGGCTTTCTCCTCCTGCTCGCCGCCGCGTGCGCGACGCCCTCGCCCGCCCAGCGCGCCATCTCACTGGCGCACCTGCACCGTGAAGTGGAGGGCGTGGCGCTGCTCCGCGCCGCCATCGCCAAGCACCCCGACGACGTCGACTCGCGCCGCGTGCTGGTGCGCCTTCTCGGGCTGACCGGCGATCTCCCGGCCGCGAAGAAGGAGGCCGAAGACCTGCAGAAGCGACTCTCCGAGGGCGACCCGTCGGGGTGGCTCGAGCTGGGTCACGCCTACGAGCTGTCGCACAAGTTCGAGGAGGCGCTCGCGGCGTACGACACGGCGTCGAGCGCGGCGCCCGGCTCTCCCGCCGGCCCGCTCGAGGGCGGCACGCGGTGCGCTCACTGGGGCGAGGTCGACGAGGCCCGCCCGCGTCTCGAGGAAGCCGTGAAGCGCGGCGCGAACGACGCGGAGGTGTGGCACACGCTCGGGTTCGTGCGGCTCCAGCAGAAGGACTTCGACGCTGCCAGCGAGGCGTACAAGAAGGGCCTCGAGGCCGACCGCTCCCAGCCGCAGAACTGGCTCGGTCTCGCGTCGGTTGCAGTGGTGCAGGGGGACGCCAAGGGCGCGCTCGAGGCGTACACGGCGATCCTCGAGCTACGGCCCAGCTTCGGCGTCGCCGAGCTCGGCCGAGCCTGGGCGCTCGCGAAGCTGAACAGACCGAAGGAGGCTCTGGCCGCGCTGGATCACGCGGAGGTGTTGGGGGCCCCCAAGGCCAACATCGCTAGGCAGCGCGCCGCTCTTGTCGCGCCACGCCCGACCGCGACCGCGACCCCGACCGCGACCGCGAC
>Ga0209415_10015216_pt1 | contig 12497 bp, 8 predicted proteins | sample PeaSoiSIISIP2007_FD_187696 | JGI IMG/M metagenome (GOLD analysis project Ga0209415, IMG submission 187696) | Peat soil microbial communities from Weissenstadt, Germany - SII-SIP-2007 (SPAdes) (version 2) | ecosystem: Environmental > Terrestrial > Soil > Wetlands > Peat | place: Germany... | reverse complement strand
TGGTGAGTTCCAGGATCGCAAGCTCGGACTGGGCGAGAATTTTCTGCACGATACAATATTATCGGCGTGATCCAACGTGGTTTGATTCTGGCTGCGCTGACGCTGCTGGCAATGGCGGCGCTAGCGCAGAGATTCGGCCTGGGCGCGCGCGACGATGAAGGTCCGCGGCCGGTGTTTCCCTCCAACGCGGAGTTTCATTTCATCCGCGTCCAATATACTGACCTGCCGCAGTATCATCGCCGTTTCGGCTATGCCTCGCGATCCGCGCAGGGCGACGGCTGGTGGATCGTCGATTGGCCGGACGCCGACGATCATTTTTCGATGGGCGTTCAGCGCCTGACCAGAATCGCGACCGGCGACCCTCGTCATTTGCGTCTGACCGACGATCGCTTGTTCGACTATCCCTGGATTTACGCGACCCAAACCGGCTGGTGGAATCTGAGCGATGCCGAAACCGCGCGTCTGCGCGAATATCTGCTGCGGGGAGGATTCCTGGTGGTCGACGATTTCTGGGGTGAAGACGCCTGGGATGTTTTCGAGCAGACCATGGCTCGCGTCTTGCCGAATCACGAGATCACCGACATCGAAGAATCGGATTCGGTGATGCACGTTCTCTACGATATTCGCGAAAAAGACCGGACTTTCATTCCCGGGACTCGCCACTTACGGCGCGGCCCAGGAGGATCGATCGTAGTCGAGCAGCCGCCCGGGTCGGAGCCGGCATGGAAGGCGATGTACGATGACCGGAATCGAATGGTGGTCGCCGTGAACTACAACACCGACGTCGGCGACGCCTGGGAGTACGCGGATTCGCCGATTTATCCCGAGGCGATGACGACGCTCGCGTATCGGTACGGGATCAACTATCTCATCTATTCAATCACTCACTAGGCGATATTAACCGCTCCCTCCGGTCACGGCTCGAACGGAGGAAATGAGCCGCGACCGGAGGAAGCGGTTAATGCCAATCCGCGGCCAAGAATGCCGCCATAGGACAAAATCGGGTCAGAGACCTCAAAGCCCGATTCGGCTGTCTGTGCCGGATTGTGAAACCAGGAATTGAGGTCTTTGACCCCGTTTCCTTCAAGGATCACCCTCTATTCGGCCGGCTCTTCGCCCAGATCCTCGGCGCGATTCTCGAAGCGCGTGTATTGTCCCAGAAAACGCAGCGGCACCGTGCCGATCGGCCCGTTGCGCTGCTTGGCGATGATCAGGTCCGCCTGCCCCTTTACGTCTTCGCGATCCTTCTTATACACTTCCTCGCGATAAATGAACGCGACCAGGTCGGCGTCCTGCTCAATCGATCCCGAATCGCGCAGATCGCTCAACTGCGGTTTGTGATCGCCGGGACGCGTCTCCGAAGCGCGGCTCAACTGCGACAGAACCACGAAGGGAACATTCAGATCCTTGGCCATCAGCTTCAGCCCGCGCGACAACGCGCTCACTTCCTGGTTGCGATTTTCGGTGCGCGTCCGGCTGCCCATCAGTTGCAGATAGTCGATCACCACCAGGCTCAACCCGTGCTGGCTCTGCATACGGCGCAGCTTGGCGTGGACGTCCATCAGATTCACGCCCGCGCTGTCGTCCAGGAACAGCGGAGCCTCGGTCAGATCCGCAAGGGCGAATTGCAGCTTGCGCCGTTCGTCTCCGCTCAGATACCCGGCGCGGAATTTATGCTGATCCACGCGCGCCGCCGCGCACAGAAGGCGCGTCAGCAGACTCGACGACGACATTTCGAGCGAGAACACCGCCACCGGTTTCCGGATCGCCGGATGCGTGGCGACGTGCTGCGCGATGTTCATCGCCAGCGCCGTTTTCCCCATCGACGGCCGCGCCGCCAGGATGAACAATTCGCCGCCATGCAGCCCGCCGGTCATTTCATCGAACCGCTTGAACCCCGTGCTGAGCCCGCTGATGCGCTGGCTGGGATCGAGAAACGCGCTGATGCCGCCCGGAAATGCGCTGACGATGCTCGCCGGCGACGCCAGTTGATCGTGCGAGCGCGATTCGCCCAATTTCAACAGCGACTCTTCGGCCGACGCAAGAATCGTGTCCGGCTCCTCTTCGCCGATCAGGCAGCGGTCGATCACCTTCTGCGCGCTGAAAATCAGCCGCCGCAGCGTGGATTTATCCTTGACGATGCGGATGTAGCTGTCGAGATTCGCAATCTCCGGCAGCCCGTCGTCGAGCGAAATCAGGTAGCTGAGCCCGTCGATGGATTCCAGTTGCCCGTTCTTGATCAGCTCATCGGCGATGGTCACGCGGTCGATCTTCTCGCCGCGGTCGTACAGATCTTTCATGCGCGCGAAGATGCGCCGGTGCTTTTCCAGGCTGAAATCGTCCGGATCCACCGCGCCCGCGATTTGCAGGTACACGGCGTCGTTCAGCAGAACCGACCCGAGCACGAAGCGCTCGGCATCCAGATTCGCGGGCAGACCCTTCGTGAAGGCTAGGTCGGTAGTCGGCATCGATGTTAGGGATCGTTCCACCTTACAGTCTCCATGCCGGGCGAGCAACCGCTATTTTCACTGATTGCTTGGCCGCAGTTACGCTCTTGAAATCTCTGTGGGAAATCGCGAGCGGCGTATAGACGCTAACCCGCACATGGCAAACGCGCGCTCCGCGTTTTCCACAGAATCTCCTCAGAACATTTTAGCGCGATTTGTTTGGATGGTGCTACTGCTTGGCCGCCGCCGCCGGTTTGGGAGCCGCCAGGGCCACCGGAACGATGGTGGCCGTCACAATTTTGTCCAGCTTGGGCATGTAGCGGTCGAGATAAGCCTTCCCGCCGTTCTCAATCTCGCCTTCCTTGGTGCTGGTGTCGCCATAGCCGGAATAAAATTGGTCGACGATGTCGATCCCCTCCACCACCTGCCCGATCGGCACGAAGCCTTGCGGATCGAGAAACGTATTGTCCTTATAGTTGATAAACAATTGGGTGCCGCGGGAATTCGGCTGGCCCGTGGTGGCGAACGTCACGGTGCCGCGTTTGTTGGACTGGTGCGGACCGTTGTCGTCCATCAGCCGCTGCGCCTCCCATTTCTTGTTGACCTCGACGCTGGCGGCGATGCCGAACTGCGCCATGAATCCCGACATCACGCGGAAAAACGGCGCGCCGGTGAAAAATCCGCTGCGGACCAGGGCGTAGAAACGGTCCGCACCGCGGGGCGCCCAGGCGCGCGTAATCTCGATGATCACGTCGCCTTTGGTCGTCGCCATTTTGACGCGGTACACCGCGGGGGCCTGCCCAGAGGACGCCGTCGCCGCTTTCGGCGCGCCGCTTTTCGTCTGGGAAAACGCGATCGCGCCCATCAACACTGCCATCAAAGCTGTTTTCATAGAATTCTTATCATACTATCGCCGGCGCCTGAATCGAAACTCGTGCTGCTCCATATTCACCTTCGCGCCGCGAAACTGGACACCCTCCGATTGGAGCCGCATCCTTTGTTCCGCGCCCGCTTCTCGCGGCAAGAGAATCTTTCCGCCTGAGCCCAAGACGCGATGCCAGGGAAGCTTTCCATCCACGCCGCGCAGCGCCCACGCGACTCTTCGCGCATTGCCGGGAAATCCCGCGGCTTCCGCCACCGCGCCATAGGTCGCGACCTTGCCTCTCGGTATTTTGGCGACGGCTTTACGAATCTCCGGAAACATTTCTAGTGTTCTGAGTCATTACTGCCCCACATAGTCACACTTGCAACGCCCGTCATCCCGAGCGCCGCGAGGGATCTGCTTTTAAGCCGAACGAAAAGCAGATTCCTCGCTCCGCTCGGAATGACTCCGGGGTCGGATAGCCATCATAGCCCCAGCGTGCAATGCTGCGATTTTGCTCCTAGAACGATATGTTGACAATCCGGTCCTCGCCGCTCTTGGCTTCAAGCATCAGATGTAAATTGTTCTTCGACGCATCGTGCCACCACGTGCCGGCCTTCAGATCGGCCAGCTTGTCGACCTTCTGGTACGCTCCGCTCTCCTCAGCCACCTCACGCGGAGCGTTCATGTGATGAAGAATCCACTCATACGTCCGGTGCTTCTTCGACTCGATCTCGACGCGCACATAATCGCCCGCGGGCGCCGCGTGGAACTGCGAGTTTTCGCTCAGGTCGGGCTCCCACAGAAAAAACTCGCCCCCGAGCGACGGAAAATAGTGCAGCTCCATTTTTTGGTCCATCGCCAGCGGCACGATCCATCCGTTGCGCACGAACGTCGGCACGCGCCCCGCGGGCGCATCCACTTCGATGGTCTGATTGCCGGGATATTCGGTGTTGGTTCGAAAATCGGTCCAGATTCCGCGCGGCAGCTCGACCCGGCGCTTCCCTCCCGGCCCCACCACCGGCGCCAGCAGCACTTCATCGCCGAGCATGAACACGTCCGTCTGCCCGCTGACGTGCTTGTCTTTCGAGAATTGCATCGGCAGAGGCCGCGTCAATGGATACCCGCGATCGAAGGCTTCGCGCAGGTATGTTGCGAGATAGGGAGTCCACATCTTCCGCGTCGCGACATCGATCCCGCCCTCGCCGCTGCGCCTATAAATGATTGGATACAGCGAGCTCAAATCGGCCGCGCGTCTCTTGATATCCTCCGGCGCGCGATCGAAAATCGAGACGTCCAGCGCCGGATAGATCACGCCGGAGAGACTCCACTGATTCACCGTTCGAATCAGCCCGGCCAGCGCGTCCCACGTCCGCACGGGCGCGTCGGGCAGCGGCGTAACTTGTTTCGGCAGCCGCTCCGCTGCAAGAAGATCGAGCCTTTCCGCGTCCACTTCCGGCGTCGGGTTGAACGTGGCATGCTGCTCCAGCACTTCCTTCGCCGTGGGTCCGTAATAAAAAAGGTAATCGATGGAACTCGCTCCCGGAGCCAGCACCGTGGCGTTCGCCAGATCGAATACGCATCGCTCCGGAGATCGCACGTAAACTCCGTAGCCGGCGCTGGTGAAAAAGAATCCGTGCATCCGTTCGAGCTTCTCGCCGCGAAGATTCAGATTCGCGCCGCCGCCCATCAGGCCGTAAACCCGCTCGTCCTGCGCGAACGCCAGCCGCAATTCTGCGCCATCGTTACTGCGCTCCGCAAATGCATCGGTTACCGATGTCCCGCCGGCTTTCATATTCAGATGAAGATCGCTGCGATGTAGCTCGATCGTCAGGTAACGGGTCTTCATCGTGATCGTGGACCCACCTTCATCGAAAACGGGAGTGACTTTGTCGCGCTTGATCTTCGGCAGTTCGGGAAGGCTTGCGATCCAGCTTCGCGCGAATCGGAACGAGACCGGACTGATCCATTCCAGCTCCGCCGCGCCGTCGTCCAGCTTCATGGTGAGCTTGCCGTCGTTCCAATCGCGTGTAATGACAGCCGCGGGAGCCAGCAGGGACGCGCACAAGGCCAACCCAATCGGTCGTATGTTAAATCGCGACAAGCCTCTCCTGCATTTCACCGGTAACGTGCGCACCTTCATCGTCAATAAACATGTCTATTTCAGATCGAATCCCGAAGTCCGGAAGATAGCATCCAGGCTCGACTGAAAAGCACGTCCAGGGGATGACTTTACGCTCATCATGCGTCTCTAAATTGTCCATATTTGCGCCGGTGCCATGGATGTCAGTCCCAATAGAATGGCCCGTTCGATGATAGAAATACGCGCCTAATCCTGCTGCTTTAATATATCCGCGAGCCGCGTCATCTACCTCAAATCCGCGCAATTCCTGCTTCGACGCGACCGCATTCTGCACCCGCCGGATGGCCGCATCGCGAGCTCCACGCACCACATCAAAGACCTTAACAATCTTATCCGGAGCATTAGTTCCGCAATATCCAACCCAGGTTATATCGTAATAAATGCTATCCGGTTGGAGCAGCTTTCCCCACATGTCGATCAGCACCAGGTCGCCCTTCTTGATCTCGGAACACGCATCCTGCGTCGGATCGTAGTGCGGATTCGACGCATTCGCATTCACCGCGACATCCGGCCCGTGATCGATGAAAATCTCCTCCTGTTCATAGCGCGCAAGAATGAACTGCTTGATGTCCCACTCCGTAACACGCTCGCCCGCTTCGATGGCGTGGCCGATTTTCGCAAACGCCTCGCGCCGCACCCGGTCGATTCTTCGTCCCGCTTCAAAATGGCTGTCTCGCTGCTCCTTGGTACAAACCGCCTCGAACTGCTGGACCAGATTGGCCGACGTCACCACCTCGATCCCGAGCCCGCGAATCAGCTCGATGGTCCCGGCGTCCACCATGGCCACATAAGGCACCGCGCAATTCGGCGAATACTGCATGGCGATTCGCTTGGCTCCGGCGAGCAGCTCCCCGAGGCGGGAGACCATCTCATTCCATTCGGAATACTGCGAGAGCGTCCCCGGCAGCGCATCCAGAGTGTGCGATTCGATCCGATGCACCATGCGCCGAGGCTCACCCGTGGCCGGAACAAAGTAATACCAGCGCCGCGACAACATCGACCCGGGTACGAACTGAAGCACGCGATAAGCCAGCGGGTCGCGACGATGATGATCGAAAAACAGCCAGCCGTCGAGCCCTTCCTCTTTCAATGCCGCTTGAATTTCCTTGAGCCTCATTGCGCCACCTTTCGATCTACTTTCCGCCAGTTCACTTTGGTTTTGAAATTTGCGAGCCCCGCCACATCGCGCGCGTCCACCACGGAAAATGAGATCACATCGTCCAGCCAATCCTGGCTGTAGCCTTCGCGGTACTGCGTGGCAACGGTCAGTGTATAGTCTTGCCGGGTGAGAAGGCAATCGAACGTGAATTCGACCTCGAAAGTTTCGCCGGCTTCAATCTTGCCCAGGTCGACGCCTTCGATACGGGTGTTCGTGCCGAACACATCGATCCCCAGCCGGTTGCGAATCAACACGCCGACCACCGGATCTTCCAAGTCCTTCTCAGCGCGCGCTTGCACGCGAATCGTAACCGGCTCGCCGGGCGTCAACTGCCGCGTGGACGCGCCGCGTTTGTCGATTAGCTCCGCGCTGAGAACGCGGCTGGCGCCATCGCCGTGACGGGAATTTCCGCCGGTGGGCGCTTCTTCACGCTGCGGCTGTTCGCGATCGAGCACCACGCCGACATATCGATTCACCACTTCGCTGGGCGAACCGTACGCAGCCACGCGCCCATCCAGCATCAGCGCCGCCCGATCCGATAATCGCTTGACCAACCCAAGATCGTGCGACACGAACAACACCGTGACGTTTCGCTTCTTCAATTCTTCGAATTTCTTGATGCAGCGATTCGCGAATATCGCGTCGCCCACGGCCAGCGCCTCGTCCACGATCAAAATTTCCGGATCCACGTGAATCGCGGTCGAAAACGCCAGCCGCACATACATGCCGCTCGAATATTCCTTCACCGGCCGGTCCAGAAACGCACCGATCTCCGCAAATTTTTCGATCTGCGGAAAAACGCGCTCCATCTCCCGACGCGGCATTCCCAGAATTTCGCCGTTGAGAAAAACGTTTTCGCGCCCGCTGAACTCGGGATTAAATCCCGCGCCCAGCTCCAGCAGCGCCGCGATTCTCCCGCGCGACAAAACGCGACCGCGCGTCGGCTCCAGAATTCCGCTGACGATTTGCAGCAGCGTGCTTTTCCCGCTCCCGTTGGGACCCACCACACCCAAAACCTCGCCACGCTCGACGCTGAGATTCACATCGCGCAGTGCCCAAAACTCGGTGGGCTTGTGCTGATGCGTGAAAGGAAGGACTTCAAGCAGACGGTCGACCGGCCGCCGGTACAGACGATAAACCTTCGATACGTTCTGGACCTGGAGCAACTCTTCAGTGTATCAACTGCCCATTCGCACACTGCGCCGCAAGCTTTCGGGCAACGGCGTGGCGTAACCAATCAGGCAGTACTGGTCAAGGGCAAACAGCACCACGCTCTCGAATCCTTTACCCAGCGCCGAGCGAGCTTCTTTGAGCCACGCGGTGGTCGAATCGCCGATGCCGACCAGGTGACTGCGCTGCGTGGCGGGGAATCCCAGCGAAGTTCCGAAGTCGATGGTCTGCTCCGCCAGATCGAGATCGCGCCCCAGCGTGAATCCGAAGCTCTCGGTCTTCAGGCACGTCAGCGCCGCGGGAGTCCACGCAGCGGGAGGGTAATTGAAGGCCTGATTGAACGCGGTCTGATTCGTGTCGTTCGGATACAGCACTTCGAATCTGCAAGTGGAATAAGTCGCGCGCACGAAGGTCACAATGGCATTCGTGAAATTACCGAGCGTTGCCTGCAAGTAAGAAACTTCGTCGGGATAGGACGCCGGATTCACGGTATTGGTGGTGAACACCGTCATCGCGCGCCCGAACTCCACCAGAAACTGCGCCTGATCCCACGCATCATAAAACGGCATCCCCGAAAACGGATGCCCGTCGCCATCGTTGGGAAAATACCACCACTGCACTTCCCCGAATTGGAGATAGGGCTGCAATCCCGCCGCGGCCTGGATCCCCGCCATCTCCAGATAGACTTCCTGCCAAAACGCGAGACTCGTCGGCGAAAAATTAGTTTGCAGCGAAGGAGTAGGTAGCAGGATCGGATCGCCCGACGGCCCTACCTGCGCGATGCCCGCCGCCGCCGACGGATCGCCGTTGCCCAGTTCCATGCTGAACGACGCCGCGCAATCGATCCCGTATCCGGCCAGCGCGGTGAAATAGCTGAGGCTCCAGTCACGCACCGCCCGATTCAATCTCGGCGACGCCGTCAGGTCGGTGTACCAGTTCCCGTCTGCTCCGCCGGTGAAATTCACGCCTGACGCGGACACCGTAAAACCACCGCTGGTGGTCGATGCCGAGAGCGTCGTACTGTCTCCAGCCAGGCCTAACGTCCTCGTCTGAATCATAACCACGTTGCCCGCGACGCTGGCCCACAGGCCCGTATAGCCGCGATTCAATTCGATGGAATACGCCAGCGCGACCATGTCACCGGTCATGCCTTCATGAACCAGTTTCGTCAGCGTCAGCGTCCCGCCGATCACCACGGTTACTGTCGAGCTGAACGCCGGCGTCCCGGTGAACGTCACCGTGCCGGTCGCGTATGCATTTCCCGCGTCGACCAGCTCGTAGAACCATAACGCACCGACATAATGATTCTGACGGCCCGTAAAGCCGAGTGAATCGATCATCCACGCGGTTCGCTCCGGAGCCAGCGCCAGCGAATGATCCGTGTCCCAGTCCGACGCGAGCGTTATGGGAGGCTCGGCGGGAACCGTCGGAAGCGTCGTCGAAGGCACCGCCAGCTCGACGAAGTCGAAATAAAAATCATTGCCATCGGGACCCGACTGCGCCAGCACGACGCTGTGCGGTCCGGCCGCGTAGGTTCCCACCGGAAACCGGAACAGAACGTCTTCTTGAGAAATCAGGGTATTCACCGTCGTCACGGCGGCTCCATCCACCGTGATCGAAACCATCGCGCCCGTGGCAACCGCCGTCCCGGCGTACCGAAGCCCTATATATAAGGTGTGGCTGTATGTCGCAACGTAGCTGCACGTGATCGAGCTTCCCAGGCTGGTCGTGTGGTGAATCGTGCCGCCGGAATAGTTGCCGCGCTCCTCCGTCCACGCGCCGGAATAACTGACTTCAAGCGCATCGTCCTCGATCCTGCGGCTACCCGGCCCCGCGACCGAATAAATCCGATTGGTTCCCGTAACGGTCCAGTCCGAAACCACAACTTGAAATTCGCTTCGCGCATAAGCCTCGTCTTGCAGATCCGCAGCGTAGGTCCATCGCATTTTGCGGATGCTGTTGGTCGGGATCGTGACGAGTGTTCCCGAAAGATCCGGCGTCAATGTCCCTTGCAGCGTACTGAAATCGAGCGCCACCTGCCACTGCGTCGGCGATGTTCCGTTGGCGAACGTCTTCGAGGGCGCGTCCCATGTTTCCGTGCCAGTCGAAAAGGTATACATCCCGAATCGATTGCCATTTGCTCCCGCGGTGCTGCTCGAAAGCGGTTGCCCCGCCGTGTAAAACACGCGAATCGTGCTGCCTGTCGGAGTCGCAGCCAGCAAAGCCGAATGCCCGTTGATCTGCGCAGCCAGGTCGCTAATGATCGACGTCAGAGTATCGCCGCTGACGACGGGGTGCGTGTATTGTTCCTGAAAAAAAGCGATCCCGACATAATCACCAGCGGTCACAGTACCCGAAACCGTGAAGTCGGCGTAAGCGCACTGATAGCTGCCCGCGACCGGCGTCGCGTGTGCGAGCAATGAAACCCAATAGACCGTTTCGATTCCGCCCGTCGGCGTAGCCCACACGCGGAGCGACGGCCAGTCGACGGTCGCGAACAGATCCGAGTCCATCGGAATCGCGTTGGTCCGCGTTTCGTTGTAGGTCAACACTAGTCCGCTCAAATCGCCGTCGGGCAGATTCCGAAACGCCGGATGCTCATGCGTATTGTCGCGATTCCACTCGATCACCGCCCAATCGAACTGCTGGCGCCAAGTCCCGGAAACCGTGAACCCGCTATCCGACGTGCTGCTTAGCGCCGCGATCGCCGACGGCTCGAAGAAAAAGCACTGCAAATCGCGATCCGGAGTCAGCTTCTGTATGCTTGCCATGTCGACCTCACAACCGGATGGTCACCGTCAGATCGCGACCCGGCAAAGTTCCCGTCGCGCCCGGAACCGACGTGATGTCGAGGCTCACCTGCGCGCCCGACGCCAGCGGCGGCAAACCGAATCCATTTACGGACGGAGTGGAAATCGTCGCTCCATCGGCGATCGTCAAGGTGCAATACACCGTGCTTCCCTGCCGAAGCGTCAAGTTGATGGGACCTCCGCTGGGCGCCTCGGCGACTACTGCGAAAATATCCCGCGCCGCATAGGCCGTCTCCATCACCAGCGGCGGTGCCGCGTCCGTCTGGATCGCCAGGTAACCCTCCACTTGAATCGAAAGCTGCCCGCCCGAAAGCGTCCGCAACCCTTGGTCCGTGGTCGCGCCGAACGACTCCGCCGTCACTGGACTGTTCCCGCGCACATTGGTCACGAAAAATTCCGCAGCGCCGATGCGCACATCCGGCAGAAACATCGAATAGGTGTAGCTGCCGCTCGCCGGGCTGCCGAAGAAATCGTTCACGAACGGCATGATCGATACATTTTTCTGCAAGTGATAAATCGGCGCAGCCAAGGCGTGCGATGCCGCCGGGCTGCCATGCGATCCGCGAGTCACCTGATAAACCGTCCCGCCGCTGAGCGTCCCCGTCACCGCCAGAATCTCGCCGTCGATCTGGATCAGATCGCCGATGGAAGCAGGCCCAGCCGCGCTCAGTGTGATGGTCGTATCCGTCGACGCCGCCGCACTCGCCAGCGTGAACGTCGAGGGACTACTCAGCTCATTCCAGAAAAACAGCGTCAGCGTCCCGGCGAGAATGGTGTGCGTGTTGGTCAGATCCGTGAATCCGATGCCGACCAGGTCGACCGTCCCCTGCCCCGCCAGATTCAGCGCATACACCGGAGCCGCCGGTACATCCGCATCCACGCCGCCGCCCGACGCGCCTCCAATCTGCCAGCGCGTCAGCGGATTCAACTGCACCGCGCTCTCCTGGTTCAATGCATTCGCCGATCTACCCGATATTTCCACAGTTGCTCCAGTCTGGTTGGGAACTTCGATCGTCACGGGACTCGTCGCGCCCAGCCCGCCGAAATTCCAGGTTGAATCCGCGACCACGAAGAAGCTGGTCGTATCGGGCGTCACCGTCCATGCCGGCGCGACGGTCAAAGTCGTCGAAGTATTCGCGATCACCGCGCGTTCCTGCGTCGCGCCCTTGCCGCGAGTGATGCGTACCAGGTCGCCCACGAACTCATTCGTCAGCATCCCCAGCCCGCTGTTGCCTACTGTAGTCGAGGTCGACGTCTGCACCGCGGCCTCAGGCTGCTCCTCAAGTCTCCAGTAAAAATTCGCGTGATCGTAATTCTCATCCGGCGGACCCTGCAGCTCCGCCGTTGCGCCGGGATCCGTATAACTGCTCGCCACCGCGACATTCGACGCGATCAGCAATACTTCCAGCGGATTCATCCCGCGATACACGTTAAACCCGGCCGTCCCCGACGAAAAACTAAATCCATTCAGCGTGACCGTGTTCGTATTCGTTCCCGCCGCGATCGACGCCGGTACCGTGAACGACAGCGCGCTCTCTCCGCCGCTCCCATCCAGCGCGCTGATCGCGTAATAGAAAATCTGCGCGCCCGCCAGCGTCCCGCCCGTCGAACTGATCGACGCTTCCAAACTCAACAGCGGAATCCCCACTCCCGTCGCCACCGGAACCGCCGGCGGATCGAACGCGACACTCAGCGTCACCGTGAACGTCCCATCCGTCGATTCTGTTGACGATTCCGTGATCCCGAACTGATCCATCCCATGCGAATCGAGCACGCTGCCCACCAGCGGATTCGGAATCCCCACTCCCGCGCCCGGTTGCCGCCGGGTCCCCGTCGCCGTCGCACCGGCCTCATACCACGCATCGTCATGCCACTGCGCCGTGATTTGCAGCGTCTGATAATTCGC
>Ga0209415_10015213_pt1 | contig 12501 bp, 14 predicted proteins | sample PeaSoiSIISIP2007_FD_187696 | JGI IMG/M metagenome (GOLD analysis project Ga0209415, IMG submission 187696) | Peat soil microbial communities from Weissenstadt, Germany - SII-SIP-2007 (SPAdes) (version 2) | ecosystem: Environmental > Terrestrial > Soil > Wetlands > Peat | place: Germany... | reverse complement strand
GGGCGAACTCGAGAGAGCCGTAGACGCCGTCGTGGTCGGTGAGCGCGAGCGCCTCGTAGCCGAGCTCGGCCGCCCGCGCGGCCAGCTCCTCAGGCTGCGAGGCTCCGTCCAGGAACGAGTACGCCGAGTGCGCGTGGAGCTCGACGTACGTCACCGGCCAACACTACACGAACATATGTTCGCTTTCCATCAGCGGGCGCCCTGATGCCCTCGCCCGTCCTCCGGCCGATGCTCGCAGAGCGATGTCCGGCAAGCGGATGCTGCTCTTCGGGGTCGCCGGTCTCCTCACCGCCTCCGCCCTGCTCGCCATCGGGATCCTGCTCGTCGGCCGCTTCGGCGGCACGGAAGGGCGGATCCTCGGCACGACCGCCCTCCTCGCCGGCTACGGGCTCGTCGCGCTGCCGGCGACGGCGCTGCTCGACCGTGGCCACTTCCGGGCGCTCGCAGCTGCGACGGCGTCGCTTGCTGCCGCGGGCGCCTCGCTCGCGCTCGCATCCGTCTGGATTCCCTCCGCGCCCGACGCCCTCGGGAACACGGTCGGGGCGGTGACGGCGTTCGCCCTCGCGGGCGCACAGGTGTCCGCCCTTGCCGCCCGGCGCCAGCCGCGCGATCCGCCTGTCGTGCGGCGGCTGTTCGCCGTCTCGTGCGGGAGCGCTCTCGTCGCCGCCTCCCTCTTCGCCGCGCTCGTCTGGACGCAGGCGAGCGGGCTCTACCCGCGGCTGTTCGGCGCGGTCGTCGTGCTCGACCTGCTCCTCGTCGCGCTCCAGCCCCTCCTTGCGCGCGCCCGCCCCGCCGGGCCAACGCACCGCCTGCGCATCGTGCTCACGTCCGGGGTGACCATCGATGTGACGGTCGAGGGCGGAGACCTTGCCACCGCGACCGCCAAGGCGATCCGGAACGTCGAGCGGTCCGGAGGTCGCGTCGCGCGGCTGGACGTCGACTACTCCGAGGTCCGTGCGCCGACGCTCTAGGGGTGATGGACCTCCGCCCACAGGGGCACGTTTCCCGGCCCGAGCGGAACGAAATCCATGCCGTCGGGTGTGTTGAGCCGATTCGCGCCGCGGCCGGGCGCGTTCGCGCGGCCGTACTGCCACACGATCGACTTCGTCCTCGGGTCGATGACGACGACGCGGTCGCGGTAGTCGTCGTTGACGGCGATGTCGCCGTTCGGGAGCGGCATCGCGAGCGACGGGTGGTCCAGCGCCCCGAAGCCCGAGCTCGGCCCGTAGCGCCAGAGCACCCGGCCGTGGCGGTTCATGATCACGACGGCGCCCGGGCTCGCGTAGTCGGCGAGCAGCACGTTCCCGCTCGGGAGCATCTGCGGATCAGAGGGATACGACACCGGCGCCTGCACGGCCCAGCGGAGCCGGCCGCTCGCGGAGATGTCGTCGATCCACGACCCCTGGATCTCGGAGACGAGCACACCCCCGTCGCGCAGCGGCGTGTCGCCGTTGACGGCGCCGAACGAATACGGCGGGTTGTGTCTGCAGACACCGGTCGTGCCGAGCTGCCGCACGATCTCGTGCGCGCGGATGAACAGGATCCTGCAGTTGTAGGCGTCCGCGACCGTCAGCGTCCCATTCGGCAGGACGTACGCGTCGTCGGGCGTGTTCAGCTCGCCAGGCCCGCTGCCGCGCACACCCGGGATGCCGTAGAGATGCGTGCGCGCATGCGTTTTGATGTTCACGGAGACGATGGTGTGCGCCTCCTCCTCGTTGGAGACGATCGCCTTGCCGCCCGGCTCGACGAACGTGTCGTCGTCGAAGTTGAGATGGATGCCCTTTGCGAGATCGCGTGCATTCGGGAACTCCCACAGGACCTTGTGCTGCGCGTCGACGAGCAGCATGCGGTTGTTCCCGCGGTCGGCGATGAGAAGCGCGCCCGGCAGGGGGCTCGGCCGGATCGAGGCGACGCTCGACGCGATGCGGGGGAAGAACTGCGGCGGCCGCGCGGCGGAGGCGCTTGACACGCTCAGGAGGCCCGCGAGAGTCGCAACGGCGAGGGCGCGGATCACGCCGCCACCCTAGGCTGCGCTTGATGGGAAACGGATGAATCGACGGTTAAGGCTCACAGAGGCGCAGCTCTACCTCGTGCTCGAGGCCCGTCCGCGTGGAGAGGCGCCGGACGCGCTGCTCGACGCGGCCCTTCGCGGCGGCGTCGACGTCGTGCAGCTGCGCGACAAGGAGCTGCCCGACGCGGCACTCGTGCGCGCCGCCGAACCGTTCCGGCGGGCCTGCGCGGCGCACGGCGCGCTCTTCGTCCTCAACGACCGCCCCGATCTCGTCGACGCGTGCGGCGCCGACGGCGTCCACGTCGGGCATGCCGACGCATCGGTCGCGGACGCGCGCGCCGCCGTCGGCCCCGACCGGCTCGTGGGCCTCTCGGTATCGTCGGTGGACGAGCTCGACGCCGTCGACGGCGCGGACTACCTCGGCGTCGGTGCGGTGTTCGGGACGCCGACGAAGACGGACGCGGTCGCCGCCGGCCTCGAGCTCGTGCGCGCAGCGGCGGAGCGCGTGCGGATGCCGTGGTTCGCGATCGGCGGCATCGAGCGCGCAAACGTCGCCGAGGTGGTGGCGGCCGGCGCGCCGGGCGTCGCGGTCGTGCGTGCGATCCGCGACGCGGCGGACCCTGAGGCGGCTGCCCGTGAGCTACGCGCCGCGCTGGGTGTACCACCCCCCGCCTGAGCCGTCGTGGAAGACGACGGTGTTCTCCCCGCTCTCGAGCACGACCTCGAAGTAGCGGCGCAGCACCGGCTCCTCGGTCCACCAGCGGTCGAGCACGCGCCATTCCTCGCGGACGACCGCGACCGGCTGGTGGTTCACCTCGCACGGCGTGCCGCCGAAGCCCGCTTCGACGCGCGCCGGGCGCGGCGCGTTCAGTCGTCCCGCGGTACGAACAGCGCTCGCGTTTCCGGGATCCGCGACCAGGGCGCGACCTCCACGACGTTGCAGACGGAGCCGGAGCCGGTGCTCGCCCGGACCTGGCGGAGCCCGTCGCTCAGCCGGCTGCGGTCCTCGGCGCCGGCGGCGAGCAGCTCGAGCTGGCGGCCGGCGGGCTCGGTGAGCTCGACGAGCTCGATCCGCAGGTCGGTGACCGGGCCGGGCAGCTCGGCGAGCTTCGCGGCGAGCGCGACGCGGATCCGGCCGGCGTCGGCGCTCGGCTCGCGCAGGGTCAGCGTCCGCCGCCACGAGCTGCCGCCGACGAGGCCGGCTCCGAGCGCGACCTTGCGGACGAAGCGGTCGCGCCGCTCCGGCCGCGCGAGCACGGTCTCGACGATCGCGCCGAGAGCGCGCCGCAGCGTCAGCTCGTTCCCCACCGCCTCGGGGAACTCGAGCGTCTCCGCGAGCTCGACCGGCGGCCGGCGACCGCGCACCCGCGCGGCCGCCCCGCCTCTCGCCAGGCCCCAGGCGCGCCGGCCGTCCGGCCCCAATCGTTCGGCGACGGCGCCACCCGGGAGCCCGGCAAGCTGTCCGAGCCTGCGAACTCCGAGGGCTTCCAGCTCTTCGTAGCGCTGCCGCTCGAGCGGCAGCAGCGTCAGCGGCAGCGGTGCGAGGAAGCGCCCGACCTCCTCGTCGCGGACGACGAGCAGCTGCCCCGGCTTCGCGACCGACGCGGCCGCGAGCGCGGTGAAGCGGCGGCCGGCGGCGCCGATGCGCGCGTCCCACGGGCCGGTGGCGGCGAGCGCGCGCCGCAGCGCCGGCTCGAGGCCGCCGTACAGCCGCTCGACGCCGCGCGTCTCGAAGTACGCGACGCCGAGGGCTGCCGGCTCGACCGCGAAGCCCGCGTCCTCGAGCGACCGCACGACCTCCTCCCACGCCTGCTCGGCGGCGGCGGGGTCGGGGTCGACGAGGACGAGCCGGGGGCACGTTGCCAGCGCCTCGCCCAGGCGCATCCCCGGATGGACGCCCGCCGCCTCCGCCGCCGGGGTCACCGGCCCAATCAGGGGCTCGGTCCCCGGCTCCGGCGAGAGCGCCGACGGGCGCAGAGCGAGCGACGGCGCCTTGCGCAGCGCCGCCTTGAGCTCGAAGCCGGGGATGGAAAGGCAGGCGATCATGGGAACGTGTGTTCTATACGAACACATGTTCGCCGTCAAGTCGGACGGCAAACCTCACGCGGCATGACAAAGGCTTGCGTCCGTCCCGCACCACGCTAGGTTCGTCGCATGCGACTCGTCCTGAACCTCCTCTGGCTCCTGCTCTCCGGGCTGTGGATGGCGATCGGCTGGGTCGTCGCCGGCCTCATCGTCTGCCTCACGATCGTCGGCATCCCCTTCGGTGTGCAGGCGTTCAAGCTCGCCGGCTACATCCTGTGGCCGTTCGGCCGCACGCTCGTCCCGGCCGCTTCGAGAAACCGCGGCCTCTCGGTGTTCGGGAACGTCGCGTGGTTCGTGCTCGCCGGGTGGTGGCTTGCACTCGGCCACGTGCTGACCGGAGCATTGCTCTGCCTGACGGTCATCGGGCTACCGCTCGGCATCGCCAACATCAAGATCGCAGTCGCGGCTCTCGCACCGTTCGGCAAGGAGGTCGTCAACATCAGCGACCTGCACGGGCTTCCCCGCGGGGCCGTGACCGTCGGAAGCTAGAGCGCCACTTCCGCCGCCGACCCGACGTTGCCGACGAAGCGGGGCACGACGGCGAGGACGCTCTCCTGCGCGCACCACTCGATGTCCGCCTCCAGGCCGTGCTTGCGGAGGTTGCGGGCGCTCTGGCTCGCCCCGAGCCCGGCGACCGCATCCGGGAAGCTGTCGGCGAGCCGCATCGCCGCGACGGCCGAGTCGGCCGGATCGCCGCCGAGCGCCTGCACGATGCGCCCGGCGCAGTACGCGTCGTCGAGCGCCAGCTCGCCGAGCACGCCCGCGCACAGGACGGCGACATCTTCCCCGCTCTCCCGCGCGGCGGCCGCGACCGCGTCGAGGTTCAGCAGCGAGCCGACGAGCACCTGCTCGAACCGCGCCGCCGCGGCGACGAGCAGCCGCGTCCCGTTCGTCGTCGTCAGGATCAGCGTCCCCGCCGCCGGCTCGCCCGCGAGCTCGCGCGGCGAGTTGCCGAAGTCGAAGCCGGGGATGTGCTCGAGCCGCCGCTCGCCGGCGAGCTTCGCCGGGCCTTCGCTCTCCGCGAGTGCGCGCGCGTCCTCGATCTCCGCGGTGCAGAGCACGCGCCGGTAGCCGGCGGCGAGCGCCTGCGTCATGGTCGAGGTGGCCCGAAGCACGTCGACGACGATCCCGACCGGGGCAGGTGTCTCATCCCCACCGAGTGCTCCGCACTCGGTGGGGGCCCCTAGAAGCTCGCCCGGCGTGAACGCGACGTGGACTCGCACGCGACTACCCTAGTCCGACCATGCCGACCTGTTACCGCCATCCCGACCGCGAGACCGGCCTGTCGTGCTCCGAGTGCGGCCGTCCCATCTGCACCGAGTGCATGACGATGGCGCCGGTCGGGATCCGCTGCCCCGAGCACGCCGGCGGCGGCGCGCGGAAGCGGCTCGGGCCGCGCCCCGTCGTCCGCGCGCAGCAGCAGCTCACCGGCGGCTTCGCACCGGTGACGCGGGCGCTGATCGCGATCAACGTCGGCATCTACCTGATCACGGCCGTGCAGGGCGGCGGGCTCAACGCCCCCGGCGGCAAGCTCTTCGATGCGATGGCCCTCTCAGGCGGCCGCTTCCGTGACGGCGCGCACATCTACAACGGCGTCGCGCAAGGCGGCTGGTGGCGGCTGATCACGGCCGCGTTCCTGCACGCGAGCATCATCCACATCGGGTTCAACATGTTCGCGCTCTGGGTGATCGGCGCCCCCGTCGAGCACTACCTCGGCCGTGCGCGCTTCCTCGGCCTGTACTTCGTCGCGGGCCTCGCGGGCTCCGCGGGCGCGCTGCTGCAGGCGCCCTACGGCGTGACGGTCGGCGCGTCAGGCGCCATCTTCGGGATCCTCGGCGCGATGCTCATCCTCGAGTGGCACCTCACGGGACGCCTCGCCGGCAATGCGATGACGATGATCGTCATCAACCTCGCCATCAGCTTCGCCGTCCCGGGCATCTCGTGGGGCGGGCACGTCGGCGGCCTGATCGCCGGCATCCTGTGCACGCTCTCGTTCGCGCGCTGGGGGCGCGGCCATGCCGCCTACGGGCGGCTGGGACTGACGGGCGCCGCCGGGCTCGTGCTCATCGCCGTGGCGAGCGTCGCGATCGCCTACTGGAAGGTCCGCGGCCTCGCGTAGTCATGGTCGGTACCGACCCCGATGCCCTCCCAGAGCGCTCGGCCCACGCTTGAATCGTGGCGCGAGACGTCTTCATCAAGCTCGACCGCTGCAGCTACTGCAACCGGCCCGGATTCGTCGTCTGGGACACCGATCTCTTCACGTGCGGCCGCGAGGTGTGCAAGTCGCTCGCGTTCGCCGAGGTCCGGCGGCGCCATCACGAGACGCGGCAGGCGCCGGAGCAGCGCCTCGCCCGCGCGCTGCTCGCGGCATTCGACACGTTCGACTACGCGCTCCGGCTCGACGAGGAGTCCGAGATCGTCGGCGTGCACGAGGGCGACGCGCTGCGCGGCCGCGAGCGCGAGCGCACGGCGCAGCTCCTCTCAGAGCTCCGCGAGCTCGCGCGCAGGTACCCGCCGCCCGCAGGCGACGCGATCCCGATCGAGCCGACGCCGCCGCCGAGCCCGCGCTACCGCCGCTTCGTCGGCCGCGGCCGCACCGTGCCGCTTCGCCGCACCGCTCTCGCCGGCTCGGCTTCCTAGCCTCCGGCGACGACGTACTCCGCGCGGTGCGCTTCCTTCAACACCGCCTGCGCCGCCGCGAGCCGCGCGAGCGGGACGCGGTACGGCGAGCAGCTGACGTAGTTGAGCCCGAGGCCGTGGCAGAACTCGACCGACTTCGGCTCGCCGCCGTGCTCGCCGCAGATGCCGAGCTTGATGTCCGGCTTGACGCTGCGGCCGCGCTCGACGGCGATGCGCATGAGGTCGCCGACGCCGGCCTGGTCGATGGTCTCGAACGGGTTCTGCTCGATGACGCCGTCCTCGAGGTAGAAGGTGAGGAACTTGCCCTCTGCGTCGTCGCGCGACATCCCGATCGTCGTCTGCGTCAGGTCGTTGGTGCCGAACGAGAAGAAGTCCGCGTACTCGGCGATCTCGTCCGCGCGTAGCGCCGCGCGCGGCAGCTCGATCATCGTGCCGCACGTGTACACGATCTCCGGCGCCTCTTCTTCCATCACGCGCTCGGTGAGGTCGCGCAGCCGGTGCAGCTCCTCCTTGAACGCGACCAGCGGATGCATGATCTCGACGAGCGGCTCGTTGCCGGTGCGCTCGTGCACGGCCCTCGCCGCGCGCGCGATCGCCCGAACCTGCATCTCGTAGATCTCGGGCCACTGGATGCCGAGACGGCAGCCGCGCGTGCCGAGCATCGGGTTCGACTCGTGCAGCGCCTTGATCCGGCCGCGCATCCGTTCGTCCGTCGCCTCTTCGAGCGGCGGCAGGAACTCGTGCAGCGGCGGGTCGAGGAGCCGGATGACGACCGGGAAGCCGGCCATCGACTCGAAGATCCCTTCGAAGTCCGACTGCTGGAACGGCAGCAGCCGGTCGAGCGCCGCCCGGCGGCCCTGCTCGTCGGAGGCCAAGATCATCTCCTGGACGACCGGCAGCCGCTCCTCGCCGAAGAACATGTGCTCGGTCCGGCACAGCCCCACGCCCTGCGCGCCGAACTCGCGCGCCTTCGCAGCGTCCTCGGGGTTGTCGGCGTTCGCCCACACCTGCAGGCGGCGCACGTCGTCGGCCCAGCTGAGGATCGTCTCGAAGTCCTCGTTGATCGAAGGCGGAACGAGGTCGACCTCGCCGATGATGACGCGGCCGGTGCCGCCGTCGATAGTGATCACGTCGCCCTCGTGCAGCATGTGCCCGCCGAGGGTGATCGTCCTCGCCTCGGCGTCGATGTCGAGGCCTTCGCAGCCCGCGACGCACGGCTTGCCCATCCCGCGCGCCACGACCGCAGCGTGCGAGGTCATGCCGCCGTGCGCGGTGAGCACGCCTCTGGACTGGATCATCCCGTGGATGTCGTCCGGCGTCGTCTCCCAGCCGACGAGGATGACCGCCTCGCCTGCCTTGCCGCGCTCCGCCGCCGTGTCGGCGTCGAGGACGATCGCGCCGCTCGCGGCGCCCGGGGAAGCGTTCAGCCCGCGCGCGGCGACCTCGACCTCGACGCTCGGGTCGAGCATCGGGTGCAGGAGCTGGTCGAGCTGCTTCGGGTCGATCCGAGCGATCGCCTCCTCGCGGCTGATCAGCCCCTCCGCCGTCATGTCGACGGCGGCCTTGATCGCCGCCGCGGCAGTGCGCTTGGCCGAGCGCGTCTGGAGCATGTACAGGTGCCCCTCCTCGACCGTGAACTCGATGTCCTGCATGTCGCGGTAGTGCTGCTCGAGCCGCGCCATCGTGTCGAGAAGCTGCTCGTACGCCTCGGGCAGGCGCTTCGCCATCTCCTCCACCGGCTGCGGCGTGCGGATGCCGGCGACGACGTCCTCGCCCTGCGCATTGACGAGGTACTCGCCGTAGACGCCCTGCTCGCCCGTCGACGGATCGCGTGTGAAGCACACGCCGGTCGCGGAGCGCTCGCCCTTGTTCCCGAACACCATCTGCATGACGTTCACAGCGGTGCCGAGATCGTCCGGGATGGCGTACGTGCGCCGGTACACATGCGCGCGCGGGTTCTCCCACGACTCGAAGACGGCGAGGACGGCGCGGCGGAGCTGCTCGCGCGCATCCTGCGGGAACGCGCGGCCGATCTCCTGGCGATAGATGTTCTCGAACGTCTCGATCAGAGCCGCCAGGTCGTCCGCGCTCAGGTCGACGTCGAGCTCGACGCCGCGGTCGCGCTTGAGGTCGCCGAGTGCGCGCTCGAAGCGGTGGCCGTCGATGCCGTCGACGACCTCGCCGAACATCTGGATCAGGCGCCGGTACGAGTCGCGCGCGAACCGCGCGTTGCCGGTGGTGCGGGCGAGGCCCTCCACCGCGTCGTCGGTGAGCCCGAGGTTGAGGATCGTGTCCATCATCCCCGGCATCGAGATCGCGGCGCCGGAGCGCACGGAGAGGAGCAGCGGGTCCTCGGTGTCGCCGAAGCGCTTCCCGGTCTTCTCCTCGAGCCGGGCGATGTGCTCGTCGATCTCGTCGTCGAGCCCCGGAATCTCGTGGCCGCCGTGCATGAACGCCCGGCAGGCGTCGGTGGTGATGGTGAAGCCCGCGGGAACGGGAACACCGAGCTGGGTCATCTCGGCCAGCCCGGTTCCCTTGCCGCCGAGAAGCTCCTTGCCTCCGTCGGAGGGCTCGTCGAAGGCGTATACGTACCTGGTCATGAGCGCAGATGTTGTCATACCGTCGAGCGTGCCCCGGAACACGCTGATCGGCATCGGCGGTTTCCCGAACGAGGCGATGTTCGAGTACGTACTGAGTCACGCCCGTGGCCGCCGCGTGCTCGTCGACCAGACCGCCTCGCCGCAATACGACGGGCCTATCGACGTCCCCGGCGAGCTGACGCGCGTCTCGTTCTACCCCTGGCCGCCGGAGGATCTCCGCGGGCTCGCGCTCGGCCACGACGTCATCCTCGTCTGCGGCGGCAACACCGCGAACATGCTCGCCGTCTGGCGCCTGCACGGCTTCGACCGGATCCTGCGCGAGGCGTGGGACGCAGGCGTCGTCCTCACCGGCTGGAGCGCCGGGATGATCTGCTGGTTCGAGGCAGGTGTCACGGACTCGTTCGGGCCCCAGCTCGAGGGCATGCGCGACGGCCTCGGCTTCCTGCCGGGGAGCGCGTGCCCGCACTACGACGGCGAGGAGCTCCGGCGACCGGTCTACACCGATCTCGTCGCGAACGGATTCCCGCCCGGCGTCGCGCTCGACGACGCCGCGGGTGCGCTCTACGTCGGGACCGAGCTGCAGGAGGTGGTCGTCTCGAGCCCCGGCGCCCGCGGCTACCGGGTCGGCCCCGATGGCGAGGTCGAGCTGCCGGTGCGCGCGCTCTAGCGGCCGAGCGCGACGTTCCCCGTCTGGCGCGGCGGCGCGGGGTCCAGCCGCTTCACGCCGGTTCCGGTGAACCGGTACCGCACGATCGCGCCGCCTCCGGTCGCGCAGCACAACGGATCGTTCTTCCGGTAGAGGACGTACATGAAGGCGATCGTGTCGAGGTCGCGCCACATGCCGATGATCGCGCTCGACGTGCCGAGCCCGTCCGTGCCGATGAAGCGCCCGCGATCGAAGAAGTAGACGTGCTGGTCGTGCCCGTCCCCGCCGCCGCAGTCGCCGAAGAGCACCTCGAACCGCCAACCCCGCATCCACATCGTCTCGTCGGGGGCGGGAACGCACTTCTGCGCATGCCAGTACGCGACCGCTTTCGCGAGAGCCGGGTCGTTCGACGCAGACCACGCGACCCCTGAGAGCGCAAGCGCGGCGGCGAGGACGACGGCGACCTTCATCGGCGCCTGCGGCCGAACTCGGCGAGCCACGCGAAGACGCGGAGCCCGACCCAGATCGGAGTCAGCAGAACGTAGAAGACGAAGTCGGCGACGACGAGGATGGACCACCACAGGAGCCAGTACCGCAGCGGCACCTTCCCCTTCACGTTCCTCATGCGCGCGCCGCCTTCTCCTGGCGTCGCTCCTCGACCACGCGCAGCACGCGGTGCGCCGTCTCCTCGATCGACAGCTCGGAGATGTCGATGACCGGGCACCCGAGCTTGCGGTGCAGCTTCGTCGCCTGCTCGAGCTCCTCGTAGATCTCCGCCAGCTCCGCATAGTGGCGGTTCCGCGCGCCGCCGCCCATGTTGCGGACGCGCGCGCGCCGGATCTCCGCCAGCCGGCTCGGATCGATCGTGAGCCCGACGATCTTGGTCTGCTCGATCTCACCCAGCTCCTTCGGTGGACCGATCGCCTTCACGACGGGGACGTTCGCCGCCTTGTAGCCGAGATAGCCGAGGTAGATCGAGAGCGGCGTCTTCGACGTCCGCGACACGCCGACGAGCACGATGTCCGCGTCGTGGAGCCCGCGGCCCACGCCGTCGTCGAACCGGACGGCGAACTCGATCGCCTCCATCCGCTTGAAGTACGCCGAGTTGAGCGGCGGCCGCGATCCGGGCGTCATCTTCGCCGACATCCCCGACACGCGGGCGACCGCCTCGATCGGCTGGCCGAGGAGGTCGCAGTAGTGGAGCTTCGCCCGCCGGCAGAGCGTCCGCATCGTCTCGCGGAGCTCCGGCTTCACGAGGGTGTAGACGACGACCGCCGGCCGGCCGCGCATCCGGTTCACGGCGAGCTGCAGGTCGTCCTCCGACTCGACCCGCGGATGGCGGATCTCGACGAACTCCTGCTCGGGGAACTGGGCCTCCAGCGCCTGCACCAGCCGCGCCGCGGTCTCGCCGGTGGCGTCCGAGACGACGTGGAGCTCGACGGGGATGGCCGGCATCCGGCGGAGCGTAGCCCGGTAACCTCAGCGCGTGGCCGACGAAGCCGTGACGATGGACAAGATCGTGTCGCTCTGCCGGCGGCGCGGATTCGTCTTCCCGTCCTCCGAGATCTACGGCGGGATGAGCTCGACGTACGACTACGGCCACTACGGCGTGCTGATGAAGAACAACATTCGCTCGCTGTGGTTCCAGGCGATGGTCCAGGAGCGCGAGGACATCGTCGCCCTCGACTCCGCCGTGATCCTGAACCCGAGCGTCTGGGAGGCGTCCGGCCACGTCTCCGGGTTCACCGACCCGCTCGTCGACTGCAAGACGTGCAAGCTGCGCTTCCGCGCTGACCAGATCGACCAGGCGAGCTGCGGCCGCAAGCCGTCGAAGCGGCCGGGCGAGACGCCCGACTGCGATCTCACCGAGGCGCGCCAGTTCAACCTCATGTTCCAGACGCAGGTGGGCGCGCTCGAAGACTCGAGCTCGGCCGCATACCTCCGCCCCGAGACGGCACAGGGCATCTTCGTCAACTTCAAGAACGTCCTCCAGCTCGCGCGGCGCAAGCCGCCGTTCGGTATCGCGCAATTCGGCAAGGCGTTCCGCAACGAGATCACGCCCGGCAACTTCCTCTTCCGCGTGCGCGAGTTCGAGCTGATGGAGGTGGAGTACTTCGTCCCGCCCGCGGAAGCGGAGCAGTGGTATCGCTACTGGGTCGACGCGCGCTTTGAGTGGCATGTGACTTACGGCCTGCGCGAGAACATGCTGCGCAAGCGCGAGCACACCGCAGAGGAGCGCTCGCACTACTCGAGCGGCACGACCGACATCGAGTATCTCTACCCCATCGGCTGGTCGGAGCTCGAGGGCGTCGCCAACCGCGGCGACTTCGACCTCACGCAGCACACGCAGCACTCCGGCACGAAGCTCGAGTTCGTCGGCGAAGGCGGCGAGCGGTACACGCCGTACGTCATCGAGCCGGCAGTGAGCATCGAGCGCATCTTCGTGGCGATGCTCTGTGACGCATACGACGAGGAGGTCGTCGCCGAGCGCGACCGCACCGTCCTCCGCCTCCACCCCG
>Ga0209415_10015212_pt1 | contig 12501 bp, 12 predicted proteins | sample PeaSoiSIISIP2007_FD_187696 | JGI IMG/M metagenome (GOLD analysis project Ga0209415, IMG submission 187696) | Peat soil microbial communities from Weissenstadt, Germany - SII-SIP-2007 (SPAdes) (version 2) | ecosystem: Environmental > Terrestrial > Soil > Wetlands > Peat | place: Germany... | reverse complement strand
AGGAATCTTTCCAACGGCAAGATTATCGACAACGACGATGTTGTGTCGGGGATCCTGCTGTTGAGGAAGGGAGCCGAGTCCGACGCGACGCTGGAGGGAATTCACAAGAAGGTGCGTCAATTGAATGGCGAAGGGGAGTATGAGGGCGCGGGGATTCTGCCTCCCGGCGTCAAAGTGGTTCCGTTTCTCGACCGGAGCGACCTGGTCCATTACACCACCCACACCGTTCTTCACAATCTGACGGAAGGCATCATCCTTGTGGTCGTCATTTTGTTCCTGTTCCTGGGCAACGTGCGCGGCGCCCTGATCGTGGCGCTGACCATTCCATTTTCGCTGCTGTTCGCGGCGACCTGCCTCCAGCTCAAGGGGATTCCCGCGAATCTGCTGTCCCTGGGCGCGCTCGACTTCGGCATGGTGGTGGACGGCGCGGTGGTGATGGTGGAGAACATCGTGCGCCACCTTTCCCGTCAAAGGGAGGGCGATGATAGAACGCCCATGGAGAAGATCCGCGCCGCGGCGCACGAGGTTCAGCGTCCGGTGTTCTACGCCATCGGCATCATTATCACTGCCTACCTGCCTATCTTCACGCTGCAACGGGTGGAGGGCCGTCTGTTCAAGCCCATGGCTTGGACCGTGGCATTCGCGCTGCTGGGAGCGCTGATGTTCTCGATGTTGCTGGCGCCGGTGCTCTCCAGCCTTTTTTTCCCCAAGGGCACCAAGGAGTGGCACAATCCGGTGATGGCGTTTCTTACGAAGCACTACCGCAGCGCAGTGGGAAAGGCCATCCACTGGCGCTGGGTGACTCTGTCTTTCGCCCTTGCCGGCCTGGTGTTGACGGTCTACCTGGGTGGATGGGTTCTCGGCTCGGAGTTCCTACCGCACCTGGATGAAGGTGCGATCTGGGTGCGCGGCACGCTGGCTCCCTCGACTGGGCAGGCCGAGGGGACGGCAGTGTCCAATAAGGTGCGCATCCTGCTGTGCTCATTCCCCGAGGTAACGCAATGCACCAGCCAGGTGGGCCGGCCCGACGACGGGACGGACACGACCGGGTTCTTCAACACCGAGTACTTCGTGGATTTGAAACCAAAAGAAGAATGGCGTCCGGCGTTTCACCAGCAAAAGGACGAATTGATAGCCGCCATGAACACCGAGCTTGAAAAGATTCCCGGCGCGATCTGGAACTTTTCCCAGCCGATTGCGGACAACATGGAAGAGGCCGTCAGCGGAGTCAAGGGAGAACTGGCCATCAAACTTTTCGGCGACGACCTCAAGACGCTGGAGGCAAAGGGAGACCAAATCGTCGCAATCATGCGCGGAATCAAGGGAATTCAGGATCTGGGCCTGTTTCGCGTGATCGGCCAACCCAACCTGAACCTGACCGTGGATCGCGCCAAGGCCGCCCGCTATCAGATCAACGTTGCGGATATCCAGGATGCGATTCAAACCGCCGTGGGCGGAAACGCTCTCACCCAGGTCCTGCAAGAAGAGCGGCGATACGACCTGGTGCTGCGCTATCTGCCGCAATACCGCGACCAAAAGGATGCGATCGAGAACATTCGGCTGTTGTCTCCGAGCGGCGAGCGCGTGTCGCTGGCGCAACTCTGCGATATCAAGATGGAGGACGGCGCTTCGGAAATTTATCGCGAGGCCAATCAGCGCTACGTCGCGATCAAGTATAGCGTGCGCGGGCGCGATCTCGGCGGCGCGGTGGGAGAGGCGCAACAGAAGATCGCAACTCAGCTTCCTCTGAAGGCGGGATGCACGGCCGAGGGGGCCTGTCTGCCGATCGGCTATCACATCGATTGGGCCGGCGAATACGAATCCCAGCAACGCGCGCAGCGGAGGCTGGCGATCATTATTCCGCTGACGCTGCTGCTGATTTTCCTGATTTTGTATTCGATGTTCAAGTCCATGAAGTGGAGCGCGCTGATTCTGGTGAACGTCTTCATGGCGCCGGTGGGCGGATTGCTGGCGCTGTATTTCTCCGGGACCAACCTCAGCGTATCGTCGGGCGTCGGATTCCTGGCGTTGTTCGGGGTGTCGGTGCAGGTGGGCGTCATCATGGTGGAATACATCAATCAGTTGCGCGTACGCGGGCACACCGTCATCGACGCCGCCAAGGAAGCCGCGGTGCTGAGGCTGCGCCCGATCATGATGACCATGCTGGTGGCGATGTTGGGATTGCTGCCGGCGGCGACCTCGCACGGGATCGGCTCGGATTCGCAGCGGCCCTTCGCGATCGTCATCGTCGGCGGTCTGATGGCCGCGCTGCTGATGAGCATCTTCCTGTTGCCGACCTTGTACGTGTGGATGGCGGGGGATAACGACATCCTTCCGAAGCCTGAAGCAGGCATGGAAGAGATCTAAATTAGCGGGTGTCCCACTTCGCGGTGATCTCCGCGATGGTGTCCTCGGGACGAGTGGTGTACAGCCAGAAGATTTGAACGGCGTGTGCGCCGCGGACCTGCATCTTCAATCCTCCGCTGACGGGTGAGAACTTCAGATGTTCCGGACCGGAGCGGAGCGGGGTGATCACGCCCAATGCGATCTTGGTCACGTGCGGGCAATCCCGGGCGGCTTCGACGGCAGGGATGGCGTCGGGGATGACGGTCGAATGGCGGCCGTTGAACTTCGCGCCTCGCAGAAGACCCTTCTCATGGCCCACATCTGATTTTACTGTTTGATCCCGGTTGGGATGTCGCGATCAAAGTTTCCCACGCCTCGCTGAGCCGTTTACCCGAGAGGCCCGGCACGATTGCGTTCTCAATCACACCGCTGCTTGCGGCTCTTCACCGGCCCGATCCATTTGGTGTAGTCAGATTTCCGAATTCTTCATCGCGGCGTAACGTCCCTGAAAACCCCGGGCGCTAGGATCTAGCGCGAAGGAGATTACCGTGTTCAAAAAACCCAACTTGGCATTCGCTTTTTCTCTCGTCCTATTTGCCGTGCCCCAGGCATACCCGCAGGGCTTCGGCTTTGGGCAAGACATCGACAACCATGTGCTTTTGATCAGCATCGATGGAATGCACGCCCTCGATTATGAGAACTGCGTGAATAGCGGCACTTGCCCGAATCTTGCCGCACTCGGGAAGCATGGCGTGAACTATACGCGCACGTCCACTTCCAGGCCATCCGATTCGTTCCCCGGGCTAATGGCTCTAGTCACGGGCGGAACGCCCAAGTCCGTCGGCGCATTCTACGACGTCGCTTGGGATCGCGTCCTGGCGCCACCTGCGGCGACCACCGGGAATGGACTGGCCGCCGGAACCTGCACTGCGGGAAAAAACAACGGGACACAGACCGAATACGAGGAAGGCGACGAAATCAACCAGTTGCTACTGAATGGAGGCGGCCCCTACAAATCGGTCATCGACGGCGGGGTGCTCTCCATCGATTCCACCAAACTGGTGCGCGATCCGTTCTCCAAGCCTGCCGCCTGCGCTCCGGTTTACCCCTGGAACTTCATTCGCACCAACACAATATACGGTGTGATTCACAAGGCCGGCGGCTACACTGCCTGGTCGGACAAGCACGCCGTCTATGCCGCGGTTTCCGGCCCTACGGGAACTGGGACCCCGAGCAACGTGGACGACTACTATTCGCCGGAAGTCAACTCCAATCAGATCCCGTTGCCAGGCGTCATCACAGCCGGGACGAACTTCGACTGCTCGACCATCAAGGCGAGCGGGAGCGCGACGGTTCCAGGAAACGATTGGACGACCGACTTTCAAGCCATCCAGTGCTATGACCAGTTGAAGGTTAACGCGGTGCTGAACTGGATCGACGGTAAGACCCACCTCGGCGCCAGCAGGGCCCCGGTGCCGGTAATCTTCGGGATGAATTTCCAGGCGGTGAGCGTCGGGGAGAAACTGATCGAAAACGGGACCTACGGCGGCTATACCGACGCCGCCGGGACGCCAACCCCGAGCATGCTCAGTGAAATCAAGTTCGTCGACGGCGCAATCGGCCAGATGGTAGAGGAGCTCCAGGACCAGCATCTCCTGGAATCGACCACCATTATCATCACCGCCAAGCACGGGCAGTCCCCGATCGATCCCAAGCGCTACTTCCCGATTCCCGGCCACTCCGGAACCAACGGTACTTCGCCGGCCAATCTCCTGGCTGCGAGCGGTTTGGTTCCGGCGGTGGAAATTGCCGGTCCCGGACCAACCGAAGACGACATTTCCCAATTGTGGCTTTCGCCTGGCAACAACAATACTTCCAACACTGCCGCCGCGGTCAGTCTGCTGGAAACCGAGGCCAAAACCGCGGGCATCGGTGAGATTTTCTACCTCGCCTCGATCGAGACGATGTTTAACGCACCCGGCGTGCCCACCGTTAACGGTCCGTGCTGCAATCTCCTGCCCGGCGGCGACCCGCGCACGCCCGATATCATCGTTGCGCCGAACATCGGCGTGACCTACACCGGAAGCGCCTCAAAACAGGCAGAGCATGGCGGTTTCGCCTTTGACGATACGAACGTGATGCTGCTGGTGTCGAACCCCAGCTTCCAGCCCCAGACCGTAACCAGCTGGGTCGAGACTATGCAAGTCGCACCTACAATCCTCCAGATTCTGGGCCTCGATCCCAATTCCCTAGATGCGGTCCAAACGGAGGGCACCACTGTTCTGCCGGACCTGCCCAGCCAGGGCCAGGGCAACGGCCAGGGGCAGAACCAAAATCAGCAGTAGCCGAACTGTCTAGTTCCATTTGCGGCGGGGCGTCATTGCGGCGCCCCCGCCTTTCCTTAGACAGATAGGTTTTCCTGAACGTGGCACTCTACTGGCAGTCCGCCTCAGTCGCGAGGTTTGCGATTAAGACCAAACCATCTCCCGAAGGCCGCCTGCTATAATGGCGCGTGCGCATGCCTGTCATGGATATTCAGGCGATCCGCGACATCCTCCCTCATCGTTATCCCATGTTGTTGGTGGACCGTATTGAGGAGCTGGAGCCCGATCGCATCGTCGGTATCAAGAACGTCACCGCCAATGAGCCGTTTTTTGTCGGCCATTTTCCGGATTTCCCGGTGATGCCCGGCGTGCTGATCATGGAAGCGATGGCGCAGGTGGCGGGAGTGCTGGTGCTGAACTCGATTCCCGACCGCCACACCAAGCTGGTTTTGCTCGCCTCGGTGGAGGAAGCCAAGTTCCGGAAGCCGGTGCGCCCCGGCGATCAGCTGCGCATTGAGATGAAGGTCGCCAAGCGCAAGGCTACCATTGCGAAGATGTACGGAACGGCAACGGTCGATGGAGAGGTGGTCGCCGAAGCCAACATGCTGTGCGTACTCACTGACCGGAATTAGAGGCGTGTCGATTTATTCCAGAGGTCATCCCACCGCGATTATAGATCCGCGGGCGCGCATCGCGGAGTCCGCTGAAATCGGTCCGTATTCGATCGTTGGAGCCGACGTCGAAATCGGGCCGCGCACCGTGGTCAAGGGTCACATTTTCATGGAAGGGCCGCTGACCATCGGCGAAGACAATGTCTTCTTTCCGTATTCGACGATTGGCGTCGCGCCGCAGGATCTCAAATACAAAGGCGAGCGGAGCGAGTTGCGCATCGGGCATCGCAACCGCATCCGCGAATTCGCGACGCTGCACCGGGGAACCGAGGGCGGCGGAATGGTCACTTCCATTGGAGACGACAATCTCCTTATGGCTTATACGCATGTCGCGCACGACGTCCAGGTCGGCAGCCATGTTGTGCTATCGCATGCGGCGACTTTAGGCGGCCACGTAATCGTGGAAGATTGGGCCTGGATCGGCGCGGCCACCGGAGTCCATCAATTCTGCCGCATCGGACGGCACGCGATTGTGGGCGGGTATAGCGTCATTACGCGGGACGTGCTGCCGTTCTCGAACACGGTGACCGCGCGCGAGGCCAAGGTATTCGGCGCGAACTCGACGGGTTTGGAACGGCGGGGGTTTTCCTCAGACGCCATCGACGCGCTGCACAAGGCCTTCCGCTTGCTCACGCGGGCGGGACTCAACACGGCGCAAGCTGTCGAACGGATTCGCGAGGAAGTGCCGCCAGGCGAGGAGGTCGCGGAGCTACTGGCCTTCATCGCGTCCTCCGAGCGCGGTTTCATCAAATGAAGGACTTCTTGAAATGAAGCCCTATGGCCTGATTGCCGGCAACGGACGGTTCCCCATCCTGGCGCTGGAAGCCGCGCGCAAGTCCGGCATGGAGGTTGTCGCGATCGGCATCAAGGAAGAGGCCTCGCCGGAAATCGAGCCGCTGGCGGCGCGATGCTACTGGATCTCGCTGGGGGCGCTGAGCAAGCTGATCGATATTTGCAAGAAGGAGTCGATCACGGAAATCATGATGTGCGGGCAGGTGAAGCACGTCAAGATATTTTCCTCAATCGTCCCGGATTGGCGGCTGGTGAAGCTGCTGGCGTCGCTGGAGGCGAAGAATACGGACGCATTGATCGGCGGGGTCCAGAAGGTGCTGGCGGAGGAAGGGATTACGCTGGCGGATTCGACGCTGCTGCTGAAAGACCTGCTGGCGGAAGAAGGCGTGCTGACGCGGCGGAAACCCTCGAGCGAGGAGATGCGCGATCTGGATTACGGACGCCGCATCGCGGCCGCGCTTTCCGCGCTCGACATCGGACAGGGCGTGGCGATCGCGGAGCGAGCTTGTGTCGCGGTGGAGGCCATGGAAGGCACCGACGCCATGCTGCGGCGGGCGGCGTCTCTGGCGGAGGGAAAACCTCTGCGCCTGGTGAAAGCCTCGGGTCGCCGCGGCCATCTTTTGTTCGACGTTCCGGTGGCCGGACCGCGGACGATTGAGGTGATGCGGGAGACGGGGACGACCGCGCTGGCTGTCGATGCGGGAAGGACGCTGCTGCTTGATCGCGAAGAACTTTTGGAACGGGCGAATGCGGCGGGGGTGGCCCTGATAGCGTCTTAAAGTCGCATTAAAGCCAGCGCCAATCGAGGCCGTTTGTGCTATACTTTCAACATCTTGAGGCGACGATGCAGACAAATGATCGCCTCAGACAGGAGGATCCCATGCAAATTGGTTTGACCATTCGAAACGTTTTCGCAACGTGCAGTAGGCCGGTGATTTCCGCCGCGGCGCTGGCGTTGCTTTTAGCGGTCGTGCCAGCGATGGCGGGTCCGTTAGGTCTCGACTTCACGTCCACCCCGACCAGCGACGCTGGTGACAGCTGGAACCTGGGATACGAGTTTGAGGCGAACAACGCGGCCACGGTTGTGGCCCTCGGTGCCTATGACGCGCCCGACCTCGGTTGGGGAGGAACGCAGAACGTAGGGCTATGGAATTCGAGCGGGGTGCTGCTCGCGTCCGTGGAAGTCACCAACAGCGACACCGCGGTGGGGAACTGGTATTTCAACAGCATCACGCCGATCACGCTTGTCGCGGGGCAGGAGTATGTTGTGGGGGCGCAGGGAGGGACCAACTACGCCGGGGACGATTCCATGTCCGTGAACCCGAACATAACCTATATTCAGGATATGTTTTACGCTTTTGACGGCTCTTCCCCTCTAACTCCGTTGACGGAACCCAACGCGACCGAGGGTGATACGTCGTCTACGGCCGCCGGTTGGTTTGGCGGCAACGTTGAGTTCGGGGCTTCGGTCCCCGAGCCCGGCACGTTCATCCTTCTCGGGGCCGGGCTCCTGGGCCTGGGCGTTCGCCGAAAACTGCAATAAACTGCGCGACCGGGGAGGGCGCGCGCGGGTCGAGGACCTGCCCTACAGGATCTGCCCCACATTGATCAGAGGAGGCGCTCGCCCGAGGCATTTATTACAACAGCCGCTCGCCGGCGGCTTTGGCGTCGTAGCCTCCGAGGCTCTCGAGTTCCCTGCGGTAGCTGGAACGGTTCAAAGTGTCGAGCATGGCCTCGATGCCGGGCAGATCCAGGTGCTGGCGGCGGATGGCCAGGTCGTAGCGCTCGCTCACTAGAGGAATAAATCCCAGACCGAACGCGCGTGCGGCAGCCCGCGTCGCGATGCAGCAATCGGCCGCGCCGCTATGCACCTGCCAGGCCGCCGGCAAGTGTCCCGGGGCGGTGCGATCGTATCCTTTCACGTTGTGCGGCTCGATCTTGAGCTGCTTCAGGTGAGTATCCACCAGTGCGCGGCTGCCCGCGCCGCGTTCGCGATTCACCATGGTCACGTCGCGGCGGGCCAAATCCTCGATTCCGCGAATTCCCTTGGGATTGCCGGCGGCGGTGACGATGCCCTCCTCCCAGACGGCAAACGAAATCACGGCGACCGAGTTCTTGGAAAACATGCGTCCGATCTCCGGCAGATTGGACTCACCGCTGGCTTCGTCGCGCAGGTGCGTTCCGGCCACGTGAACGTTCCCTTGCTTCAACAGCGACAGCGCCTGCGAGCTGTTGCGATGCGCCAGAACCAGCTCCACGCCGGCCGCTTGCACGTGGCGCGCGAGCACCGAAATCCCGGGATCGCAGCCGGCGATTAAGATCCGGTTGCGGAAATCCTCCGCGTTGTCGAAGATTTGGACGCTGGTCTTGCCGGCCTGCGGTTTGCTCGCGATCACGGCGTCGCTGGCGGGGAAATACCACGGCATCGGCGAGGGCGCCGACGCCATCAGGCGCTTGTCGACGCGGCATAGTTCGACAGGGTTTCCCGGCTGTGGAGCGGCCGTTCCGGTTAGCAGCAGCGCCTGCTCGGTGCGCACTTCCGCGGCGGCGGTCTCTTGGGGCAGCGAAAACAGGTCTTCGACCGTGGTTTCCAGGGCTCGGGCAAGTCTCAAGGCAACCGCGGTATTGGGGATGTAGCTTCCGGCTTCCATCGCATAGATGGTTTGGCGGGTGACGCCCGCCGACTTGGCCAGCCGCGCCGCGGGTATGCCACGCTTCTGCCGCAGAGTTCCCAGATTGTTTTCGATCCCGGACATTGTCATTTCCAATGTACCAGTCATTGCGCCGGGCGACAGCGATCCATTATCCTTATTCCAAGACAGAAGCATGTATACGCGACATCCAGCACTGGCGGGATTGGCAGGTCGTAGACCTGCCCCACTGGTTGCTTGCATCGTTCTGGCCCTGGCCGGATCGGGGTGCAGCCGGGAGCCGGCGGTACCGCCGTCGCTGGCGGTTGCGGCCGCGGCCAATCTCACCGCGGCGCTGATGGCCGCCGGGCCAAAATTCGAAGCGCGGACCGGGATTCATCCGGTTTTCAGCTTCGCTTCGACAGCTCAGTTGGCGCAGCAGATCGAGAACGCCGCGCCTTTCGATGTCTTTCTCGCGGCCGACGCCTCGCATGCCGGACAACTCGATGACGAGCATCTGCTGGCGCCGGGTACGCGGGCGGTCTATGCAATCGGGGTTCTGGCGCTGTGGCTGCCGTCCGGCAGTCCCGCCGCAGTCAGCCGGATCGAGGATTTGGCTTCGCTCTCAGTCCGAACCGTCGCGATCGCCAAGCCCGAGCTTGCTCCATACGGTGAGGCCGCGGTGGAGTCGCTCAAATCCGCCGGGGTGTGGGAGCAGGTGCAGGGCAAGGTGGTTTACGCAGAAAACATCGCCATGGCGCGCCAGTATGGCAGCTCGGGCAACGCCGATGCCGTTTTTACCGCGTATTCGCTGGTGCTCCACGATCAGGGAAAGATCATCCAGGTGGACGAAAAGCTGCATAAGCCCATCGCTCAGGAGCTGGGCATCGTGGCGGCTTCGAAGCATCAGGCGGAGGCAAGGAAGTTCACTGAGTTTTTCCTGAAAGGCACAGGGCGGGATGTTTTGCGGGATTACGGGTATGGGTTTCCAAAGCAGTAGGATTGGCAGGTCGCAGACCTGCCCCACTATGTATACGCTCCTTCTTCTGGCTTACTCGGCATTCGCGCAGACGCCGGGAACGCTCACCGTCACTGGGGATCTTCCGATGCCGCTGACGTTGACGCTCGCCAACCTGGCGGCGATGCCGCGTCAGACCGTCCGCATTCCGAATCCCGATGGCTCAATGGCGGTTTATGAAGGGGTCTCCCTCTACGATGCGCTCAAGAAGGCCGGGGTCCCTTTCGGCGGCGAATTGCGGGGCAAGGCGCTTGCAAGCTATGTGCTCGCGAAGGCTAGCGACGGCTATCAGGTGACGTTCACGCCAGGGGAAATCGATCCCTCCTTCGGCAATCAGACGATCCTGATCGCGGACCATCGCGACGGAGCTCCGTTGTCGGGCAATCAAGGCTCATTGCGTCTGGTGGTGCCCAATGACAAAGAAGGTGCCAGGTCCGTCAGGATGTTGGAAGCATTGGAGTTTGTGCGCCTGCGGAAATAGCTCGATATTCTTGCCAGACTCCAAAAATTGCGGTCTCAAGATTGACCGGGGCCATTCGGCTGTGCTAGTGTAGCTTCTTAGATGGATAGAGGGCGGCTGTTCGGCCGCTTCTGGCTCGTTCGTTCCCGGCACAATTTCTGAATGCAACAAACCTTACAGGCTCTGGGTGGGATTTTAATCAAAGCTATCCCCACCGCGATCTTTTTGGTGTTTCTGCACTTTTTTTTCCGCAGCATGCTGTTCGGGCCGCTGCGGAAGGTGCTGAAGCAGCGGGAGGAATTGACGGCGGGAGCGCGCAGGGCGGCTGAAGCCAGCCTGGCGGCAGCGGATCGCAAAACCGAGGAATACGAAACCAAGCTTCGGGAAGCCCGCGCCGAGGTTTATCGCGAACAGGAAGAGACTCGGCGCCGCTGGCTGGCCGATCAGGCCGATCAGGTGGCCCAGGCGCGGTCGAGCACCGAAGCCGCGGTTGCGCAAGCAAAGTTCGAGATCGCCTCCGAGGCCGCCGGCGCCCGTCAGAATCTGTTCGAAACCAGCGCGCCGCTGGCCGATCAGATCGCCACCGCGGTTCTGGGGCGGAGGACCCAATGAAGCGCCGGCTCCGGCTGTTCCTGCCGGTTTTCTTACTGGGCTCGGTGGTTTGCTTCGCGCAAGAGAAGGGCGGGGAATCGGGCGACGCGTTGGCGGTATGGAGATGGGCGAATTTCGCGATTCTTGCCGCCGGACTGGGCTATCTTCTGGTTAAGACCCTGCCTCCCTTTTTCACTTCACGAACGTCTTCGATCCAAAAGGAAATAACCGACGCGCAGAAACTCAAGCGGGACTCGGAAGAGCGCGCCGAGGCCATCATGAAGCGGGTGAGCCGCCTGGCAGCCGACATTGAAGCTTTTCGCGTGCAATCCCGGGCTGAGATGGAGCGCGAGGGTGAGCGCATCCGCGAGCAGGCCGCAACGCACATCCGCAAGCTCAACGAGCAGGCGCAGGGCGAGATTGAATCCGCCGGCAAGGCAGCCCGCAGAGAGCTGCGCGTTTATGCCGCGGAGCTGGCTCTGGACCTGGCGGGACAACGCATCCGCGCGCGGCTGGATGCGGCCACAGAAGCGGGTCTGGTGGACCGGTTCGTGGGAGATCTCAAGCGGCGGGAGTCCAGCAACTAAATGCTTTCCGCGATCGCATCCCGCTATGCCAGGGCGCTTGTGGAGGTCGCCGCCGCACCCGGCTCCGCCTCCGATCCGGTAGCGATCCTGGCGCAGTTGCGGGCGGTGGGTGAGGCGATCGCCGGCTCTCCCGAGCTGCGCACGGCGCTTTTGTCGCCCGCGGTTCCGCCGGGGCGCAAGCGCGCGATTGTGGAGCGGATACTGAAGCCACTCGGACTGGACAGACAGGCGCGCAATTTTCTCTTCGTGGTGATCGACCACCGCCGGGTAGCGGACTTGCCTGCGATCGTGGAAGCGTTCGAGGCACTGCTCGACGAACGGCTCGGCTTCGTCAGAGCGGACGTGCAGAGCGCGCGGCACCTGACCGGCACGGAACAGGGGAGTCTGGCAACCGAAATCTCCCGCATGACGGGGAGAAAGGCGAAACTGAAATTCTCCATCGATCCGGCGCTGATCGCCGGCGTGGTGGCGCGCATCGGTTCAACCGTCTACGACGGCAGCGTGCGCGGGCAATTGGAAACATTGCGGCTGAAGCTCGCAAAAGGGTAACGGGATTCTATGGCTCAGATTCGGGCAGATGAAATTTCGCGCGTGTTGCGCGAAGAGATTGAAAACTACGAGGGCACTGTCAACGTTGCCGAGACCGGCTCGGTGATCTCGGTGGGCGATGGCATCGCTCGCGTCTATGGCCTCGAGAACGTCATGGCCGGAGAACTCATCGAATTCAAGGGCGGCGTTTCCGGGATCGCCTTGAACCTCGAAGAAGATCAAGTGGGCGCGGTGCTGCTGGGCGAATACTCCGGCATCAAAGAGGGCGACGAAGTCCGGCGAACCGGCCGCATCATGTCGATTCCGGTGGGCGAACACATGCTCGGGCGCGTGATCGACGCGCTGGGTGTGCCCATCGACGGCAAGGGGCCTATTGAAGCTCACGCATACAATCAGATCGAGCGTATCGCGCCGGGCGTGGTGGACCGCCAGCCGGTGAAGGAGCCCCTACAGACGGGCATCAAGGCCATCGACGCCATGATTCCCATCGGCCGCGGCCAGCGCGAGCTGATCATCGGCGACCGCCAGACCGG
>Ga0209415_10015211_pt1 | contig 12502 bp, 9 predicted proteins | sample PeaSoiSIISIP2007_FD_187696 | JGI IMG/M metagenome (GOLD analysis project Ga0209415, IMG submission 187696) | Peat soil microbial communities from Weissenstadt, Germany - SII-SIP-2007 (SPAdes) (version 2) | ecosystem: Environmental > Terrestrial > Soil > Wetlands > Peat | place: Germany... | reverse complement strand
AGCAGTTCCGGGTCATAGAGAAAGTCCCGCAGGAACCAGCCGAGCTTCCACATTGCTTTTTGTGTGCAGTAAAGACGACCCGCGATGGACTGACCGGCGGAGGTACTCGGTTCAAGGACAAAGAGTCGGAGGACATAGAACGGTTTGTGGACGTGCCAGCGGAACTGGGCACCATCGACCCGAACGAGGAATACGCCGTCGGGAATCTCTGGACGTGAGCCGCGGGCAGTTTCGGCGAGACCTGGGACTTGGCGTTTCATGCGACCACCTGCTGCTTCGGATGCGAGTAGCTGTTGAGCTGGCAGAGGAGAGCATTTCGATCTTTCTCGGCCCAGTCGGCCATCTGCTGGACGAAGTTCTCAACCTGTTCTCTTCTGGCCTCGCGGAGCGTCTTTGTGCCGCAGAACTCGACGGCGTAGGCCTTTACAAGTTCGGGATCGAGCTTGTGCTGGCGGATGATCTGGCAGAGGCGGTCGCGGACCTTCGGGCCGCCGCCATTCCCGTTGCCGTTCGTGTTCTCTGGCGGGTGCTTCTCGCCGGTGATCGGAATGGTTCCGATTTCCTCGACCGAGCACAGGCCGATTCCGTAGGCCTTACGCAGGGCGCGATTGACCGCCCTGGTCTCGGCCACGCGCATCTCGGCACCGCGCACAAGCGAGGAAACGTTGGACGGATCGGCGTCACCGTAACCAACGAAGCCTTTGCACGTTTTGGATTTGTAAACCGTGGCCTCGAATGCCCATCGCTGTACAGAAGGATCCGAAAAGGCTGGTGCTGGCTTCACATTGATTCCCGCACAGCGATTCCGGCGGGCCAGCCCCAATAACCCACTGTGCGTTACGTACCATCGCCCATCGAGAAGTAGAAGGTCGCCGGACGCGATCGACAGCAAGTATTCGCTGCTGAGCTCCTTTAGACCGCGCAATGCCGAGGGTGAAATCTGACCCCACAACTGCCGGGCAATTCTCCTGTTACTTTGAAACGTAACTAATCTCTTGTTTGTCATTTTTGTTGTCTCCTGAAACGAGGTCCGTTGATGTTTGGGACCTAAGTCATCAATTGCCAACTGTCCGAAGTCAAGCTAGAAAGAAACGAGAGGAATTGTCGTCATATTCTCGCGTGAATATTCCCCACGGAATATTCTAATGGGAATAACACGAAAGCTCAAGCGAAAAATGTCCCTCCGAAACAAGCCAAAACCCGATCTAAAGGAAATCGGGCTAAGAATCCGGGGTTTACGAGGAGATATGCGACAGGAGGAGCTTGCGTCGCAATTGGGTGTCAGTCAAGGTCAACTCTCAAAAGTCGAGCGGGGAAAGGTTGCTCCGACATTTGAAATCCTTCTAGGCGTGGCGACCAAATTCGGCAAAAGTCTCGATTGGATTGTTAGGGGCGATGGTAACTAGTGGCCCGCTCCAACCAGATCTAGCACACAGGTGCTCTTTGTGTCTTGATTTGCCAGCCATCTTGAGGCAATCGAGCAAATACGCCCAACGGGGCAGAGTCGGAAGTACCAATTATCCATGGCCTTAAGAGTGCGAGGGCAGCACCATGACAAAACACGTCATTCCGAACAGAGATGATCTCGACAGAATTCTTAGGTATGAAACTGCGACCGACCGAAGTCTCAGTCGGGCTCTTGACCGACTCGAACGCCTGCAGAGACGCCGCAGAGAGAACCGGTCCTCCCTCTTGATTGAACGCCCTCAACGCGGTTCCTAGCCATCCGCGAATCGGACCGGGAGTGTCTCATCATCAGTCGCAATCGTTTGGATTTGCGAATCCGGTAGTCTGTCAACGCCGTTCTCGTTTCGCACGCAGGTCGCGGCAGGACAGGTTTCGCTGCATAAACTATTCTAATGACACACTATCTATACATAAGTGTGGCTTATTATCGCAAACGCTCTTGGGCCACCTCGGGGAAATGCGAAATTGCGAAACGAAGCCAACAAGTCATCCGTTATCAATGAATGTGACATCCGAACGGGATCAATGCGGCAAGCATCTCGATCAGACGAGAAGTTGCGACCAATCACACTAATGAGCAGAACGGGTTTCCTATCTGGAGTGGTGCGGAAGCTGGAGTCGGAGCCTTCTCTCCCGTAGCCGCGAATCTACAGTTCGCAAGCCTGCGTCGGCGAGATTCGGCGATTATGCGCCGCCGGCACAGCAGGTACGATTTCAGTTACGCAGGCGTCGCAATCGAACCCATAATTGTGGTTGAAGACTCTGTGCGCAGTTCGAACCGAACCGCATATCATGTTCTAACAGGTCCCCAGGCTGGCTAGGAATTTTTGCGGTTAGAATGACATCCCGACGTGAAAGGATGAACCTTCCCGCAACTCAGCGCCTGCGTCTCAAATACTCGCTCCAGCCGGAACGCTGGTTTCGCGTAGGGCTTCTTGGATTGCTTTTTCTGAATCAGGCGCTTGTCGTCGGACCCCGGATTCCCATTCGCCATTAAGCATCCACCTCAAACAAGCAGAATCTTCCCGAGCGACTGGAACCCCGTATAGCGGAATTATACACGTCTGTCGCCTTCGCCGGAACCTCATGATCAGGCGCCCGACGCTCCACCCGCAGAGAACTGTGCAACACTTTGAAGCACTCCAGTGCGAGCAATCATGGAGTAGTCGCGCCAGCCGAGCGAACCCATCAGCGAACCACTTTATTTTCTTTATTTTGCAAAAAACAACTCAAGCGGTCGCGCAGAATCTGACACTGGCTACTCAGTTGCTACTTCGGTTACGTCTGTATCCTCGCTCCGTTTGAACACTTTGCTGGCGCGAGATGCACAAGCGGACGTAAACCACGCCCGCGCAGCTCTCCGAGCCAGCCGGCGCCGCGCTGTGATGTAACCGCATCTCAACCGACGCTTCCGAAACCGGGCCCAACCGCCCGGTTTCATTTTTCTTGCAGAGAGATGCCTACCGGTAGAGACGGGGCTTGCCCCGTCTCTACCGGAAAACAGACGCCGTCTCAATCGCCAGCAGTTCCCAACAAGAATCCGTTGGCTTCCTCTTCTTCGGCAACCAGCCCCTCCGGCAGCCGACCCCGGTTGTACTCTGCCATGCGGTTTTTCCACTTCAGGAAATCGGTAATGCTCCCGGGCTCAATGCGGATCTCCACTCGCCGCAAACTCGCCAGCAGAAGATTCATCTCGTTCTGGAAACCGCTCTCGGAACGCAGGTTCTTCGCCGACACCTTGACCCGCTCGATTTCCCGCCCGCACGCCTCCAGCAATCCCCATCCCGTCGGGAGTTCCTCGCTCCGTATCAGACCTCTCGGCGCCAGGTAATACCGCTCACAGCCGACGCCGATTTCCGGCTTCTGGCGAAAGGGCTTGTCCCGGTCGGCCAGAAAATCCGCGCGCGACACCTTGCTCTCGATCAGCACCGAATGGCAAGCCTTCTTCCAGCCGATGGCGTCCGGCATCTCGCCGCTGGCGCAGGCCTGCTCGCTGAGCACTACTCCACAGCGATAGCGCCGCAACCACCGCACCGCCATCGAAACTAGTTTTGCATGGGTCATATCTAAATGGGTCATATCTAACTGGGTCATATCTAACTGGGTCATATCGAAACGGGAAATATCAGCATGCCTCGAACTGGCATGGACCACAAAGGAAGTTTGGAAGGCGAACGCCGTTCTGAAAAGTGTCAGACTAGCTTCTACGCACCATGCCACGTCTCACTTGCTCATACCACCCCAGCGTTTCCCGAAATTAAATCCCCACGGCCCACCGCCAAAACAAAGCAGCGCCCATGCCAGCGTAGCCAGCGCCAGCGGAAATTCGAATCCGCCATTGCCCATCAGCCCGTTCTTGAAATGCACCTTCCAGATGGCCACGCCCATCTCGATCGCAAATGCGAGTGAAAAGAAGCGCGTAAACAATCCCAGTACGATCCCAATTCCACCAAAGAATTCCGTCCCCGCCGAAAGATACGCCATCCAATGCGGAAGACCGAGCGAGCCCACGAACTCCATGTGGTGATGAAACCCGCCAAATACCTTGTGATAGCCATGCGCAATCATGATCGCTCCCAGAACGAGCCGCATCACAAGCAGCGCGAAAGGCTGCAGCCGATTGAGAAAATCCACGCCCACCTCCAGAATCGAGAAGAGACAAGGTAACAGAAAGGAAGGCCTCAGGTGTTAGGTCTCACGAAAATCCGAACCGTGGAGCAACGGGCGCCCTCGCCCGTCCTGCATCTACCAGCTCGAGTACTCGGTGCCATCGCTGGCCCGCTGGTGGGAACCACTGTGGACGCCGATGATGCCACCAGTGTCGGCTTGCTCCAGCGACATGATTACATCGTCTCCCGATTCCGTCTCCCAGGTATCGGCGCTGCCCGTGATGTCCTTCGGAATTCCATCCTGTGGATTGATGTAGCCCGCCGCCACCAGATCATTCAGCGACTGCGGCGCCTTTTGTTTGTCTTGTGTGTACTGGAAGATCATCTGGTTCAGCGTTTCGAGGTGCTTGCGCAGCTCCTGCTCTTTCGCCTGAGTGATGCTGTGGCTGTAGAGCGGTATGGTCACCCCCAACAGGATCAGAATGATGCTGATCACCATCATCATCTCGATCAGCGTGAATCCCTGGTCCCGTCCTGAAACGTGCCGTCCTGCAACGTTCCATCCCGAACCCTTCCGTCCTGTCGCTCGTCGCTTCATCTCCAGACCTAATGCGTCCAACTCGAATAGGGAGTGCCTTCGCTCGAGATCTCATTGGAAGCGCTATGGACGCCCTTAATTCCGCTTTGGTTCGGATCCCACTGATCTTCCGGATCTTCCGGGTCCGTGACCCAGTCATTGCTGCCGGTGATGTCATCCGGAATGAACTTGATGTATCCGGGTACCAGATCTTCAAGCGAGTTCGGCGCGTGCTTCTTGTCGAGCGAATACTCCTGGATGACTTTATTGAGCGTCGTCAGATTCTGGTGGAGTTTGGCTTCCTTGGCCCGAACCAGCATCTGCTCATACCTCGGCACCGCGATCGCCACCAGGATCAGGATCAGGGTGATAACCACCGCCATCTCCATCAACGTAAAACCCCGATCGCGAACTTTGGAGCTGCCGGCTTGGGACCTGAATTTCATCTACCAGTCCTTGTACTTCGTGCCGTCCAAAGCGACTTGATCCGACTTCGTGTAAACATCGAACACGTTCTGTCCACCCCATGAAGTCGAGTCTTTCTCGTCCTGCATGGAACGCATTCCCCATTCCTGCTTGGTCATGGGATCAGCTGGGAGCCGGCGCAGAAATTTCAGTTTCTTGCCGGCCATATCCACGCCAGTGACCAGCGTGTCCAAATCCGGTGGATAGCCTTCGCTCCCTACCTTGATCTGGAACGCGCCCTTATCGGCAGCGTCCTTATAGCGATCGATCGCGTCGCGGATCATCCACAGGTCCTGCCGGAGCTCGTGCTCGCGCTCCCGTGCAACCGCTCTTCTTGCTGTAGGAACCGCCATCCCCACCAGAATCGCAAGGATTGCGGTCGCCACGATCAACTCGATCAGCGTGAATCCGCTTTGTCGTCGGGCAGCCACGATCCTATCCTTCCTCAATGGTTATCGACAGTTTCATTGTTTCGTATCAGGGTATTGCTTTAGCGACACCACAAGTTCTCCGAAGTCAGACACCCCTTCAGGGGCTGTGCTGGTCGCTGCACTTGTTACTGAATCGTAATCGCCGCCTGTGCTCCACTCATCGCAATCGGCTGCATCGCCGGGTCCCGCGCTCCGCCGCGAGTGATGGTCAGAGCCGACTGGCCCGGCGCCTTCGCTATGAATGTGAGCGTCACCACCGCTCCCTGTCCCGAAACGCCGCCGGCCCCCGGAGGCCGCGTGGCGGTGACTTGCAGCGTGCCCGTCAGCGGATCATCGCGATGCACCAACGCCACCGCTTGCCCATCCTGTGACAGGAATCCGCCGTTCGAAACGTTCACCACTTGCAATTGATTCGGATCGTAATTGAGCTGTACCGGCACCGAGTACACGTTCTGCCCGCCGGAAACCATGACATTCACCGTGAACGTCGCTCCCTTAGCCTGGCTCAAGGTGGGTGGATCAAACATGAACGTTCCCGCGCTTGCGCCAGCCTGATTCTGCGGAACCGGATGCTGCGCAAGCTGGGACTGCGCAGGCTGGGCCTGCGGAGTCGCGCTCTGAGGAGTTGACGTTTGCGGCATCGTCGCCTGCGGCGGCGGCGGCGCGGCTGCTGGCGGCACCGTGGCCGGCATACTCGCGGGCGAGGGCGCCTGGCTGTTCGATCGTCTCAGTTCGAGCGCGTTGGCCGTGCCCACATCGATCATGTCCAGAGTGCCATGAGAAACTTCAGGCCCGCGGATAATGTGCGGGACCAGCACGAATACGATTTCGTTCATCGAGTGGTCGGAGGTATCCTGCGCAAAAAGATATTTCAGGATCGGAATCGAGGCCAGCCCCGGAATCCCGGTTAGAGCCTTAGTTTTCGAGTCTTCCATCATGCCGCCCAGCAAACTGACTTCCCCATCCTTCAGCCGGATTTCGTTTTCGATCTTGCGCTGCCCGATCACTGGTTGGCTGATGCCGCCAATGCTCACATAGGAGTCCACGTCGGAGACATCCATCGATAACTTCAAGGAAATTTCCCCGTTGGCATGCACTCGCGGAGTAATGTCGATGTTCACGCCCACGTCGAGGTACTGAAATTGCGTATTCACCAGCGGGTTGATGCCGACTCCGCCGATTCCCGGCTGGAACGATCCCGTCGCCACCGGCACGCGATCGCCGATCTTCAAGGTAGCCTTCTGCCCATCCAGGGCGCGGATCTGCGGATTCTGAATAACCTTGGTATCGCTGTCGCTCATCAAAGCCGTCGCCGTAGCCTGCGGAATCGTCACTTGGAAGTCGGTGGCATTCAGGTTGGCGAGCGTATTCAGGTTGATGCCATTGTTCGATGACGACGTAGTCGTGGTGGTAGTCGTCGTGGTGGGCGTTGTGGTGCTGACATTGGGCTGTAAGGAGACCGAGATGTTGGTCGGCGGGTTGATTCCCAGCGTGTGCGACTTGTCCCGGCTCACCTGCATGACCGCTACATCGATCAGCACCTCAGGTTTCGCCTTGTCGAGATCGTCCACCAGTTTCTGCGCCAGCGCCACCTGATCCGGCGTGCCGCGCACCACGATCGATCCCTGCGAGGGCACCTGCTGAATTTTGCTGATCTCAAGAAGGGTGCGGAGCACGTTCACTACGTCCTGCAACTCGGAAGTCTGGGAAAGATTGGAAAGATAAAAAGTTTTGATGACGTTTTGTTCCAGTTCCTTCCGCTTCGCAGGATTGTCTTGCGCCACAAAAATCGTGTTCGGCGTCACCGGACGCCAGAAGGTTTTGGTTTCAAATGAAATGATTCCCAGCGCGTCTTCGAGCGTCACGCCGTTGAGTTCGATGCGCACCTGGCGCGGCGTGTAATCGGGGTCGAACAGCACGTTGATACCCGCCAACTTGCCCACCGTCTCGTAGATCACATTGGATTTCTCCGTGACCTTCAGGGTGATGGGCACGTTCGAGATCGGGGCCAGATCCACCGGGCCCTGCGCCGATGCCAAACGCCGGCGCAAAGGCGTCGGAGCCACCGCCTGCGGTGGCGGATTCTGCGCCTCACGAATCATCTGCTGCGTGCGCTTCAGTTCCTGCTCCGCGATGAACGAAGAAGGATCAATCTCCAACCCCTTCTGGAATTCCACCGCCGCCTCATCGAGCTTTCCAGCATTGCGCAGAATCTGCCCGCGGTGCACGTGCGATGAAGCCGCATAGAAGCGCGTCCGCTCGTAAGCGGTGCGATATCTCAGGTCTTTCGGTTTCAGGTTGTAGGCCTGCTTGAAATAGTCGAAGGCCTGCTCGTAATTTTGCCGCGCCTCGGCGTCGGTGCCCTTCTCGTAGAACGCTTTGGCAGAATCAGTTTTGGCAAGAACAGGCAGCCTCGAGCACAAGCAGACGAGCAGCAAAGCAAACAGAGCCGGACGGATCAGGCGTCTCATCAAGCAGTCCTCATGAAAATGTCTCTCGCCGGCAACCGCACCGGCCAGCACTCGTCCAAAGTCGCAACCAGACTCATCCGACCACCCGAAAAAGCTACGCGCCGGGCGTCGCAGGAGCCGTCACCCGCAAAAAGTACCGGAAATTTGGATTATAGCATCGCCTCAACTTCCACCCGAAGTGATTGGTACGTAGATGTTTACACTCATTAGTACCTTTACCCCAGCTTCCGTTCCCAGTTGCCAGTTCTCAACTACCCACTTCCCAGGTGACTCGGCGCTGGCGACTGGCTACTGGGGTACTGGCAACTGTCTTTCGTGTTACTTTCTTTTCAGTACCATGGCCAAGCAGACCACCCACCAGACCCAGCCTAATCGGGAGAAGAACCCTCGCCGCCAGCCTACCGCTTCCGGCGAAAAAGACGCCGCTGTAAACAGGAACGCGAGTCACAACTATTTCTTGCTCGAAAAATTCGAGGCTGGCGTCGTTCTCGCCGGAACCGAGGTAAAGTCCGTCCGCGCCGGCACCACCAATCTCAAGGACGCCTACGGACTGATCAAGGATGGCGAACTCTGGCTCCTCAACTGCCACATCGGCCCCTATGACCACGGCAACTCGGCCAACCACGCCGCTCTCCGCACCCGCAAACTCCTCATTCACAAAGAAGAAATTCGCAAGCTCATCGGCAAGACCCAGCAAAAGGGACTCACCCTGATCCCCACCCGCATGTATTTCAAGAACGGCAAAATCAAACTCGAACTCGCCTTGGCGAAAGGCAAACAGCAATGGGACAAGCGCGAGACCGAGCGCCGTAGAACCGCCGACAAAGAAGCCCGCGAGGCCATCTCCCGCAGCCGAAAAACGTAGATGAAAAACGTAGGGACAGCCGCCCTCGGCTGTCCAGCGGGAACCTCATCCTGACGCGTTCTGCCAGCAAGAGCCTGCCCTGAGCGAAGCCGAAGGGGTGGGATTCCACGATTCTATCCCTTTTAGGCTTTTCGCTCGCACAGTTGCGCGTTCCCCCTCCCACCGTGGATACTGAACATACTCCATCATGAATACAAATCTCTCCTCCTCCGTCCCGTCTCAGCTGGAAACCGATTGCCTGGTCGTAGTCGTTCTCGACAAAGGCGAAAAGGATAAGCCGTCGCCATCCGTCGAGTGCGCCGATGTCGCCGTGCGCGAAGCCGCCAAGGATCTAATCGCCAGCGGCGAAGTCACCGGCAAGATGTTCGAAACCACGCTGCTGCATCGCCCCGCAGGCTTGAAAGCCAAACGCCTGCTCCTGATCGGCGGCGGTACAGCCAAAACCTTTTCAGCCGCCGAATTGCGCAAGCTCGCCGGCACCGCCGTCCGCACCCTGAAAGGGAAAAATATCCTCAGCTTTGCCTTTGTTCTGCCCGTGGGCGGAGTCTCAGCCCCTGAAAGCGTGCGCGCCCTCGTGGAAGGCGCCTTCGTCGGCAATTTCGATCCCGGCTACTATAAAAGTGATCGCAAGGAGAAGGACAAGGACAAAGACCAGATCGACGACGTCACCATCGTACTGCCGAGCGATACCAAGCCCTTGGAAGCCGCCCTGCAGTCCGGACGCATCGTCGCCGAGTCGCAGAACTTCACCCGCGACCTGGTCAACGAGCCCTCCAATCGCATGACCCCGACCATTTTGGCCGAGCGCGCCAAGAAAATGGCCGCCGAAGTTGGTTTGAAATGCGAAGTCCTTGGCGCCGACAAAATCAGGCAGCTCAAGATGGGAGCCTTCTGGGGAGTCGCCCAGGGATCCGACGAACCTCCCGCGCTGATCGTCCTGCGCTACGAACCCGAGGGCGCGGCAAAAGATGTGCACCTCGGTCTGGTCGGCAAAGGCGTCACCTTCGACACCGGCGGCATCTCCATCAAGCCCGCCGACGGCATGGAGAAAATGAAATACGACATGGCCGGCGCCGCCACCATGATCGGCTCCATGCGCGCCATCGCTTTGCTCAAACCAAAAGTGAAGGTCACGGCGATTATCTGCGCCACTGAAAACATGCCCTCCGGCAAGGCGCAAAAGCCGGGAGACGTGCAGATCGCCATGTCCGGCAAGTCCATAGAAATTATCAACACCGACGCCGAAGGACGCCTCATCCTCGCCGACGGCCTCAGCTACGCTCGCCAGCTCGGCTGCACTCATTTAGTCGACGCCGCTACACTGACCGGCGCGGTAGTGGTAGCCCTCGGTTACGTGAACGCCGGAATCTTCGCCAGCACCGACGACATGTACGACCGCTTCGAGAACGCTACCAAACAAGCCGGCGAAAAAATGTGGCGTCTTCCGCTCGACGAAGAATACAAAGAAAATCTCAAATCCAACATAGCCGATATGGTCAATGCCGGTAGCCGCTACGGCGGCGCCATCTTCGCCGCCATGTTCCTGAAAGAATTCGCCGAAGACACTCCCTGGATCCACCTCGATATAGCCGGCACCGCCTGGATGGAAGAGAACAAACCGTGGATCGCCAAAGGCCCGTCAGGAATCGCCCTGCGCAGTCTAGTGGAATTTGTAAAGGGATGGAGCGCCTCGGAGAGGCTACTGTAGAGACGCGGCTTGCCGCGTCTTCCCGCGGAGGGATTTCGTCGGCGGCTTGACCTCGACCTTTCCCTCGACGATCTTCTCGACCACGGCCCGAGAAAAACCCCGTCGCGAAGACAAATCCGCCGGCCCATGTATCGACCCTGCGTGCTTCATGAATTTTGGAATGGGGCTTTTCTGCTTTGCCATCGCCTGAATCCTTTGCTTCTCAGGCTCTATCATAGTCCTTTAGCCCCATGGATCTCCCCGAGAAAATCCGCTCCCTGCCCACCACCCCCGGCGTGTATCTCTACAAGAACGCCGAAGGCGAGGTCATTTACGTAGGCAAGGCGAAGAACCTGCGCTCGCGCGTCTCTTCCTACTTCCACGAAGGCCGCTGGGAGGACGCGAAAACCGGTACGCTAGTTCGCGAGGCCGTCGACGTCGACTACATAGTAGTAGCCAATAACAAAGAAGCGCTCGCCCTCGAGAACCACCTGATCAAGCAGAAGAAGCCGCGCTTCAACATCCTGTTGCGCGACGACAAGACGTACCCCTACGTAAAACTAACCCTAGCCGAGCGGTTCCCACGGGTCTACGTAACCCGCCGCCTGCGCAAGGACGGCAGCGCCTACTACGGCCCGTACTTCCCTGCCAATCTCGCCTATCGAATCGTGGACCTCATTCATCGCCACTTCCTGATCCCGTCCTGCAAAGTGGACCTCACGCGCTACCATCCGCGTCCGTGCCTCCAGTACTACATCAAGCGTTGCCTCGGTCCGTGCGTGAAAGAACTGACCACGCCCGAGATCTATGCCGAAGCCGTGCGCGACGTGAAACTCTTTCTCGAAGGCCGACAAACCGATCTCGTGAAATCGCTGCGCGCGCGCATGTCCGAAGCCGCCGAAGCGCAGGAATTCGAGCGCGCCGCCCGCTACCGCGACCTGATCTCCACCGTAGAACAACTGCAGGAGAAGCAACGCATAGCCGCCGCCGAAGGCGACGACGCCGACGTCTTTGGCTATCACTACGAGGATCAAATGCTAGCCGTCAACCTCTTCCACATGCGCGGCGGAAAAGTTCTCGACCGTAGAGAATTTTTCTGGGAAGACCTCCCCGAGTTCGTGTGGGCCCAGGTCTCTGATCCGGGCGGGGCGGGGCAAAGCCCCGCCACCACACAGGAATTTCATCCCGCAGACTTCTTCTCCGCCCTGCTCAAGCAGCTCTATCTGGCTCAGCCCTACGTCCCCAGAAACATCTACCTCCCCGTAGACTTCGAAGACCGCGAAGAACTGGAAGAAGCCCTAAGTGACCAACTAGCCGCGGAACCCGGACGAGCCTCGCGCGTCCACATCACCGTCCCGCAGCGTGGAGAGAAGCGCGAGCTCATCGATCTGGCCGGCACCAACGCCAAACAGTCCTACGACCAGCGTTTCCGAGTCCTGAAGCCAAACGCGCGCGCCCTACAAGAAGCCCTGCAAGACTCGCTGGCTCTGCCCGAACTCCCAAAGCGCATTGAGTGCTTCGATATTTCTCACATTCAGGGAGCGGAAACCGTAGCCTCCATGGTGGTCTGCGAAGACGGCAAGATGAAGAAATCCGACTACCGCAAGTTCATCATCAAAACCGTAGCCGGAGTCGACGATTTCGCCTCCATGCGTGAAGTAGTCACGCGCCGTTACCAGCGCCTCCAGGAAGAAAAAAAGTCCATGCCCAGTCTGGTGCTGATCGACGGCGGCCTCGGACAACTCCACGCCGCCGCCCAGGCTCTCGAAGCCCTTGAAATCATCAACCAGCCGCTAGCCGCCATTGCCAAGAGAGAAGAGATCATCTACGTCTACGGACAGGAAGACGACCCGGTAGTTCTCGACCATCATTCTCCCGTCCTGCATCTGGTGCAGATGATCCGCGACGAAGCCCATCGCTTCGCCGTAAC
>Ga0209415_10015209_pt1 | contig 12505 bp, 11 predicted proteins | sample PeaSoiSIISIP2007_FD_187696 | JGI IMG/M metagenome (GOLD analysis project Ga0209415, IMG submission 187696) | Peat soil microbial communities from Weissenstadt, Germany - SII-SIP-2007 (SPAdes) (version 2) | ecosystem: Environmental > Terrestrial > Soil > Wetlands > Peat | place: Germany... | reverse complement strand
CAAGCCTCAGCCCTCCTGCAACTGCATAAATACAGAGGGATTCCCTACGACCCCGCCGAGTATGGCTTCGTTTTTTCCAGAGATGAAATCGAAGCCCACGCTCAGCGACTGATCCGCCGCCACGAATCGATCCCCTTCGAATATGCGCATTTCTATAAGCAGTCGCCCGCCCAACGCGATGCCAGCCGTGCCGCCTCTTGCGGAAGCCCAGCCGTGGGTTAGCCCCTATGCCAACAGTGATCAATGCAATCAAGAGTTCCCCTAACTGAACGCCGATTGCTAACAAAGAACTTGGATTTTTCTTATCGCTGTTCATCGGCGTCCATCGGCGGCCAATCTGCCTTTTGTCAGGTGTGGGTAAAATGGTTCTACATATGCGCACAGCCGCTTTTGCCGCGCTTCTGGCCGGTTCTGCCTTTTTTCAGGGCCAATTTGGACCACCGCTCCAAGCCCAAACCGCTACGCCTGGGGCCCCCACCGCGCCCAAACCTCTGCGGATTCCGATCGAACAGTACAAGCTGGACAACGGTCTCCGGATCGTCATGTCGGTGGATCACATCGCTCCCACCTACGGAATCTCCATCACCTACAACGTCGGCTCGCACAGCGAACACGCCGGGCACACCGGCTTCGCGCACTTGTTCGAGCACATGATGTTCGAGGGCTCGGAAAACGTCGGCAAGGGCGAGCACATGATCCTGGTGGAAAACAATGGCGGCAATATGAACGGCACCACCACGGAGGACCGCACGAATTACTTTGAGTCCTTCGCTTCCAACCAGCTGGATCTCGGACTGTTCCTGGAATCCGATCGCATGCGTTCGCTCGCGGTGAACCAGGCCAACCTGGACAATCAGCGCAACGCTGTGCAGGAGGAGCGCCGGCTGAGCGTCGACAACCAGCCCTACGGTGAAACTTCGGAAGTTCTGCAGGATTTGATTTACGATAACTTCGCCAACAAACACTCCGTGATCGGCTCCATGCAGGACCTGAATGCGGCGACCATCAAAGACGTTCAGGACTTCTTCCGCGTCTACTACGCGCCGAACAACGCGGTGCTCACGCTGGTGGGCGATTTCCAGCCCGCCGAAGCGCTGGCGAAGATCAAGAAGTATTTCGGCGACATTCCAGCGCAGCCCATGCCCCCGGTCCCCGATCTGGCGGAGCCCAAGCAAACCGCCGAACGGCGGAAGACCATCGAAGATCCATTTGCGCAGGTTCCTCGCCTGGACATCGCATACAAAATTCCTCCCGGCAACACGTCCGATGTCTACGCGCTGGACGTCTTTTCCACCGGCTTGGGGGCCGGCCAATCCTCGCGCCTCTATCAGAGCCTGGTGAAGGACAAAGAACTGGCCGTGAACGTCTTCTGCTACATCGAAGAGCATAAGGGCCCGTCGACGTTTAACATCGTGGTGCTGGCGCGTCCGGGCAAGGATTTGAAAGAAGTAGAGAAGGCGGTGTACGCGGAGCTGGAGAAAGCGAAATCCGAGCCGATGGCCGATTGGGAATTGCAGAAGGTCCGCATGATGGAGCGCCATCAGACCGCGCAGCAACTGCAGAGCACGTTGTACCGCGCCTACTTGATCGGCGAGATGGCGGTCATCTTCGGCGATCCGAATCTGATCAATACGCGTTTCGATAAGATCCAGAACATGGGCAAGGAAGAAATCGAGCGCGCCGCCAAAACATATCTGACCGAAGACAATCGCACGGTTGTGACGACACTCCCCAAGCCCAAGGCGGAGACCGCGGCGAAGACAGCCAACTAGGAGCATCGTATGACATTTCAATCCCCAATCCCTGTTCGGTGGTCCATCGCGCTGATTGCCACGGCCGCGCTCTCACTCGCACCAATCTCCTTCTCACAGGTTCCGCAGGATCCCGGCTCCAAAGCGATTCCGCTGAGCAAGGTGGAGCGCAAGAATAAGGCGCCGGTATCCGGCGAGATTCTGCGCGTCAAGATTCCCAAGCCCGTGGAGATGACCCTTCCGAACGGGTTGACGATTCTGGTGCTGGAGGATCACCGGCTGCCGCTGGTGACCGCGCGGCTGACCATTTTGGGCGCGGGCCCCTTGAACGATCCCGCCGATGTGCCGGGCCTGGCCAATGTCACCGCCACGATGCTGAAGGAAGGCACCAAGACGCGCTCGAGCAAGGAGATCGCCGAGCAGAGCGATCAGCTCGGGGCGACCATCGGGGCGCAGGCGGCCTGGGGATCGGAGACCACGACGTTTACCGCGTCGGGACTCAGCGACAACGCCAGCCAATGGATTCCCCTGGCCTCCGATATTCTGCTGAATCCTTCGTTCCCGGAGAGCGAATGGAACAAGCTGAAGCAGCGCATGAAGGTTCAGTTGCAGCAGCAGCGCGGGACTGCGGGGTTCCTGATGCAGGAGCGGTTCAATCGGGCAGTCTATGGCAATCATCCCGCAGCCATTACGTCGCCCACGCCCCAGGCCCTCGACAAAATCACGCCCGCCATGCTGGCCGAGTGGCACGCGACACGATACGTGCCCGAGAACGCCATTCTCGGAATTGCGGGCGACATCACCCCCGCCGAAGTGACGAAGATGTTCTCGGATCTTCCTGGATGGAAGGCAGGCCCGAGCAAGGTTGGCTTGCCCACCGCCACCAAACCCGCCAGCGGCCGCAAGGTTTTTCTCGTGGACCGGCCGGGCTCCGTGCAGACCGATGTCGAGATCGGCAACATCGCCATCAGCCGGCTGGATGCCGACTACGTTCCGATGGTGGTGATGGATCACATCGTGGGCGGTGGCGCCGCCGCCCGCTTGTTCATGAACCTTCGCGAAGTGCACGGCTACACGTATGGCGCGTACAGCATGCTTGTGGCGCGTCGCTACGCCGGCCCTTGGATCGCGCAAGGCAGTATGCGAACCGACGCGACGGGCGGCGCAATGACCGAGTTCATGAACGAGATCAATAGCATTCGCGACAAAGCCGTGCCGGAAAAGGAGCTCGAAGAAACCAAACGTTCGATCGTCGCGGGTTTCGCGCTGACGCTGGAACGGCCGACCGAGCTGCTGGATTACGCAATCGCGCTCAAGGTCTACAACCTGCCTGCGGATTATTGGGACACGTATCCCGCCAAGATCATGGCGATTACTGCCGAACAGGTGCAACGCGTCGCGCGCAAATACATCGTGCCGGACGATCTGCAGATCGTCGCGGTGGGCGACGCGGCCAAGCTGAAACCGGTGCTGGATAAGTACGGCACCGTGCAAGTATTCGACACCAACGGCCAGCCGAAAGCCAACCCGTAACTCGCCGTGGACTATCGCGTCGAACAGGACACGATGGGCGAAGTGCGCGTCCCCGCCGATGCGCTGTACGGCGCACAAACGCAGCGCGCGGTTGAGAATTTCCCGATCAGCGGGTTGCGTTTTCCGCGCCCCTTCATTCGCGCGCTCGGGTTGATCAAGAGCGCGGCCGCGCGAGTGAATGGACGTCTCGGCGAACTGCCGCCGGAACTCGCAGCATCCATCGAGAAAGCCGCGGATGCTGTGGCCGCGGGCGATCACGACGTCCAATTTGTCGTCGACATTTTCCAGACCGGCAGCGGCACCTCTACGAACATGAACGCGAACGAGGTGATCGGGCGCTTGGCGGGCGCGCACCCCAACGATCACGTGAATCGCGGGCAATCAAGCAACGATGTGATTCCCTCGGCGATTCATGTGTCTGCCGCGACGCTGGCCGTCGAAGAACTGCTGCCTGCCATGGCGGAACTAGCGGCGTCGCTTCATCAAAGATCCATAGAGACCAAGAACATCGTCAAGATCGGGCGCACGCACTTGCAAGACGCCGTCCCGATGACGCTCGGCCAGGAGTTTTCTGGTTACGCCGCACAAGTTGAGAAATGCGTGGATCGGGTCAGAGCCGCGCTCGATGGCCTCTATGAATTGCCCTTGGGCGGAACCGCCGTCGGCACCGGATTAAACGCGGTTCCCGGATTTGCCTCTGCCGTCATCGCGGAAATCGCCGCGCGGACCCGGCTTCCCTTTCGCGAGGCATCCAATCACTTTGAGGCGCAGGCGGCGAAAGACGCCGTCGCCTTTCTGAGTGGTGCGCTGAAGACGTATGCGGTCGCACTCACAAAGATCGCCAACGATATCCGCTGGCTGGCGTCCGGGCCGCGAACCGGACTGGGCGAATTGATGCTTCCAGAGACGCAACCGGGGTCGAGCATTATGCCCGGCAAGGTAAATCCCGTGATAGTGGAAAGCTTGCTCATGGCCTGCGCGCAAGTGATCGGCTATGACGCGGCCATCACCTGGTGCTGCGCTGCCGGCAACTTTGAGCTCAACGTGATGATGCCGGTCATGGCCTACGATCTGCTCGAATCCATCGGACTCTTGGCAGCGGTCTCGCGAAACTTCAGCCGCCGCGCCATCGAAGGCTTGCACGCGAACAGCGAACGCGCGTCCGGCTTCGTCGAGCAGTCGCTTGCCATGTGCACGGTGCTTGCGCCGGTGATCGGCTATGAGAAAGCCGCTGCGATTGCCAAGGAGGCTTACCGTACCGGCCGGACCGTGCGCGAAGTGGCGCGCGAAATTAGCGGCATTCCCGAGGATCGTCTCACCGAGTTGCTCGACCCGCACAGCCAGACCGGCCCACGCTAAGCTAAAGCTACGGCCCAATGCATTGTTATAGAATACAGATCCTTGCTACCCGGGATTCCAATGAACTCTAATACTTCGAGAAACGACCCGCAAGGCTGGCCGGCGCTGGTGGGGGGCGGTCTGATGAACGTTGCACTCGGCACGTATTATGCGTGGAGTGTATTCGTCCCCGCGCTGGAGCGCGAATTTGGATGGAGCCGCACACAAACGTCACTCGTGCCAACCATAGACATGGTGACGCTCGCCTCCATGTTCCTGGTGGCAGGGTTTCTCCAACAGCGGCTTGGACCGCGAATCGTAGCTACCATCGGGGGCGGGCTGTTTAGTCTGGGCCTGCTGCTTGCGAGCTGGACACAATCCTTGCCGACGCTGTATCTCACGTGGGGCGTCATGGTTGGCGCCGGTCTCGGCTTTGGCTATCTCGTGCCGATCACCGTTGGCTCGAAGTGGTTTCCTCACCATCGGGGCCTGGTCAACGGCCTCGCCATAGGCATTTTCGCCGCCGGTTCCGGCCTCTTCGGACCGCTTGCGGGCCTGCTGGTCGAGCGGATCGGCTGGCGCGCCACCTTTCAAGTTCTGGCCGCAGTCTTCTTCGTATTCACCATGGTCGGCGCCCGGCTGCTGAAGGATCCGCCCCTGGGGTACGTGGGTCCGGCTAGAAAATCTACCGGTGCGGGGCACTCGGGCGCCCATCAGATCGATGTGCCGACCCCGCAGGTGCTTCGGAGCCCGGTCTTCATGGCGCTCTGGGTCGCATATGCGCTTGGCACCACCGCCGGCACGATGGTCATCAGCCAGCTGGTGCCTTTCGCGCGATCGGCTGGTTTCAGCGCGAAGACGGCCGCATTCGCCATTACAATTGGCGCCATCGGCAGCGCATTCGGACGGTTCTTTTCGGGCTGGTTGTCAGACCACCTCGGCCGCTTGCACACCCTGCGTGGCGTCATCGTGACTTCCATGCTGGTCACGCCGATGTTGTATGTCTGGCGTGAGGAGGTAGTCGCGTTTTACGTGCTCTTGTTTTTCGTCTACTACTGCTACGGTACCCAGTTATCGGTCTACACCGCTCTGGCGGGCGACTTCTGGGGCATGAAGTATCTGGCGACGAACTATGGATTCCTGCTGCTGGCATGGGGCTTTGCAGGGGTGATGGGGCCGGTGCTTGGCTCACGCGTCTTCGTGAGCACCGGCGCTTATCAATACGCGTTCTTCGCCTCAGCCGGATTGGCCTGCGCCGCGCTCGTCATTCTGAGTATTGTCCGCACGCCGCATCCCGCGGCTATTGCGCAGACTGCCTTGGCCACTGGAACGTGATGTTTTGAGCCGGCGCCGCACCGCAGAGCTTCGCGAACCTCTTCGCCGGCCGGATCGTTTCAAGAGTGGAACGATCAGAACCTGGGCAGGCGTCTCAGCAGTCTGTAGCTGGAGCCGTAGCCCGCGAGATCCACCACGTGCACCGGATGCCAATTCCAGTCCATAGCTCCTATGTAATGACTCCCGATGTAGCGCGCGGTGCCAGGGTCCTGAGCCACGAGGATCAAGTACAATCGGCGATGCGGATACGCGAGCAATTCAAACTGCGACTCGCCGCCCGAACTCCAACGCTCCGAGGCCGGCTCGCCCCATTCCCGCACCACGGCGGAACGGTCGTCCTGGGACGAAAACGGCAGGTTTGCCTGGATCGATGGTGCGTAGAATGCGCGGGTCGCGATGATACCGCCGCGAAACAGGCTAATGGCTAGCACGCATCCCGCCACGCCCAGCGCAACGCCGCCTACCGCCAGCTTTCCGACGCGCGAAGTTCTTGCGCTCTCCAATCGAATGCCGACCACCGGGGCACGGGCGGCAGCCGATCGCGCCAGCCGGGGCCGGGGCGCATCGTTGACCGCTCGCGGCATTTCGATCACGCGGCGCTCCACCGGCCATACCACGCCCGCGCGGTACTCCAGCTCCGCAAGCAGGCCCACAATCATTACGGGCGCATCCACGCGCGAAATCTCTCCCAGATAGCGCCGGGGCACGGAGACCTCTTCATTCGTTTTCGTATTCCGCACCAGGACATCGGACCACGTGGCGCTTCGATAAACCCATTCGTTGTGTCCCGTGTTCAGGAGGGCGGGATAAAACGAAAACCGCCTGCGGCCAAGCTGCGCAAGTGGCGGCGGGATCGGCGGAACGGCCATTGCTCTATTTTAGTCTCCGGGCGCCGGAGGCGGCGGACTCGGAGCGCGGGGTTTGCGATGAAAGAATTTCTGGTGAAAGTCCGGCCAAAACTCCGGCAAAAGGTTGCCGAGCGCCTCCGCAGTCAGGCTGGTTCCAAAACGGCTGGCCACCTCTTGGCCGCTGACGCTGGCGTCGGGATAATAGGCGTTCGAAAGCGCAATGCCCATGCCCATTCCGAGCATACCCGAATAATTGAATCTGTCCTTTCCCGCGTCGGTCCGCGTAATCACAACCCGGCTCAAGGCGTAGCCCACGCGGTACCAAACGCCGAACTCCGGTCCCTTGCGGAAGTAACGGGGATCTTCGTGCAGCAAGGACGCCAGCACCGCGTCGGAAAAGAAATTCTGCGTGGTGAGGTCGGCCACCGCCGCGCCAAAGCGCTGTGCATAGGGACCTGCGCCGTGCCCGTACTTCGGATCGTCGTTGTCGATTTGAGACAACGCGGCTCCAGCGGCCGCGGAGGCCGCCGTAAACGGATCGATGGTCTCCTTGGCGAACAAGCGGAACTTCTGTTTCACCGTAAGAGGCACGATCCTCTGTCGCGGATCCTCGACCGTTAGAAAGTTTGGAATGACACCGAGAATGCGTTCGTTGGACGGGTCCGCAGGGGCTGGCTCCGCGATGGGCGGAGGGGGTGGAGGAGCCTGTGCAAGAACTAGCCTGACAGAGAACGAAGAGACCGCGAATAGGACCGCAACATTTGCGCGCTGGACGTGTTTAAGGCAAGACTTCAATCACCCTCCAGTTGGAGTCCCCGCACGTCATCTATCATTAAGGACCAATGCCCGCCTCCTATGGTTACACGGAAATTTGATAGGCACTCACGATCGTACTTCCTTCTTCGCCGTCCCTGCAACAGCAGTTTCGAGACCGGCGCGATTTTCTCATTTGAAGACGTGATCAGGGCTCGCCGGGATCGGGTGGCTGGAAGCGGACCGCCTGAGAGGCGGTGGGATTTAACCGGGAGGGCGGAGCCAAAAACCGAGCCGCGACGCTAACCGAACCGCGACCGTGAGGGAGCGGTCTAAAATAGAACGATGCCCACAGAAGAGAAGCCAGCGGCCAGCTTCGAGACTGGACTCCAGCAACTCGAACTGATCGTCAAGGAGATGGAGAGCGGCGACTTGCCGTTGGAGCGCGCGCTCGAGTTGTTCGAAAAAGGAATGCAATTAAGCGAGAGCTGCCGCAAGCAATTGGAAGACGCCGAGACGCGCATTGAAATGCTGATCCGCAAGGGCGACAAAATCCAGGCAGAGCCTTTCCGGCCGGACAAAGCATGACATTAACCCAATACGTCGCGCGCCAACAAGCTCGTGTTGACGATGCGCTCGAGCGCTGGGTTCCGCCTGCATCGACCCTGCCCGAATCGATTCACAAAGCGATGCGCTACAGCCTGTTCGCGGGCGGCAAACGCATTCGTCCGGTTCTCTCGATGGCGGCCGCGGAAGCAGTGTCGGATTCGCCGGTGGGCATTGAATCCTGCGCCTGCACGCTCGAGCTGATTCACACCTACTCCCTGATTCATGACGATCTGCCGGCGCTGGATAACGACGATTTGCGGCGCGGCGTTCCGACCTGCCACAAAGTATTCGGCGACGCCATCGCGATTCTGGCCGGTGACGCGCTGCTCACGCTCGCCTTCCAAGTCTTGGCGCAAATGGACTGCCCGCCGGGCCGCAGGCCCGAGGATGGAAATGCCCGCAAAGTCGCGCTCATTGCGGAACTCTCCACCGCGGCGGGCACGGCCGGCGGCATGATTGGCGGCCAGGTGTGCGATCTCGAAGGCGAGGGCCGGCATCCCGACGCCACGTTGCTCGAAGCCATTCATCGCGCGAAGACGGGGGCTCTGCTACGGGCCAGCTTGCGAATGGGGGGCATCTATGCGGGCGCCGATGACGAGCAACTGGGCGCGCTGTCCTGCTATGGCGAACACGTCGGCCTTGCGTTTCAGATTGTCGACGACGTGCTGGATGTGGAGCAGTCGTCGGAGGCGCTGGGCAAAACAGCCGGCAAGGACGCGCAGCAACACAAGATCACGTTTCCCGCCGTGTATGGCCTGGAGCGGTCGCGCGAGATGGCCGAAGAGGAAAGGCTGGCGGCGCACCTCGCATTACGTCCCTTCGATAAGAGCGCGGAGCGCGCCCGCCGCTTGCGCGAACTGGCCGATTTCATCGTCCACCGGCGTGCCTGACGCCTTTCGAATGAAAGACCGACAGCGGCTGGATGTTCTGGTCGTGGAGCGCGGCCTGGCCGACTCGCGCGAGAAAGCTCGGGCGTTGATTCTAGCCGGGCAAGTGCTTGTCAACGGGCAAAAGGCCGACAAGGCCGGCGCGAACGTCGAGACCGGCGCCCACGTTGAAGTGCTTGCGCAGCCGCGCTACGTCGGCCGGGGCGGGCTGAAGCTGGAGGCGGCGCTCGATCATTTCGGGATTTCGCCAACCGGTAAGGTCTGCCTGGATGTCGGTTCCTCCACCGGCGGCTTCACCGACTGTCTGCTGCAGCGCGGAGCCGCCCGCGTGTATGCCATCGACGTTGGGACCGGCCAGCTCGACTGGAAACTGCGCAATGATTCTCGCGTGATCGTCCAAGAACAGGTGAACGCACGCTACCTGACTCGCGATCAAGTCAGGGAGCCAATCGCCCTGGCGGTTTGCGATGTCAGTTTCATCTCCATCACAATGATCTTACCGGCGCTGGCCGGCTTGCTGGCCGAAGACGCCGAAATGGTTATCCTGGTAAAACCTCAGTTTGAATTAGATCGGGACCAAGTGGCTAAGGGAGGAATTATTCGCGATCCTCGATTGCATCATCAGGCGTGCCAACGCGTAGAGAAAGCCGTACAGCAGCTCGGTTTTCAGACCCAAATCATTCCTTCCCCGATATTGGGCGCGGAAGGCAACCAGGAGTTCCTCCTCCATGCCAGACATTAAGGTTGTCGGCGTAATCTCGAAACCCGGTATTCCACATGCGTCGAGCATCTTGTCGGAGTTAGTCGCGTGGTGGAAACAGCGCGGCGTTGACACGCGCCTGGACCACGAGTCTGCGCGCTATCTCGGAAGCGACGCCGGCCTGGCACGCGAAAAAGTTGCCGAAGGCGCGCAATTGGTGATCGTGTTGGGCGGCGACGGCACGCTGCTTGCCGCGGCCCGCGCTGTCGCGGGACGCGAGATCCCGATCTTTCCCGTCAACCTCGGCGGATTGGGTTTCCTGACTGCCATCACTCTCGATCAGCTTTACCCCGAATTGGAACGCGCGCTCGCCGGCGACCAGCGCGTGGTGCCCCGGCGCATGCTGCATGGCGAAGTAGTGCGGAACGGCAAGACGATGGCATCCTACGAAGCATTGAACGACATCGTCGTCAGCAAAACGCAAATCGCGCGCATGATCGATCTGGAGACTTTCGTGGATGGCCAGTATGTCAGCACCTTCAAGGCCGACGGCCTCATCGTCGCAACACCGACCGGGTCCACGGCGTATTCGCTATCGGCCGGCGGACCAATCGTCTTTCCGGCGGTCGAAGCCCTGTGCATCACGCCCGTCTGCCCGCACATGCTCACCAACCGTCCTGTACTGGTCCCCCGCACCAGCGTCATCGAGATCATTTGCAAAGCTTCCCACAAGGAGGCGTACCTGACCATCGATGGGCAGGTGGGCGAGCCTCTCGTCGAAAACGATCGAGTGGTGTGCCAAAGCTCCGAGCACCAAATTCACTTGATCCGGCCGCCGAACATGTTTTTCTTCGACGTGCTGCGGCAAAAGCTAAAGTGGGGCGAGAGATAAAGTAAATGACGCGGAGCGAATTGAAAAAGTGAAGCGGCTCTCGCTGACTGCCTGGATCTTCATCGCGATGGTGCTGGGAGTCGCCCTCGGCGCTGCTTTTCCGAACGTCGGCAAAGCCGAGTGGATGGCGTCGATCGCAAACGTGTTTCTGCGCCTGATCAAGTCCATCATCGCGCCCCTGATCTTCGGCACTTTGGTGTACGGGATTGCGGGCACCGGTAGCGTCAAAACGATGGGCCGGATCGGAATCAAAGCCATCGTTTATTTCGAAGTTCTGACGACTATCGCGCTAGTGCTCGGCTTGGGCGCGGTCAACCTGGTGCGGCCGGGCGAGGGCATGACGCTGGTACGGTCGGCGGGAGACACCGGATTGGCTCAGGCCGGACCGACGCTCTCGGGCACGCTGGAGCACACCTTTCCAGCCAGCGTGATCGACGCGATGGCCAAGGGCGACGTACTACAAATCGTCGTGTTTTCGTTTTTGTTCGGCGCGGCGTGCGCGGCCATCGGTTCGAAGGCGGCTCCGGTAGTGTCGTTTTGCAAATCGCTCTCCGAGGTGATGTTCCGCTACACGAAGTACGTGATGTATCTTGCGCCTGTTGGCGTCGGCGCGGCCATGGCGAGCACCATCGGCAGCAAGGGACTCGGCGTTCTGCTGGGACTCGGCAAGCTGATCCTAACGCTGTACGGAACGCTCGGGATCTTTGTCTTCGTCGTGCTAGGCGCGGTGGCGATGATCGCGCGAATTCCGCTGCGGGCCTTCGTGCGCGCGGTTCGAGAGCCGTTCATTCTGGCATTTTCGACAGCGTCGAGCGAAGCCGCGCTACCGCTGGCGCTCGAAAACATGGAGCTGATGGGAGTGCCTGCCCACATCGTGGCGTTCGTTTTGCCAACCGGCTACAGCTTCAACCTGGACGGCAGCACGTTGTATCTTTCGATGGCGTCGCTCTTCGTGGCGCAAGCCGCTGGCATTCACCTGGCGCTCAGCCAGCAGCTGCTGATGATGCTGACGTTGATGCTGACGAGCAAAGGAGTGGCCGCCGTGCCGCGCGCATCATTAGTAATACTGGCCGGAACGCTAGCGACGTTTGGTCTGCCGCTCTCCGGCGTGGCGCTGCTGTTGGGCGCCGATGCGCTGATGGACATGGCGCGGACGTCGGTGAACCTGCTTGGCAACTGCATGGCCGCGGCGGTGGTGGCGAGATGGGAAGGGGTAGACCTGGCTGCAATTGCCAGGTCGCCGCGACCAGAAGCACGTGTCTCGGTTTAGGTGACGTGATGCGTCGCAAAACAGCCATACTAGGTACAGTGCGAGCTCGAAAACTTCGCCCCGACAGGCATCTAACGCCGTGTTCGTGTACGCTGCACAGGTCGGAACGAGGGATGGATGGCATGAAAGCCACCAGGGTGTTGAAAGCCGAGTCGCTGCTTGCCGTTGTTTTGGTTTTGCTGATAGGTTGTCAGAAACCGTCGGGAAGTCAACGACCCGCCCCTTCTGCCACCGAACTATTCAATCTTAGGACGAAGTGCTCCGAGTTAGGCGACAAGCTGTTGACCCTCACGCCGGTACAAACGCCGTTTGTCCACGAACAGACGTCGCGCTTCGATTTACGTGAGAATCGTTGTTATGTCGATGTCTTTGTCCACAAGCAAGGCATCCGCGAGCCGAGTTGGGACGACTACACGACTGAAACGGTATTCGACGGCCAAACGCGCGAGGCGTTGGCCTCGGTTGAGCACACCAAGGGTGAGGTCAGTGCGTGGATCAAGGATGGCCCAGACCATCCCACAGGCACTCAGGGAATTCTGCGGATTAAAGCGCTGATGAGCGATGATCCCGAGGTCCAGAAGGCGTACCA
>Ga0209415_10015207_pt1 | contig 12507 bp, 11 predicted proteins | sample PeaSoiSIISIP2007_FD_187696 | JGI IMG/M metagenome (GOLD analysis project Ga0209415, IMG submission 187696) | Peat soil microbial communities from Weissenstadt, Germany - SII-SIP-2007 (SPAdes) (version 2) | ecosystem: Environmental > Terrestrial > Soil > Wetlands > Peat | place: Germany... | reverse complement strand
AGGGGCGGCACCCGTTAGCCAGGGGTGCAGCCCCTGGCGGTGTGGCGAGTGTTCCGAATTTATCGACAGTCCCTGCCAAGAGAGGGGGACAGGGGGTGAGTTCGACGACTGGAACGGCGGCTGGATCGGTCACCCTGATCATAGCGGTCAGACGAGCAGGCGGCCGCGCAGCTGGTCGATGGTTGCGTCGGGAACTCCGGCGGCGTGCGCGTAGCCGCGCATGGATCCGTACTTGGCGTGCACGCGGCCGAGCAGCGCAATCATCGTTTCGGGTTCGGCGTGGAGCGTGTCCGGCGGCAGGGCGGACAACATGGCCTGGTAGCCTTCCGTCGCCATGAGGCGATCGATGATCTGATCGAGATTTTCCTGCGTGAGCGCGTAGTCGGCGACGATGATCTCGTCGTTGACGTCGAGCAGGCTGAGCAGCACCGCGGAGATGACGCCGGTGCGGTCCTTTCCCGCGGCGCAGTGGTACACGGCCGGCGCCGTCGTCTCCGCCAGCGTCGTGATCACGCGGGCGATCGGCGCCTTGGCGAATTCCGCCAGGAGAAAGTAGCGGTCGGCGAGGGTGACCGGCTCTGGTGCACCCTCTGCTTGGCGGTTCCGTACCACGCCGTCGAACAAGGGCACGTGATGAAAACGTATCGGCTCGGCGGCGAGGGGTCCGCGCCCGTCGGTTTCGAGCTCGCTGCTGGAGCGCAGATCAATGACGTCGGAGATCTGCAGCTCGTCACGGAGTCGCGCCACGTCGGCGGCGCTCAGCAGATGCAGGGCATCGCTGCGGAACACCTGACTCCAGCGCACCGCCCGCCCGTCGCGCGTGGGATACCCGCCGAGGTCCCGAAAGTTGAGGCAACCTTCCAGCTCGATCGTACGCTTCATTGCCGTGCGCCGACAAGCGCCTGCAGGGCCTGCGTGAGGCCGTCGACGCTGAGGTGGAACATCGGAAACAGCCGGCGGATGATGCGGGTGGTATCGGCTTCCCAGTACGCCGGCCCCTCGGGGTTCAGCCAGACGCTGCGCTCGAAGTGGCCGGCGATGCGATGCAGCCACACGACCCCGGGGGTCGGAGAGGTGCGGCGCGGGTCGATGTTGCCGTGGGCTTCGAGCAGCTCGGCAGGGTGCATGGCGGCGTCGCCGACCACGGCCACCTTCCAGTGACTGTCGAGCCGGCGCAGCACGTCGGCGGTGGGAACGGCGTCGGCACGGGTCATGCGCGCGCTGGTGTAGACCGACTCGTACACGCAGTTGTGGAAATAATACGGCTGAAAGTCGCGCAGACTATGTTCCTCGTGCAGGGCGGTGAGCAGCTGGCTGACGGGCTCGAAGTACGGTTCCATGGTGCCGCCGACGTCCATGAGCAGCAGCAGGCGCACGTTGTTGCGGCGCGGCGGGCGAAACACGAACTCGATCTCGCCGGCGTTGCGGCAGGTCTCGTCGATGGTCTCGTCGAGGTCGAGCTCCGTCGCGTCGCCGCTGCGGGTGAGCTGCCGCAGGCGGCGGAGCGAGACTTTCATCTGCCGCAGGTCGAGCGCGCCGCCGACGCGATAGTCCTTGAAGTGTCGTTCTTCGGCGACCTTCATCGCCGAACGGCCGTGCGCCGGGCCGCCGACGCGAATGCCCGTGGGATGCTGCCCGCCGTGTCCGAACGGCGACTTGCCGCCGGTGCCGACCCATTTGTCGCCGCCGTCGTGGCGTTCGGTCTGCTTCTGCAGCGTTTCGAGGAAGCGCTGCATCAACTCGTCGCTGCTCAATCGTTGCAGCTGCGCCAGCTCCTCGGGGGAGAGGTTGGGAAAGTTCTTCGGATCGCGCAGCCATTGGAGAACCTGTTCGGTGACGTCATCGCTGAGCGCGCCTTCGACGCCCTTGAACACGTGCGCGAAGACGCGGTCGTAGGCGTCGAAGTACGTCTCGCTCTTGATCAGGCAGGCGCGTCCGAGATGATAGAAGCGCAGCAGGCTGCAGCCGTGCAAGCCTTCCTCCAGCGCGCGCGCGAAGGTCTGCCATTCCTGGATAGCGACCGGAACACCGGCGTCGCGGAGCCCGTAGAAGAGGTCGAGAAACATGGCCTCAAGAGTTGACGGTCGGCGACGCAGAGTCAAGAGACGCGGGTGATCTGGTGTCATGACGGCGCTTGCGGCACTATGGTCGTCCGATGGCGATCACAATCGAAACACCCGAGGGTGCGGACGCACTCACCGAGTTCCTAATGTTTCACGACGTGGTCTACGCGCCGCGTGCGGCGCGCTGGGCGGCGATCGTGCCGTTCCAGCTGCCCATCCTCACGGGCGAAAGTCCGTTCGCCCGCGACCGTGTTTTGCGCCCGTTGGTTGCGCGTGACGGCGAACGGATCGTTGCGCGTGTGCTGGCCGCGATTGACCAGCGCTACCAGCGGCACTGGAACGAGCGGCTCGGGCATGCGTTGATGTTCGAGGCGCTGCCCGAGACGCAGGCGGCGACCCGGCAGCTGATGGATGCGGCGTGTGAGTGGTTGGCGGAGCAGGGTGCGGTCGCGGCGCGCGCCGGAATGGGGATGCTGGACTTTCCGTTCGCCATCGACGACTACGAGACCCTGCCACCCACCTTCCTGCGGCAGAATCCGGCATACTACCATGTGCTGCTCAAGGATGCGGGTTTCGAGACCGAGCAGGGCTTCGTCGACTATCGCATTACCGTACGGCCAGAGCTGATCGCGCGGTGGGAGAGCGCACACGAGGCGGCGCTGCGCGGCGGCTTCACGATCGTGGCGCTCAAGGATGTGCCCGAGGCGCGGCGAGTGCCCGAGTTCACGGCGCTCTACAACGACGCCTTCAAGGCACATTGGGGGTGGACACCGTTCAGCGATGAAGAGGTGTCCGATATGCTCGAAGCGCTTGAACCGATCGGCATGCTCGACGTCTCCGTCATCGCCTATCACGACGACACGCCGATGGGTGTCCTGTGGGTGTTGCCCGACACCTCGATGCTCGCGCAGCTCGCGCCCGGGCGCGCGCTGCGCCCGGAAGAGCAGGTCAATTTTCTCGGCATCGGCGTGAGCCCGCCGGCGCGTGGCCGGGGCTTGAACCTCGGCATGGCAGCGAACGCCTACCTCGAGTTCGCGCGCCAGGGCTATACTCACCTGAGCTACACCATGGTCCTCGACGACAACTGGCCGTCGCGGCGCACCGCCGAGAAGCTCGGCGCGCAGGTGTGCGCGAACTACGTCGCCTACCGCCGCAATTTCCGTTGATGATCGGGGTATGCAAGGGCCTCTTCCTACTGGGTTCATTGTCATGCCCATACCCACCCACCTTCTCGGTCAGACCCGTTTGCAGGTGTCGCGCCTCGGTCTCGGCTTGGCGGCGCTTGGCCGCCCCGGATACATCAATATCGGACATGCCGAGGATCTCGGCGGCGTGTATGACGTTGCCGCCATGGAGGCACATGCACACGCGGTATTGGACGCGGCGTGGGTGGCCGGTGTGCGCTACTTCGACGACGCCCGTTCGTATGGACGCGCCGAGGAGTTTCTGTCGCACGGGCTGGCGGCGCGCGCCATCGCGTCCGAGAGTGTGACGGTCGGCTCGAAGTGGGGGTACACGTATACGGCCGACTGGCGAGTCGACGCCACGTTGCACGAACGCAAGGACCACTCGCTGCCGGTGTTGCGCCGGCAGATCATCGAAAGCCGCCGGTGGCTGTCCGCACATCTCGACCTCTATCACATCCATTCCGCCACCCTGGAGAGCGGCGTCCTCGATGACGCTGCGGTCATGGCAGAACTGGCGCGCTACCGGGCGGAGGGATTGGCGATCGGCCTCACACTCAGTGGTACCCGCCAAGCAGAGGTGTTGCGTCGCGCCATGGACCTGCGGGTCGACGGCAGCCGGGTCTTCGACGTCGTGCAGGCGACCTGGAACCTGCTCGAACGTTCCGCCGAAGCGGCCCTGGCCGACGCGCATGCCAGCGGCGTGGGCGTCATCGTCAAGGAAGCCCTCGCCAACGGCCGGCTCACCGCACGCAACACCGACCCGGAGTTTGCCGCCAAGCGTCGCATCATCGAAACGGTCGCTGCACGCTTCCAGGTTGGCGTCGACGCGCTGGCGCTGGCGGCGGCGTGCGCGCAACCGTGGGCCGATGTGGTATTGAGCGGTGCCGCGCAAGTCGATCACCTGCAGTCGAACGTCGGTGCGTTGTCAGTTCCGTGGGACGACGCGGCGGACGCGGCACTCCAGGCGCTGCGCGAGCCCGCTGCGGAGTATTGGCAACGGCGCGGGCGACTACCCTGGAACTAACCCGTCTTGGGCAACCCCGACGAGCGTGTGAGCCGTCGCATCGGTGATACGCACCGGCATCACGTCACCGGGGCGCGCACCGTTCGCGGGAAACACCGCCGTCTTGAAGTGTGGCGTCTTGCCGGCCATCCATCCCTCACGACGCCGCGCCGGTCCCTCGACCAGCACCTCGGCGGCCGTCCCGACGAGGGCGCGATTGACGTCAGCCGCCCGCCGCTCCTGCAACGCGATGATGGTCTGCAAGCGCCGGCCTTTCTCCTCTTCCGACACCGTCTCCTGCCACTTGAAAGCCTTGGTGTGGCTGCGCGCGGAGTACTTGAACATGAAAGCGTTGTCGTACCCGACCGTCTGCATCAGCGTGCAGGTTGCCTGGAAATCCGACTCCTCTTCGCCCGGGAACCCGACGATGACGTCGGTGCTCAGCGCAATGCCTGGGATCGCCCGGCGCAACTGCCCGACCAGATCGAGATACTCCGTGACGGTGTAGCCGCGCTCCATGCGCGCCAGCACACGGTCCGAGCCCGATTGCACCGGCAAGTGGACCTGGGGGCACACCTTGGGACAGCTGGCCATGGCGCCGATTACCTGTTCGCTCATGTCGGACGGGTGCGGCGAGGTGAACCGAATCCGCGCGATGCCGTCGACGGCGTCGGTGCGCCGCAGCAGCTGCGCGAAGTCGACGTCGCCGTCGCGGTACGCGTTCACGGTCTGACCGAGGTAGACGACCTCACGGTACCCGTCTGCCGCGAGCTGCCGGACCTGATCGAGGATCGCCGCGGCGGGTACACTGCGTTCGCGCCCGCGGACGTAGGGGACGACGCAGAAGGTGCAGAACTTGTCGCAGCCGCGCATGATGGTCACCCAAGCGCGTACGCCGTGCTCGCGCTGCGGGATGATGTCGGCGTAGGTCTCGTCACGATCCAGACGCACGTCGACGAACGGATCGCCGGCACCGCCGAGCAGCTCGGGCAAGCGCCGGTAGGCGTCGGGGCCGACGACGAAGTCGACGAACGGGAGTTGCTCGAGGAGCGTGTCGCGCAGGTGTTGCGCCATGCAGCCTGCCAGCCCGATCTGCACGTCCGGCCGCCGCGTCTTGTGGCGCACGAGATCGCCGAGCCGCCCGACCACGCGCTCCTCGGCGTGCTCGCGGATCGCACAGGTGTTGAGCAGGATCACGTCGGCGCCGGCCGGATCGTCGGTGCGCCGGTAGCCGTGCCGGCCGAGGTGCCCGAACAACAGCTCGGTATCCGCCAGATTCATCTGGCACCCGTAGGTTTCGATGTAGACGCTGCGCACGTTGAACCGGTCCGAGGGGTCATATATATCGATCGCCGACGACAGGTACAAACGCGAGGGAACCATGACCCGCGACGCGTTCAAACAGCTGGAAGCCAGTTTGCTCTTCTGCCCAAAATGCCGCGAGGCCATGCCGGTCCGCAAACGGCTGCTGCTCATCTTGCCGCAGGGGAACAAGTTCGAGTACCTCTGCACCAGTTGCGGATCGATCTGCGGCGACAAGATCGAGCCCGACGTGCCCGACCCTCGCCGGTACGTGTGAGGAAGTCCTGAGTCCTGCGTGCTGGGGCCGACGTTCTCATGAAGATCGCTTCACTCCTCCCCAGCGCCACCGAGATCGTGTGCGCCCTGGGGCTGACGGATCGGCTTGTCGGGATCTCGCACGAGTGTGACTTTCCGCCCGAGGTTGTCGGACGGCCGATTCTCACGGAACCGAAGATCGATCCGCGGCAAGCCTCAGCGGCTATCGATGCGGCAGTGGGAGGACTCGTCCGTGACGGCTTGAGCGTGTACCGTATCAAGACGGACGTGCTCGAGCAGCTGCAACCCGACGTGATCATCACGCAAGAGCAATGCGCCGTCTGTGCCGTATCGTACGACGAGGTCGTCGCGGCCACGCGACAGCTCGTGCACCGGCCGGCAACGATCGTCTCGTTGAAGCCGGTACGACTGGCCGACATCTTCGCCGACATCCAACGAGTTGCCGAGGCCGTGGGCTGCGACGAGAACGGAACAACGCTGGTCAATCGACTACGGGACCGCCTCGACGCGATCCGCACACGCGCCGGCCGTGTCCGCAGCCGGCCGCGGGTCGCGTGCATCGAATGGATGGACCCGCTCATGGCCGCGGGCAACTGGGTACCTGAGCTCGTCGAACTGAGTGGGGGCACGTATGGATTGGTCCCGGCAGGGGAGGAGAGTCGCACCATCACGTGGGCGGATCTCGTTGCGTATGCTCCAGACGTCATGATCGTCATGCCGTGCGGCTTCAAGCTGCCGCAGACCGAGCGCGAGATGCCACGGCTCATTGCGCGTCCGGAATGGCCGCGGCTGCCGGCGGTGCGCAACCGGCGCGTCTACGCGGTTGACGGCAACGCCTACCTGAACCGCCCCGGCCCGCGTATCGCCGAGAGTGCCGAGTTGCTCGCCGGCCTCATCCAGCCCGGCTTCTTCGCCGCGAAGATCCCGGCGGAGAGTTACGTACGAGTCAGTGACCGGTGATCAGTCGCGTGTCGCCTTCGCGTCCGTTTGGTAGCGCAGGAACTCACGGATGAACGACAGCGACTCCATCGAGCGCATGCGATCGACGAACACCTTGCCGATCAGGTGGTCGCACTCGTGTTGCACCACGCGCGCCTGGAAGTCGCGTGCGACGTAGTTGAGCTTCTTGCCGTGGCGGTCGTACGCCTCGACGCGTACCTGCGTATGGCGCGGCACCTTGCCGCGCAGGTCCGGCAAGCTGAGGCAGCCTTCCCAGTCCTCTTCGGTCTGCTGCGTCGTCGGCGTGATTTTTGGGTTGATCAGGACCGTGAGTGGGATGGATTCGGCGTCGGGGTAGCGCGGGTTGCCTTCGACTTCGAAGACGACGATCTGCTTCGAGACGTGCACCTGCGGTGCCGCCAGCCCGGCGCCGTCGTATTCGATCATGGTCTCGATCAGGTCGTCGATCAGGCGCTGGATACCCGGTGCGCCGATGCCTTCGGGCGGTACCGGCTCCGCGACCTTGCGCAGGATCGGGTGGCCCAGCCGCGCAACATTTAAAATAGCCATTGTCCGACTCTGTAGCCGAGCGTCGCGGCGTTTTCCAGCCGGCCGCCGAGGGCGAGGGCTTCAGGTCCGCGTCGTTCCTGAGACCTTGGCGAGCTGTGCGGCGATCGCGCCTTTGGTCTCGGGCGAGCTCCAGATCTGCCGCGTGGCACGGCGTTGCTCCTCCGTCTCGTTGACGACGCGTCGCACCGCATCGCGTTGCAGGCTGCGCTTGGTGTCGGCGTACGCTGCCTGCCCGTACGAGCCGAGGAGACGAGCGCGATCGATGCAGACGCGTTCCAGGTCGGCGGGTTCGACCACGTCATCGATCAGGCCAAGCTGGCGCGCCGTGTCGACGTCGTAGAGGCCGGCTTCGAGCAGCACGCGGCGCGCGTGGCGTTCGCCGAGCGCCGACAGCGCGATTTCGTACGCGCCGGTGGGAAAGGAGAGGCCGATGGCGACTTCATTGAGACCGATCTTGAGTCCGCTGCGGGCGGCGATGCGGATGTCACACGCCAGGCAGATGATGCCGCCGCCGGCGATGGCGTGTCCGTTCACCATGGCGACCGTCGGTTTCGGCAACGTCCACAGCGCGAAGGCGCCGTCGTTACGCCCGAAGTCCATGCCGAAGACGTCGGCTCGCGATCCGGCGCTCACCGCCTTGAGGTCCAGGCCGCCGCTGAAAAACCTGCCCGCCCCGGTCACGACCACGGCGCGGACGCGCGCGTCAGTCCGCGCGGCGTCACACGCAGCAGCGAGCTCATCGCGCAACGCCTGGTCGAACGCATTGGCCGGCGGATTGTGCAGCGTGAGCACGCGCACGCCGCCGGCGAGATCTCGTTGTTCGACGCTCATCTGCCGGGCTCACACCTCGTCGGCCTCGCCGAAGCTGACGTCGTCGTCGGCGCGGTTCTCGAAGCGGGTGTACTCCGACATGAAGGTCAGCGGCACGTTGCCGATCGGGCCGTTGCGTTGCTTGGCGACGATCACTTCGGCGGCACGCTCCTCGGCGTTCTTGTCGTAGACGATGGGGCGATAGAGAAAGGCGATGACGTCGGCGTCCTGCTCGATGGCGCCGGACTCGCGCAAGTCGGCCATCACCGGCTTCTTCTCGGCACGGGTTTCCACCTGCCGGTTCAGCTGCGACAGGGCGACGACCGGAACGTTCAGCTCCTTGGCGAGCGCCTTGAGCGACCGCGAGATGCCGGAGATTTCCTGCTCGCGATTGTCGGCGCCGTCGTGCCCGCGCATCAGCTGCAGGTAATCGACGATGATCAGCCCGAGCTTCGATTCGCGCTCGCGCTTCAGACGCCGCGCTTTGGCGCGCAGCTCGAGCACGCTCAGCGCCGGCGTATCGTCGATATAGATAGGCGCCTCCGACAACCGTCCGGCAGCCATCGCCAGCTTCGGGAAGTCGCGCTCGGCCGCGAAGCCGGCGCGGACCTTCGACTGATCGACGCGCGCTTCCGAGCACAGCATGCGTAGGACCAGTTGCTCCTTCGACATCTCGAGCGAGAAGACGCCGACGCCGATCTTGGCGGTGAGGGCGGCGTGCTGCGCGACGTTGAGCGCGAAGGCCGTCTTCCCCATGCTCGGGCGGCCGGCAACGACGATCAGGTCGGAGGGCTGCAGACCGGCAGTCATCCGGTCGAAATCGATGAACCCGGTTGCGACGCCGGTCACCAGCTCCTTGCGCTCGTAGAGCTGCTCGATCGCTTTCATCGAGTCGACCATGATGTCGCGGATCCGGAAGAACTGCGGCCGCACCTTGCGCTCCGAGATCTCGAAGATCTTGTGCTCGGCGTCGTCGAGGAATTGGTCGACGTCGGCGCCCGACTCATAGCCCCGCGTCGCAATCTCCGTCGCCGTGTGGATCAGGCTGCGCAGCACCGACTTCTGCCGCACGATCCGCGCGTAGTACCCGACGTTGGCGGCCGTCGGCACCTTCTCCGCCAGCTCGGCGACGTACGCGGCGCCACCGACGTCCGGCAACTCCGCGCGCGCCTTGAGCGCGTCAACGAGCGTGACCAGGTCGACCGGCTCGCCGCGCTGGTTCAGCTCGATCATGGCGCGCATGATCTTGCGGTGCGCCTCGCGATAGAAATCGTCCGCGACAACGAACTCGAGGGCGCGGTCTAGAGCCGTGTTGTCCAGCAGCACACCGCCCAGCACCGACTCCTCGGCTTCGATGCTTTGCGGCGGCACCTTGCGCAACGTATCGTCGATCGTGTTCATCGGTGGCGCCAGAATAGCAAAAAACTGCCCGGCCGTCTGCGCCCTGGGGCACTGCCGCCCCGGTGCTTTGCTGCTATGCTGAGCGGGTGTATGAGGGTAGCCGGTGGCTAACTTGGATTTCATCAACCGCGCGAACGCCGACTACGTGGACGCGTTGTACGAGCAGTACCTCCGCGATCCGCAGTCCGTGGATCCGCAGTGGGCCTTCTTTTTCGCCGGCTTCGAAGCCGCCACAGGAAACGGCGCACACGCGGCGGCAGCCGTGGCTCCCTCGGAGACCGAGCGCAACATCGGCGTCTTCGATCTGACCCATTCGTACCGCGAGCTCGGTCATCTGATCGCCAACCTCGATCCCCTGGGGCACAACCTGACGAGCCATCCGTTGCTCGATCCCGCCGAGTTCGGGTTCGGTGACGACGATCTCCAGCGCGTCGTGGAGTGCCCGAGTTTCAGGGGCTGCACGCGGACGACCTTGCAGGACCTCGTCGCCCGCTTGCGTGCCACCTACTCCGGCACGCTGGCCGTGGAGTACATGGAGATCTCCGACAAAGAGCAGCGCACCTGGCTGCAGGAACGCATGGAGCCGACGCTGAACAAGGCGGATGTGTCCGCGGAGGACCGCAAGCACATTCTCCAGCGGCTGACGGCTGCGGAGGGCCTCGAGCAGTTCCTGCACACCAAGTACGTCGGGCAGAAGCGGTTCTCGTTGGAAGGCGGCGAATCGTTGATCCCGTTGCTCGACACGCTCATCGAAGACGCCGGCAACAGCGGAGTGGAAGAGATCGTCATGGGCATGCCGCACCGCGGCCGCTTGAACGTGCTTGCGCACATTCTCCGCAAACCCTACGAGATGATCTTCTCCGAGTTCGAGGGCACCTTCCTGCCGGCGGACATCCAGGGGGACGGCGACGTGAAGTATCATCTCGGCTACGCACGCGACCACACCACGCGCAGCGGCCGCCAGATGCACGTGTCGCTGTGCTCGAACCCGAGCCATCTCGAAGCCGTCGATCCCATCGTGGAAGGCGTCGTGCGCGCCAAGCAGCACTATCGCGGGGACACCAGCCGCACCAAGGTCGTGCCGGTGCTCCTGCACGGTGACGCGGCGTTCACCGGGCAGGGCCTGGTGGCCGAGACGCTGGCGCTGTCTGAGCTGGACGCGTATCGAACCGGCGGCACGATCCACATCATCCTCAACAACCAAATCGGCTTCACCACGTCACCCTCGGACTATCGCTTCACGCGCTACCCCAGCGACATCGCCAAGATCATTCAGGCGCCGGTCTTCCACGTGAACGGCGACGATCCGGAGGCCGCGGTGCAGGCGGCGCGCCTCGCCATCGCGTTTCGCCATACCTTCAAGAAGGACGTCATCATCGACGTCGTGTGCTATCGCCGCCACGGGCACAACGAGACCGACGACCCAACCTTCAGCCAGCCGCTCATGTACGCGGAAATCGCGGCGCACCGCACCGTACGTGACCTGTACGCCGAACGGTTGATCGGTGACGGCGTCGTCACGCAACACGATGTGGACGCCGGCACCGCCGAACTGCGCGAAATTTTTGAGGACGCGTTGAACTACGCGCGCGACTTCATGCCGCGGCAGCAGGTCTTCGCCCTCGGCGGCGTGTGGAAGGGCCTGCGCTGGGCCGGCGGCGATTGGAGCGCGCAGACCGCCGTGCCGGAAGAAACGTTGCAGCATGTCATGGACGGCGTGCTGCGTTTTCCACCGGGCTTTGCCGCTCATCCCAAAGTCAAACGCCTCTTGGAGCAACGCGCCGCCATGCTGGAGCCCGACGGCAAGATCGATTGGGGCTGTGCCGAGATGTTGGCCTTCGGAACCGTGTTACTGGAGGGCACCAAGATCCGGTTCAGCGGTCAGGACAGCGCCCGCGGCACCTTCAGTCACCGGCACGCCGTCCTGCGCGACATTCACACCAACGACCGCTACGTCCCGCTCGATCATCTGAGCGCCGATCAGGGCCGCTTCGTGATCATCGACAGAATGCTGTCCGAAGCCGCGGTCCTCGGCTTCGAGTACGGCTTCAGCTCCGCCGATCCGCGCAACCTGGTGGTCTGGGAGGCGCAGTTCGGCGACTTCGCCAACGGAGCACAGGTCATCATCGATCAGTTCATCGCGTCGGCGGAGTCGAAGTGGCAAAAGATGAGCGGCATCGTCTTGCTGTTGCCGCACGGCTACGAAGGACAAGGGCCGGAGCACTCGAGCGCTCGCTTGGAGCGCTTTCTCCAGTTGTGCGCAGAGAACAACCTGCAGGTGTGCAACCTGACGACGCCGGCGCAATACTTCCATGCGTTGCGGCGCCAGATGCACCGCAACTTCCGCAAGCCGCTCATCATCATGGGCCCGAAGAGCCTGCTGCGCCACAAGCTGGCAGTGTCGTCGCCGCATGATCTGACCAACGGTACCTTTCAGACCGTGCTCGGCGAGGTGGAACCCATCGATCTGCCGCGCGTACGGCGTCTCCTGCTGTGCAGCGGCAAGGTGTACTACGACCTCCTCCTGGCGCGGCGCGAGCGCAACATCGACGACATCGCCATCCTGCGCGTCGAACAGCTGTATCCGTTCCCCGGCGAGGAGATCCGCGCCGCCGTACAGAGCTATCCCAACATTCGCGAAGTGTTCTGGGTGCAAGAGGAACCGTGGAACATGGGCGCCTGGCACGACATGTATCGCCGGCTGCGCCGTGTCGTGCCGGATGAGCGCATGCTCAGCTACGCCGGGCGCACCGCGGCTGCCAGCCCGGCCGTCGGCTCCTATAAGGTGCACAAGGCCGAGGAGGCCGAGCTGATCAACAATGCGTTGAGGAAGGCCGATGTCCGTTGAGGTGCGCATCCCGACGCTCGGTGAGTCGGTGACCGAAGGGGTCATCGTGCGCTGGATCAAGGCCGACGGTGACACGGTGCATGCCGACGAAGCATTGCTGGAGCTGGA
>Ga0209415_10015206_pt1 | contig 12507 bp, 10 predicted proteins | sample PeaSoiSIISIP2007_FD_187696 | JGI IMG/M metagenome (GOLD analysis project Ga0209415, IMG submission 187696) | Peat soil microbial communities from Weissenstadt, Germany - SII-SIP-2007 (SPAdes) (version 2) | ecosystem: Environmental > Terrestrial > Soil > Wetlands > Peat | place: Germany... | reverse complement strand
TGCGCCCACGGGAGATTCGACCCTCCGGGTCCGGAATTATCCCCGGTGGGATAACCGGGAACGTTGTATGGTACGCCGAGGTTCAAGCCGTTCGTCAAAGTGTATGCGAGCTGCCATTCGCCGGCGCTGGAGTTAAATATCCACTTCTGGAGGCCGGCCGTGGGGTTTTGCGCCGGCGTGCCGGGGGTGTAGAAATCTGCGTCGGTTGTGCCCACAGCGCCGCTGCCTTCATCTGCGACGTAGAGCGTCGTCGCGTTTGCAAACCAGATGCCGAAGGGAAAGTTTATGACGGCAGGGGGTTTCGCTTTGGCGAGGACCGTAGGGAGGCCCTTCAGGATGCACATGTTGTAGGGCTTGAGGCCATCGGTTTGAATGTCGGTTGGGTTGGTGTCATAAGCCAACGGCGACGCCGGAAGGCTGGCGCCGGCGGCGGGAAGGCCCACGCCATTGGTGTCCGTGCACACCGTGCCGGTGGTATCCACGAAGTAGACGGTGTTGACGCCGTTACCGCCGCTTCCCTTCGTGTAATAGAGCACGTTGTTGAAAATCGTCAGGCCGCGGAAGTTGGTGTCTTTCCCGACCTTGTCGATCTTGTCGCCCAACTGCGCGATGTTGAAACTCCCCACGGCCGTGGGAGTCCCGGGATTTTGGGCGGATTCCGCCGCCTTCGTGGGCGTGAGCATCTGCGCGCCGGTGCTGATAATGACGCCGACCGGCTGGGGAGTTAGGGTGCCGTTGCCCGCGTTGCCAGCCATGTAGACCAGGTTCGCGACATCGTTCAGGATCGCCGCGCGGCCGTTGTCGCCGGTATAAGCGTTGGTTTTCGTGAAGTGAAATTTGCCGTGTTGATCCACTTCCGCCACGGACCTGTAGTAGTTGTTCCCGGGCGCAACGGTCGGATCGATTTCTCCGGGCGTGTTGGAATTCGAGACGTCAATTGCGCCAATCGGCGCGAAATAGCCCAGGAAGGTCAGGGCCTTGCCGTCAGTCGACAGGTTCACCGCCAATTCCGATTTTGAGGAGAAGCTGGTGACCATTTGATCCCTGTTAGGCCCCACTCCGTGCTGGGAGCTGTTGGGCACCTCGAGCGACGACCAAACCCAGCCGAACGGAGTAACTTGGTCGAGAAAGATCTTGGAAGTGATGCCGAAGTTGCCGTCAACAGTATCGTTGTTAAAAACATACGGATAGGCGCTGCTCGTTACCGCGGTTGCAGCCGGCGGCGGGCAGTTAAGGACCGAGCAGTTGGGGGGCAGAACCGTTGTCCCGGCTGAAATGCTGCCCGTGTCCACGTATAGGCTGCGGGTGACCGCCAGGTTGAAAGGCAGAAAAAAGAAGAATCCGCCGTCGTCATCCGCACGAGCGGTCTGGACGCCCACCAAACTGACGATCGAAACGGCGGCTAGCAACGTTCCGGCTGCGAACCGACGACTTTGTTTTCTCAAGACGTTCGCTTTCATTGATGATCTCTCCTCGGAAGTTTCGGGATGGAACTGACACGTGTGCTCGACACGAGAGACAACGCTAGCATCCAAAGATTGCAAATCGGTGAGTGCTCGTTCGCAGTTAGGTAAATGTCAGCGAAGTTTTAGGTCACGTTTAGGATTTTTGAGGGTTTGGCCAGGTAGTGGCCGGATTGGTCGGCTATCCGGAAACTGTCCAGATGGTCGTATAGCCGGCATCCCGTCGACACAGGATTTAATGAACCTGGCTTTTTTCACCGTCGGCGAGCGCCAACTGCGTAATGCGCAGACCAAGCTTCGTGATACGCGACGGAAACAAATCCTTGAGCCGCTCCTCATGCGGCGGCACCACGTGCGTGACATCGCCGCCCACGCTCTTGACCATTTCCTCTGTCTTCATGATCAGATTGAATTGGCTGCCCATTGCGAATCCGACCGGAATATATTCAGGATCCTTGGGATCGTGGCCGCGCAAGTTTTCTTGCGTATAAGCCAGATCTCCGCAAAACACCCAGCTCTTCTCGGAATTGGTGCCCAGATCGTTGCGCACCGTCACATACATCGATCCCCAGGTGTGCGTATCGAACGCGGGGTGCAGATCCACTCCCGGCAGCACGTTTTCGCGATCGCCATCCACGCAAACTAAACGCCCCTGCCGCGCCAGATCCACCGCGCGCATGATATCCGCCGGATCGATCCCGAGCATCAGCCAGCGAAACCGGCGAGGCAGCGACATGGTCCACACCCATTTCGAAAGCTCGCGTTCCTGCAGATAAAACGTCGCGTTCGGAAAATCCTCGATGTTGCCCATGTGATCGAAATGGGCATGCGTGATGAAGATGGTGCGAATGTCCTCGGGCTGGATGCCGATCTCGCCCAGCACTTCGCGCGGTGGATGCCAGCCGCGCACGCCATAGGCATTGGCCAGCACCTCGCCGTGGGCCTTGTGGTTGTAGCCGACGTCAACCATCGCGAGCTGGCCCTGGCCCTTGATCACGATGTAGCAATACGGCAGCTTGCGAGTGCCTTGATTGTGCATGCCGTAGATCAAGCCACTCTGCGGATAGTTCGGCACCGCGGCGAATTCCATCACCCACAGTGAGTACGCACTCATCGCGCGATTCCTCCGCCACAGCACGCCCGCCCATAAGACACCTTCTCGAAGCCGGGCAGAGCATCGGCGGCTCGTTCCAGCTCGGTGTATCCGGCGCGCAGCGGAACTAGAATGTCGCCGCCGGAGCAAGGCTCTTTCAACGCCGCGCCGATCAATTCCGCCGCCCTTGACAGATGGCCATGATGCCGAAGGGCGCGTTCGGTGGGTCGTGCTCGCCGCAAGGCATCTTCTGCCTCGTTGAAAAGCTCGCGAGCCATTCCAAGCATCGGATGATCCGGCACGGCTTCTTTCGATCCGGCAGCCGCCAGCACCAGCAATCCCGCAAGCTGCGATGCCACCTGCTTCAGATCTTCAAAGCACTTCTGATTTTCGACAATGTACGCTGCGGTTGCCTCGTCTACCATGAACCTGAGACTACCGCATTACGAATGGATTCGGCGCGTTGCCCGCGATGTCGATCCACACGCTCTTGGTCTGCAGATAATCGCGAATGCCCTCGATGCCGCTCTCGCGTCCAATGCCGGATCGCTTGTAGCCGCCGAAGGGCGACATATAGCTGACGGCACGATAGGTGTTCACCCAGACGGTTCCGGCTTCCAGGCGCTCGGACATCTGCAGCGCGCGGCGAATGCTCTGCGTCCATACGCCCGCGGCCAGCCCATACACGCTGTTGTTGGCGATGCGAACGGCTTCGTCTTCGTCATCGAATGGAATCACCGACAGCACGGGCCCGAAGACTTCTTCGTTCGCGATGCGCATCTCGGGATTCACGTCCGTGAAAATCGTGGGTTCGACGAACCAGCCCGATCCGCATTCCTCGCGTTGCGCCGGAGCGCCGCCCAGACGGCAGACCGCGCCTTCTTCCTTGGCGATACGGATGTAATCGAGAATCTTTTCGTATTGCGGACGCGTTGTGACGGGACCGACTTGTGTTGAAGGGTCCAGCGGGTTGCCCATGCGCGCGGTCTTCGCCAGAGCCAGCAAGCGCTCCACAAACTCCGCGTGAATCGGCCGATGGATCAGCGCGCGCGAGCCTGCAATGCAGGTTTGGCCCGTAGCCGCGAAGATTCCAGAAACCACGCCTTTCACTGCCTGATCGAGATCGGCATCGTCGAAAACAATATTGGCCGACTTGCCGCCGAGTTCGAGCGTAACCGGTTTGATGCCGCGCGCCGCCAGCCCGTAAACATGTTCGCCGGTTTTGTCGCCGCCAGTGAACGCGATTTTGGCCACGTCTTGGTGCGTAATCAAAGGCTCGCCCACTTCGCCGCCGAAGCCGGTGACGATGTTCACGACGCCGGGCGGAAAGCCCGCCTTCTCAAACAGCTCGCCGAACGCGAACGCCGATACCGAGGAGAATTCCGACGGTTTCCACACCACCGTGTTGCCCGCGGCCAGCGCCGGCGCAAGTTTCCAGGTGGCCAACAAAAGCGGCGAGTTCCAGGGCGTGATGGCAGCGACGACGCCCAGCGGCTCTTCGCGAGTGAAGTTGAAAACGCCCGGCTTGTCGATCGGAATCACGCGGCCTTCAATCTTGTCAGCCAGTCCGCCATAGTAGTAAAACCACTGCGGAATGTAGTTGAGCTGGCCGCGCATTTCGGCGATCAGCTTGCCATTGTCGGTGGATTCGATTTCGGCAAGACGTGGCGCTTCCGCCGCCACCAGGTCGCCCAATTTGTGGAGCAGCGCGCCGCGCGCGGTTGCGGTCAGCTTGCGCCACTCGCCTTGAAACGCGCACTTCGCTGCTGCAATCGCCCGGTCCACATCGTCCTTCGATCCGCGCGGAACCAGCGCCCACGGTTTCGCCGTGAACGGATTCACCGATTCGAACCATTCCCCCGAGGCGGGATCCACCCACTTCCCGCCAATCAACATTTGATGCTTCTTCACGCTAACAAGCCTCCTAAGGCGCCGACGTCTTCCTGTTGTTCTAATTTATCGACCATCTCTTCGATGCGCTGCGAGTTCGCGCACGCGGATCGAAATCGCGCGCGAATTTGATCAGGCGTGGCCGGCACTACGTCATCCATTCGGTATCGCTCGGTTCGTCCATGGAAGTGAACAATAACCTCCGATCCCTGCGCGCCCGGATACGCCGACGTGAACGCCGGATCGATTTCAAGCTTTGTGATGCTCGCTAGCCGCGCGATCTCGGGATCATCGAGCACGCGATAGTTCGACTCCGCGATCACGCCGCGTGCCAGCGTCGCAGCCACGCAAAATTGGATGCTCATCTTGGCTTGCAGGATGCGCTCGAATGGACCCGGATAGTCGCAGCCCGGATAACCAACCGCCGCGGATGAGGCTTTCACCACGATTGACTCGATATCGGCGCTCCGAAATCCCTGCTGCTCCGTCAATGCCAGAGCGGCCTGAGTCGCAGTCTGCGCGTAGTTGCACGCAGGCACGGGTTTGTAATATACCGACAGGATTTCGAGCGGCCCGCCCGCAAATGGCGTTACTCGTGAGATGCGATCGGTTTTGTTGAGCCCCGCAAACAGCCCAGCGCGGCCATCCAGCGCGCTCTCCGATGCACGGGCCCCGAGTGACGCCAGCTCCACCGCCGTAACAGCATTGCGCGCGGCGAATCCCGGATGAAAGAACATTTCGTCGCCACCGCAGTACGGCCACTCGTTCAATCCGCCGGTCGAATTTGCCGCGAACCCCAGCGCGCTCACCGTCGCGTTTTCATCCAGGCCCAGCAGACGGCTTCCCGCGATCGCACCCCCCAGCGGTCCAGTGATGCCGGTGGGACGAAAGCGCCGTACCAACTCTTGATCCATGATCGCGCGACCGACCGCCGCGCCGATCTCATAACCGCACACCGCGCCCAAGATGAAATCACGACCAGTAGCCTTCTGTTGCTGCGCGAGCGCCAACAGCGTTGGGAAAATCACCACGCCCAGGTGACTCACCGCGCCCGTGTGCATGTCCTCGCGCACCAGCCCGTGACCCAGAGTGGCATTCGCGAAAGCCGCTTCCGAGGGCGACGAATGGACCGCCGTTCCAATCACGGTCGCTTTGCCGCTAGCGCCGCTGGCCATGCGAATCGCCTGACAGCCCCACGGCAGATCGCGCGCCTCAAACGCGCACGAGAGCATGTCCAAGAAACCGATCTTGACTTTGGCGATCACTTCCGGCGGAAGCTGGTCCATCGTCAGGCCGCGCGCGGCGCGCACCATGCTACGCGAGAGACTCATTGCCAGCCGGTCGTGGAGTCGTTGGGAACGTTCACCATCACGGCCTGCACTTGATGGATCTTGCCGCCGGCGACCTTGAACATTTCGGCGATCAGGATGCCGCCCACTTGACCGTTCATTTTCGCGTGCATCAACACCATGCCGAGCACCACGCCGTTCTCGCGGTCCACAACCGGGAAGCGCCGATGGTCGATTATCAAGTCTTTGAAGATGCCTTTGTCCAATTGTTCGGCGCCGCTCATGGCCGGCATGCCCAGCACCGCAACATTGGTGGTTTGCACACCGTTCTCAAAGCGGTTCATGTCGGCGGCCAGAGGAGCTGCCTGATAATCCTTGGAACCCTCGGTTTGCACTGCCGTGAAGTATGCGTTGGCGAAGGCCGCAAGTTGTTCTCTGCTGGACCGCGCGGATTCCGTTACGGCTTCATCAAACACTGCCGGCGCCGTCTTCATGTTCTCGGGCGCGAAGAAACCGGCTTGGCCCTTGCGGCAGACCAGGGTTTCCACTTCCGTGATCTTCTTCTGCGCAACTTTCAGACGAACCAGGAACACCGTTGGATCTCCACCTTCGGCGACCACGGCCTGCGCCGCGGCGTCTCCGTGACTCGGATCCAAGACGTAGAGCCGATAGCTACTCGCCCCCGCAGTCTTCCAGAAACCTTCTCCCAGCTTCAGTGGCTTGCCGTTTTCGGTGAACTTCACCGACGCCGCTACGGGCAGCTTCGATGGTTCGTGCTTCGCCATCGCATCCAGATACGAATCCACAAATCCCTGCAGGCACGCGCGATTGCAGTAGGCTGCACGAGCAGTGGCGGGGCCCGATAATACGGACGCAGCCGCTAGTAACAAAACAAGCCAGTTTCTCAAGGAACCTCTTCGTCTAAGATACCCGATTACGCTAAACTCCAGTGGTGAGTGATATCGGCCTCAGCCCCGCCCTGGCGACTGGCGCCACGAATCCTCCGGCCAGAAGCTGGGCGATGTGGGTTCCTTCGATAGCGATGATGCTGTCGAGCCTGCTGTCCTACGTGGATCGGCAGGTACTGGCGGTGCTCTCGCCGATGATCTTGCGCGACACCGGCCTCAGCGCGCAAGAATACGCCAACGCACTCGCGGCATTCTCCATCTTCTACATGATTGGGAACCCATTGTTCGGTTCCTTCCTTGACTTCATCGGCCTGCGCAAAGGCATGTTCATAGCAGTTTCGCTGCGCGCCATCGCCAGCACAGCGCACGCATGGATGTCGGGCTTCTGGGGATTCGCCGTCGCTCGCAGCGTGCTGGGATTCGGCGAAGGCTCGGCGTTTCCGGCGGCTCTCAAAGCAGCGGCCGAATCGTTACCGCCCAACCGGCAATCGCGCGGAACAGCCATCGGGTACAGCGGCGCGTCTCTGGGGGCCATTGTGACGCCGTTGATTGTAACGCCCATCGCATTGCGCTTCGGATGGCGATCCGCATTCCTGGTAACCGGAGCCATGGGTGTGTGCTGGCTGGCGCTGTGGGCCATCATCGGACGGCCGCCGTTCTTGGCCGACCATCGCCGCTCGTCGCTAAAAGTCGCGTGGCCAAATTTCCTGGAGCGGCGCCTCTGGATCGTCGTCTCCAGCTTCGGACTCGGCGCGGTCGCGCTGGGCCTGGTCTCGTATCTAAGCCCGTTGTACTTGAACCGTGCCTTCAATCTCTCGCAAGCCGAGCTCGGCAAAATACTTTGGATTCCACTGGTCGGCTGGGAGGCGGGCTATTTTTTCTGGGGCTGGATCGCGGACAAGTTGGTAACGCGCGGTCATCGGCCGACGGGCCTGTTTTGTATGCTCGCGGTGCTCGCTCTGCCGACGGCGCTGGTGACCACGATCGACTCGTGGCCCGTCGTTCTCGCTCTGTTCTTCTGGGCGACGTTCATCGCCGACGGCTTCGTGGTGCTCTCGCTACGCGTTGGATCGCATTTGTATCCGCGCGATCAGACGGCGATGGTGGGTGGGATCGGATCGGGATCCTGGTCGGCTGTCCTGGCCCTGATTTTGCCAGTCTGGGGCCGCTGGTTCGATCAGAAATGGTACGGAGCGGTCTTCATTTCGGCTGCGCTGTTCCCAACCCTGGGCACGGCGCTGTGGTTTTGGTTGAGCCGCCCCGAGAAGCTGTGGCGCGAAGCGGCCCTCCGAACGGATTAAATCCCCATTTCGGTAAACACTTCTCGTGCTAAACGGAAACTATCCACCGCGGCGGGAACGCCGACGTAAATGGCGACTTGCAGGAAAACTTCCTGGATGTCGTTCTTGGTCAGTCCGTTGTTGATCGCGCCCTTCACGTGCGCTTTGATTTCGTGCGGACGGTTCAGCGCCGAGATCATCGCCAGGTTCAGCATGCTGCGCGTCTTGCGATCCAGGCCCGGCCGGCCCCAGCACTCGCCCCAGCAATACGTGGTCACCAGTTCCTGCAGCGGCCGGTTGAAATCGTCGGCGGTGCTGATCGCCTTGTCCACATACTCGGCCCCCAGCACCTCACGGCGAATCTTCAGGCCCTTCTCAAACATCTCTTTTTCCACTTGCTCTCCTTTGAAACGATTACTTGGACTCGACCACCACGCCGGCCCAATCTTCCATCACCTTGATCAACTCCGTCATATCCGCGTTCGGACCCTGGCTGGCGGCGCCGATCGAGAGGATCTGCCGCACCGCGCTTCCCACCACCATGGGAAGGCCCATGGCGTCGGCTTCTTCCATGCACAGCCGGACGTCTTTGTTGAGCAGCGCCAGCGCAAAACCAAAATCGAAGGTTCGCGGCAGAACGCAGCGCGGAATTTTGTCCATGGTGGCGGTGTTGCGGCCGCTGCCGGCGTTGATCACATCGATCACCTGCTTCGGATCGAGTCCCGCTTTGACGCCCATGACTACGGCTTCCGATGAAATTGCCATCGCGGTCGCGGACAAAAGATTGTTCAGCAGCTTCATGGTTTGGCCCTGGCCCGGCTGCTTACCGACGTGAAAGACTTTGCCAATGACGTCCATCACGGGCTTGATGGTCGCGAACGTCTGGTTATCGCACGAAACCATCACTGCCAGCGTGCCCTTTTCGGCGCCCGCCACGCCGCCGCTGACCGGCGCATCCACCGCGACGATGTTCTTGGCCTTCAGGCCCTCGGCCACGCGCTTGGCGTAGGTCGCGCCGGTGGTGGAAACGTCGATGAAGATTTTTGCCTTGCTGCCTTCGATGATGCCGCCGGATCCCAGTGCCGCGGCGTGAACGATGGGAGGCGTGGGCAGGCTGGCCAAAACAATCTCGGCCGCCGAAGCCACCGCTGCCGGCGAATCCACTCGCTTTGCGCCCAACGCTTCCAGCGGCCGCATCGCGGCGTCGCTCTTGTCAAAGATCGTGAGGCTATTTCCCGCTTCGATCAACCGGCGGCACATCGGGCCGCCCATTCTTCCGACGCCGACAAAGCCCAGCTTGTGCTGAGACATGTTCTGCTGAGCCATTCGTTGTTTCTCCCTGCACCAAAGTCGCTAGGATAACATGCAGCAGCTCAAAACTCACCGCGACGGGGGAACATCGAGCCGCACGACGATCCCGTCGAGATCCGGCCGGGCCGCCGGATAATACTTCATCACCAGCGGATCGTGCCCCGGCACGATATGATTCGGCGAATCCGCCAGCTTGTACAGCAGCTTATAGCCTTCCAGCATTTCAGCGACGCTGAACACAACCGGAAACGCGCGGTTGTTCTCGAAATTCGAATATAGGTGCGAGGCGTCGGCCGCCAGCACCACCCAGCCGCGCCGCGTCCAAACGCGCACGATCTGCAGCCCTGCGGTATGGCCTCCGACATGATGCAGCGTCAGGCCTGGCACAACTTCCGATTCGCCGTCATGAAAGACAGCGCGCCCCGAGTAAACCTTCCGCACCATCTCGAGCGTGTTCTCCAGATCGTATGCTTCGCGCAGGAAATGGTGGCACATCGATCGTCCGGTGGCGTAGGCGACCTCGCGATCTTGCACGTGATAACGCGCTGAGGGAAACCGGTCGAGGTTCCCGGCATGGTCGTAATGCAAATGCGTCAGGATCACGTCCGTGACTTTATCAGGGTCGATGTTCAGCAGCCGCAGCGCTTCCACCGGACTGCGCAAATGTTCGCGCTTGCGCCGGATGGCGGATTCTTCGGCGAATCCAGTGTCGATCACAAACATGCAATCGCTGCGCCGCGCCACCCAAACGAAATAATCCAAATCGGGCCCATACTCGTGCGGATCGGCCAGAATGTAGCTCTGTCCTGGATGGCGATTTCCTAAATGGCCGTAACGAATGGCGAAGACTTCGAATGGTTCCATAGCAGTCAGAGGGATCATTATAATGGACAATGCTTCAAGGCAAGTGCGCCCTCATCACTGGATCCACGCAAGGTCTCGGTCTGGCCGCCGCTAAGCGCTTTGCCGGCGTCGGCTGCAACATCGTGATCAACGGTTTTGGCGATCCGGGCGCGATCGACGCCGCGCGCGCCGCCATCGAGAAGGAACACGGAGTCCGCGCCATATACTGCAATGCCGATCTCGCGCAGGCCCGCGAAATTGAGCAAATGATGGCCACGAGCCAGGAGGTTTTTAGCGGAGTGGATATTTTGGTCAACAACGCGGTGGTCCGGCACGCGTCGCCCGTGGATAGCTTTCCCACCGAGGCTTGGGACCGTGGAATCGCGGTCAATCTCACGGCCGCATTTCACACCATCCGTCTGGCTTTGCCCGAGATGCGACGCCGCAATTGGGGACGGATCATCAACGTCTCATCGATTTATGGATTGATCGGAGGCGTGAATCGCATCAATTACGTCACCACCAAAACTGCGCTCATCGGCATGACCCGGGCCGTCGCGCTTGAGACGCGCGGGCACGACATCACTTGCAACGCGGTATGCCCCGGAACGGTGGAGACTCCAGTGCACGTGCAGACCATCGAACAAATGATGGTGGCCGAATCGCTCTCGCGCGCCGAAGCGGAACAGCGATTCCTCGCGACCAAGCAGCCGGGCGGCCGATTCATCACCACGGAAGACGTGGCGGGCATGCTGCTGTTTCTTTGCGGGCCGGAGAGCCGTGATATCACCGGCGCAGCGCTGCCGATCGACGGCGGGTGGTCCATCGCTTGAGCACGCTTCCTTTGTCGACTGAACTCGCGCGCTGGGCCACGAGCGTGACGTTTGAAGATTTGCCTGAGGATCTCATTGCCGCGACCAAGCTGCGCGTCATGGACGTCATTGGATTGTCGCTGGCTGGCGCCGAAACAGCTTTTGGCCGTTCGGTTCGCGACGCTGCCTTGGCGTTGTCGACACCCGGTCCCTGCCGCATTCTCGGATTCGGCGATCGCGTGGGCGTTACCACGGCCGCTTTGGCGAACGGAGCATTCTCGCAGGCGCTCGAGTTCGACGACACGCACAACGAGTCCATCGTTCACATGAGCAGTCCCTCGGTGGCGGCCGCGCTGGCGTTGTCCGAATACACCCGAGTCTCGGGGCGCGATCTCATCACCGCTATCGCGATCGGCAACGAAATCTCATGCCGCGTGGGATGCGTGTCTTCGGGTGAACTGCACAAACGCGGTTTTCATCCCACCGGATTATTCGCAACCTTCGGCGCCGCGTATCTCGGCTGCAAGATCCTTGGCCTGGACGTCGAAGCATACGCACGCGCGGCGGGCATCGCGGGCAGTTTCGCGTCGGGATTGCTCGAATGCTGGGTGGATGGAACGCAGACCAAGTTCCTGCATCCCGGATGGTCGGCGCAAGGCGGAATCACGGCGGCGCTGCTGGCGCGGTCGGGCGTGACAGGTCCCGCCAGAGTCTTCGAAGGACGCTTCGGACTGTTCGCCTCGCATGTGCAAGATGCGAGCGCGCACCGCGATTTCGCGCGCATTAATGATCGCCTGGGCCAGCATTGGGAGAGCCGCAATTCATCGTTCAAGCCGTTTCCCGCGGCGCACGTGATTCATCCCTACATCAGCCCAATTTTACGACTACGGGCCAAGCACGGAATCCAACCGCGCGATGTGGAGCGGATCGAATGTCCGGTGACGGCATTCATCGTCACCATCGTTTGCGAGCCCACCGAAGAGAAATTCGCCCCGGCGTCGGACTCGCATGGCAGAGTCAGTCTGCAATACAGCCTGGCGGAAGCGCTCTATCTCGGCGCTCTCGGCAAGAGCGCGTACAGCAGGGAAAGTCTCAAAAACCCCGAGATCCTGGCGCTCGCGCGGCGCGTTCAATATCACGTCGACCCGGATTATCCAGGCCCCGGCCGATTCAAGGGCGCGGTCAAGATCGTGCTCAAAGACGGACGCACATTCGAAGAAGTAGAAGAATACAATCGCGGCTCGGCGGAAAATCCGATGAGCTATGCCGAGTTGCGCGCCAAATTCGACGACAATTCCAGCGCATTTCTCTCAGCCACCCAGCGCGGCCGGCTCGCGGATGCGATTCAGGCGCTCGACACGCAGGAGAACGCGAGCGCGCTACTGGATCTGGCTCAATAAGCCGCGGCAGCGAGCGAACCGAGCAGCCATAAATACGGCGATCGAAGCCGGCCACACCCAAAGCATTTCGCTGAGCAAAACGGAAAGACCACGCTGGGTCAGGAATGCGTTCACGCCGATCGGAGAAACCAGGATCGGCCGCACCGGAAAGAAGTAGCGTGCCGGATCGAAGGGCGCAAAGAAGGCAACACCTAATCCACCGTTCGTAAAGGCGTCCA
>Ga0209415_10015205_pt1 | contig 12509 bp, 9 predicted proteins | sample PeaSoiSIISIP2007_FD_187696 | JGI IMG/M metagenome (GOLD analysis project Ga0209415, IMG submission 187696) | Peat soil microbial communities from Weissenstadt, Germany - SII-SIP-2007 (SPAdes) (version 2) | ecosystem: Environmental > Terrestrial > Soil > Wetlands > Peat | place: Germany... | reverse complement strand
CTGCGGCTGGGGCGGCCACTTCCGGGGCAGCGGCGGCCGGAATGCCGGTTGGAACAATCGGCGCCAGCCTGTCTTTCAGCTTCTGAGCCAGGATACGCGGGGCCGCGGGCAGGTCGCCGGGATCTCCCTCGTATTGCTGGAGAAGCTGGTCCAGGAAAGTGATGGCCGTGGCGTTCTTCCCCATCTTGTGATAGTTGAACGCTATCTCGTAGAGCGCCCACACGTCGCGCTCACGGTTGTTCGGATTGTTCTCCCGAAAGGTGGTGTAGTACCGGATGGCCAGGGCGTAATCACCGCCGTCAGCCGCATCCTGCGCCCGCTGAAAGCTTTCCGCCGCGCTGAGATCCGCCGGGATCACTTTTGGCTGCGTTCGGCAACTCTCCAGGCTGAGTACCGCGAACAGCGCGACAGGAATGAGAAAGGAGACCGACAGCTTGAGCTTCATCTGACCCTGCCCTGTTATGCGGAGTAGATTTCGTCCTTGATGGGCAGGTTTTTCTTCAGCTCCTTGAGGAAGACCTCCACTTCGCCCATTGGCTCGTACGTCTCGCACTGGTCGAGCGTCCGCCTGACGACCGTGAAGTACTTGTACACCTTCTCCTCACCAAGCTTCTTGCGCCACTTTCCCGCATCGCAGCGCACCCTCAGCCCGTACTGGCCGCCGTCTCCCCGGGGCACCTTTATCAGCTTGCAATGAACGCAATTTGCGCAATAGATCTTGTCGGATGAAAACTCTTCGATTGGGGGGAGATTACGGTCGCCTGACATACTTCCTTATCCTCGTGAGAGAGTGTACAGTACCATGTTCGACTTTTCAGGGTCAAGAGTTTAGGATATCGATCCCCATGAACGCCGCGCGCACCTCAACACCGCGCGTATTGACATTCAGGCGGGGCGAAAATTATTGTGAGGAACCGTAATGGCAATCCCCGTAATACTCCCGAAACAGGGCCAGTCCGTCGAGACGTGCGCCATCGTCGGCTGGAAAAAACGCGTTGGTGACGCCGTCAAGACCGGTGAGGTCCTCTGCGAGGTGGAGACCGACAAGGCATCCTTCGAGATCGAGTCTCCCGCGGACGGGACGCTCCTTGCAATCTACCGTGAAGCGGGGAGCCAGGTGCCCGTGCTGGAAACCATCGCCGTGATCGGCACGCCGGGAGAAAAGGTCGCCGCGCCCACGGCGGCGACAGCGCCGGCGGCCGCGTCTACGCCAGCCCCCCTTGCCTCCTCTACCGCGCCGGCATCGCTCGCCCCTGCCGTCACGGTAGCACCCGCGGCCCCGGTTCCCGGGGGAAAGATCGCGGTGTCACCGCGGGCAAGGGCCCTTGCCGCGGCAAACGCCGTCACCCTTTCCGGCATTCGCGGAACCGGGCCGGGCGGCCGAATCATAGAACGCGACGTGAAGCAAGCCATGGCTGACGGAGCCGGGACAGCGGCCGGTGCCACGGCCGCGCCAACGCCGGCCGCCCCGCGGCCCGCGGCCGCTGCCCTCCCATCGGGCGGCATTCGAGAGATCAAGGTGACCGGCGTTCGAAAGCTCATCGCGGAGCGGATGCTCGCTTCCTTGACCACAACCGCGCAGCTCACGTTGAGCTCCTCTGCTGACGCGCGTGCCCTCCAGGAGCTCCGCGCGCGGTTCAAGGAGAGCCCCGAAACCATGGGCCTTCGCGGCGTCACCATCAACGACATGGTGCTCTTCGCGGTTTCCCGCGCGCTCCTTCAGCACGCGGACCTGAACGCGCATTTCACGGGAGACGCAATCAGGCAGTTCGCCGACGTGCACCTCGGGTTTGCCGTGGACACGCCGCGCGGGCTCATCGTGCCGGTCATCCGCAATGCCGGCGCCCTCGGCCTGAAGGCAATCGCTGCGGAAGCCGGCCGGCTGGCAGCCGCCTGCCGGGAGGGGCGCATTTCGCCCGACGAGCTTGCGGGCGGGACGTTCACCGTCACGAACCTTGGCGGGCTGGGCGTGGAGACATTCACGCCGGTTCTCAATCCGCCGCAGGTGGGCATCATCGGTGTCGGCTCCATCGTGCCGCGGGCAGCCCCGGGCGCCGACGGGGGCGTCAGCTTCATCCCGCAGATAGGGCTTTCTTTGACCATCAACCACCAAGCCGTGGATGGCGCGCCGGGCGCCAGGTTCCTGCAGACCCTGGCGGGCCTCATTTCGCGGTTCGACCTGCTGCTTGCCCAATAAGAGCCACGTATCGAATAGGAGACTGCTGATATGCCGAAATCAATCGTCGTTGACCCGCGCGAGACGCGCAAGCAGGGAAAGCTCTCGCTGTGCGACATCCCGCTCAACGCCTATGTCCCGGATCTGAAGAAGGAAACCGAGAAGTACGGGAAAGAAACGCTCCTGCGGATCTACCGCGACATGGCCACCATCCGCGAGTTCGAGACCATGCTCAACACCATCAAGACAAAGGGCGCCTACCAGGGGATCCCCTACGATCACGCGGGGCCCGCCCATCTCTCCATCGGGCAGGAATCAACCGTTGTCGGTCAGTGCCTCACCCTCGGCGTGGATGACTTCATTTTCGGCTCGCACAGGAGCCACGGGGAAATCATCGCCAAGTGCCTTTCCGCGGTCGCGAAGCTCCCCGAGCAGAAGCTCACCGCCATCATGGAGACCTACATGGGCGGAGCGCCGCTCCGCGTCGTGCAGAAGGGACACACCGGGTCTCTCCAGGACCTGGCCGTTGACTACTCCCTCTATGGCACCCTCGCGGAGATCTTCGGCCGGGAGAACGGCTTCAATAAAGGGATGGGCGGCTCCATGCATGCTTTCTTCGCGCCCTTCGGCAGCATGCCCAACAACGCCATCGTGGGAGGGTCAGCGGACATCTCGGTGGGCGCGGCCCTGTTCAAGAGGATCAACCGCAAGCCGGGAATCGTGATTGCCAACATCGGGGACGGCTCATCCGGGTGCGGGCCAGTGTGGGAAGCGCTGATGGTGGCCGCAATGGATCAGTACAGGACCCTGTGGCCAAAGGAGATGGGCGGCGCCCCTCCCATCATGTTCAGCTTTTTCAACAACTTCTACGGCATGGGCGGTCAGACCTTGGGAGAGACCATGGGCTTCAAGGTGCTGGCCCGCATTGGCGCCGGTGTGAACCCCTACCAGATGCACGCGGAACGGGTGGACGGCTACAACCCCCTGGCGGTTGCAGATGCAATCGAGCGGAAGAGGAAGATCCTTCACGAAGGAAAAGGCCCGGTTCTTCTCGATGTCGTGACCTACCGCTATTCGGGACATTCTCCGTCGGACGCTTCCTCCTATCGCACCAAGGAAGAGGTGGCACTCTGGCAGGACGTGGATTGCATCAAGAGCTTCGGGGACTCCCTGGTGGCGGGGAAGCTGGCAAAAACCGCTGACCTGGAGGCCATCCAGAAGGAAGCCTCGGAGAGGATTCGCAGGATCACCGAGCTGGCTGTGTCCCTGGAGATTTCACCGCGCGTTGCCACGGATGATGACCAGATCGGGGGCATGATGTTCTCCAACGGCAACGTGGAGAAGGTCCAGGAGGGAACGCCCGAGATGCTGCTGCCCGTGGAGAAAAATCCGCGGGTGATTGCGAACGCCAGGAAATCACGCTCGGGAGTCGGGCCTGATGGCAAGCCGCTTCCCAAGGCCCAGGTCATTGCGCTGCGTGACGCCGTCTTCGAAGCCATGCTCCATCGGTTCGCCATAGACCCATCCATGGTTGCATTCGGGGAGGAAAACAGGGACTGGGGAGGGGCTTTCGCCGTGTACCGCGGCCTCACCGAGGCGCTGCCCTACAACCGGCTGTTCAACACGCCCATCTCCGAAGGAGCGATAGTCGGCGCGGCCGTCGGCTACGCGATGTGCGGCGGCAGGGCGGTCCCCGAGCTGATGTACTGCGACTTTCTTGGCAGGTCAGGCGACGAAGTGTTCAACCAGCTCTGCAAGTGGCAGGCGATGTCGGCTGGCGTGCTCACGATGCCGGTTGTTCTTCGCGTCTCGGTGGGCAGCAAGTACGGCGCCCAGCACTCGCAGGACTGGACGTCGCTGGTGGCCCACATCCCGGGGCTCAAGGTGATGTTCCCCGCCACTCCCTACGATGCGAAGGGCATGATGAACCTTGCGCTGCGGGGGACGGACCCCGTGGTGTTCTTCGAGAGCCAGCGCATCTACGACGTCGGTGAGCTGTTTGTCCCCGGCGGCGTTCCCACCGGGTACTACGAGGTGCCGGAGGGCGAGCCGGCCGTCAGGCAGGAGGGCACGGACCTCACCATCGTCACCATCGGTGCGACGCTCTACAGGGCAATGGACGCGGCGAAGGTTCTCAGGGAGAAGTACGGCGTGTCCGCGGAGGTGATCGACGCCCGGTTCATCAACCCGCTCGACTACGGGAAAATCATCGACAGCGTAAGGAAGACGGGACGATGCGTCCTGGCCTCTGATGCCTGCGAGCGCGGGTCCTACCTCCACACCATGGCCTCCAACCTCTCGCAGATGGCCTTCGATTCGCTGGACGCGCCGGTGGCCGTGGTGGGCGCGCGGAACTGGATCACCCCTGCGGCGGAGATGGAGGACAGCTTCTTCCCCCAGAAGGAGTGGATCCTTGACACCATCCACGAGAGGGTGCTGCCTCTGCCCGGGCATGCGGTGAGCACAAACCAGAGCGTGGCGGAGATGCTGAGGCGCAACAGGAAAGGCGTTTGAGTCAGGAGCTGAAACGATAGCCGACCCCGTGCACCGTGGTGATGTGCCGCGGGTGAGCGGGGTCGTGCTCCACCTTCTTCCGCAAGCCCGCGACATGCTGGTCCAGGGTCCGCGTCGTGCCCTCGTACTTGATTCCCCAGACCTCATCCAGGATTGTGACGCGATCAAGCGCCTCTCCTTCCCGAGAGGCGAACAGCCGAAGCAGGCCGAGCTCCCGCGGGCTCACATCGAAGGTGGTGTCACCTCGCTGGCCTTTCATGGTCCGGGGGTCGACGCGGACATCGCCGAACTCTATGGGTCTGTCATCCCGCGACGCGGAGGTCCCCCTGCCTCGACGCAGCACGGCCCTGATGCGGGCAAGAAGCTCGTTCGCGCCGAATGGCTTCACCACGTAGTCGTCCGCTCCCAGCTCGAGGCCGACCACCTTGTCGATCTCCTCCCCCTTGGCGGTGAGCATGATCACCGGGGTGACGGCGTCCCGCCTTCGGATCTCCCTGCACACGTCGAAGCCGTTCTTCTCCGGCATCATGACGTCCAGGAGGATGAGATCCGGCTTCTTCTGGCTCCAGCACGCAAGGGCTGCCGCCCCATCAAGCGCCCTCTCCACGGCAAAGCCCTCCCCTTCCAGGAGGTCGACCAGCCCTGTCAGGATTGCCGCATCATCCTCTGCGACCAGGATCCTCTGCTTCATCATTCCTGCTCCTCGAGATCCCCGAAAGTCGCGGGCAGCTCCAGGACGAAGTCACTCCCCCCGTCGTCCCTTCCCGCGCAGGTGAGGTTTCCCCCGTGATCACGCGCGATCCTGCGCGCTATGGTCAACCCCAACCCGGTGCCGGGCACGCGCGCCGAAAGAGAGTCATCCACGCGGACAAACTCCAGGAAGATCCTCTCCCGGTCGCTTTCCGCGACGCCAATCCCCCGGTCACGCACGTGCGCGGCAACCACGGTGTCCGCGCGGACAACCGCCACCTGGATCTCCTTCCCTTGCGGCGAATACTTCTCCGCGTTGGACAGCAGGTTGATGAGCACCTGCTTCATGGCCTCGGGGTCAGCGTCGACGAACATGCGCCCGGCTGCCTCACACCCGACGGTGAAGCCAAGCCCCTCGAGCCGGACTCGCTGTCCTTCAACGACCTCCGAAGCAATCCGGGCCAGGTCGACCCTTCGCTTCGAATATCTCTTCCTGCCTTTCTCCAAGGAGGAAAAGTCCAGGACGTTGTTGATGAGCCTGCCCAGGCGCTCGGTCTCCGCGGCCATGAGCGCGAGGTAGCGATCCCGCTTTCGCGGATCGGGCCTGCGGCTTCTTCGCAGCAGGTCGATGAAGAGGCTGATCGACGTCAGGGGGGTTTTCAGCTCGTGGGAAACGCTGGCCACAAAGCTTGCCTTCTTCTGCGCCAGCCGCATCTCGCCGTACAGCGAGGTCAGGACCATGGTCCCCCCGCCGGCAACCGAAACGAAAAGGATCAACACCAGGATCCAGATCACCGCCGATGCGGAGCGCGCCTGCGCGCTGATGGAGCCGGGGTCGGTGAGGTAGCTCGCCGCCTCCCAGCGCGGAAGCGATTCGCCGATCTCCTGGGACACGAAAGGCCGGCGCCAGTCGCGGGGGGCGGCCCCGGGAGGCGTTGCAAGCGGCGTCCCGCTTTCGTCCAGGACCGTGAGAATGCGAACGGGAGAATACGTGGAGGGCAGGATCCCGGCGATCCGCAGGCGGAATGCGGCGGAGGCGATCTCGCACCCGATGATCCGCCCGTCGTTCTGGCGGCTCCAGAAGAGGAATGTGAGCTTCTCCCCGATGAACCGGGGAATGATGCCGTACTCTCCCTGCGATGCGATCTGGCTCATGAGACGCGATGTCGTGATGTATTGCGACTCTGAGGCCGCGGCCGGCGCTTCCCGGAGCGCTTTTGACGTAGGCTGCGCCACCCGGGCATTCAACTGCTCGCCCTGCGCCTGCGCCTTCCTGTAGACCCTCGCCTGAACCGCGGGGTTCTGCTCGAACGTGTCGATTGCGCGTTGGCTCTCGAGGGCTTCGGGCACCGATGACGCGTCGCGGGCCGCGGACGCCCCGGGAGCGGGAGGCGCCACCGGAGCGGAAAGCGTCCTGGCAGTGGAAGGCGGCTCTAGAGCAGAGGACCACTCGGGCGCAGAGGGCGCTTCGGACTGCGCGCCGGCTCCCGCTTCGGGCCGGGCCAGCGCCCGCACCACGGTCTTTTCGGATGAGGCGGCCTTCATGTCCGCTGTCGTCTCCTGCCGCCGCAGCGATTCATCCAGCTTCCCGGCCTCCGCGAGGACCTGCTCCTTGTGTACCACGGCGATGTTGGCGAACACGAGAGTGGCGGCTTTGCCGCTGAGAAAATCGGAGTTCAGCTGGAGGAACATCCGCTCTTCTTCTCCCGAGGAGCTGTCCGCCGGCGGCCAGAGGATCCTGTTTCCCGCTGAGAGAAGGTATGGCACGCCCACCAGAGGGTTTCGCTTCTTCCAGGCGAGGAGCGCGGCCTCGTATGCCTGCCCTGACGATGAAGGCGCGTTGGCATGGAGCTCGGCGGCAATCTCCGACACCCCGGAGCTGACGAGGCTTGCGGCATGGGTCACTTCTGCAAGGAGCGTCGTGGTCAGCTGCTTTTCGATGTATGCCTCTTCGCGGCCCGCCGACCGGATGGAGAGCACGGAAAGGAGGACGCTGGGAACAATGACAGCCGCCACGAAGATGATCCCGATGTAACGAGCCTTCACAGGGACGCCCCCTTGGCGCCTTCCGACCATCTTAGCAGGATTATAGCCGGGTGTCGGCAGGGAATGTCATGAGCAGGAAAAAGAAATGTAAAAGACCGGCGCCTTCAACCCAGGCGCTGCATCAGGTCCATCATCTCGAGGGCGGCAAGCATTGCGTCCCACCCTTTGTTCCCGCCCTTCACCCCCGCGCGCTCAAGCGCCTGCTCCAGCGTGTCACAGGTCAGCACACCGAATATGATGGGCCGTCCGGTGCGCAGCGACTCAGAGGCAACGCCCTTCGATACTTCGGCGGCAACGTAGTCGAAATGGGGCGTGTCTCCGCGTATTACTGCCCCCAGGCTCACAACGGCGTCGTACGTTCCGCTTGCAGCCAGCCGGCCGGCCACAAGAGGTATTTCAAGGCTTCCGGGGACGCGGACAAGCGCCAGGTTGCTTTCATCCCCGTCGTGGCGGAGGAAGCAGTCCACGGCCCCCTCGATGAGGCGGTTGACAATCAGGTCGTTGAATCGTCCCGCTACCAGCGCAACCCGGCGCCCGTTTGCCCGCAGCATTCCCTGAATCTGTTCCATTGCTCGTTCTCCTCGCGAAGTGATTCTTATATGGCGTGGCCAAGCAGGTCGCGCTTGGCCTGAAGGTATCGTTGGTTGTGGGGATTCCCGGCAACGTGCAGGGGTATCCTCTCGACGACCTGAAGCCCGTAATCGGTCAGACCCCTGACCTTGTCAGGATTGTTGGTGAGAAGCCGCACGCGTGTGCGTCCCATCAGGCGCAGGATCTGGGCGGCCTCCCAATAGTCCCGCAGGTCCGCGGGGAAGCCCAGGCGCAGATTTGCCTCCACCGTGTCCAACCCCTGGTCCTGCAGCTCATAGGCCCGCAGCTTCGCGGGCAGGCCGATTCCGCGGCCTTCCTGCCGCAGGTAGATGACCGCCCCCGTCCCTTCAGCCTCGATACGGCGCATGCTTTCCGCGAGTTGCTCGCCGCAATCGCATCTCAGCGACCCGAACACATCCCCCGTCTTGCACTCGGAATGGACCCGGACAAGCAGCGGCGCCTCCGAGCCTTCCGTGCCAGGACCGGGCCCATTGAAGGTCAGGCCCCGGGTCAGCAGGAGAGGTCCCTCGTCGGATGAGCCGAACGGAGAGTCGAAGCGATGGAGAACGAACGAGCCCCACCGGGTGGGCAGGGCTGCACGGGAGTCGGGAGAAACAAGGGTTTCGTTCGTCCGACGAAACTTGATGATATTCGCGACGCTGACGATAGGCAGGCCGAGACGCCGCGCAATTTCCTCTAGTTCCTCTCCGCGGGCCATGCTGCCATCATCGTTCATGATCTCGCAGATTGCGCAGGCCGGAGGGAGACCAGCCAGTCGGCACAGATCCATCGCAGCCTCGGTGTGCCCACCACGCTCCAGGACCCCTCCTGCACGGGCAACGATGGGAAAAATGTGTCCCGGACGCGCCAGGTCCTCCGGCCGGGTCGCAGCATCCGCAAGGCCCCGAAGCGTGGCCGCGCGATCCGCGGCGGAAATGCCGGTGGTTGTCCCATGGACCCAGTCGACGCTCTGCGTGAAGGCTGTGCCATGAAGCGCCTCCCTCTTTCCATCGACTTGAACGCTCAGGTGGAGGCGAGCCGCGCGCGCCGCATCGATTGCGCAGCAGATCAAGCCGCAGGCTTCGCGCGCCATGAAATTGACCTGGTCCGCCGTGACACTGATCGCGGCTGCCATAAGGTCGCCCTCCCCCTCACGATCCGCATCGTCAGTTACGATAATCATACCGCCGCGACGAAGTTCCTCTGCTGCCCGTTCCACTGTCGCACTCATGTATACCCCCAGCTCGACAACTGCTCCCGGGTGACGCCGGGACCCTGCGTGGAGGCGGTTCTCATCGCGGCGCGCACGTAGGAGGCCAGGATGTCGAGCTCGATATTCACAAGGTCTCCCACTTTCTTCAGGGCAAGCGTGGTTGCCTTTCGCGTGTGCGGAATGATGGACAAGCGGGCGCGCAGGCCGGAGCCGCTGGGCAGCACCGGCCCGTGCGCAACTTCAGCTACGGTCAGGCTCACCCCGTCCACGGCCATCGATCCTTCAGGCACGACTCTGTCCGCCCAGGACGGTTCCAGCTCGAGCGAAAGAAACCAGGCTTGAGAGTCGGGACTGGCGGCGCCACGGCCAGGACCCCAGGAGACGATGCGCGCCGTCCCCGCCACGTGGCCCATGACCATGTGACCGCCAAACCGGCCGTCGGCGCGGAGCGCCCGTTCCAGGTTCACTTTTGCGCCTCGCCGCAGCGTTCTGAAGGTCGTCTTCTGGAGCGTGTCTCCCACGGCCTCGACCGTGAAGGTCGACGCTCCGGCGGCAACCACGGTCTGGCAAACGCCGTCCACGTTGACCGACTCCCCCATTTCAAGCTCCCAAGCCGCAGAGGGAAAGCTGATTGCGATCCGCATGCTCTTTTCACCAGCGCTGATGGACTGCACGCTTCCCACGGCCTCGATCAATCCCGTAAACATGATTCCTCCTGGGCGCCAACGGCCGGGCTGCCCGCGCAGGCCGCCGGGTTCTGCGCATCCAGACGGATGAAACCGTCGCCTGCCTGGAACCTGGCATTCATGAGCTTGATGCCGGACCCCGGCGACTCGATTCCAAGGTTACCTACCGCTTCGATGCCCTGACCCAGAATGAGCGGTGCGGTGAACACGGCAACCGCGTCCCACAGTCCGCGAGCCAGGAAGGCGGTGATCAGGCGGGAGCCGCCCTCCACGAGGATAGAACCGATACCGTCCGCGTAGAGCGCGCGCAGGCCGTCCAGGAGATCCGGGAGCCCATCGGGGGTCGAGGCGATATCACGTACGCGGACTCCCGCCAGGCGGCACTGGGCTATCACCGGGCTCGATCGGGCCGCGAGTACCATCGTCTGGTCCGCGAGCGCTGGAGAGAAAACTCGGGCGCCCAAAGGCAGGGGTTCGCGGCCGGCAACGATGATCCGAATCGGCTGGCGGGATCCAAGCTCTGGCCTGACCGGAGCATCCCGGACGGTCAACTCTGGATCGTCCGCGCGGAGAGTGCCCGCCCCAACCATCACGGCGTCGTGGTAGGATCGCAGCACGTGCGCCTGCACGCGGGCCTGGCTGTTGGTGATCCATCGTGAAACGCCGCCTTTGCATGCAAGGCGCCCATCCAGGCTCTGGGCCCACTTGATTCGGATGAATGGGCGCCCCAGGCGGATGGACGCGCTGAAGGCTTCTATGAGCCCGTCTGCCTTGTCCGCAAGGAGTCCCTGCTCAACAAAGACGCCCGCCTCGCGCAGCCGGGCGGCGCCTTTTCCTGAAACCCGGGGGTTCGGGTCCCATGAGGCGAACACCACCCGGGATACTCCCGCGGCAATGATCGCCTCGGTGCAGGGGGGAGTTCTCTTTCCGCCGCCGTGATGGCAGCACGGCTCGAGGGAACAATACAGGGTTGCACCGGCCAGGGATTCCCCTGTTTTCTGAATGGATGCTCTGGCGTCGAGCAGCGCGGCGGCCTCGGCATGGAGTGTTCCGGGCCCCCTGTGAAAGCCTTGTCCGACGACCACACCGTCTCTCACCAGGACCGCACCCACAGGTGGATTGATCCCGGCCAGGGGCTGAGAGCTTCGCGCCAGAGAGATCGCCCGCTCCATGAATGGGACATCAGTACCCATGGCACTCCTCGCGGGGCGGGCCAGCGCTGCTGCAGAAATGCAGGTCAAGATCTGGAAGGTCGATCTTTTCCCATCCGGACTCTACCGTCGGCACCGGAATTACACCGGTTCAGTTCCGGAAGCTCCGTCAGGAAGCTCCGAAAGTCGCGGGCTTTCACCGCCGGTGGGGAGTTTCACCCCGCCCCAAAGATCGATTTCAGAATAGCAAATCGATTGCGCATCGTCAACTGCTGCCATCCCGTTTCCTGCCATCCGTTTTGTGTATATTTGAACCTGGTCAATTCAGTGAAGACGTGAACAGGCCGGAAATTGTCCTTTTTTCCATCCTCTTTCTTACTCTGACGGTGGGTCTTGCTGGCGCTCAGACGCAGACTACTCGAGGGGAAGTCGTTCTCTTCAGCCTGGATGCCACCCGAGCCGGAAGCGACTCTGCCGTCTTCGCCGACGCTGGCGGTGCGATCCGGGACGTCCTGGCCACCATCGGGCAGTTCCAGGTTACCACCATGGCATACCACCTGAGCGGCGCGGACCTGGCGGAGTTCATCGATGCACTGCGGCGCGAGACGAATGCGTCCGCCTACGAATCAGCGCCCTTGCGGGTCGGCGGACAACTCTTCGAAGCGGCGGATGTATCGAGGATCAGAGTCTCCTCCCTCATCGTTGCTCCTTCCGTGGCCGACGTGAAAGTCACGCGTGAGGCGACGGGCCAGTATGCCTGTGACGTCATCACCTCCTTTGCGTTCCTTGCGTTGACCCAGCCTCATCCCTTGCTTCGGATTTCAATCGTTACGCACGGCATGGACAATGACAGGGCGGCAGCGCTCAAGGAAGCGGTGGAAGCGATACCGCCCCGACTTGTCTCGGTGTTGAACCAGGTCCCTTACCTTCGACCCAACTGGGGGATCATTGAAGTGCGTGACAAGGAGGTTGTCCTGGAGCTCGGCAAGGACGCTGGGATCAGGCGCGGGGATGAGTTCATCGTACTGCCTCCGGACGGCACGGGAGAGAAAGGGCTTCTCCTGGTCCGGCAGGTTGATGCGGTCAGCTCCGTTGCCACGATCGTCTACAGTGACAGCCCCATTCGAGTCGGGGATCGCCTCCTGGACCTGGCGAGATTCGGCACGGACTCAACCGTGTACATTCACTCCATCCTGATCCAGCCGGGCCCGACGCCCGGGGGATCGACTCCGCTGATCGGGCTCCGGCAGGGCTTCTCGCGCGGATTTTACCTTCTTCGACCATTCGTGGGGATCGAAGTCCCGTTCAATCTCATGGCCGCTGGCGCTCCGGGAGTTCCCATCAACCTCTACGCGGGAGGCGAGTACGATATCCTGATGGGGAGGCTGCAGCTTGTGCCGCGGGCGGCGGTCGGGCTTGGCGCTTTCACGGGACTGGCGGGG
>Ga0209415_10015204_pt1 | contig 12509 bp, 12 predicted proteins | sample PeaSoiSIISIP2007_FD_187696 | JGI IMG/M metagenome (GOLD analysis project Ga0209415, IMG submission 187696) | Peat soil microbial communities from Weissenstadt, Germany - SII-SIP-2007 (SPAdes) (version 2) | ecosystem: Environmental > Terrestrial > Soil > Wetlands > Peat | place: Germany... | reverse complement strand
GAACAAGCCGATTTGCCGAGCCCGCCCCATGATCACCATGTCGAGAGCCGAATAATCGAAGGCCACATGAAACAGCTGCGGCACAAAGGCGGCCCGTCCCTCGGACTGTATCTCTCCTTCTGTCGGCGGCAACGAGCCTAGCAGAAGACGCAGCAGGGTGGTTTTTCCCCGCCCGTTCGGTCCCAGGATGGCCGTGACCTTTCCCTTGGCGAAGGAGGCATGATAGTCGCGGATGATCCATCGGTTCGACCGATAGGCGTATCCCAGCCCATGCAGGCTTATCGCGGCCTTAGTCATGGTTCCATCCCTTCGTCTGCGTGCGCCAGAACAGGAAAGCGAAAATCGGGGTGCCGATGCCGGCGGTCAGGATGCCGATCGGCACTTCCTGGGTTAGCAAGGTGCGGGCAATATCGTCCATCGCCAGCAGGAAGATCGCCCCGGTCAGGGCCGCCGCCGGCAGCAATCGGCGGTGATCAGGCCCCACCAACATGCGGGCAAAATGGGGAACGATCAGACCGGCCCAGCCGACGATGCCGCTAACCGCCACCTGGGCGGCGACGATCAGCGCCACCAGCGCCACGATCAGCCACCGCAAGCCGCCGCTTTTGAGCCCAAGAGCTTCGGCGTCCATGTCTCCCAGCGACAGCAGGTTGAGCCGCCAGCGCAACAGCAACAATACGGCTCCAGCCCCCAGGACGGCGGGCGCCAAGATGTCTACCTTGGCCGCCGTCGCCCCTGAAAAGCTGCCGATCAGCCAATAGACCAACGTCGGCAGCTTGCTTTCCGGGTCGGCGCAATATTGGATTACCCCGTGCAGTGCCGAGAACAGGGCGGACACCACGATCCCCGCCAGGACCATCTGCAAGGCGCCGCTGCTTCGAGACAGTCGTGACAGCAGCCAGACACTCAGCAAGGCCAGGAAGCCACCGCCGAATGAGCCCGCCAGCAATCCCCATGACGGCCAGTCCAGCAAAATGGCCAACATGCCTCCGCAGGCGGCCCCCGATGACGCGCCGACCAGATCCGGTCCGACCAGGGGATTGCGCATCATGCCCTGGAGCGAGGTGCCGGCCAGCCCCAAACCGGCGCCGGCCAGCACCGCCATCAGAACACGCGGCAGACGGACAATCTGGATTGCCGCCTGTTCGGCTGCGGACCAATGGCTCGTGGGCCGCAAGGGTTCGGGCAAAGACAGTTCCAGCAGCATCTGGCCGACATGGGCCAGCGGCACCGGATAGACGCCGATGCACAGCGAACCGATGACAGCCAGCAGCAAAAGCAGCACCAGGGCGGGAACGGCAAGCCTCTCGCTTGTGGTCGTGCGGGCCAGGCGCAGCGGCACGGCGTCAGCTCCGCAGTCGGGCGATGTCGTCATCACTCAGCTCCATATCGTAGAACAGCAGGAAGAAGGCCCGGACATCCCGAGTGAAATCAAAAGGCACATCATCGGGGTAAAGCTTGTTGGCCAGCCATTCCATGGCCAGCAGCTTCAGATGGGAATGTGGCCGTTCGACCCAGTTGACGGGCAGTTCGGGCGGCGCGTACAGCCGTCCTTCGCGCACCGCCCGCAAGGCCCGCCAGCCTGGGTTTTTCGCCAGATTGGCGGCGATCGCGTGGGTGCGGGCGAACACCACGTCGGGATCTGTTTTCAGCAAAGTCTCCAAATTGGTCGAGACGCTGGCCGTCATGCCGTCGGGGCCGGTGCAGGGCATCACATTGATGCCGCCCGCCAGTTCGACGGTCTCGCCCCGGAAGGCGCCGGTGCATTGGCTTTTCAGACCGTCGGGAGCGTCGGCGTAATAGACGCGGAGCCGACGCTCCTGGGGAATGGCCGCCAGTTGAGCCTTGAGGTGAGCCCACCCGTCTTCCAGGGCGCGCGCCAGACGGTCGGCCCGTTCCTCACGATGCAGCAGGTTTCCCAGGAAACGAAAGGCGGCGGGATAGTGCGAAAAGGGCGAGGCGTCCACCATCACCACGGGAATGCCCATGGCCTGCAATTGAGCGGCATAGGTATCGGACTGCCCCCGGATGTTCCAGACCACGGCCACATCCACCTGCATGGACAGCAGCGCCTCGGGATTGATGCGCATACTTCCTCCCACCACCGGCAAGCGCCGCACCGATGGCGGGAACAGGGCGTTGGAGGCGCCATTGCGCGAAAATGGCGTGCCGATCATCAGATCGGGGGCCAGCGCCGTCATGAACAAGGCCGGCGGATCGTGAGCGACGTAAACCCGCCGGATGATGTCCGGCACCACCACGTGACGCCCGGCCATGTCGATGATCTCTCGCCCATAGCTCCGCTCTCCGCCCAGCAGCAGGGCGAAAAGACAGAGCGATGCGATGGCGGCCTTTCGTGCCGCCATATCAGAAGTCTACCGAAACCGAGGCGTGGATGGTCCGGGGCGTGCCCATGATGGCCTCGTAGACCGTGCCGGTGGCGCCCGACTGGCTGCTGCCGCCGCCAGATGTTTCAGGCAGAATGGCGGCCCAATAACGCTGGTCGGTCACATTGTCGATTCCAGCCCGCCAGACCATGTCGTGGCCGTACAAGCTGGCCCGCCAGACGACGCCCAGATCCAAGGTGGCATAGGGGGCCGCCCAGGTGGTGTTGGTGACGTTGGCGGCCCGCCGCCCGGTGTAGTGGACATTGGCGTCCAGCGCCATGCCCGGCACATCGTGCAAATTATATTCGCCATACAGGTTGCTCTGCCATTTGGGCACGCTGACCACCAGTTTGTTCGTGGTGGTGGGATCGTTCGTGTTTTCCAGCATGGGGTCGATATAGGTGACGCCGCCGAACAGAGTCAGGTCGTCGGTGATCTTGCCCTTGACCATGAATTCGACGCCGTCATTGACTTGCTTGCCGCTGGTGTTGAGCACGGTGTTCGTGCTGCTGCCGGTGTCATAGGCATAGGGTCGGCTCATGTGAAAGAGGGCGGTGGACAGGTCGAGGCGCTCGTTCAACGTGGTCTTGGCCCCGGCTTCCCACTGAGTGCTGCGGTAAGGCGGCAGCATGGTGGTGCCGCTGCCGCCCGTGTTGGTCAGGGTGTCGCCCGGTTGCAGGGCGTTGGTGTAGGTGACATAGGTGGTGACATTGTCCACCGGCTTATAGATCAGGCTGGTCAGGGGGCTGACGCCATAGGCGTTGTAGGCGGTGTTGATCCCCGTGGGCACGACGTAATAATTGCCGCCGCGGGTGACTGTCTTGGTGCCGTAGCTGACGCTCCGCAGCCAGCTTCCGCTGGCGGACAGCAGCAATGACCAATGGCGGTCGAAGCCGAGGGTGTCGCCCATGATCACCGACTGTTCCCCGGTATAGCCGCTTCTCCAGGTGGGGCCGCCGTCATGATAGCTGGGGGCGCTGTATTGCGTCGGATCGTCCAGCGGCGAGGTTCCCAGCTCGTAGTTCTGGCCCCGGCGGTTATAGGCGAAGTTCTGGTAGCCGTTGGTGCCGAACAGCAGGTCGTGGGACAGTCCCCAGGCATCGACATGACCGTTCAGATAGGCCAGGTCGCTTTGCACTTCGGACTGACGCTCGACATCGGCGACGATGGTGGCCATCTGGCCGTTTTTCATCAGCCAATTGCCCGGATCGGCGGCGCCATAGGTGCCGGCGGGGCCGAAGCTGCCACGGAATTTCTGATACATGGTGCCGGCGGTCAGCTTCCAGTCCTCGTTGAAGTCGTGGATCACCTTGGCGCTGAAGTCATAGGCCTCCATCTCTTCGCCCGCACCCGTGACGCCATAGCCGGCCTTGGTGGGATCGGGAGCCGAGGGCAAAGAGCTGGCCAGGGTTGCGCCGGAACTGGAGATGCCGCTCGAAGTCGGCACCTTGCCGTTGCCATAGACCAGGGCAGTGGGAAAGCCGGTTTCATGCATCTGGTAATAGCTGTTGTTCAGCTCCAACTTGGTGTCGTCGGCCAGATGGACGTCGAAATCTCCGCTGACCAGCTCCCGATAGAGGCGGCTGCTGGTGGTGTAGCTTTCTCCCTCGGTATGCACGGCGTTCAGGCGATAACCCACAGGCCCATTGGTGCCGCTGAACTCGCCATGTTCGGTGAATAAGTCGTCGCTGTCGTAACCGAACGTCAGGCGGTTGAACGGCGTTTCCGTTGGGCGTTTCGAGATAAAGTTGAACGTGCCGCCCGGCGAAGAGGCTCCATACAACGCCCCTGCCGCGCCATTCAGAATCTGCAAATTCTGATATTCCTCCAGGGGATAGGCCATGATGGTGTAGGAGTTGAAGCCGTCGATGCGGGTGTTCTGAATGTTGGAATTTTCGAAGCCCCGGCTCTGAGGCCGCCCAGAATCCAAATCGACCCGTGGCTCCAGTTGGGCCGAAGGGTTGTATTTGATGATCTGGCTGACGTTCCGCGCCTGTCCCTGTTCGATCAGATCGCTGGGAATGTCGGAAAGGGAGAACGGCGTATCCAACTCCTTCTTCTTTCCCAGCGGGCCGAGATCGACATTTTGTACACGGTAGCCGGCCTCGGCGCTGCCTTCGGCAGGAGGAGGGGGCGAGGCCGTTGCTTCCACCGATACGGCGGGCAGCTGGGCCGGCGCGTCATCGGCATGGGCGGGGTTGGTCGCCACCATCAAAGGGATCGTCAGGAGGCTGGCGGGCAGAAAACTGCGATAGATTGGCGGCATGATTATTGACCTCCGGTGGCGGTGGAAACTGGGTCGCTGACGAAGGCCAGCTTTTGCAAACCGTGGCTCGACGCCGCCGCCATCAGGTCGGCCACATGGCCGTAAGCGATGCTGCGGTCGGCTCGGATGCGCAGTTCGGGGGGTTTGGGCCGTTGTGCGGCCTGGTCCAGGCGGTGCAGCAATTCGTCCTGGCCGATGGCGTCGCCATCCCACCAGATCTGACCGTCGGCGCCGATGCTGACGGTCAGGCTGGCCGGTTCCGGCTGTTCGGCCGCCGCCACTTCGCGGGGCAGCTCGACCTTGACGGCCTGGGTCAGCAGCGGCGCCGTCACCATGAAAACGATCAGCAGAACCAGCATGACGTCGATCATCGGGATCATGTTGATCTCGGCGCTGGGCTGACTGAGGGAATCGTCTGAGAAGCGACCGAATGCCATGATCAGGCGCTCCTCTGCTCACGCAACGCCGATAGCCCCTGGGGTGCCGAAGATGCCCCGCCCAGAAGCACAAACAGGTCGTGGGCGAAGCCATCCAGGTCGGACAGCAGGCGGCGATTGGCGCGGACGAAAAGGTTATAGGCAAGGGTGGCGGGAAGGGCCGTAGCCAGTCCGAACGCGGTCATCACCAGCGCCTCGCCGACCGGCCCGGCCACCTGGGTAAGGCTGCTCTGGCCGCTCTCGCCGATGGCCATCAGAGCGTGATAGATGCCCCAAACCGTCCCGAACAGACCGACGAACGGCGCCGCCGAGGCGGTGATGGCCAGCAGCGTCAGGCCGGATTCCAGCTCCAGGCTTTCGCAAGTGATGGCCCGGCGCAGAACGCGGGTGAGAAACTGGTCTGGCGCCCCCAGCCCGGCTGCTTCGGCCGGAGAGAGCCGCGACAGGCGCAGATAGGCCGCCAGCCCCTTGCTGGCAAGGCGGCTCCAGGGATCTTTGGGGCCATGGCTGGTCAAGGCCCGCTCGACCACCGACAGGCATCCCGCCTCGGCGCAGCTTTTCAGGAAGCGGTTCCCGGAACGGCGCAGCAGGACCATCTGGGCGGTCTTCAGGACGACGATGCTCCAGCAGGCGACCGACAGCAGGGCCAGTACGGCCAACGGGGCCAGATCGGCAATGTCGCCATTGGCCAGGAAGTGGCTCAGTCCGAAATGTACGGGGTTTGCCATGGTCAACTCCTCAGCTTGAAAATGATCGGGACCAGAACCCAGGCCTCGACGGCCTGCCCGCCCTTTTGGCCGGGAACAAAGCGCCAGCCGCGTACAGCCGCCGCCGCCGCGTCATCCAGGCTTGGCGTGCCGCAGCTTTGATCGATGGAAACCTGGCGCGGAGTGCCCGTGGCGCTCACCAGCACCCGCAACATCACCTGTCCTTGTTGGTGATGGCGCAGGGCGTCATCGGGATAGATCGGGGCCGGATTGGACAGATAGGCCGCCGGGCTGGGAGGGATGACCAATGGCGGAGCCGTCTCGCCTTGCGCGGCGTCAGCCGCCGCAGGGGTCGATGCAGGGAGCGATGCAGCGGTCGGGGCAATGGCCGGGGGAGCGGAGGCGGATGGCGGCGCTGGTTCTGGTGCGGGAAGCGCCTTGGCGGTCAGCCGGTGGATCGGCGCAGGCTTGGTCGGTGTCGGAGGGATAGGTTTGGCGGGCTCCTCCATTTTCACCGGGGTGGGAACCGGGGGCCGAGGCGTTGGCGACGGCGCATTTACCCAGCGGACCAGAAGGGCTTGAGGCTGGGCCATGTCGGGCAAGGTCCGTGGGGCGAGCCTTGTCGCTTCCAGCAACAACCAGCCATGCAGCAGCGCCACGCTGGCGATGACGACAAAGCGCAAGGATGGCCGACGGAAAGCCGCTGATGGGATGCTTGGGAGTGTAAGGATGGATACGGCCACGACGTTCCCCAGTCTGTGGACCGTTCGGCGCTCGCAAGGATCGTCGAAGGTCCGTTCGGACTTGAAAACGGCTCAGGCCGTTATCGGTGGTTGCTTCCGCTGAGCGAAAAGCCACGGAGGCAGCCTTCGCACAAAATGTGCCAGTTGCCGATCAGGCCTTCTTTCGTCGCGCGGGCTACCTCAAACGCACATTTCCGTACGCATCAAGAGGGTGTTGAGACGATTTGGAACAAATTACTGGCGATGAAGTCCACAAAAACGCGGAGCTTGGGGGAGAGTTGGCGGCTTGACGGCCACAGCACCTGAAAAACCCCGGCGTTATGGACGTGCCCGGCCAAGACAGTGACAAGGCGGCCGTCCCCGAGTTGTCGGCCTATGGCGAAGTCCGGCAGGCAGGCAATGCCCAGCCCTTGTTCGGCCATATAGATCAGTGGCTCGATGTTGTTGGATATCGCTGTGTGGGGCAGGGGGATATCCAGATCCTTGCCGTCTTGTTTCAGCGGCCAGCGTTCCAGTTTTCCGGTTGTCGGATAGCGATGATGCAGGCAGGCGTGAGACGTCAGATCGTCGGGCGTCAATGGAATGCCGTGGCGGTCGAAATAACCCGGCGCACCGACAATATGGTGCCGGAAGCCGCCGAGTCTGCGCGTCATCAACCGTGAATCGCTGCCGTTACCCGTCCGCACCACGGCGTCAAAGCCCTCTTCGATCACATCGACCAGCCGATCACTGAAGTCGAGATCCAGTTCGATTTCAGGCCAGGCGCGCATGAAGGCCGCCAGGGTTGGCATCATCAACATGCCGACCAGCGGCAGGCTGACCCGTAATTTCCCACGTGGCGTTCCGTGAGTCTGGGCCAGTTCCAGTTCAGCGGCTTCGATCTCGCAGAAGATGCGCCGACAGCGTTCGAGAAACAGAACGCCTTCGGGCGTCAGGGTGATCGCACGGGTCGAGCGGTGAAACAGCCGGACGCCAAGCCGCTCTTCCAGGCGGGCGATGGCCTTGCCGATGGCCGAGGACGACACGCCCAATTGCCGTCCCGCCGCCGTGAAGCTGCGGGCGTCCGCAGCCCGAACGAAGGCATTGAGAGAGCCCAGATTGTCCATGCAAACTCCTTTTTATTGCGGACATTTATATCCGAAATATTTGGAATAGCAGCCTGTATATCCCGAAATGACCAGCCGTCATACTGTTCTCGCAGCCACAATTCACAAGGATGACGAAGAGAATGGATATGAATTTGCCCCAACTTTTAACTGCCGGCTTTGCTGCTGCGCCCCGTGCGACGGTCTTTGTCGTCAATGTTATTCACGCCCATGCCGGCAAGCAGGAGGAGGCTTTCCGTCTGATCCAGGACGTTGTCCATTATGTGGCCGAGCGCAAGGAGGGCTTCCTCTGGAGCAATCTCGCCAAGAGCACTGACGGGCAGACGGTGGTGAACATCGAAGCCATCGCCGACGAGGGCAATGTCGGAGAATTCTTCTCGGACCCGGTGTTCAAGGAGAAGTTCAGCAAGCTCGATACGGTATCGACCAGCGAGTTTCACCTTTACAGGGTTGATGACCTTGTCTTGCCGAAGCGCTCCGAATGAACAAAGGCCGCCCAGGAAATCACTCAGGTCGTTAAGACCGTTCCCCGCCGAGAGCCGTTCCCGATCAATCGGAAGCGGCTCTCGGTTTCATTCATATTGGGCGCGCTCAAGCGTCTTGCGTGCGAATCGGGCTTCCAGGTGCCCGCTGGCGGCGCTATTCTACTTGGGATCGAGACGAGTGGTCGGATCATATGGGAATTCCGGGTAGTCTTTTCAACCTAATTTGGGCCGCAATGGATATTTCACGATAGGGGGGGCTCTGTAGAGTCGTCGTGATCTTTTCGTTATGTCTGGCCAGGGGGCGCATTTGGGTTTGGTCCTGAGGATCTGCTTGATCTTATTGATTTCCGTGGTCCCTGCGGCTGCGGAAGAGACGGGGCCGTCCGCTGCTGCGAAGCCGCCGGTGCTGATCGGCGTGCTTTCCTTCCGTCCTATCGATCAGACGCTTCGGCAATGGACTCCCACGGCTGAGTATCTGACGCGCACCATTCCGGGGCACGAGTTTCGCGTTGTGCCGATGAACTATCCCGATCTGGATCGCGCGGTGAAGGAAGGCCGGCTTGATTTTGTCTTTACCAACCCGGATCACTTTGTCCTTTTGCGCAATCAGGTCAGCCTGTCGCCGATTTTGACGGTGATGCCGCAAATAAACGGTCATCCGGTGAATAGTTTTGGCGGCGTCATCGTGACCCGTTCCGACCGTTCCGATATCAATCGGCTGGAAGACTTGGGTGGACGTTCGGTTGCCTCGCCCTCGGAGGAATCCTTAGGTGGCAACTTGATGCAGCTTTGGGAGATGCATCGTCTGGGCATTCCCGCCCCCAAGGTAAGCTATCTGGGCATGCCTCACGACCGCTCTGTTCTGGCTCTTTTGGATCGCTCCGTGGATGCGGCCTTTGTGCGCACCGGGGTGTTGGAGGGCATGGCCAGCGAAGGCAAAATCAAGCTGTCCGACGTCAAAATCATCAATCAACGGCCCGTGGGTGATTATCCCCAGATTTTATCCACGGCTCTCTATCCCGAATGGCCTTTCTGTAGCGCCAAGAAAACCCCGGAAACCCTGGCGAAAGCCGTCAGTCTGGCTCTGCTGTCCATGGAGCCTGGGGATCCTGCCGCCAAATCCGCGGGGTATTACGGTTTTTCCCCTCCTGGCGATTACTCGTTGGTTGAAGCGGTGATGTTGCGCCTGCGGGTTCATCCGGGGCGGATGGACGAGTTCGATTTGCGCGATGTGATCGGCAAATACGCCACCTTCCTTGTCGGCGCATTGACCATGCTTTTGCTGCTGGTGGGAGCCGCGGCCGCTTACCTTGTGACGGTCAATCGGGCTTCCGCCCTTTTGCTGAAGCAGAGGGATGGGGCTCAGGCTGCTTTGAATGACAGCATTCGCGCCCTTGAGGAGACTAACCGCGAGTTGGAGCAGTTTGCCTATGTGGCATCCCATGACCTGCGCGAACCGTTGCGGATGATCAGCAGCTTTGCAACGCTGCTGGAGCGGTCTTTGGGAAAAAATCTTAACGCAGACCAGCAGGAATATTTTGGTTTCATCCGAGATGGAGCCAAACGGATGAACCAGCTTATCCTTGATTTGCTGGAGCTTTCCCGCGTCGGTCGCACCGAAAATACGATGGAGAACGTCGATCTCAAAGAGATGGTCGAGATTGCTCTGCTCAATCTCAGTGTGGCGATCGCGGAAACCAAGGCGACGATCAATCTGCCTCCGACCATGCCTTCCGTCACCTGTGCTCCCCGCGAAATGTCCCGGGTCTTCCAAAATCTGATCGCCAACGCCATCAAATATTCAGACAAGTCCCGCCCTCCGCAGATCGACATTCGGGCGGAACGTGATGCGGCTGGGTGGCGGATTATCATCGACGACAACGGCATTGGCATTCCCCCCGATCAGGCCGAGCGGGTGTTCCAGATATTCCAGCGCCTTCATGGCAAAAACGCTTATGGCGGCGGCACCGGCATTGGCTTGGCGGTGTGTAAAAAAATTGCAGAACGCCATAACGGAAAGATTTGGACGGAACCTAATCCGACGGGAGTCGGCAGCCGGTTTATCTTCACGATCGGCCTGTAATCAAGTCTTGGCCTGATCTGTCTGTCATTTTCTACCATACCGCTGGACGCCGACCTCAGGGCTGAGGGATGGCGAGAACTGTCGGGGGCAATCCACCCTCGATAGTGCTGCGCTTTGCGCTGGCGTCTGGTTGCTGCGCGATGCTGTCGATCAATTCAAAACATGACGATGATCATCAGGGGGATTGCTCCCCATGACGGCGGTTGCCTGGCCTGAGAACGTCTGCGGAGAGCCATTTTCGGTGCTGGTTCGGCTCGTTTCGCCAGGATGCAACGACGTTCGTTGCATCCTGGCTATACATAAAACATAAAATTAATGTTCATTAATAATAAATAACCTATTTTATAGACAATATATTTTTTACCCACTAACTTGGTGTTGCATCTGATCGGGTGGAACTGCTTTCGGTCCTGCCTCGTCCGTTTCGACGCAGGGCGCATCCGCCATCAGAGCCGCATCGCCAAGACCAGAAGGAACCCACATGAAATTTTCTCATTTGGCGGCCGCCTTGGCCGTATTGTTGAGCGGCATCGCCGCGCGTGCCGACGAAATCCGCCTGGCCACCCAGCCGATGCCCCATTACGCGCCCATTTTTGTCGCCAAGGAAAAAGGCTGGCTGAACGAGGAGCTGGCGAAGGTCAAGCCAGGCATCGAGGTTAAATGGTCTTCTTTCCCCGCCGGGCCGCCCATCAACGAATCCTTCGCCGCCGGGCAACAGGATTTCGGCTTTCTGGGGGATACGCCGGCGCTGATCGGAAAGTCGGTGGGCATTGATACCCGCCTGATCGCCAAAACCTCGCAGGGGCAGCAGACTCTGGCCGTGGTGGTGGGGGCGGATTCGTCGATCAAATCGCCCAAGGAGTTAAAGGGGAAGAAAGTCGCGGTCACCAAGGGCTCTTATGCCCATCATCTGCTGGCTCTGGTCTTGCAGCAGGGGGGGCTTGGTTTGGGCGATATCGAACTGGTCAACCTTCCCAACGCCGAAATTCCGCCCGCCATCATCGCCGGGACCATCGACGCCGGTGCGGTCTGGGAGCCGGTGATCACCCGCTTCGAGGCGCAAAAGGCCATCCGCGTTCTGGCCGACGGCACCGGGATCAAGGCGGGCCTTCTGGTCATCATCGCCACCAACGATATCGTGAAAAGCCATCCCGATCAGGTCAAGGCGCTGCTGCGCGCCTACGCCCGCGGTGCCGACTATGTGAAGGCGCATCCGAAGGAAGCCGCCGAGCTGATCGCCTCGGACGTCAATCTTTCACCGGATCTGCTTGTGCAGGTTTTCGCCAAGTTGGACTTCAACCCGGTTCTGCATGACGTGGATATCGCCGAGGTGCAAAAAACCGCCGATTTCCAGCTGGCCAACGGCCTGATCAAACAGCGCGTCGATGTGGCGGGCTGGGCCGAGCCGGAGATCAGCAAGGCGGCGGAGCTGAAGTAATGGCAGACATCGCCTTGACCTTGTCCGGCGGCTTTGCCGGGAAAGCCAAGAGCGTGGGAGGCGTGTTGCGAGAACGCGCCAAACCCGCCTGGCGGGCAGTCTCCAGATTGTTTTTGCCGGTTCTGTTGCCGTTGTTGCTGGCGGCGGTTTGGCAGGCGCTGTCCTCATTGGGCTGGATCAGGCCGATCCTGTTGCCGTCTCCGCTCAAGGTCATCGCCTGCTTCTGGAGCCTGACCGTCAGCGGCGATCTGCCCCGGCATCTCGGCATCAGTCTGCTGCGGGTTCTCGAAGGCTTTGCCATCGCCGCCGTCATCGGGGTGTCGCTGGGGCTGGCTATGGGGCTGTGGCGGGTGGTTGACCGCGCCACCGACCTTTTGATCCAGCTTTTGAAGCCGATCCCGCCCATTGCCTGGATTCCCCTGGCGATCCTATGGTTCGGCATCGGCGAGACGGGAAAGGTCTACATCATTTTCCTGGGGGCGGTGTTTCCCATTCTGGTCAGCACCGTCGACGGCATCCGCCAGACCGATCAGCGTTATGTCGAGCTGGCCCGCATCCTGGAGGTGACGCGCCTGCGCTTCATCACCCAGGTGGTCCTGCCGGGAGCTTTGCCGTCGATCATGACCGGATTACGGGTCGGCCTGATGGTGGCCTGGATGTGCGTGGTGGCCGCCGAGCTGATCGCCGCCTCGTCGGGTATCGGCTACATGATCATGGATGCCCGCCAGATGAGCCAGACCGACGAGGTTCTGGTCGGAATGATCACCATCGGGGTCATGGGCAAGCTGCTGGATGTTTCCCTGAAATGGCTTGAGAACCGCCTGATCACCTGGAAGAGCGCCTTTACCGGCCATTGA
>Ga0209415_10015203_pt1 | contig 12510 bp, 9 predicted proteins | sample PeaSoiSIISIP2007_FD_187696 | JGI IMG/M metagenome (GOLD analysis project Ga0209415, IMG submission 187696) | Peat soil microbial communities from Weissenstadt, Germany - SII-SIP-2007 (SPAdes) (version 2) | ecosystem: Environmental > Terrestrial > Soil > Wetlands > Peat | place: Germany... | reverse complement strand
CAGTGACGTGGCGCAGGCACTCGTGCCTGCCGGGGTACCCTCTGGGTCGGGCACTCATGCCGACGCCTGCCTCCGATAGTGTGTCACAACTGGAAGAGGTGTCGAGACGAGTCTCGACACGGCAGGCACGAGTGCCTGCGCCACATCTGGCAGACAGGTATGCGGCGCCAGGGGGTGCGGCGCTGCGTGGGTGCAATCAAGTGGCTTCAGAATCAGCAAAAGCCTGGTCCAAAAAAAGTTCGTTCCGCGGTGACCGTCCAAAACAGAGGGTCTTATTGGATGGATCGCGTGCCCATGGCCTGCCAGCCGGTGTTGTTCAAATCGTTGACGTCGCGCGCTGCCAGGTAGAAGATGCGGTTGCCGTCAAAAGCCGCGGTGAACGTTATGCTGAAGGCCAGCGCCAGGCTATTTCCACTGGCCGTCACCGGCGAGGCTCCCCATGCCACCGTACACTGGCTGTTGCCGACGGTTCCGCTGGCAGCCAGCACCTGTCCGGGCAGCAGGCCATCTCCGTTGTCGTTCACCAGGTACAGCACGTTGACGCGGCGGTCGTAGGCCAGGTAGCAGGCCTGCCGCCCATCGAGCGAACTGTTGACCAGGATGTTCTCCACGCCCAAGTCCTGGAACCCCTTGCTGTCGGAGAAGCTGAAGGTGTACGGGGTTGGGCCCAATCCGCTTCCACTGGCGGGATTCATGCCCACGACAGCCGTAGTGGTAGCCGGTGCGCCGCCGGGCACCTGCCACGTCCCCAGCGGTTGCCAGCCTGAATTACCTGCCGACTGGTCGCGCGCGGCCATGTAGACGATGCGGTTGCCGGCAAAGGCGCTGGTGAAGGTGAAGGTCAGTGTCAGAGTCAGTGTGTTGCCGATGCCAGTGACTGGCGAACCGCCCCAACTGACTGCGCACTGACTGTTGCTGGTGCTGCCAGGTGCGTTGAGCGGCGACCCGGCAAGGAGTGCGCCTCCGTTGTCACCCACCAGGTAAAGAACGTTGGACGGCAGGCTGTAGGCCAGGTAGCAGGCACTGCGGCCGTCGAGGAAGTTGTTCACCAGGATGTTCACCACTCCGAGAAGGTCATACCCCTGCGAGTCAGTGAAGGTGAAGGACATGGTCTGGCTGGAAGCGCTTCCCGAAGCCGGGCTCACTCCGCCGGGCGCGGGCACACCGGGAGTCACAGGCTGGGTAAACACCCACACGGCTCCCGTCCATGCCGTAGTCCCGAAGGACGTCTCCCCGGGGGTGTCGTGGTCTCCACCCACCAGGGCCGTGCTCCCATCCGCCGAGATGGCGAGGCCGAAGCCTTGCCTTGCCGCACCGACTGCGCCGGAGCCCACCAGTTTGCCGCCTTGCTGGCTCCAGGCTCCGTTGGCGCGAGTGAATACCCAGGCGGCTCCGGCGCTGTTGTTGTCCCTGGCCCCGCTCACCAAGGCGGTGTTGCCGCCGGCCGTGAGCGCCACGGTACCGCCCAGATGGGCCTGACCGATGTTGTCGGAGCTGAGCAGTTTGCCGCCTTGCTGGCTCCAGGCCCCGTTGGCTCGAGTAAACACCCACACGGCTCCAAGGTTGTTGTTGTCGCCATCTCCACCGACCAGGGCCGTGTTGCCGTCGGCGGAGAGCGCCACTCCGTCGCCTTGGAATGACTGGCCAATCGCGTTGGCGCCGACCAACTTGTTGCCTTGCTGGCTCCAGGCACCGCCGCTGCGCGTGAAGACCCACACTGCGCCGGTTTCGTTGCTGTCGGCCCATCCACCTGACAACGCGGTATTGCCATCGGCCGAGAGCGCTAAATTCCAGCCTTGTTGTGCCGGGCCCGCGGCGCCGGCGCCGACCAGTTTGTGGCCCTGTTGGGTCCACACACCGTTGCTGCGCGTGAATACCCACACTGCCCCCGCGCCGCCGTTATCCTGGTTGCCTCCCACCAGCGCGGTATTTCCATCGTCCGAGAGTGCGACCGACTCACCCACTTGGGCAATGCCCGACACGTCGGACGGTACCAATTTGGGGCCTTGTTGCGTCCAGACGCCGTTGCTGCGCGTGAATACCCACGCCGCTCCGTCGGTGTTGTCCCCGTTCGTATAACCCCCCATGATCGCCGTATTGCCGTCCGCGGAAATCGCCACCGACTCGCCCAACCCCTGGTCGCCGGCCTCATCATTGGCGGCCAGCTTGGGCCCCTGTTGGGCAAAGGGCGCCCCTGGATTGCTGCGCGTGAATACCCAGGCTGCGCCAACCGAGGTATTGGGGGCTACACTACCGTCAAAAGGACCGCCCACGATCGCCGTCAGTCCGTCGCGGGAGAGAGCAACCCAATAGCCCTGGTCGGCCAAGCCATTGGCGCCCGTGCCCACCAGTTTGTTGCCTTGCTGGGTGAACTGGGCGCTGGCGGACGGCAATAGGATTGCCAGCACCGCAAGAACTTCGAGACGCGGGAATGAGCTTTTCATGGGCACCCTCATGTTACGGTACGACCAATGCTCCGACTGGTCCCATCAGTTTACTCCCCGCCTGTGTGAACTGCGCGTGGGAGCATTTTATCCCCTCACGGATTCGGCGGTCTAAGAAAGACCGGTTGGGCAGGCAGAAGCGCCTGTCCCACCAGGTGTGATGACAAGGGGAGATTTGTATCAACGAATTGAAGCCACGCAGGCAGGCCCGGTGACGGGTCTAGAAATGCCTGTGCTACCGAAGCCACAGTTCGAAGGCGGCCCAATAGTGCGGATGGCGCCACACGGCGTTGTCCTGATGGAGCAGCTCGATCTTGGCGCGGCGGAGCGCGCGGTCGCTTTGCAGGCCGCGGCTCAGCCCGCGATAGAAATCCTTCATCAGGGCGGCGGTGGCGGCATCGTTGACATTCCAGAGACTCACCGCCACGCTGGACGCTCCCGCATACAGGAAGGCACGGACCAAACCCAGCATCCCCTCGCCGGACACCAACTCGCCCAGCCCGGTGTTGCATGCCGAGAGAGTCACCAGGTCGGCGTGCAGGCGCAGGTCGGCAATCTCGTTCACCTGGAGAATGCCGTCTTCCTTGCCCGCGGCCGCGGAGAGGGCCAGCCCGGAGCGCGCGGGGTGCTGCTCGTCGAGGATGCCGTGCGTAGCGAAATGGATGTAGCGATAGCGGTCGAGGGACTCGCCTTTCACGGCCTCTTCGCGCACCGCCGCTCCCAGGTAGACGGTACGCTGCTCCGGCGGAAACAGGGACGCGATTCCGTTGACTTCCTCGCGGGTGTAGGGCAGCGGAGCGAGATCGGGTCCGCGCTCGCCGGCCGGCGCCTGCCGCGCGTAAGCCGGGTCGCCGAAGGCCAGCAGAAGCTTCCCGTCGGCAGGCGGGGCGGCATCCACGGCGGCGAGCGAAGTGGCCGAGGGCGCGTAGGAAACCGGGAAGCGCTCGAGCAGAAATCCGGTGCTGCCGGAGTGCGTCAGCGCCTCGAACGGAAGGTAGTAGAGCACGCCATCGGGAACCACGATCAGGGACTGGCTGCCGGCCAGTATGGCTTCCACCGGCTGGAGCAATCGCCGGTAAAGCTGAGCGGAGAGGCGCAGCGTTTCGTTTTCCGCTGCGATGGAGGTGAGACCCGATACCGGAGCGCTGAGACTCTTGCGGAAGGCGTTCACGAGTTTTTCGATTTCCTCGCCGGGCGGCAGCACCGCGGACAGGACGCGATCGCGCGAGACCGCCCAGACGAAGGAACGCTCGGGGCCGAGCGAGTATTCGATCAGCGTCACGCCCGGCTTGAGGACTTCCTTCTGAACCTGCCCCAGGCCGAGCGGCTTGGGATATTGAATGGCGGCCAGCCGCGGATTGGAGCGGCGGATCTCGAGGCGCAGGCTTTCGAGGTCGTTCTCCGCGGACTCCAGCTCGGCGTTCTTCTGCCGGCGCGCGGCGTCGGTGAGGCCCGTATGCCACAGGTCTTTCTGGATGGCGGCGATGCGCGCGAACAGGTCGTCCTCGCGTTTGCGCTCGGAAGGCGCCAGGCCCTGGCGCAGATCGATCTTGGATTCGGCCAGGATCGAAAGGAAGGCGCGGGCGCGGGCCAGTTCAAAGGTCTGAAACGCTTGCGCGGGATCCTGGGTGAACTGAAGGTTGATGGCGTCGTCGAAGAGTTCCTTGGTAAAGCTGGACGAGGCCGCCTTGGCCATGCCTTCCTCGGTGGGCACTAGGCCTTGGCGCAGCCGTTCCACGATGGCGATGGCTTCCCGATAGTACGCAATAGCCTCGCGCTCCCGGCCCAGGTACTGCAACTCCCGCCCCACGCCTGCCTGGAAGTGCCACTCTTCGAATGGATCGTGGGGGGCGCCGTGCAGATAGTTGAGCGCCTTCAGCTCCGATTGGTATGCCGCGGCGTGGTCGCCCGAAAGCGTTTGCGGGTAGGAGAGATTGAACCAGCCCCAGGCGATCTGGTAGGGATCTCCCGAAGCGAGGGCCGTATCCAGTTGCTGTTTGTCGAATTCGATGCAGCGGTCGTAGTGGTGCAGGTCGCAGTGAGCCGTGCCGATGCCCCGCAGAATCTGGCCGCGCAGCATGGCGCTGAGCCCGGGCAATTGAAGAGCGGCGTTGAAGTGTTGCAAGGCCGAGTCGTAGCGCTTCTGCTCGTCTTCCAGAACTCCGAGAAGGTATAGCGCGGGGGCCTCGATCGAAGGGTCTTTCAGGTCGCGGGCGATGGCGAGCGACCTCGTGACGAGCCCCGTGGCCCGCGACTCGTCCCCCATCTGCCGGTAGAGAATCGCGGTCATGCGCAGGTTCAACGCCTCCGCCTTGCGGTCGCCGGAGCTTCGGATGGATTCCAACTGGCGCTCGTAGGCGGCGCGGGCCTCCTCCAGTTTGCCCTGGTCGCGCAGGCCATTGGCCGCCTGGCCGAGAGCGGCGGCGGAAAGTTGCTGGTCGCCGCTCTCCGCCGCAATCGACGCGGCGCTGTTGGCGGTTTCGACGGCTAACTCCAGTTTCCGCCAATAGTAGTAGATGTTGCTGAGGCGGGTGAGCGACATCGCCTCGCCTCTTTTGTCGGAGGCTGCGCGGCTGAGATCGACGGCCTGTTCGGCGAGTTTGGCGGCTTCGGAGAAGTGCTGCTGGTCGCTCTCGGCCCTGGACTCATCGATCAATCGCTGGACATCAGGGCTCTGGGGCGGAGTCTGGGCATGTGCGGCAAGACAAATGAGCAGGAGGGCCGGCGCGGCGCGCATGCATAGCATTCTACCTGCGAACGACGGCCAAGCGGTACTCGGCGAGGATGGGAGCCGATGGCTGGTCCAGGGAGAGGCGGACCCTGTAGGAGCCATCCGCCAATTGGGCTACGGGAAGGCTGGCGGCCAGCGCTCCGTTCTGGTTGCGCTCCAGGCCGTGGATGGCGTTCGCCACGCGGCCGTCAGGGGCGGAGATGGCGAGGCCGAATTTGACGCCCGGCGGCTGCGGCGGAATATCGATCCACAGCAGCACGCTACGCGTCTGCGAGTCCACTAGCACGCTGTTGGGCTGATCGGGGCCGCGGCTGGCCTCCAAAATCGCCACTGGGACGTTGGCTTGCGGGGCGGAATCCAGGGCGGACCGCTGGTCCAGTTCAGCGATGCGGTCGCGGCCGGCTTTGGCCTGTTCGAGCGCCTGTCGCAGACGGGCCTCGCGCTCCGGCAAGCGCACGAATGTGAGAAACGCCAGGCCGGCGGCTAAAACCAGGGATAGCGCGGTGACGAGCGCGAAGGCGGGCATGAGCCAGGGAAACCGGGCAGGCGGCGGATCGAGAAGCCCCCGGCGGCCCGCGTGGGTCATGGCGGCGACGAACCGCTCCATGGCGTGGACATCCGCAAAGCACCGGTCACACTCGAAGTAGTGCTCTTCGAATGCGGCAGCATCGGAGGCCGGCAGACGGCGCCGCACGTACGCCTCGATCGTGCCGCGATTTTCGATATCCGCGTGTGTCAAACCTGGAGTGATGGCGCACCTCTTTTTGTATCGGCGATTTTTTTCAGGCGTTCGTACATTTCGCGGAAGCTCTTCAGGCTTCGATGCTTGATCAGGCGGACCCGGTCCTCGGCGATGCCGATACGGCGCGCGATTTCCTCCTTGGGCAGATCTTCGTAATAGTGGAGGCGCAGGAACTCCCGCTCCCGTGGCTTGAGGCGGCGGAGCGTGGCCGCAATGGCCTGGCGAGCTTCTTCATCCAGCATGGGATCCTCGATCGGCGCGGGAAGGTCGGGCATTTCCGATTCGTGGGGGGCGCGATGAGGGGAGCGGAACGTCTCCATGATGACGTTGCGCGCGATGCCGAGAATGAAGGAGGCCAGCGCGTCGGGCGCCCGCAGTTGCTGGTTCTGGATGGCCCTGAAGACGCGCAGGAAGGTCTCGGAGCGGACGTCTTGCGCATCGGCATGCGAGCGCAGTTCGCGGAGCGCCAGGTAGTAGACGCGGCCGGAGTATTTTTCGAAGAGGCCGGTACCAGCCGAGTCCACGCCGTTCAGCAGGCCCTGAACCAGATCGGCATCGGAGGCTGGACCTTGGTCGCTCATCTTCCCCTGGGAATTATCAGGTTATACCATGGGAGCCTTGGCCATGCCGAGAAACTGTGTCCTTGACGCGGAGGCGCGGGGCACGCGGAGGAAGACGCGGAGAAAACCAAGAGAAAGTCAAAACCTGAGATAGCGGAGGAGGCGGAGAGCGCTGAGAAAGACCGTTCTCCGCGCCGCGGAAAGATCCTGCCAATCTCGGCAAGAATTCAACTCTGTAGGCACTCACGTGATACAGTGATCCGCGTCGGTTGTCTTATGTGGCATAGCCTGCGTTACGCCATCCGTCTCATGCGCAAGAGTCCGGGGTTCACCGTGGTCGCGGTGCTCACGCTGGCGCTGGGGATCGGCGCGAATACCGCCATCTTCAGCGTGGTGAATGCTCTGCTGCTGCGGCCCCTGCCGCTTCACGCGCCGGAGCGGCTGCTCTCGATCACCGGGTCGAAACCGCAGCAGGGGGGCGCCGTGTTTCCATTCTCCCTGATTGCCTACGAGACCATTCGCGACCGCAACCGATCTTTCTCGGGCGTTACCGCATTCTGCGGGGAGGGGCTCACCCTGACCGGCGCCGGCGAACCGGAACAACTCACCGCGGCGCGCGTGTCGCCCGAGTTCTTCGACGTGCTCGAGACGCAGCCCGTGCTGGGCCGCGCGTTCCTGCCGGCCGAAGGCGAGCCCGGCGGCAAGCCGGTGGTGCTCATCAGCCATCGCCTGTGGCAACGGCGATTTGCCTCCGACCCCGCCATCCTCGGCAAGCCCATCAACCTGGGCCAGGAGGTGTACACGATCATGGGGGTTGCGCCGCCGGAGTTTCCGTTTCCCTACGATGGCACGGACCTCTGGCTCACGAAGCTGGCCGGCTATACGGGGCTGCAGAAGGAGCAGATCCGCAACGGCGCGGGCTATCTCACCGCGATTGCGCGCATGAAGCCCGGCGTCAACGCGGCGCAGGCCGCCGCCGAAGTCAAGGTGTTGGGCCGCCAGTATCGCCAGGAGCATCCCGGCAATCCCGATGCGGACCCGTTCAGCAACATGGAGTCGGCGCCGCTCCAGGAAAGCCTGGTCACCGGAATCAAGCCCACCCTGTTGATCCTCAGCGGCGCGGTGGGGTTCGTGCTGCTGATCGCCTGCGCCAACGTGGCCTGCCTGATGCTGGCGCGCGCCACGGGCCGCGCCAAGGAGATCGCGCTGCGCGCCGCTCTGGGCGCGAGACGCGGCGACCTCATTCGCCAATTGCTTTCGGAGAGCCTGCTGCTGGCGGGTGCCGGCGCGTCGCTCGGAGTGTTGTGCGCCCGCTGGGCGGTCTCGCTGCTGGCGAATTCGACGGATGCGAACCTGCCGGGCTTTCAGCCGATCCGCGTGGATCTCCCGGTGCTCGCGTTCACGCTGGCGGTTTCCCTATTGACCGGGGTGGCCTTCGGACTGATGCCCGCGCTCGAGGTTTCGCGGCCCGACCTGAATGCCGTTCTGAGGGACGGCGGTTGGGGCACCACCGGAGGCGCGCGGCGCCAGCTCACGCGCAGTCTCCTGGTGGCCGGGCAGATGGCGCTCTCGATCGTCCTGCTGATCGGCGCCGGCCTGCTGATCGAGAGCTTCCGCCAACTCCAGGCCATCCACCTGGGATTCGATCCGCACCACGGCCTGACGATGGGGGTTTCGCTGCCGCCGGCCCGGTATCCGGATGACGCACGCCGCGCGCAATTCATCCGCCAGGTGCTGGACCGGCTGGCGGGCGTGCCCGGCGTAAGCTCCGCCGCAGCCTCGGTGGGGCTGCCTCTGGCCATCGGCGTCGTGGCGCCGTATCTGGCGGAAGGAGAGCCGGTGGTGCCCATCAGCCGGCGCCCCTTGGCCGTCTGGAGCGCGATCACGCCGGATTATTTCCAGACGCTGGGAATTCCGCTGATCCGCGGGCGGGCATTTTCCTGGGCCGACGACGAGAAGGCGCCCGGGCGCGTCATCGTCAGCGAGTCCCTGGCGCGGCGCTACTGGCCGAATGAGGACCCCGTCGGCAAGCACATCAAGTACGCGCGCCGCGAGGTGCTGGCCGAAATTGTAGGGGTCGCCGGCGATGTGAAGGGCCAGAGCCTGGAAGCCGATGCGGGCCCCGTGTTCTACACCCCGTATCCTCAATTCGCATGGCCCAACGTGTCGATCACGATCCGCGTGGCGGGCCTTGGCAGCGATGCCGGACGCTTCTCCAATCCCGCGAGAGCGCAGGTGCTGGCGGTGGATCGCGACCTGCCGGTGGTGAACATCCGTACGCTCGAGGATCTCGAAGGCCGGGCGCTCGCGCAGCGCCGCCAGACGATGTACGTGATCGCGGGGTTCGCCGGTGTGGCGCTGCTGCTGGCGGTGATCGGCCTGTACGGTGTGATGGCCTATGCGGTGGCGCAGCGCACCACGGAGATCGGCATCCGGCAGGCGATCGGCGCACAGCGCGGCGACATTCTGCGGATGGTGCTGGGACAGGGGCTGCGGCTGAGCCTGGTGGGGGTCGGGGCGGGAACCCTCGCGGCCATCGGGCTCACGCGGCTGATCGCGAACATGCTGTACCACGTCAGCGCCACGGATCCGCTGACGTTCGCGGGAATCGCGATGCTGTTTCTGGCGGTCGCGCTGGCGGCCAGTTGTGTTCCGGCCTGGCGGGCCACCAGGGTGGACCCGTTGGAGGCGTTGCGCTATCGTTGAGGGTCCGGCGGAACTTATTCCCGCCGAGTGCGTAATCCAGCCCGGAGGGGTTTATGAAGAATTTATTCGTGTGTCTGTTGCTGGCGATCGCGCTGTGGGCCGATGTCGATCTTACGGGGAAATGGTCCGGGACCTTTGAGCCCGGCGATGGGCAGAGCGGCACCGCTCTGCTGATGCTGACGCAAACGGGAACGGAGATCACCGGCAGTGTGGGGCCGGACGAAGATCAGCGCTTTTCGATTCAAAAGGGCAAGATCGAAGGAGATAAGGTCACGCTCGAAGTCGAAAACGAGGGCCACAAGATGCATTTCGCGCTGGTGCTGGCAGGCGATCACCTGAAGGGCGAGGCGCACATGGAGGCGGAGGGGCAAACGCGCACGGCGAAGATCGATGTGACCCGTTCGAAGTAGCTCTACGAAATAGCTACGCCGCCGCGCGCACGTCGCGAATCACGGACGTGGTGATCGGCAGGTAGGTGGGGTGGCCGAATTCCAGGCGCATGCCGCGCCCGATAAATCCGGTCTTGATCATCGATCCGCCCCACGTGGAGCCGTGAATCGTGACCAGCACCGGCTCGGGACAGAATACCGGGTGCCCGGAAATGAGGGCTTGGCCGAGACCCTGGTAACGGATGGTGTACGCGCGATTCTCGGTTTCCACTTCGAGAACCGTCCCCGGCAGTATGTCGCGCAGGTGGACGCCACCTTCGATCTCCGACTGGACGATGTTGTGGTTGACCGCATCGCTGAGATGGGGGCTCGGCTCGAACAACTGCGGAACCTCTATCGTGGTGGTCGTTGTCATTGGTTCTACTACTACTAGGTTACGCGATTATATACCAGAAATGCGATCCCCACAAATGGGGTACTCCCCCGTATCCAATTTGGGTAAACCGTAAGTATAATCCCTTGCGAACGGGTTCGCCAACCGCCATACTGCGAGAAATGACACCAACACGCAGGGAACTGCTGGCCGCCATGCCGGCTTCCGCCGCGGCGCTGGCGCAGACGGCCGACGCCGGAAGGCGCCCGAACATCATCATCGTCATCTCCGACCAGTTCCGGTGGGACTGCGTGGGCGCCATGGGGCTCAACCCCATGAACCTGACGCCCAACCTCGACCGCATGGCCGGCCGCGGCGTCCTGTTCCAATCGGCGATCTGCAACCAGCCGGTATGCGCTCCCGCGCGGGGCTCGATGTTCACGGGGCAATATCCGACCCGCCACGGAGTGTGGAAGAACGGCCTGGGCCTCGCGGAGAACGCCACGACGTTGGCCACCATTCTGCGGCAGCAGGGCTACTCGGCGAATTACATCGGCAAGTGGCACCTGGCGCCCGGTGGAGGCGCGGCCGCCGCCGGTCCCGTGGCGGCGGCCGATCGCGGAGGATTCCTGGATCTCTGGGAGGCGGCCAATGCGCTGGAGCTCACCTCCCACGCCTATGAGGGTGACCTCTTCGACAACGACGGCAAGCCCATCCACTTCTCCGGCCAGTATCGCACCGACTTCATGACCGGGCGTGCGCAGCGTTTTCTGCGATCGGCCCGGCAGCCCTTCCTGCTGACGCTCTCCTACCTGGAGGTGCATCACCAGAACGACACGGACACCTTCGACCCGCCGAAGGAGTACGCCAAGCGGTTTGTGAATTCGTTCGTTCCGCAAGATCTGCGGCCGCTTCCCGGGTCGTGGCCCAGCCAGTTGCCGGACTACTACGGCTGCGTGGCGAAGATGGACGACACTATCGGAACCATCCGGCGCACGCTGGCGGAAACGGGACTCGAGCAGAACACCATCCTGGCATTCCTGAGCGACCACGCCTGCCACTTCAAGACGCGCAACTCGGAATACAAGCGGAGCCCGCACGAAAGCTCGATTCACATTCCGCTGATTATCGAAGGGCCGGGGTTCAACCGCGGATTGCGCATCCCGGAGCTGGTAAGCCAGGTGGACCTGACGCCGACGCTCCTGACGGCGGTGGGGCTTCCCGTGCCGGCCTCGATGCAGGGGCGCAGCTTTCTGCCGCTACTCGACCGGCGGACCGAGGGCTGGCGCGACGAGGTGTTCTTCGAGATGTCGGAATTCGTGACGGGGCGGGGTCTTCGGACGCCGCAGTACACATACGCCGTGATGGCGCCCAAACAGCCGGGGTGGCGGGCGGTCCCGGCGGCCGACCGCTACGCGGAGTACATGCTCTACGACCTGGCCGCCGATCCGTATCAGCAGGTCAACCTGGCGGGGCGGGTACCGTATCAGAGGGTCGCGGAAGAACTGCGGGCACGGCTGATCGCGCGGAACCAGGAGGCGACGGGGGCTGCGGCGCAGGTCGACCCGTGCTGGTTTCCGTACTCGTAGGTGTGGGCCTTGTGGGCGGACCCCCTCGCTCCGTGCAACGGAGTGGTCCGCGGGCCGGCGCCCTCGTCGGCCCTCACGGCCCCGATACTATTGGGCGAGCAGCGTCCGCAGCGGACGCGCGGACCAGGGGTTCGCCCACAACTAATGCCGAAGATTCGATTGGGTGCAAGGTACGCGGCATGGGGCGATTCCGCGCATCGGCATCGAGCTTACTTCGCCCGAATCGCCACCGAGGCGATGTGGGTCTCCCACTCCAGTTGGATCTTGCCCATGCTGCCGCTGGCGGTAATCGTATACTTCAGCTTCTCGACGGGCGACGCGGGCTTCTCCATCTTCATATCCACGCGGCCCAGGTCCATGCTGCCATCGTACGAATCGCCGTTCTGCCCCGTCTGTTTGTTGACCACGAGCTTCCAGTTGTCGGGGTCCTTCACCACTACGTAGAGTGAATACGTGCCCGCCGGCACATTGAGGCCGCCGATATCCAGATTGGCCCCGGCGGTGAGCGTGGTGGCGGCGTTCGCTCCCGCGCGCCAGACGGGATAGGTGGAATCTTTCGATACCACGCCGCCGTCTCCAAAGATCTGCCGGCCGCGCACGGAGGGCGACGAATACTTGATGGTGATGGGCTTGCCCGCGATGGTTCCGGAAGCCTCGGCGCCCGGGCTCTGGGCGAAAACAAGACCGGCGACGCCGATCAGCGCAATCACGAATTTTGGTGTTCGCATCTATTCGATTCTATACCCCAGGGCGCTACTATACCGCGCGCAACAACATATAATGATGGCGTTCCTTTTCCTATGGCAAAATTGACCGTTACTTTCGGCGAGATCATGCTGCGCCTCGCGCCGCCGGGGTTCGAGCGTTTCCTGCAGAGTCCCCAGTTCGTGGCCACGTTCGGGGGCGGTGAAGCCAACGTAGCCGTCGCGCTTGCGTCATTCGGCTCGCCCGCATCTTTTGTCACCGTCCTGCCGCA
>Ga0209415_10015202_pt1 | contig 12511 bp, 11 predicted proteins | sample PeaSoiSIISIP2007_FD_187696 | JGI IMG/M metagenome (GOLD analysis project Ga0209415, IMG submission 187696) | Peat soil microbial communities from Weissenstadt, Germany - SII-SIP-2007 (SPAdes) (version 2) | ecosystem: Environmental > Terrestrial > Soil > Wetlands > Peat | place: Germany... | reverse complement strand
CATAACAGAATCTTACGATTCTGCTATGCTCGGAGGTGCCCTTTATATGATTATCATTTCTATTTTGGGTTGACACATCCCGATCAACATCGTTGACATCGCCAAGCATTCGGCATATATTCGTGGCATACTATAACAATAGTAATCAACACCGACGAAAAAGACTGCTTAACGGTTCGCCATTTTCCGGCGCTCAGTAGAGTGTCTCCTCAATATATGGCTGGCATACAAGAACAAGGAGGGATTGGCAAGTCTCTATGGAAAGGACTTTTCGGGGGGCTAATCAGTTCCGGAGCCTCAGAACAGGCATGACTCCGCCTAGAATGATGGCTTGCCCCCAGAGAGCACGCGACTCGAAGTTTCGCGGTCTGATGCTGTTTCCGCATTATCGCGTCATGCAGAAAAACTGGGCAACCGAAGTCTTCACCCTCGAATGTCTATTACATAATGCAAGCGAAGAGCTTTTCCGTACCTCAAAGTGTGAGTCAGGCGGCTGTTTCCAACTTCTGCAGCCAGTGTGGAGCAAAGTTTGCCCCTGGTACTAGTACGGAATTTTGCAGTGAATGCGGCCGTTCATTGAAATGAAAGGGGTTAAAATGGCGGATTTCTTTGACAAGGTAATGGGCAGCATTAATAAGGGCGTAGACGCGGTGAGCTCAAAAGGCAAAGAATTAATAGAAACAGCAAAGCTGAGAGCAAAGATTAGAGATGTAGAATCCACTATACAGAATCGCTTTAATGCGCTTGGCAAAAAAGTCTTTGAGATGATCAACAAAGAGATATTGAGTGAAGAAAACTTAAAAGCCGATTGCGGAGAGATCACAGCTCTTTATAAGAAAATTACTGAGCTTGAAGAGGCTATCAAGCAAGTCGAACTTGAGGCTTTAAAAATGAGGCGTGGCGTAGATGCAATCATGTGCAAGAAGTGCGGAGCGCCAAATAAGGCTGGTGACAAATTTTGTAGTGCCTGTGGTTCTGCTCTTGCAGTGGAAGTGAAATCGGAGGGCAATAATTGCCCTGCTTGCGGAGTATCGATTAAGGAAGGATCGAAGGTTTGTGAGAGATGCGGAGAGAAAATAGTATAATAATTGAAAACTCTGAAAGGATATATATCTATATTCTGTCCAGTATGCGGTAAAGAGGTTGGCACAGGAAGAGGTTTTTGTCCTAATTGTGGAATGAGGGGTTCATCAGCATCGTCGGCTATCAGAAGCTACGGCAATTAGAATTTTGCACTTGTCGGTAGTGCCATACTGGTGGTTTCTTTTTTCACGTCGTGGATTGATTTGGGATTTGGTTCAGTGGCCGGGTTCAAACTTATGGATGCGGCTTCCAGCACTGACAAACGTTTTGTAATAATAGCATGGCTTGTGCCAATTTGGGGGGACTAACCGGATATTTCACGTATGCAAAGAATGTGACCACTGTGAGAGCTGCGATGGTATGCTGTCTTCTCCCTCTTCTCACTATTGGCACGGTTTAAGTTACATGTGGTATTTTTTGCCGTTGTCACAATATTGACAGAGCAGATCAGTTATCAACACAGATGACTCTATATTTTAAGTTGTTATAGTATGTGTTTATGACAAATGGTACATCTGTATGGCTCAGCGTAAGTACCACAATGTCATTAAACTTTACCTCAACCCGATACCTAGGAAACCTGCCTTTGTCCCTGCACATCTCAGTATACACGCGCTTTATCAGGACTTTAACCTTATTTCCATTTATAAAACCTTCCAGCGTTCCACCCTTCTCATTAAAAGGACTGGAAACATAAGTTTCTAACTTCTCTCCGTAGACTCCACATGTCGTGCTATCCCGCTGCTCTTCAATGGGAATTGCTTCGTATTCCCGAAGAGAGAAAAAGAACATGACGATAGCACCTATGTAGAAGACTATTCTGCTTTTCATTGATATAAGGTCCTGGTGTCAAAGTCCTTCTGTTATGATACGTCCATTGTTTCTTTCTGAGGACACCACCTTTTGTAGAGCTCCTTGAGATACGCATCTTCGAACGAGATGTTGCTGCTGGCCTGATGAGTAACCTCCGGCTCCGATGCATTAAAGAAAAAACTTGCTGGTGAAATCATAGGTATCGCGGTATCAGCGATGTCGACGATACCAACCCCATTGTCAGGAATCTCGAACGCATAGACTCCTTCCAAACCACAAACAAACTGCTGATTCTTTTTTTCATGTCGTACAAGCCGAATACTCTACTACTTTGATATTAGCAAGTAGCGTGCCAGCGAGCTAAAGAAACTAAAGCTTTTATTATCAATATCTTATATAGCCGGATAGTTAGAAGACAAAATAGGAGTTGGTGATAGCACCAACTCCAGTAGTAATATTGGCATATATTTCAGCTAACAAACTTTGAATAATGAAACCAACAGACTCAGCCAGTGTTTTTACCAGCACCTCCCCTACAACTGTTTAAGCAAAACGAAGAAGTGAATTACCTCGCCGCAGAGCTGAGAGGCATCTGAGCTGAATCCCTTAAAAAAGGACAACAAAGAGGCTGGAGGCTTATCTTGACTTCGTTAGGATGTCCTTTTCAAACCAGTAGCAAAGCTGCTAGGTATTTCATGACAGTTTTTAAATGTTGATGTAGATTGCCAGAATTTATCAATAGTTACGTGCAATGAGAACTATATGTTTGAAGGTTACGTCGAGTTTCGTATAATATTAGCAGAGGTGCTGAATTGGCGTTGAAGTAAGTGGCACCCTACATCTTCCTGTACTCGTTAATGTTTCTATTCTTTGAAACACTTCAATTTTCAACCTATATTCTACAGCGGTTAACTCATAAAATAATCATTTCGACAAATAATCATCCCGACATTACTGACGTAAAGCGTCACAAGAGGCTGTGTGGACTGTTCATACTATTATCGTATGGCTGAATGAGTTTTTTTGACCAGACAGGCAGTAATAGCCATCATGCTTAGCGTTCAGTGAATTGCCCCGCAGCAGATCTGCGGGGCATCGTAACTTGAAACCTTAAAAAAGCACAACAAAAAGGCTGAAGACTTATCCTGGCTTCGCCAGGATGTCCTTTCCATCCCTGCAGTAAAGCTGCCGGGTATTTCAGGACTGTTTTATAAAATATTAGTATCGTCGAAGAGCAGTTCCGATGCGCTGGCCATAGCTGAGGTTCCCTACAGGGCGAAGTGTCGGCGTTGCTTTATTCGCCGCGTTCAACGTATAATGACACTGGAGCGGTGTAATGGAGACGTTTGGTATGGAATCGGTCAACAGCATGTGTCCTTATTGCGGTGAGCCCATTGAGCTACTCGTCGATTGCTCCGTAAGAAAGCAGAATTATATTGAAGACTGTCAAGTATGCTGTAAGCCAATTACTGTTGACGTAATTGTTGATGAAGATGGGTTCCCGTCCGTCCAAGTTTCACAGGAGGACGAAGTGTAACGAGTGCTGGATCTCGTTTTCTCTGCGGCTACGTATTCAGCAACGATGCGATGATAGGTATTGTGGGACAACATCCGTTGGTTCTCAGGATGCTCTCACTTTAATCGTTTAGCGGTCGTAATGTGGTAGAGAGCAACAAATTTTGCTCCGCAGGGGCGATCTCTTAAATAGTGTGTTTCAACCTGAACTTTCTAATTGTGTCGTTCGAGTCCCATATAGGAACTCTAAAAGGAGTGATCGAATGAGCAATTGCAACAGGATTTATCGTCTTTTACAGGAGCATCTTGACAAACAGGCGGTCGGGTTCCCGGCGACAGTATTGGGATCTGATATCCACCTACTCAAAAAACTTTTTACGATTGATGAGGCGAAGGTCGCACTGCATCTTTCCTACAAACCGGCCCCTACGGGACAGATCGCCGAACGTATAGCCTCCCAATTTTCGACGGAGCAGACCGGACGCATGCTCGACAGCATTTTCATGAAAGGCTCTATCGGCTGGAAACAAATGAACGGGATTAGCCACTGGTTCCTCCTGCCGCTAGTGATCGGAATGTACGAAGGCCAGGATGGGGATCCCTCTCTGGAATTCCTAGACCATTCTAGCACATATATGAAAACCCTCAGCTTCGGGATGTCTTTTCTCACAATCAAACCTCCGCAGATGCGGACCATCCCCATCAACAAGAGCATCCCCGTCGAACACCACGTCGCCACCTACGATCACATCCGTGCAGTGGTCCGGGACTCCCCTGGCCCGTTCGTCGTGCTTAAATGCATTTGCCGCGGAAGCAAGGCGATGCGGAACAAGCCGTGCAAGAAGACGTCCCGCCAGGAGACATGCCTCGCGTTCAGTGACGTGGCCGCCATGGTCCTCCGCCGCAACCACGGCCGTGAAGTGACCCGGGACGAAGTACTGGCAATCCTCCAGCAGAACGAAGATGACGGCCTTGTTCTGCAGCCGGCTAACGCCCGGCAACCGGAATTCGTTTGCTCCTGTTGTGGCTGCTGTTGTGGCATGCTCTCCTACCAGAAGTTTCTGCCCTACCCAAACGACTTCTGGTCGAGCAACTTTTACGCTGAAATCTCCGCAGAAGCCTGCGCACATTGCGGCATCTGCGTTTCCCGCTGTCAGGTTAACGCGGTCACCTTGACCAGCCCGCCCAGTGTTGCCAAGGTCAACCTGAGCAGATGCATCGGCTGCGGTCTTTGCGTACCAACCTGTCCGTCGAACGCGGTCCGGCTAAAACAGAAAACCACCGAAACGGTCCCTCCCGGAAACATGGAAAACCTCTATGACGAGATCATGGTAAACAAACAGTCGGCGTTGGGAAGATTACAGACGTTGCTTAAGGTGGCTTTCAAGATAAAGCAGTGAAGCGCCGCGCCGAATGAGCCGTCGCATTTGTGCGTATCCTGGGTGATCTACCACTAATTCCAGTCGAATCCTTGCAGGGAGAATCGCCTCTGCAGGTGATCACCTAATACTTAATACTTTTTGCGTAATGTATTTTTATGATATATTTCAGTCAATAGCTACTTACTGAAGCAGTTGAAGTTTCCATTCTGAGAAACACTTGAATTATCAACCTGTATTTGTTAACCTTATACCCATATAATATCCATGCAATAAAAAAAGACTTGCAAGGTAATAATATAGGGGGGGCTGATGAACTCAGACGACCATATATGGGTATTGCTGATCGAAGACAACGACAGTGATGCCGTACTCATTCGAAAGTTCCTTGCCTCAGGTCGGAATATGCATATCGATGTTGAGGTGGCGGATAGGCTTTCGTCAGCACTCAAGCACCTGGGAGGAATGAAGTACGATATTATCCTGTCGGACCTCGGGTTGCCCGATAGCTCAGGGCTGGACACATTCGCCAAGGTCCATTCTGCATGTCCGGACGCCCCAATTATCGTTCTAACAGGGTTGGACGATGAGGCAGTCGCCCTCGAAGCGATGCAACAGGGGGCGCAGGACTATCTCGTCAAAAGTCATATCAATAGCAGTAATATGGTCCGGATCATCCGCTATGCCATCGAACGCCAGAAGCTACTGATTCGGCTTGAAAACAGCCTGAAGGAAATAAAGACCCTGCGGGGGCTGCTCCCCATATGCGCCTGGTGCAAAAAAATCCGCGACGATAAAGGGTACTGGAAGAAAGTTGAAGCCTATATCACGGAGCTAACAGGCACCGAGTTTACGCACGGCATATGTCCGGCTTGCCACTCAAAGCTCATGGAGCGATATTCGGACTCCATGGCTGAAAAGATACAGAAGAATGAATAACATCGAAGACTAGACCGCGGTTAAAGCATGCCTTTTTGTATTGACAAAGTTTTAGCAGTCTCGGAACTCGCTGCCAAACCCTCATCCAGAATGAAATTCGGCCGCCAGTTATCTCTAAAGCTTCTTGCGCAAGTTTTAACTCGTATTCTGCATCTCATATTTATCGGCCGCCGTGCAACCTTGTGCAGCCCAGAGAGCCAGGACCACAAAGAAATGAATAATTCCGTTTGAAGTTTTAGTCAACGCTTTTTCCAGTAACTTTTGTGATTGCCATTCTTATGAACTCATAAACTTCATATGGAATTCGTTAATGTCTACTCCCAAATAAAATCATTTATGTTCGTTGACATTCTCTTTGCTGGATAAATTTTACCGTCCGTAGTAACATGCGTTCTAAGGGAAAAGTATAAAAGTGAGGGTATTTTTTTGTTTGCCCTTATTCTACCGGTACCTGTGAACAGGCCTACATGGTAGAAAGAGGAGCGCGACGTGGGTGAAGCTGATAAAAAAAAGGAAAGAAAAAGATTCGCCGTACAATTGTCCACAGGAATCCGAGATGTGAGTAAAGTGAAATCGGCGCTTATGTTTGCCACTCTTGCCCAGTATTCCGGCTGCGATACCTTAGTCTATTGTGTACAAGATGGGGCTGATGCGGTCGTCAAAGGGGTAATCAAGGAAAAAGGGATGCTGCCGCCGGGTGTGCCGACCTTTGAGCAGCGCCTTGCTGAGGCTCTCGAGGCAGGGGTAAAATTCCAGTTATGCGAGCAGGTGGCGAAGAACCGGAACCTTGCGAAAGAAGACCTTATCGAAGGGGCAGAGATCTCCGGCGGGATACAGCTGATCATTTATGCGCTGGAGTATGACGGGATGCTCTTTTTTTAAAGTTCCAATAAACTAGGGTTATGATAAACAACTTTACAATTTTTACGGAGAAAGATACAACTTTCAAAACCAGAAATTCATATTTTGGTCGAATGAGTTTTCTTGATCAACTCGCAATGCTGCCAAAATTAAAGACTTTGGGCGGTACATGTTTTTGACGGCAAAATTTAATCTTACATATCATCTCATGGGCTAAGAAGGGAGATTTTCCTACGATGAAAACATCTCGCCCTGAGATCGAATAAGGTATCCTATGGCAATATCGCGGGAGCAGTACCGTTATTTTCTCAAAGACAGCGTCAGACTAACCATTGATTTCAACCAAACAGACCAGAACAAGGGCCTGGCACCGCCGCCGGTTGAAAAACCCTTTGGAGTGGACAGCAGGCGCATTGATCTCATTTATCCTGACCAGTGGAAGGATATTCTCAGTATCGATCTGTTCTCCGCTATCAAAAGCCGCCAAAGCCATCGACAGTTCACATCTGAATCGCTCACGCTAGAGGAAGTATCCTTTCTGCTCTGGACAACGCAGGGCATACGCGAAAAGACTGGCGGGATCACAGCCTTCCGTACCGTACCTTCTGCTGGATGCCGCCATGCGTTAGAGACTTACCTCTGCGTTTTGAATGTCACGGGGCTGGAGCAGGGAATTTACCGTTATCTGCCGTTGGAACACCAACTCCTGTTTGTCTCGCAGCAAAAGAATTTATCCGCGCGGATCACGGCCGCCACCTTGCATCAATCCTTTGTGGGAAAATCCGCAGTCACGTTTCTCTGGACAACAATACCGTATCGCATGGAATGGAGGTATGACATTGCGGCCCATAAGGTTATAGCGCTCGATGCAGGCCATGTATGCCAGAACCTGTACCTGTCCTGCGCAGCTATCAAGGCAGGAACCTGCGCCGTCGCCGCCTATGATCAGGACCTTATGGACAAACTCTTGGGTGTCGATGGGGAAGATGAATTCACGATTTATCTCGCTCCAGTGGGGAAAATATGAAGGGAAATTATTTTAATGCCCTGCAGGATAATTGCTTTTTCAAATATAGAATGTTCTATACAATGACTTAATGAGAACTCCTTCCTGATGTTGATGAAGTTGCCATTCGCTACAACACATAAAGTTTTAACCCGAATTCTGCATAACTCTGCTCATAACACATCAATTCTACGACATGCCCATTCAATGCCGTTGAAATCTCGCAGAATCAGATATATATTCGTAACGTACTATACCAATAATTTCTCTCAAATGTAAATTCCGAACTTTTTGCATGTTGCTGGGGATTTTATAACTGGTTGCGCACAAAGATGTTCATATTATAATAAGAACAGGAGTGGATAAAACGATGATCCCGATTCCAAGAATAGGAGCTCTATTTGTCCGTCTTTTATTGTTGACGACTGGTTTAGTATGACGTTCATGTGTAAGCTTACGCGGTATTGTACATCTCCGATTCAATCACCGATTCAATCAAATCAGGATCTCTGTGAAAGGTTCACCTACAAGGTTGCATCGGCGACCGGTAAAAAAGAGATGCAGAATATCGGCTGAAAATTGCACGTGAATGCAGGTGAGCGGCGCGTAGTTTAGCGCCCTTCTCAATCCGTTGGTTGGGATATAAGCGACTTCACTTTCAATGCGCTTTGCAATTAACGCTACCGCTCGATTAGAATTCACTTTTCGATAAGCCTAACAATTAACCGTGTTCATGGCCATTTCAGGATAGCGAGTTCCTGCGGCGGAGCCCAGCGGCGCAGCTTCATCAATGCGCCGCAAATCGTCCTTGCTCAACTCGATCTCACGAGCCCGCAGATTCTCTTCGAGCCTTTCCCGGCGCTTTGTCCCCGGAATCGGTATGATATCTTCTCCTTGCGCCAAAAGCCAGGCAAGAGCTAGCTGCGCTGGGGTACATCTTTTCTCTTTTGCAACTTCTTTAATTTTATCAACAATTCGCAGATTGTGTTCGAAATTCTTGTCTTGGAATCTAGGCATGCGGCGACGATAATCATCCGCTGCCACGTCTTCAGGTTTCTGAAAGACGCCTGTTAAAAAACCCCGGCCAAGCGGAGCATAAGCGACAAGTGAAATGCCGAGTTCGCGGCATGTTTGCAAAACATCGGCTTCTGGCTCTCGCGTCCAGAGGCTGTATTCTGTTTGCAACATCGCTATCGGTTGAATAGCGGCAGCACGTCGAAGCGTTGTCGAACTCGTCTCCGAAACCCCTGCATAACGAATCTTGCCTTCTTTTATAAGCTGTCCAAGTGTTCCGACCGTATCCTCAATCGGGACGTTCGGGTCAACGCGTGATGGGTAATACAGATCAATGTAATCAACACGCAATCGTTGCAGGCTGTAGGATAAATAATTTCGAATGGAGGCGGGCCGACTATCAAAACCGACAAAATTGCCATCATGATTGCGCAATGCACCAAACTTGACCGAAATAAAGACCTTATCGCGCGGAATTCCCTTGATTGCTTCGCGGATAAGCTCCTCGTTGTGTCCTGCTCCGTAAAAATCGCCGGTATCGAGGAAATTTACGCCGAGTTCAATCGCACGTCTTATAGTTGCGATGCTTTCGGCATCGTTCACTTTCCGTCCGTTATAAAAATCCGACATTCCCATACATCCCAAGCCCAATGCAGACACTCGTGCGCTCGTTTTGCCAAGCTTCCGATATTTCATTTATTTATTGCTCCTTTCGTTCACTGGCATGGAACACCTTCCGTTACCAAGCGAGTCTATTAATTTATATGAGAAACAACTTATGCGTCCTTTGAATGTGAGATCATAAGGATGAACTAACTTTAGTTTCTGCTCCAGCAGCCTGTGCCCCTTCAATTGATTTTTTCAGGCAACGTTGTCCTCTTCCAATTCTTTCTTGAATACCGTTAATGGCGATTAGATTCACGTTGTGTAATCTCCTTTAAATAACGATGACAAGGCTTGCCTTACGCTTACAACTCATGACCGAATATATCTCGTGTTCATCGTAGCGTAATGGCTTTCTCAGGACACATTTCCTGACAGCAAAAGCACGCAATGCAAATGTTGGTATTCACCTCAGGGATATTCCCGACCATGTATAAAGCCGATACTGGACAATGATCAACGCAGGTACCGCAGCTCGTGCACCTCTCGGGATCTGCCTGAGGACGAAGTATTGCCCGCTTATGGATCAGTGACTGCATGGCCTCACTGTGGAATATTGCTTCGCCACCCAGTGGGGGTAGTTTGAAGTCGGGCAAGCGTTTCAATTCCCCGATGATATCAATCGTACTGATATCGTAGTCGCCCAGGCCAGCCTCTTTCGCCTTCTGAAGGAAGCGCAGTCGCCCAGGGTCGCATCCCATCATGGTCGCAATGACGGAGTCAACGGCAACAGCATTGTCAGAAGCAAGGATCACTCCGATATTTCTGAGGTCAGGGGAAGCCGGACCATTGCCTTCCATCCCAACTACGGCGTCGACGATGAACAAATCTGGTACACGGAGCCGAAATACCTCGACCACCACTTCGTTAAAATCCGTCGGATTGCCGGCAGCCTTGTGCAGAATGGCTTTTTGGGCGCCGGGCAATAAACCGTAACTGTTTTTGATTGCTCCAGTCACAATGGTCAAGCCGTGAGTTTTAAACTTTGGCAGGCTGATGATAACATCAGCTTCGAGCACAGCCCGGGAGATGCTGACGGTTGACATATCCTTATGATTGAAGGCAACCTTTTGCGAATCATTTCCGATATTCTGATAGTAGCCTTTGGCTGCCTCCATCAGGCCCGTCCTGGTAAAGCTCTCTTCGTTTGCGCCGTAACTGAACAGACCCGGATTGTCTCCCACAATAATGGAGGTGGGATCCATTGTTTCCACCTTTTCCACGACGGCGCGAAGAACAGCAGGATTGGTGACGATTCCTTCCTTTGCTTCCGAGCTTCGAAGTACGTTGGGCTTAATCAGAACTTTTTTCCCAGTTATTGTGACAGGAAAGAGTTCAAACGCCCGGTCCACGGCCTGGCGGATATTCTCATAACTGGCAGGATGGATCATGACTTTTGACATGCTTTCAACCTCCAATTGATAGAAAATACAGCAAAAAGGAGCGCAGTAAATATCTCAAGGCAGCGATAATAACTTCTGCAGCACCAGCTACAAAGTAGATTCGCTTATTCCGCAACTTTATCATTCTCAGATTTCGCATATATCTTTTTTATCAGCAATAGGAGATATCCGTCTAATTTAATTTACCGGAACGATACACACATGCGCTAAATATCCTTAAATGTAACTGCTTCCTGAACGGTCCTCCTAGGGCTTCGAAACTAGTTTTGAGGATGCTCGGCATCCGCATACCCGCGCAATCCCGATGATAATCACCGCTTTTTAACGTACTCCACTCATATATGACTTTCAACGGGCTGATTCCCGCCTTAACTGCAAACAGATCCTAACTAGTACATCCTGTTCATGGTTTCTTCGGGTATCCGACCGTCTGCGCTAGAATGATTTTTTGATCGGGCCTCAACTTCATGACCGTTGCCAATGCTTGCCGGTCGATGGACCCGCGTACGACCGTGACCAGCCCTTCGGAAGCGCAGAAGAGGTAGACATTCTCACTGATGAAACCGACATCAGCGGCAGAATACAGATCCTTGTCCTCCTGTGACGACCCGGTCAGACGGGCAAGATCGGCGACGTAGATCAGGTTCATGGGTGCATCTTTCACGAAAAGCTGGCGACCGGTCAGTGCACGGACATCTTCAGCAAGGATCGGGTTCAACACCTGGGTCCGGGCATCATAGAGATAAAGGCCGTCTACCATGGCAACATAGATGTCGATATTCTGAGAGTTTTTTGCCGAGGGAGCGGTCCGCCCTCCCGAGTCCGGCCGGTTTACTCCAAAAGCCGCCCATAGAAGATTGGAAAGTACCTGGAGAGGAAGCTTCTCACTGCTGAATGACCGTGAAGAGCTCCTGTCCTTCAGCACCTGCATAAGCGGTCTCCCGCCGTCCGTTTGCGGCTTCATCAGGACCATGGGCTTGAGCACCTCCGCAGCAGGGATAGCGGCGTACAGGAGCGTCAGGGCCGCAAGTGATACAATGAAGGAATATGCGATCTGTTTCATGATTGCCCTCCTCTGCGTTGCTGAAATTGATATGTTGAGCGAAAAATACCGGTACGCTTCGGGATTAAACTGCGAACTTATGCATTTAGTAGTGACATTTTGCCTCAGGACTAATGCAGGGGCAGGAATTATTTAAAAAGATAGCGCTTCATCTCGCTTATGTCAACCTTGAATAATGGTATTGGTAGGCTTTGCGGATTTCGGGTTGCAAGATTATGAGTTACAAAGAATGGAAACCTCAACTGCTCCAGGATGCAACATTTCTTTGAACGGTCAATTCTGGTTTAAAGCTTTCAGGTAAGCCTCCTCAGAAAAGCCGTGTATCTTGGTACCATTAATTACCGCAAAGGGAACGCCTTTGCGAGGGTCAAGTTCTTTTTTTCGGCGAGCCGCGTTGTCATCGCGTTCAATATCATATAGAACATAGTAAACTCCTCTTGATCTGAAAAAGTCAATAGCCTGTCGGCAGTAAGGACACCAACTTGTCACGTACAGTTCCACCTGGTTGGTTTCCTGAAGAGAAACAAGAACCTTCTCTCCGGCCAAGCTGCTATTTCCAGAAAATGGAATTCCTTCAATCGCCATCAGACATAATGCTATTGCTAATATAATCTTGATTTTCATTTTATCATCCCCTTCAGATTATCGAATTTTGCGTGTACTTTGCAATTTCCATGAGTTGAAACTACTACTAACTAGCCAGGTAGGCCAGGGCAGTCACCTGCCCCAGCCCCCCACAGACCCGCACGTGCGCAATTAACGCATGCGGTTC
>Ga0209415_10015199_pt1 | contig 12512 bp, 14 predicted proteins | sample PeaSoiSIISIP2007_FD_187696 | JGI IMG/M metagenome (GOLD analysis project Ga0209415, IMG submission 187696) | Peat soil microbial communities from Weissenstadt, Germany - SII-SIP-2007 (SPAdes) (version 2) | ecosystem: Environmental > Terrestrial > Soil > Wetlands > Peat | place: Germany... | reverse complement strand
GGAAGCAGGCCATCGCTGTGAGGAAATTCGATTTGCCGCTCGCATTAGCACCATATATCGCCGCAGCTTTGAGCAACCGCTGTTCACCCACCACGGCCACGTTCCCCTCCTCAAGCCAATCGTCCGAGGTTGCCTCCAGCGAGAGCGTCGCTTTTTCCTTGAAGGACTTGAAATTCCCAACTGTGAATCGAAGCAACATATTTCAGTTCGTCCTGCTTGGGCATTTTCGGCTAAAACCGCGGTTTGTGCAATTGTTATTTAAAATCGAGCTTTTCAGACTCGAGAATTGAGTCCCGGAATGGTCTTTTTGTCGGAATCGCGCATGCACCTCGCCTTCGTGAGAGGGGCGGGCCTCCTGGTTAACGCAGCACGGAAGTCAGAACAGGCCGACGGTGTGGCCGTTGGCATCGACATCCATCGTTTCGGCCGCCGGGACTTTTGGCAAGCCGGGCATGGTCATAATGTCGCCCGAGGAGACCACCACGAAGCCGGGTCCGGCGCTGAGGCGGGCGTCCCGCAACGGCACGGTGAATCCCCGCGGGCGGCCACGAAGGCTGGGCGTCGCGGAAAAGGAGTACTGCGTCTTGGCGACGCAGATCGGCAATTGGCCGAAACCGGCCTCCTCGAAGGAGCGGAGCTTCTCGGCGGTCCGGCCTTCGGCCACCACGTCGTCAGCGCCATAAACTTTCTGCGCGATGAGCCGCACCTTGTCGAGCAAGGGCGCGTCGTCGGGATAAGTGAAGTTCAAGGGGCCCTGGTGAGGCCGGGCGGCGGTTTGGATGACCAGATGCGCCAATTCTTCGGCGCCGGCGCCACCGGCGCGGAAATGCTCCGCGAGGGCGACCGGCACACCCAGGTGGGCGCAGCTCTGGCGAATGACTTGCCACTCCTCGGCCGTGTCGTTCGCGAAGACGTTGATCGAGACGATCACCGGCAGGCCGAAGGCTTGGAGGTTCTCGATGTGTTTGAGCAGGTTGGCCGAGCCGGCCTCGAGCGCCGCGAGGTTCGGTTTGCCGAGGTCTGGAACTTTGACGCCGCCGTGGTACTTCAAGGCCCTGACGGTGGCGACGAGCACGGCGGCGTCCGGCCGCAGGCCCGCTTTGCGGCATTTGATGTTCACGAATTTCTCAGCGCCCAGGTCGGCGCCGAAGCCGGCCTCGGTGACGGTGTAGGCGGCGAGGCGCAGGCCCAGTTTGGTGGCGGTGACGGTGTTGCAGCCGTGGGCGATGTTGCCGAAGGGTCCTCCGTGGATGAGGGCGGGGTTGCCCTCGAGGGTCTGCACCAGGTTGGGTTGGATGCCGTAGCGCATCAAGACGGTCATGGCCCCCTGCGCCTTGAGATCGCGCGCGGTGATGAATTTGCCGCTCTGCGAGTAGGCCACGACGATTCGCCCGAGCCGCTCCTTTAACTCCGGCAACGACTCGGAGAAACAGAGTGTGGCCATGATTTCCGAGGCGGGCGTGATGTCGAAGCCCGACTCGCGGGGGATGGAGTTGGCGCTGCCCCCAAGGCCGAGGACGATTTGGCGGAGGGCGCGTTCGTTCATATCCAGCACGCGCCGCCAGAGGATGCGGCGCGGGTCGATCCCCAGCTCGTTGCCGTGGTGCAAATGGTTGTCGAGCAGCGCCGCCAGCAAATTGTGGGCGGAGGTCACGACGTGAAAATCGCCGTTGAAATGGAGGTTGATGTCTTCCATCGGTGCGACCTGGGCGTGGCCGCCCCCGGTGCCGCCGCCCTTGACGCCGAAGCACGGCCCGACGGACGGTTCACGGAGACAAACCACGGCCCTCTGGCCCAACCGGCTGAGGGCGTCGGTCAAGCCGATGCTCGTGGTGGTCTTGCCTTCGCCCGCGGGGGTCGGGTTGATGGCGGTGACCAGGATCAGCTTGCCGCTTGGGGTGCCCTCGAGGCGCCGATACAGGTCCAGAGTAACCTTGGCCCTGGTCTTTCCGTAGAACTCCAATTCCTGTTCCTGGATGCCGAGTTTGGCGGCCACGGCCTCGATCGGCAACAGCTTGGTTTGCCTCGAGATCTCAATCGCGCTTCGTCCGTTAGGATTTGTCATCTTCAAGGCGGAGTGTTGCGCGAGTCGAGGCCGCAACGCAACCCGCTTTTCAAAGCATCTCGAGGGAATGGGGGCCGGAGGGCGGTGGAAAGAGGCGCTCGAGTTCGGAAAGCTGCGGTGCGGTCAGGGGATGGTCCAGCGCCCCGAGGTTCTCGCCCAACCGCTCGCGGCGGCTGGTCTTGGGGATGACGATGACATCCTCATTGGCCAGCAGCCAGGAGAGGGCGGCCTGGGCCGGAGTCATGCCCTCGCGCCGCGCAAAGGAGACGAGCTTGGGCTCTTCCAGCAGTCTGGCCTGTTCGATAGGCGAATACGCCATCACCGGGATGCATTGCCGGCGCAGCCAGGGCAACAAGTCCCATTCGACATTGCGGCGGGCCAGGTTGTAGAGCACTTGGTTGGTCTGCACCGCCGGTCCGCCGGGATCCGCCCACCACTCCTTCATCTCCCCCAGATCCAGATTGCTGACACCGTACCCGCGGATCTTGCCGGCGCGTTGCAGCTCCATGAAGGCGGTGACCGTTTCGGAGAAAGGCACGCTTCCTCGCCAGTGCAGCAGGTAAAGGTCAATTCGGTCCGTCTTGAGCCGGCGCAGACTGCGCTCGCAGGCGGCCGCCACTCCCCGGCGGGACGCATTCGAGGGCAAGACCTTGTCCACCAGGAACACCTCCTCGCGCCGGCCCGCAATGGCCTGGCCCACCAATTCCTCCGCGCGGCCATCGCCATACATCTCCGCGGTGTCGATCAATTTGGCGCCCCGCTCGAGCCCCAAGCGCAGCGTGGCTATCTCCTCGTTTCGCGCCGCCGGGTCGTCCCCAACGTGCCACGTGCCCATGCCGAACGCCGGCACGGATTCTCCTGAAGGCAAGGTAACGGTCTTCATCGCCATTAGCTCGAAAGTGTGGCCGGGGATCTTCCCCTCGGTCAACTGCGAACATCGGCGCGTGAAGCACGGCTTGCCAATTAGCCCGCTCCGGCGCACACTATCTGCGTGAACGAGCCTAATGCCAATTCACTTGCGCCGGCCATCATGCCGGAAGCGCCGCCACTGCGCGTTGACGAGCATGAGGTCATTCGCGTTGGCCGGACCCGGGTAACCCTGGATACTTTGGTTGCGGCGTTTGACCGCGGCGATACACCCGAAGAGATCGCCCGTAATTACGACGCGTTGTCACTCGGGGAGGTGTATCAGGCCATCGGTTATTACCTGGGGCACCAAGCGGAGGTCAACGCGTATTTGGAGCGGCGCCAGTCCTCGCGGGCGGCCGGTCAGGAACAAGCGGAGTCACAGCATAACCCGAGTGGGATTCGCCAACGTCTGCTCGCTCGTCGGAGGTTGGTGAACAGCTCTGGATCCGCGAGGCCATAGAGGACCTCCTGCTCATTGCCGAGTGCAGCCACGAGGGCGAGTGGGAGAGACAGGTTCGTTTCCATCCGCTGCGCTGAGACCCGCCCCTCTTCCACGACCGGTCCGAAATGCCCTTGCAGGCACGGGCAAAGCGGCTATCCTGTGCCCGAAACCATGGCGATTGAAGATTGAGAATCGATGAGAGAGACGCCCCTTGAAGATTTGGACTTGTCAGTGTTCGCTGCATTGGTGAACTCGGCCTTTTGCGTGCGCCAGGATGCGGCAGAACCGATTGAATTGGTTTTAGTGGAGGCGAAGCCGATCCTGGTTGGCGGAGCAGACGCGGCTTCGCGGGCGCGGAGCTTCAGCCTGATTTTCCAAGGGCCGGAGGAGTTTCCTCTCCCGCAAAAGATGCACGCCTTCGAGCACGAGAAACTTGGACGGTTTGTCATGTTCATCGTCCCCATCGGCAAAGGGCCGGGTATCTTCCAGTATCAGGCGGTTTTCAACCGGGCGGGTTGACCGGGTCCGAAGAGCGCCATTCCCAAAGGTCGTAGAGACCAGCCTCGCCGGTTTTGGCAAAACCCAGACGCTGGTAAAACACGGCGGCCCGGCTGGGTTTGAAGACACTCACGCGCACGGGCTTTCCGCTTTCTTTTGCTTCGGCAATCAACCCACCCACCAGCCGCGCGCCGAGACCTTGGTTCTGGAAGGCCGGGAGCAGCGCGATGTCCACCAGGCGGATTTCATCCCCCGCGTGGTTCACCACCATCCGGCCCGACCGGGCGTTGCCGCAGAGGATAATCAGGAATCTCGCGTCCGGAAACATGTCGCGATAGCCCCGTCGCTGAGCGTTGAACTGCATCCGCAGGAAGGCCTGCCGGGTCCCTTCGTCCCAACCGGTGGCGTTGAGTTCCTCCTCGCGAGTGCTGGCGTAGAGCGCGTAGAGGAAGGCCTCGTCATCCGCGGTTTCGGGGCGGAAGGATACTGTTGCCGGAGGAGTGGCAGGTTGGTTCACAGCGGGTTCGCTCACGAGATGTTAGATAGAACACTTGTTGTGGGAGCGCAAGCTTCCGAGAATCCGGGCTTTGGCTGCGGGCGCAGCAATTCTCATATGGACAACCCGGGCCCGCCGGGTGCCCTCACCCGGCGGGGCGTCACCGGGCCATAATGAGAATTGCTGCCAGACCGGGGATTCCCCTGGCTCGTTTTCAGCCCCGCCCCCAATAGTAATCGCCCTCCCTTCCGCGTAAGATGCTCTCCAAGAGTATGAAGATTATCTCAGCGGAGGGCCCGAAGAGGCCCACCATGAAGCTGAAGTGCTCAGGAGGGATACCGCGCGCGCAGCGCATTCCCGGTGGGCCTCTTCGTTCCTTCCCTTTGCTGCTGCGGGCGAGGCGGCCAATTTGACAACCGAAAACCCTGTGCTAACTTCATCCGCAAAATTCAGGGTTCCGCTTTCGGGGCGGCGTACTCGTATGCCGTGAGGGCTTGGCCATTGTTTGGCCTGGAGTTTGCCCGAGATGGGCAGGAACCGCGGATGGTCGGGAATGCTTATGAGATCGCGACGGTCATTTATACTGGAGTCCGCCGTACTGGCGGCCGGGGCGGTGGTGGCGCCAATCGTGGGCGCCGCGGCGGGGCTTCCCGCGGCTGGTCTCGTCCCCCGCGAACTGGGGCTGGACTTTTTTGCCGGGCTGCTGAACCAGACCTTCAAGACGCATTCGGCGGGCCAGACACCGATCGAACTCAAATTGATCGCGGCGAATCCGATTCCGGCTGCGCACGGGGAACAATTTGCTTTGGTTTTCAGGGGGCCCAAGGGCGCTCTGCCCGGACAGGATACTTACTGGTTCGAGCAGGAGAGGACCGGCGAGTTCCCGATGTTTATTGTTCCCGAAGCCGCGAGCGATCCCGGCGAAACTCGTTACGTGGCGGTGTTCAACCGCCTGGCGAACTTTAAGCCGCCAACCACCAGCCAAACCCTCGGCCTCAGCGCCTAACCTGGAGAACCAATTATGTCTCAACCTTACGTTGGCGAAATCAGATTGTTCGCGGGAAACTTCGCGCCCGTGGGCTGGGCCCTTTGCCAGGGACAGACGATGTCCATAAGCGAGAACGAGACGCTCTATAATTTGATTGGCACCGCTTTTGGCGGTGACGGACAGAGCACGTTCAATTTGCCGAACCTCGCCAGCCGCGTGCCGGTACACCAGGGTTCGGACGGAGTCAGCACTTACGTCCTGGGGCAAACCGGCGGGGTGGAGCAGGTGGCGCTGACTACGAACCAGGTGCCGAGTCACACCCACGCGGCGCTCTGCAGCTCTGCGGCTGGAACCGGCGGCTCACCCGCCGGCAGTGTCCTGGCCGCCTCCACCGTGTCTTTGTATTCAGATGGCGGCGCCACCGATGCGATGAACTCCGCCAGCGTCGCCCCCACTGGCGGCAGCCTGCCGCACGCGAATCTTCCGCCCTATCTGGCGTTGAATTTCATCATCTCGTTGTTCGGAGTCTACCCGTCACCAAGCTAGCGGGCCAAGAACCTGAAAACAGAACTTATCGAACGAGAATAGCAATATGTCAACACCTTTTCTGGGAGAGATCAAGATGTTCTCCTTTGGCTTTACCCCAAAGGGCTGGGCGCTCTGCAACGGGCAACTGCTGGCCATTAACCAAAACGAGGCGCTGTTTTCTTTGTTGGGCACCACATACGGCGGGGACGGGAGGGTGAACTTCGCCCTGCCGAACCTCCAGGGGCGCATCCCGATCCATTTCGGTGGCGGCTTCGTCCAAGGCAGCCGGGGTGGCGAGGAAATGCACACCCTCATCGTCAGTGAAATCCCGGCTCACACGCACGGGGTGTTCGGCAGTTCGAACGGCCCTAACCAAGGGCCGCCCACGGCGGGTTTTTGGCCCACCGGCGGCGCTCTCACACCCTATGCCGCCGCCGCCGATGCGAATGGGAGTGCGCTGGCTGCGGGGGCGGTGGGGTTCGTGGGGGGGGGACAACCGCATGAGAACCGGCCGCCCTTTTCGGTGATCAGCTTTGCCATTGCCTTAACCGGTATATTCCCCTCTCAAAACTAATCCTGATTCCAACCTCGATCACCGCTTATGTCAGACCAATTTGTCGCTGAGATCCGCATCTTCGGGTTCAACTTCCCTCCGGTAGGCTGGGCCTTTTGCAACGGCCAGGTGCTGCCGCTATCCCAAAACACCGCCTTGTTCTCGCTCCTCGGCACTAACTATGGGGGAGATGGGAAGTCCACGTTCGCTCTGCCGAATCTGCAAGGCAGCGTTCCTCTGCAACAAGGAGAGGGGCCGGGCTTGTCACTTTACGATCTCGGTGAAACGGGAGGGCAAACCACCGTGACGCTCATCTCCTCCGAACTGCCGGCTCACACCCACGCGCTTGAATGTTCCACGGCGGTTGGGGACCAGACGAGCCCGGTTGGCCACGTTCCCGCGGTGCCGCCCGCCCAACGCGGACAGAATTTCTACGCCGACGCCCCGGGAACCAAACCGGCGATGAACGCGAACCTGCTGGCGGTCGCAGGAGGAAACCTGCCACACAACAACATGCCCCCCTATTTGACCCTGAATTTCTGCATCGCGTTGCAGGGCGTGTACCCGGCGAGGGGTTGACGGTTGGCATCCAGCAATTACCAGATTTCCAGATATGACAAAGGCATCGAACCTGAGGTTGGCTTGTGTGGGGTTGCTCGGCGCCCTTTTAGCCCAGACGGCTCCCGGCGCAATTTTCCCAGTTTCAACCACCGCAGACTTGATCGGCGCGGTGAATTCAGCCAACGGCTTGCCGGGGCCGCACACGATAAACCTGGCGGTGGGCACTTACGACCTGACTGCCGAGTTGCCCGCGATCGCCGTCGGCGAGAACATTACCTTCCAAGGCGGCTCGGCCAACCCGGCGGACACGGTGCTCCACCAAACGGCGGCCAGCACGCGCTTTCTTGAGACCGCTTTGCCAGGCAACAATGTCAACAATATCATCCTTGCGTTCAATAACCTGACCTTTACCAACGGGCAGGGCGGCGACTATGGCGGCGGCGCGTTGTTGGTGGGCGGCATCGGGAGTTCGACCACGGTGAACAACTGCGTTTTCTCCAACAATCGGACCTCCGCCGGGGCGAATGTCAATGCCGGCGGCGCCATCGAGAACTCGCCGAACGGGAACGTGACGGTGGTGGGGTGCCGGTTTTCCGCGAACTCCTCGGCGGTGTACGGCGGGGCCATCGACTTCCTGAACCAAACGGGCGGTTCGGGAAACCTAATGGTCTCGGACAGCGTGTTTATTAGCAATTCGGCGGCGTCGGACGGCGGTGCGATCAAGGCCAGTGCCGGCCCCAGTTCGATCACGATTGTGGACTGCAGTTTTGAGGGCAACAAGGCCACCGGCACCGGGCGGGGCGGAGCGATCGCCCACGGCGACGGCGCGATGACGGTGAACTATAACCGCTTCTTCGGCAATACGGCCGCCCCGGGCAATGGCAACACGCTTTTTCAGCCCGGCGGGGAGCCGACCGTCGACGCCAGCCGAAACTGGTGGGGACAGAACTCGGGTCCCGGCGCCACGGATATTTTTGCGGTGGGCACCGTCACCTCAACCCCTTGGCTGCTATTGCGGTTCGTGGCCGGGGCAATCACACTTGGCCCGGGCGGGAGCACCAGCCTGACCGCCGATTTGCTGGGGCTTAGCTCCGGCGGCGCGCTCGCGGCTGCCGACCTGGCGGGCCTGCCTGCCGTCCCATCAACGCCCGCCTCCGTTTTTCATGACGCCGTGCTGGGCTCGCTTTCCGGCGCGAGCACCCAGTTCGCCCAGGGCATCGCTACCGCCACCTTCACCGCCGGCGCCGCCAAGGGTTTCGCCTCCGTCGAGGCCTCGTTGGACAATCAGACCTCGACCGTGACCATCTCCTTGCCCACGTCGGTCAGTTCCATTAACCGCGCCACCGCGACGCCCTCAAATCTGGGCTCCGTGCAGTGGACCGTGACCTTCGCGGACTCCGTCAGCGGCGTGGCCTCGGGGAATTTCTCACTGGTGAACACCGGGTTGGGAGGCTCGCCGGCCATTACCGGCGTGACGTCAGTTGGCAGCGCGCCCGCTGCCAACTGGACGGTCACTGCCAGTACCGGCACCGGCGCCGGCACGCTCGGGTTGAATATGGTCAGTGTCACGGGGGTTTCCGCGCCGGTCAGCAATCTGCCCTTCGTTGGCCAGGTGTACACAATTGATTTGGTGCCTCCGGACACCACCATTACCGCGAATCCTCCGACAACCTCCGGCCCGTCGGTCAGCTTCAGCTTTACGGGCAGTGATGTCGGCACGGGTGTCGCCGGGTTCCAATCCAGCCTCGACGCCGCGCCTTACGCGCCGGCGACCAGTCCGCAGACCTTTTCCGGCTTGGCCGCCGGCCCGCATACCTTCTCTGTGTACGCCATAGACAACGCCGGGAATGTGGACCCGACGCCTGCCAGCTACACCTGGACGGTGGCGGCCTCCGCGAATAGCCCGCTAACCGCGCCGCCCCAGGCCTTTGTCCGCGCCCCGGGTTTGACCTTGAAGATCGCGATCGCCGGCGTGCTGGCGGCGTGCAGCGCCCCGAGCGGCGGCACGCTCGCCTTGGACAGCATCGGCACCAGCGCCCAAGGGGCCACCCTCACTCTGACCGCGGCCTACATCCTCTACCAGCCGGCCTCCGGGAATAATAACAGCGACAGCTTCTCTTACACGATCAGCGACGGCCTGGGCGACACGGCGACCGGCACGATCTCCGTCATCGTAATCAACCCCGGCGGCCTGGCGCAAACCATCAGTGTGAGCGGCGGAGCGGTGACCGTCAACTTTGCGGGCATCCCCGGCTACACGTACGACATTCAGCGCGCGACCGATCCGGGCGGCCCGTGGACCATGGTCGCCACGCAAACCGCGCCGGCCAACGGCCTCTTTAGCTACACCGACCCCAGCCCGCCCGCGCCAACCGCCTATTACCGGCTCATCGAGCATTAATCAGCGAATCCAAGTGAACCCCTAACCATGAACTCCTTGACCGTTATGAAGCCCTTGCTGGCCGCGATTTCACCAGGCCCGGCCCGTCACTTGGCAGCCGTAACCACGGCGGCATTGTTGTTCCTCGCCGGCTCACTGCAGGCGGCCTTATTTAGTGACAGTTGGAGCAGCGGCTTCGCCAACGCCGGGGTTGTTCCCGACGGCAACCCCACCGGCTGGAGCGACACCCGCACGCTCTCAGGCATCCCGGACAACTCGATCCTGGACGTGACCGTTACGCTGCAAGTGAGTGGCGGCTGGAACGGTGATCTCTATGCTTACCTGGTCGGTCCGGGCGGCGGCTTCGCCGTGCTCTTGAACCGCCCGGGAGTCACCAGCAGCGATGCATTCGGCTACAGTGATGCGGGCCTGAACATCACTCTGGATGACGCCGCGCCCAACGGGGACATCCACAATTATCAAACCGTAGCCGGCTACGCGACTTCCATCGCGAACGGCAGCGCCTGGGCGCCAGACGGGCGTGTTGCAGACCCGGCCTCAGTGGTCGATACCGACCCGCGAACCGCCTTGTTGAGTTCGTTCGATGGAGTGGATCCGAACGGCAATTGGACCCTGTTCGTGGCGGACCTGAGCGATGGAAACGTCAGTACGGTGACGAGCTGGGGCCTGCAGATCGAGGCGGTGCCGCTGGTTGTCGGTGTCCCTGACGCCGTGAATACGTTGCTCGTGTTGGGCGTGGCGCTGAGCGGTCTAGTGTGGTTTGGCGGTTGCCGTCCGGGTCAAAGCACCCAGTGAAAGAAGCCACGCCGCCTCTTGAGCAGTCCCCGAACCTAAACGCAGTGACATAACTCAGTTTGGTTCCACCGGAGTGCGTGGCCCCTCAGCCGCGCGCATTCGTGCGCCCATAGCTTGGGCCAGAGTGGTCAGGGCCGTGAGCGGCCGCACCATCACATAGAAATCCGTCACCCGCCCTTGCCCATTGGTGCGGACATAGTCGATGCCCTCCAGCGCAACCCCCTCGACGCTCGCGTGAAACAGCAGAGCGTGGCTGTCACGGCCGGCAATCACGTCCGGGTAATGGAAGTCGTCAAAAAGCGAGAAAACGACCGCCAGAATCTGGCACGCCCTCTGCCGGCCAACGGAAGGCTGCGCGTGGACGGGCGTGTAGAGGCGCATGTCGTCGGCGAACCACGGCGAGTAGCGGCTAACCTCTTTCGACGCGAGGGCCTCGGCAAGGTCTTTGACGTTCATAATTGCGGATTGCGGCTCTGTCGCGCACTCTATAGCAAACCCTGCGCCAATTTCGGGTTTTGGCAAGCGCTTTGTGACGGACTTCTCGGGAATTACCAGTTGCGAGTCGTATCGCCCTCCCGTGAAAATGGTGTGCAGATCACCTTCAGATGTGCTGACCCAGAGCCTCAACCACGTGCTGCCAATCCGTACACCCTCACACCGAGGTCTAAGCCGTCGTTGCGCGCACAATATGGCCGCCCCTGTCGGGCGAGGGTCCTCCTCGCTTCGCGAAGTACCGTTCCCGGATCGACCCCGGGCCAAGATCCTCGACCTCCCGAAAGCCTAAGGCCCTGAGTTTGGCGTGGAGCGCGTCCGTTTCAAAAACGCTCTCGAAGGCCTCTCCCAGCGAAGCGACGCGCGCAGCCAGCGCCTCGCGAACGGCGCCATATTCGTCCTGCTTGCCACTCGAACTCGGAGGATTGCCATAGTCGAACACGACCTGCGCGCCACCCGGCAGGCTGCCAATAAACCCCAGCGTCGAAAAGACGGCCTGCTCCGTCAGGTAAGGAACGACGCCCAGCCAGGTGAAAAAGGTCGGTTGCGCCGCATCGAAGCCGGCGGCGGCCAGGCCGTCCGCCAAAGTCTCCAGCTCGAAATCGACCGGAGCGAAGACCAGCGTGCGAGGCACCGGGATCGCCGCCTCGGAAAGCCGTTGGCGCTTCCAAGCTTGGGTTGCCGGGTGATCGACCTCAAAAATGCGCAGGCCCTCCCCCAAAGAACTGCGGTAGGCGTAGGTGTCTAGACCCGCTCCGAGCACCACCAACTGGCGCACACCGCAACGCGCTACCGCGGTTGCCAAGGCATCCTCCGCGAAGCGCGTCCTCACGGCAATGAACAGCCGCAACTTTCGTCTGGACGGGTCATTTTCCGCCTCACGGACAGCCCCCTCGGCGTCCGCTCCCAGGATGCGCATAGCCAGCGGGTCGTTGAAAATGAAACCGTGCTCAAGCACTTGATGGGCGGCGCGGTGAACGGCGGCGCCCCAAGCGGTGCGGCTCGGCTTTCCTTGCTGCATGTGGAAAAAGCCTAATCGTCCGGGCTGACTCGGTCAATATGGCAAAGGCCACTCTGAGTGTGCCGCCGGGTAATGGTTCAGAATCCGTATTCCGTGGTTGAACCTACCTCTTGCGCTGGTGCAAGGTGATGCGGTTGCCGTCCGGATCGGCAATCACCACCATCCGGCAGGGAGGGAAGTCATGGGGACCCATGACGATGGGAATGTTCTTCGCTTTGATCGTTGCCAAGGCCTCATCGAGATTCTCCACCTCGAGCGCTGCCGACGCGCCTTTGGGTGACGGCTCCCACAGGCCCGGCGCGCATCCGATGCCGAGCGTCCCGGCGCCAATGTCGTATTCCACCCAGTTCGGGTTGCCAGAGCCGTCGTATTCCGGGCTCGGCTTGAGTCCCAGCACTCCCTCGTAGAAAGGGCGAGCTTTTTGCATGTCGCTGACGGCGTATGCGACGAAAGCTATTTCGGTGATTTTCATGTATCTCGCGCTGCTTCCGCTTTCGGCAAACGCCCGAACATCCTCCAACCGCAGGATCAAGTCAAGAATCACCGCAACGGAATCAAGTGGATGGACCCGTGCAGCCTTTGCCCTTGCACGCCGCGTGGGCGATGCGATGCTTGGGCGCGCTGGGCCGGCGGTAGCGGCGGATTCCTCTCTGGCCGCTCATGCGGGCCGGCGGTGCTTAGATTGAACGTAACTATTCAGCAAATCTACCCCCTGGCGGGGGCGGGCGGAAGAAAGTAACTTTCCAGATCCGGCGCTTGGGTT
>Ga0209415_10015198_pt1 | contig 12513 bp, 13 predicted proteins | sample PeaSoiSIISIP2007_FD_187696 | JGI IMG/M metagenome (GOLD analysis project Ga0209415, IMG submission 187696) | Peat soil microbial communities from Weissenstadt, Germany - SII-SIP-2007 (SPAdes) (version 2) | ecosystem: Environmental > Terrestrial > Soil > Wetlands > Peat | place: Germany... | reverse complement strand
CTTCTTCGATAAAACGATAGTTGACGGTCTTAATGGCCGGCTTTGTGCCCCAATAATTGTCATTGCGTTCTAAAACAATCCGTTGACCCTTCATCCAACTCGCAATTTTGTAAGGTCCTGTTCCTGATACAGCGGTCTTAATTTTATCTGGAGAGGCTAGCATTTCTTTTTGGTTGAGAATATCCAGCAGGGTGAGTCTGGTGGGCATACTCGGATCTGGACCAGTCGTGATGATGTGTACTTCGAGATCACCGATTTTTTGAGCGTCTTTAAAGGTAGCAAAGAAGCCTGCAATATTTGATTTGAAGTTAGGGTCGATAATGCGTTTGATACTATAGACAACATCGTCAGCGGTAAAGGGGTTGCCATTTTGAAACGTAACATTCGGGCGAAGTTTAATATCCCATGTCGTATTATCAATTCTTGAAACCTCAGTAGCCAAAGCAGGAATGACTTTCATGGTTTTGCCGTCTAAGGTCAGGAGACTTTCAATCACATTATCTGTCACTGCTCGCATATTGCCATCGTCAGCGAACTGAACATCCATGGTACTGGGCTCACTGGGGATTGCTATGGCGATGGTATCTTTTTTTGTTGCTGTGGACTGGGGTGTGTTGGGTGCAGCTGAACCGCAGCCGCTAAGTAATAAACTCGTAGATACTACCAAGCTAAGTAAAACGATCGATACCGATTTTAATCGTTTATTCATAATATGGATGCCTCCTTTATGTATTTTGGGCAGGATCTTTTTATTAAGCATTATATTCAATTCGATCGATAAGGTTTGCAACGTAAGCAATAAAAGCAACTACGCCTTTGAAAAAATTCAAAACGTTGTTGCTTTTAAGAAAAGGCTGCCTTAATATTGGTTAAAGCTCCATGTCCTCGTTTATCCTTAAGTACGCAAAATTTGATAACGGGAGAGATCAAACTACCAATTGGTGAAAATTGGGTAGCGTTTTTAGAAATTATAATAATGAAAGAGATGACTAAACTAAGTGATCAATGGCAATTTTAGCGACTATCAATTAAGCGGCGAGTTATTAAAAGCAATTAGCTTGTTAAATTTCAGCAGTCCCACCGAGGTCCAGAAGCAGATGATCCCGGCGGTACTCGCCCAAAAGGATATCAGCGTTAAGTCTCAGACCGGAAGCGGAAAGACGGCCGCCTTTGCCATTCCTATTTGCGAATTAGTGGATTGGGAGGAGAATAAACCGCAAGCCTTAGTGCTTACCCCCACCAGAGAACTTGCAGTCCAGGTCAGAGAAGATATGTTTCATCTTGGTAGATTTAAACGGTTAAAAGTAGCTGTAATCTATGGGAAGTACCCGTTTCATGTTCAGGAAAAGGAACTTAAACAAAAAACCCATGTCGTAGTTGGCACGCCAGGTCGATTGATCGATCATATCGAACGAGGAACCTTAGATACATCTGAGATACACTATCTTGTCATTGATGAAGCCGATGAAATGTTAAATATGGGCTTCATCGAACAAATTGAAACGATCATTACCAGCTTGCCTCAACAACGTGTCACCATTTTATTGTCAGCGACAATGTCTCCCGACATCCATATTTTATGTAGTAAAATTATGAAAAACCCAATCCGTGTGGAAATCGAAGCCAAGAATCCAGCGGCAGATCGGATCGATCAGGAACGATATCTGATCGATCCGTCCGATAAAATGCAGCTTCTGAGAGATTTAACGATGGTTGAAAATCCGGATAGCTGCATGATATTTTGCAATACCAAACAAACAGTCGATGAGGTATTCGCTGAACTTCTAAAGTTGAACTACTCGTGTGAGAAGCTGCACGGTGGTATGGAACAGCGAGACCGATTGGGCGTCATTAATCAGTTTAAGCAAGGACATTTCAGATATCTATGTGCGACAGATGTTGCAGCGAGAGGGCTGGATATCGAGGATATAAGCTTAGTCATCAATTATGATATCCCCTATGACCGAGAGAGTTATGTTCATCGAATCGGCAGAACAGGCCGTGTCAACAAGCTTGGTAAGGCTATTACATTTGTCAGCCAAAATGAGGCTAAGTTTTTAAAGGATATCCATGATTACATTGGAAACGAGATTCGTTTGCAGGAAAGACCGGACGAAGAAACGGTGTATCAGTCAAAACAAGATTTTATGGTGAAAAATAATACCCTGCCGGAAATAAAAGCAACAAAAGGTGCCCTGCTGAACACTGAAATTATGAAAATCCATGTGAATGCCGGGAAGAAAACCAAGATGAGAGCGGTCGATATTGTCGGAACACTTTGTAGTATTCAAGGCCTAACCGTGGCGGATATCGGGATCATTAATATCCTGGATGTATCAACCTTTGTCGAAATCTTAAACGATAAAGGTGAACTGGTGCTGCAAGAACTGCAAAACACTCCGATTAAGGGCCGACTTCGGAAGGTAAGCAAAGCAGACAGATAGTTTCGCCACACTATCTCATGTTTTGTTGCCACCATTATTTGTATTCCTATCTAGAATCCTGTGCGAGATGAAAATTAAGGGGTGACCTTACGAAAAAATGGCAAGAAGAGAAGAAACAACGGTAATTATGGCCTACATAGCTGTTTGCATCCTATGGGGTTCAACGTATCTAGCGATTAGAATTGGAGTAAGCAACTTTCCACCAGCATTATTTGCAGGTATAAGATTCTTGATTGCAGGATCTTTGGTGTTGTTATATGCTTATGTTAAAGGGTACAAGTTTCCTGAGAATTCCACAGGCGTACGAAGGCAGGCCATCGTTGGTTTATTTTTATTGTTGGGTGGCAATGGGCTTGTCGTTTGGGCGGAACAATGGGTTTATTCAGGTGCCACAGCACTTCTTTTAGCGGTTGTTCCACTGTTTAATGCGATTTTAGAACGGTTCCTGCCTAATGGTCCAAGGATTGGCTTGAAGGGTTGGCTCGGTTTACTCTTAGGGTTTTTCGGAGTTGCTCTCTTGGTGTTGAAGGGTTCTGAAATGAAAATAATTGATATTTCAGGTGGAATCATATTATTGATGGCGGCATTGTCATGGTCACTGGGCTCGGTTTATTCCAAGACCTTTAAATCCTCCGGAACTACGGTGGCTAATATAGGGTTACAGATGTTAGCTGGAGGGGTTGGATTGACAATACTTGGGTTCTTGATGGGAGAAGCAAGTAATATCCATCTAACGAGCAAAGGTCTTGGAGCACTGGCTTATTTGATCTTTTTCGGTTCAATCCTTGGTTACAGTTCCTATATCTATATTTTACAGAGGTGGCCTGCATCGAAAGCCGGTACCTATGCTTACGTTAATCCGGTTGTCGGAGTTATCTTAGGCGCTGTGATTCTCGGAGAACCAGTCTCACCGAATGTGTTCATTTCAGCGGTCATTATTTTAGGCGGAGTTTTATTAGTGCAGTTGTCGAAAACCAGCACGAAAAGCGAACAGTAAAAGCAGAAGGAACTACAGAACTATGCCTATCTTGGTAGAGGAAATTATTGTTCTTTTGCATAAATAAATGTTTGCGCTTAGTGTTATGATCTTAGCAACATGGGAGCAGTCAAGAACGGTGAAGTTGAAAAAATATTTATCACTTATCTCATAAAGTTTTTGGAAATAAAAGTGCGTATTAAGACCATCAATAAAAATATTTGGAATTTTAAAGGTTAATTTGGTATCCCGTGGAATGCTAAGACTTGATAAGAGTGAGCGAACGTTTGCTCTCTTATACATTTTGACAGCGAACATGAACTTATCGCTTAATCTCGGCTTTGATGATGAATGAAATGAAAGGAGATGTGGCAATGGCAGAAGAACAATCTGCCTCGTGAATAGTATAGGCAGTTAAGGACAATAATGGACTATGGGTGAGTGCAAACTAGATAGTGGGGTAACGACGATGGTATTTCAACCGCTAAACTATTCGTTTTTCCAACAACCCACAATTTGTTTAGCTCGTGCTTTGTTGGGGAAATTGCTAGTGAAAGAAACCGAGTTAGGCACGGTATCGGGATGGATAGTAGAAACTGAAGCCTACATTGGCCCAGAAGATCGTGCGGCACATGGTTTCGGAAATCGAAGGACCAAACGAACTGAAGTCATGTTTGGACCACCTGGGTATGTCTATACTTATGTTATGCATACCCATTGCCTTATCAACGTGGTTAGTGGAGAGATCGGGTGTCCGGAGGCGGTATTAATTAGAGCTCTAGAGCCATGTGAGGGAATTGACCTGATGTATCAACGGCGCGGAAAAGAGAAAAAAGAACGAGAGCTAACCAATGGACCGGGAAAATTGACAAAATCCCTTGGGATAGTCAAAGAAGATTACGGGAGAGCGCTGTTTGAGTATCCACTTTTTATCGCAGAAGGAAAAGAAATTGGATCTATTGCGGTGGGTTCAAGAATAGGTATTTATAACAGTGGAGAAGCTGCACATTATCCTTGGCGTTTTTGGGTACCAGATAATCGCTTCGTTTCCAAATAATAGGTGTTAAAGTTCGAAGAAATTTGTTCGGATTGAGAAAAATCACCCGTCTCCTTTGATGATGCAATCAGAGTGAGAGGAGAGCGCGATGTAAATAATTTAAGAGGTGAACTAGATGAAAAAAAGTTTGGGCGCTAAAACGTTGCTTTATCCTACACCTGTTTTGGTTGTATGTACCTATGATGAGGAAGGTAAGCCCAATGCTATGACGGCTGCTTGGGGAGGTATATGCTGCTCATCTCCGCCGTGCGTTGCAATTTCATTACGCGAAGCTACTTATACTTACGGTAACCTTATGTCCAAAAAGGCTTTCACAATTAATATTCCCTCAGAGAACTATGTTAGAGAGGCAGATTATTTTGGCATGGTATCCGGAAAAACGGAAGACAAATTCGCGAAGACTGGTCTTACCCCGGTAAAAAGTGAGTTTGTTGATGCCCCTTATATAAGCGAATTTCCAGTAAATTTAGAGTGTAAAATAATACAGGTTATTGAAATAGGCCTACACACTCAGTTTATTGGTGAGGTTATGGATGTTAAACTTGATGATACCCTACAAGAAAAGGGAAATCAGCCGCTTATTGAACAAATACGACCTTTACTATTTGCCCCTGACAGTAGAAATTACTACGCTATAGGGAAACAAATTGGCTCGGCATTTTCGATAGGCAATAAGATAGGGTAAGGAATTCAAACTAGTTGGAGATTACTTATTAACTATTAACTAGTTAAGCATTATCAATGTCTGGATAATTGACGGACTTGATAGTGTTTTTTTATTGCTAAGCATTATACGCAATATATAGTTTACGTAATGATAGATATAGTATATAATATGCAATATAAGGAGGGGCGCCGTTTGAAGAATCTAAAATTGAAATCAGCAAGAGCTAGTTTGGATCTGTCTCAAGAGCAGTTGGCAGAAGCAGTCGGCGTAACAAGACAGACAATCGGAATGATTGAAGCGGGAAAATTTAATCCATCCTTACAGTTGTGTGTCGGTATATGTAAAGCGTTAGGTAAAACATTGGACGAAATTTTTTGGGAGGGGTAATCATGAAAGATGAAAGAATTGAACAGGCTAAGCTGAAAATAAGAAGCGAAATGGCCATTATTATTTTATATGGCGTAGCTGCATCGTTTTTAGTAAAAACTTTGGTGTTTAAAATGAGTTTGCAGGAAAGTCTGATAGAGTATTTAATTTTGATATTTTTCCCGCTCTATCAGTTTATAAGAATGCATATGTTGAAGGTAAGTCTTTACAGCGAACATGGAAAGAAGTCAGCTATCAAGAATCTATTTGTAGCAATTGGAATCCTGGTGGTTGCATCAATAGTCCTGATTATTAATTCGATCAAGACATCAGCAGTGTATGATTGGCATAGTCCAGTAATTTTCCTGTTCATATTTATCGTTTTATTTGTAGCCATCTTTTTTCTTACCAATAAGTTCAATTATCACAGAGGTCATAAGTACGAAAAAGAATTTGATGACGATAAATAAAAACGGATTTTGTTGGATTGGAGTTGTTAGTTATACGACCTTGGTAATTCACAACCTGATAGCAAGGTATGTTGAGGCAATTTGGGGCAGGATGCAGTGCTTGACAAAATAAAAAGCAAACATAGACTGCTATTTCCCTACTGAGGTTCAAGACGGATGCGGGCTCCGTTGGCCCCGCCGCGTTTATCAGAGCCGCGGAAGGTAGACGCCGATGCCCAGGCTGCCCCGATAAGCTGGGAGAGTGACAGGCCGGAAACCATGATTTCCCCCTTAAGATTCGCGTTATCCAGTTCGTCACTCAATACGTAATCAACTGCCGGCATCGGGTCTTGCCAGATTAAATCTTCCGCAGGAACCTCAGGACTGAGATAGCGTGAACGTGGTCCCATATCGCGGTGGGTCAGCTTAAACCATCTGCGGGCGAAGGCGTCAGTGAATTCCGCAGGGTTTTGCTGGTAGCGCCGCGCGATAGGTTCGTAGATCGGGTCTAAGCGAAGGGAGAGGTCCGCAGTGGTCATCATCAATACGTCAAAGCATGCATTGTTGATGAGGAACCTCTTGATGAAAAAAGGGTTAAAGATATGCATGCAATTTTAATGGAAAACATTATGGTTGGCGGTATATACCGCAATGTAGATGTTTACATTTCCGGTGCTAGGCATACTCCGCTGTCACCGAATGAGGCGTATCAACAGGTCAAAAGTTTCTATGCTGATCTACCCTACAGAACAGAAATGAACGGAATCGAGTTTGCAGCATGGACCCATGCAGAGTTTGTGAAGATACATCCCTTTGTTGACGGTAACGGTAGAACCTCGAGGTTGATAATGAACTATCAGTTGATGGTTCATGGTTTCCTTCCGGTCTCCATTGCAAAAGAAAGTAGATTGGAATATTTTGAAGCCCTTGAGAGCTATGCTGTGGATGCAGATTTGAACGGATAATTGAAAAGAATCCCTGGAAGCAAGTAAAATCAGGTAATCTAGGGATTCTTGCTTTATTGCATTATTGATTATCTTTAAACAATAATCGTTGTACCCTGATAGTTTTTTGCACATCTGAAGAAGCGCAATTGATAAACACATGGGGGAATTACGCGAACAGTTAGTCGGCAACATTAACCATGACAAAAGAGCAGTTATCATTAAAAAGCTTAGAGAGACCGATTTAAGATCTAATTTAGTGATGGAACGCCGAAATCGAAAAAATAGAACTTATCTGAACGAAAGATTATAGGATTTTCGTATAATCTGAAAAAGGAGATGATAAGTTGTATATCGAAGATGGCGTTTTATTCCGAAACATTGGTAATCATGACGAGACTATTAAGAATGTTAAACCAGGCAGGATTAGCAATTAAAGGGATGAACAGGATGAGTTTAGAAAAAAAGAATTGGGATGTAATAATTGTCGGAACAGGTCCTTCAGGGGCCTGTATTGCGCGAGAAATGGCTAGGCACCACAAAAAGGTTCTGCTCTTAGAAAAGGGGCAGGCAGACCTTTCCATTAACATACCCAGAATGCTAAAGAATAAAGAGATGATGTTCATTGGCAAGGGTAAGACCCTTGTAAGAGGGATCCGGACCGGAGGGACATCAGTACTATACTACGGAACAGCTTATGACCCACCGGCAAAACTGTTTGCCAAATTTGGAATCGATTTGTCCAATGAAGTTGAAGAACTGAGAAGGGAACTGCCTTTAGCGCCTCTGAGAGATGAATTAATCGGTCCCGCCGCACAAAAAAATTGGGAAAGCGCAGTTAACCTAGGGTTTGCGTGGGGGAAGTTGGACAAGTTTATTTACCAGGACCTATGTGCTCCAGGACATTTTCCTGATGAGGCCCTCTGGAATGCCACTCGCTATGTAAAGGATGCAGTCGAATCAGGCGCGGTGTTGCTAACCTGTTCAGAAGTAACCCGTGTTATTGTAAATGGAAAACAGGCTATAGGGGTGGAAGCAACAGTACAAGGTGAACGCCAGAAAATGTACGCCTCCCAAATAGTGCTCTCTGCCGGAGGGCTGGGAACTGCCCAGATTCTTCAAGCCAGTAAAATCAATAAAGCAGGTGAAGGATTTTTCTGCGATCCCATCACGATTGTCCAGGGGCTGACGGAGGGCTTCGAGGCAGGTAAAGAAATACCGATGGCTGCCGGGATGATTTTTGAAAAAGAAGGATTTGTTCTCACAGACCTTACCCTGCCTAAACTGGTTTACCAATTGTTTAGCGTCCAAGCACTACGTCCAAACCGAGTTTGGCAACACGGGAGAACCATGGGGATCATGGTTAAGGTGAGAGATGGCCTGGGCGGTAGTATTAAACGAGGAAAGGTTCATAAGATCTTTAGCGAGGCTGACAAACAAACGATGCAACTAGGCGAGATTAAGGCCAAAGAAATTTTGTTGCATGCTGGAGCCAAGAGATTGTACAATACTGTCTGGACTTCTGCCCATCCTGGGGGTTTGGTAAGGATAGGAGAAATCGTTGATTCCAATTTAAAGAGCGAGTATGACAACTTATATGTTTGTGATTGTTCCGTGATCCCGACGGAGTGGGGTTTGCCACCTACTCTTACCGTACTGGCCTTGGCAAAACGCTTGACAAAGCACTTGCTTTTTAGAGCCCTGTAAGGAGTCTTTTCAAAGATTTGTCCCCGCCTGTGATAGCCCCTTTTACAGTTTGAGTATATAACTGGCTGAATTTATAATGGGCTAGCTTAGCTGTTACAATTTTAAAGTTAAGGGCTGTTTTTGTTGAGCCAATTAGGCACGCCAAAGTCTTAAGGTCAGACAGCGGAGGCTTCCACCTCCAGCTAATAAGGCTTCAGGATGAAATTCGATCGTTTGTACTCCACGTTGTTTCAACCTTTTTTTAGTTTGATCGTTTAGAGCCATATCGTAGTGAATGAGGATATTAGGTTCTAATGGAACAAAACTACAACCCCAATTTTGCTGCTCTACGTCATTTATTTCGACGAGTTCAATATTTTTCGTTCCTAAATAAGTTTTTAAATCAATTTCGATTCGCTTATATCGGTTAATTAAATAAGTACGAAGAAATGCTGGTGGGAAATAGAGGACTAAATTCTCACTGATCCTGTTAAAAATCATATCTGGATGCATGAATCTTCGCGCCTGTGGCGCCTCTACATAGATCACTTCCTCAAAAATTTCTAGGGCTTTAGCAAAAAACCGTTCGATCGTGCTAGGGTTAAGCCGTTCAGTATCAACGATGATTAACGTAGTGGGAGACAAAATTAAGCATCCTTCAAACTGTTCATCAGTTTCAAATTCATGAAAGATAGGGATACCAATATTTGTGAGAACTTCCTTAACTACCTGTTCCTCCCCCGCCCGGGTACCAGGACTCATTTCTGATAAAATAGCCCCTTTACTCGTGACGACGGCCGTGTCATGAAGATATGGCAAATTCGGGAGTTTAGCTAACAATTCCTTTGTTTTGTGAACAAAGTTCCTGACATGAAGCACCTCTACGTCGTGTGCTTGTAGCAACTGAGCATATTGCTCATGCTCCAGTAAATACTGATCAACGTTCGGAACATAATTGAATAAGTGATACTTATAATTTGATTGAGTAATAGTAGAGAGTGATTCAATCGGGCTATGAAGTAAGACTTTCTTTAATCTTGCTAGTTTTTCGGTTCCAAACATAGGTTTTACTTCGCTCATTTTTACCATCCTTGTAAGATAATTTGTTGCCTTTATTATTTGCATTGGACTTTGATTAAATACTGACGTTTAAAAAAGCTCGGTAAATCGGGGCGGTCTTTGGGCAGCAAACTCAGCTTTGGTGTGATTTTCGGACTTCGTTATAATACACCAACGGGAAGTTGCTTTTGACACGAATCTTGATTTAGTCGTTTTTATATAGGATAATTGAAACCATGCGCGCTGGAGGTAGTGGAATGAACTTATATAAAGACAAAGATACCATAGCTGCGGGTCGTCGTCATACCGTTGGTCTTAAATCTGACGGAATGGTGACGGCTGTGGGTGATAATAAATATGGCCAATGTGATGTAAGCGGCTGGTGCGATGTTGTGGCAGTCGCGGCTGGTAATGTTCATATGGCGACGAACACGGGTAATGCTCATACCATCGGACTTAAATCTGACGGTACTGTGGTGGCTGTGGGTTGGAATAAGCATGGCCAATGCGATGTAAACGACTGGCGCGATATTATAGTGGTTGCGGCGGGTTGGCGTCGCACCATTGGGCTTAAATCAGATGGCACGGTGGTGGCTGTGGGTCGCAATAATGAAGGTGAATGCAATGTAAGCGGCTGGCATGGTATTTTGGCGGTCGCTGCGGGTGACTGGCATACCATCGGTCTAAAATTGGACGGCACGGTGACGGCTGTGGGTAATAATCGGTATCAACAATGCAATGTAAGCGGCTGGCGCGATATTGTGGCGATAGCGGCGGGTTACCTTCATACGGTTGGGCTTAAATCTGACGGCACGGTGGTAGCTGTTGGTCGCAATAAGGAAGGAGAATGCGATGTAGGCGGCTGGCACGGTATTGTGACGATAGCGGCGGGTAGTTATCATACCATCGGCCTTAAATCGGATGGTACCGTGGCGGCTGTGGGTTGGAATGAGCATGGCCAATGCCATGTAAGTGGCTGGCGCGATATTGTGGCGGTTGCAGTGGGTTGTGCTCATACTCTCGGCCTTAAATCGGACGGAACGGTAGTTGCTGTGGGTGATAATGAATATGGCCAATGCGATGTAAGCGGTTGGCGTGGCATCCAACTGCCCGACAATTAGTTTTCAATATAATAATAAATAATGAAAGCAATGCGCCGAAGTTAAAATGTTGTAGACAAATATACAAAAGAAGAATTGATAGAAGCACTACGACCCGTATCTTCAATTATCAGCAAATGTGAAAAAGCACAGCTAAAATTTGCGGAGGGTACCTCTCATCACACCCGCTTTAAGAACATGATAAAAGCAATGTATATTTCGAAATTATTGATAACAGATGAAATTAGTAAAATAGGTTAAATTCTAATTTGTATAGACGGACATTATTTTGAGACTTTAGTTATGTCGCATCATTTATAGATACTTATCCGAAGTTAGGGGGAAAAAAGCACTCCTAAAGGACCTCAAGTATGTAAGAATGGATAGCTAAAATAGCAGAAACTGTAAAATTACCATATGATTTAGTTAGAAAAGATCTTCAGATCTTGATTGACAAGGTTAAACTTACTGATATAGCTATTGACGATACATGTCGTGAGGTCATTTCAAATTGAGTTCTTTATGAACGTAGCTGGATTACCTTAATTCGTTAAATAATTGTAAGCAAAAGGTGAAAGTACAAGTAATATGGTTTCCTCAGACAATTTCGAAAAAAATAACACAGTTATGTTTGTCGGTGCAAGCACAATTAATAATCCAGTCAAGGAGGAATTACCACTTATTTGCAGAATAAATGGTATATAAGCGAGAGCGGGGAAATTTTAGATTTGGTAAATTATGTCAATAATGGAAGCTGGAACAAACCAGTTTAAAGTATAAAAAGTAGGATAACTAGAAGTTCATAAATAGTGAAATAAGCAAGTTGGATTGGCTATTTTTAAAATCAAAATGGCAATTGTGGACAAAAAATAGTTAAATATTTCTAAAAGAATGAGTATCGGGAAATATGGCAAATATGGTTTTGGCAAACTTTGCAAAGTGTTCGGACTCTGTGAGTAAAATGAAGTGAAATTTCCGTTGCTGGGAAAGGCGGCAACTGATTGTTAAAGAAGAAAGGGGCTAAGCAGATTGAATTACTGTAAACCCATCTTAAGCGAAATTATTTGGAGTGCCATTTGGATAGTTATGGTAGCAATAACAGTTTTCATAGTTATTAGATTTAAATCAGAACCAATGCTGGTTTTCATTATTCCTGTGGTAATAGTAACAATTTTTAATTTTATAAATAAACACATAAAAGGATAGAGCATATTTTTCTTGAGTTTAGGATAAGACACACCTTTTATCTGACTTCCTCTAATTCTTAAACCCTCCAGTGCAAATGCCGCCCCACTTCAATCTTGAGGTTAGACGGCACTCGTAGGATAATGTAAATAAATACAAATATAGAGGGAAGGTTTTAAAATGTTTTACATATATGTAGCGTTCATTATTTTGTTTACAATCTATTATAAAGTATTTAGAATTGCTTCAGATGTAAAAGAAATAAAAAAAATACTTAAGAGCAATACTGAGATAGAACACAAAAGTAATTATTAAGAGGAATACTGGCTGAAATTAAGTTTAAAGGACATTCTTGAATAGTACATGAAATCATTTTTGCTTCGAGTTCAACTACATTGATACTCTGTAAGATGATATAGCAAGGTTAATATGCATTATTCATATTTTGTGCAAGTACAATGGACAGGTTTAACTTCGTATTATTCATATGCTGTGACGCATTCGTAGAATGTTGTGAAGTAAGAGTAAGGACTTAGTTTTCTCGCTTGTCATTCTGAACGAAGTGAAGAATCTATCCATG
>Ga0209415_10015197_pt1 | contig 12513 bp, 7 predicted proteins | sample PeaSoiSIISIP2007_FD_187696 | JGI IMG/M metagenome (GOLD analysis project Ga0209415, IMG submission 187696) | Peat soil microbial communities from Weissenstadt, Germany - SII-SIP-2007 (SPAdes) (version 2) | ecosystem: Environmental > Terrestrial > Soil > Wetlands > Peat | place: Germany... | reverse complement strand
CAGCCACCGCTCCAAGGAGTACGACGCGGTCCACGAGGAGGCCCTGGCCCTCACCCGCGAGCTGATGGGCATTCCCGACCACTACAAGATCCTGCTGCTGCAGGGCGGCGCCCACCTGGCCTTCGGCATGATCCCGCTGAACCTGCTGCGGGGCGGCCGCAAGGCCGACTACCTGGTCACCGGCAACTGGGCGGAAAAGGCCTACAAGGAAGCCAAGCTGGTGGGCGGCGAGGACAACGTGCGCCTGGCCGGCAGCACCAAGGAGCAGAAGTTCGCGCGCCTGCCCAAGGCCTCGGAGATGACCTTCCACAAGGACGCGGCGTTCGTCCACTTCACCTCCAACAACACGGTGGAAGGCACGCAGTGGCAGCAGTTCCCCGACACCCACGGGGTGCCCTACGTGGCCGACATGTCCAGCGACATCATGTGGCGGCCCTTCGACGTGAGCCCCTTCGGGCTGATCTACGCCGGCGCCCAGAAGAACCTGGGCCCCTCGGGCGTGACCCTCACCATCATCCGCGAGGACTTCCTGGCCCAGTGCCAGGCCAGTGATCTGCCCAGCTACCTGCGCTACCAGCTGCACGCGGACAAGAACAGCCTGTACAACACGCCGCCCTGCTTCGGCATCTACATCCTGCGCAACGTGCTGGCCTACAACAAGTCCCTGGGCGGACTCAAGGCCATCGAGGCCACCAACCGGGCCAAGGGCGCGCTGCTCTACGGCTGCATCGACCGGCACGCGGACTTCTACAAGCCGTTCGTCACCGAGGCGGCCGACCGCTCCTTCATGAACGTGGACTTCTTCCTGCCCAGCGAGGCGCTCACCGCCACGTTCGTGAGCGAAGCCAAGCAGAACGGCATGGTCGGGCTCAAGGGCTACCGGGACATCGGCGGCATCCGGGTCTCCTGCTACAACGCGGTCACCCTGGACAACGTCCAGACCCTGGTGACCTTCATGGACGACTTCGCCAAGCGCAACGGCTAGACGCCGGGCCACACCCGGACCGGAGGGGATGCCACGCAGGCGCTGCGGCGTGGCATCCCTTCCGCGTTGCCAGGGGTCGGCCCGGCCGCCGGCTTGGCCGCCGGACGCCTTCGCCATCCATTCCGTGCATTCCGGCCCGGGACTGTGGCAGAATATCCCATCTCGCTTGGAAACTCGAAAAATAGGACGACTAGCCCCAGGAGGCAGGCATGAAGGCCGGCTCGGACTGCAAACGTATCAAGGTCACGGTCGACAAGCGCGAGCTGGAGGTCACGGAAGGCCTGACCATCCTCCAGGCGCTGCTGCAGGAGGACCTGCACATCCCGCACCTGTGCTACGACATCCGCCTGGAGCGCTCCAACGGCAGCTGCGGCCTGTGCGTGGTCGAGCTGGGCGAGGGCGCGGCCGTGCGCGAGGTGAAGGCCTGCCAGACGCCCATCCGCGCCGGCATGGTGATCCAGACCCACAGCGCCAAGCTGGAAAGCTACCGCAAGGTCCGCCTGGAGCAGATCCTGTCCGACCACAACGCCGACTGCGTCGCCCCCTGCGTGCAGACCTGTCCGGCCAACATCGACATCCAGCGCTACCTGCGCCTGGCCGGCAACGGCAACTACGAAAGCGCGCTGCGCGTCATCAAGGACCGCAATCCGTTCCCGGTGGCCTGCGGCCGGGTCTGTCCGCATCCCTGCGAGGCCCAGTGCCGGCGCAACCTGGTGGACACCCCGGTGGCCATCAACCACGTCAAGCGCTTCCTGGCGGACCGGGACATGGCCCAGGAGCAGCCCTGGCTGCCCAGCAAGCGCCCTGACACGGGCAAGCGGATCGCTGTGGTGGGCGCCGGCCCGGCCGGCCTGTCCGCGGCCTACTTCAGCGCCATCAACGGCCACCAGGTGACCGTGTTCGAGCGCCAGCCGCAGGCCGGCGGCATGATGCGCTACGGCATCCCCGAGTACCGCCTGCCCAAGGCCGCGCTGGACCAGGAAATCGATATCATGCGCAGGCTGGGCGTGCAGATCAACACCGGCAAGGCGCTCGGCATCCATATTCGCCTGGACGATCTGCAAAAGGATTTTGATGCCGTTTACATGGCCATCGGCTCATGGCGGGCGTCACCGCTCAATATCGAGGGCGAAAACCTGGAAGGTGTGTGGCTGGGCATCAATTACCTGATGAACGAAACCAAAGGCCTGCCCACCAATCTGGGCGACACCGTGGTGGTGATCGGCGGCGGTAATACGGCCATCGATTGCGCCCGAGTGGCGCTGCGCAAGGGCACCAGCCATGTCAAACTCCTGTACCGGCGCACCCGTGAGGAGATGCCGGCGGAAGCGTTCGAAATCGCCGAAGCCCTGCACGAAGGGGTGGAGATGCACTTCCTGGTGGCGCCCAGCCGGATCGTCCTGGCGGGAGGGCGGAAGCAGGTCCACTGCATCCAGATGGAACTGGGCGAACCCGACCGTTCCGGCCGGCGCCGGCCCGTCCCGGTGGAAGGCAGCAACATCGTCATCGAAGCCGATACGGTCATCGGCGCCATCGGCCAGAGCACCAACACCCAGTTCCTGTACAACGACCTGCCGGTGCAGCTGAACAAGTGGGGCGACATCCAGATCAACGGCCGCACCTCGCAGACCTCCGAGGCCAACATCTTCGCCGGCGGCGACTGCGTCACCGGCCCGGCCACCGTGATCCAGGCGGTGGGGGCCGGCCGGCGCGCCGCCGAGGCCATGGACTGCTTCCTGGCCCGGGGCTACGTCCACGAGGACAAGGTGGACTACAGCTGCAGCCGGGGCTCCATGGAGGACCTGCCCCGCTGGGAGTTCGAGGCCCAGCCGCGCCTGCGGCGCCAGGCCATGCCCATGCTGGCGCCGGAGGCCCGCAAGCTGAGCTTCGCCGAGGTGGAACTGGGCCTGGACGAGGCCCAGGCCCAGGCGGAGGCCCGGCGCTGCCTGCGCTGCGGCTGCGACGCCCGCTACGACTGCAGCCTGCGCCGCGAGGCCACCGCCCACGAGATCGTGTTCGCCCCGCCCGTGCACGAACGCCCGTACGTGCCGATCGTGGCCGACCACCCGTTCATCGTCCGCGACCACAACAAGTGCATTTCCTGCGGGCGCTGCATCGCCGCCTGCGCCGAAGTGGAAGGCCCCGATGTGCTGGCCTTCTACCGCAAGCACGGCCGGCAGCTGGTCGGCACCAAGAGCGGCCTGCCGCTGCAGGAAAGCGACTGCGTGAGCTGCGGCCAGTGCGTCAACGCCTGTCCCTGCGGGGCCCTGCAGATCCGCAGCGAAAAGGGCAAGGTGTTCCGGGCCCTGAACAACCCCGAGCTGACGGTGGTGGCCTTCGTCGCCCCGGCGGTGCGCAGCGTGGTCTCGTCCCACTACGGCATCCCCTTCGACGCCGCCTCGCGCTACATGTCCGGCCTGCTCAAGAAGCTGGGCTTCGACAAGGTGTTCGACTTCTCCTTCGCCGCCGATATGACCATCCTGGAGGAGACCACCGAGTTCCTGGAGCGGGTGGCCGCCAAGGGGGTCATGCCGCAGTTCACCTCCTGCTGCCCGGGCTGGGTGAACCTGGTGGAACGCCGCTATCCGGAGCTGATCCCGCACCTGTCCTCCTGCAAGTCGCCGCAGATGATGATGGGGGCCACGGTCAAGCGGCACTTCGCCCAGCTGGCCGGTCTGGACCGCAAGCAGCTGTTCGTGGTTTCGGTCGTGCCTTGCATCGCCAAGAAGTACGAGGCGGCCCGGCCGGAGTTCGCCCCGGACGGCATCCGCGATGTGGACGCGGTGCTCACCTCCAGCGAGATGCTGGAGATGGTCGAGCTCATGCGCATCGATCCGGCCGCCATCCAGGCCTGCGATTTCGATGAGCCGTACAAGCAGGTGTCCGGCGCGGGCGTGCTGTTCGGCGCCTCGGGCGGGGTGGCCGAGGCCGCCCTGCGCATGGCCGTGGAGAAGCTCACCGGCCAGGTGCTGGACACGCGCCTGGATTTCGAGGAGATCCGCGGCTTCGAGGGCCTCAAGGAGGCCACCCTGGACGCCGGCGGCACCCAGGTGCGGGTGGCGGTGGTGAGCGGCCTGCACAACGCCGAGCCGCTGGTGGAAAAGATCCTGCAGGGGGTGGACGTGGGCTACGACCTGATCGAGGTCATGGCCTGCCCCGGCGGCTGCATCTGCGGGGCCGGCCATCCGGTGCCGGAAAAGGTGGACACCCTGGACCGCCGCCAGCAGGTGCTGGTGGACATCGACAAGACCTCCAAGTACCGCAAGTCCCAGGAGAACCCCGATGTCCTGCGGCTGTACGAGGCGTTCTACCAGGAGCCCAACTCGCCCCTGGCGCATGAACTGCTGCACACCCACTACGCCGCGGTGCGCGGGGACAACCAGGCCGGCGCCGTGCGCCGCAAGGCCGATTCGGCCTTCCGCACCCAGGAGTACAGCGTCTGCATCTGCGACAAGTGCACGGCGCTGGGGTCCAAGGCCCTGTTCCAGGAGGCCAGCGGGCGGATCCTCCAGCAGAAGATGGATTCCTTCATCAATCTGCGCACCATCCGGCTCAAGGACACCCATCCCGGCAGCGGCGTCTACGTGACCCGGAACGGCCGGCAGGTGGATGCCTCGGTCCTGGACGATCTGCTGGCGCCGGCGCCGGAGTAGGGGACGGCCGGTCAGCGGGCGGTCAGCGCCCGGGCATCTCCAGGGTCAGGTACTCGAACGGGTTCTGCCCCCAGATCTCCGGGTCCTCGTTGCATACGATGCTGTCGTCGCAGGCCGGGTCGGCCAGATCGAGGTCCACCGGACTGAGCCGGCGGCCGCGGGAGATGTCGTACATCATCCGGACCTTGGGCGACAGCAGACCCTGGACGCTCTGCTCCATGACCACCGCCAGGCGGTTGCTGGCCAGCTTCACCAGGGAGCCGACCGGATAGATGCCGATGGCCTGGATGAAGTGCTGCACCAGCTCCGCGTCGAAGTGGTGATCGCTCCACTCGAACAGCTTGGTGAGCGCGGCGGGCGGCTCCATGCCCTTGTGGTAGATCCGGTTGGAGGTGAGCGCGTCGTAGACATCGACGATCGCCGCCATGCGGCCCAGCTGGGAGATCTCGCCGCCCCGAAGCTGCTCCGGGTAGCCCGAGCCCTCGAAGCGCTCGTGGTGCTCCCCGGCCACCTGGATCACGGTGCGCGAGATGCCCGGGGTGCCGCGCAGGATCTCCAGGCCCAGGGTCACATGCTCCTTCATGATGGCGAACTCTTCATCGGTGAGCTTGGCCGGCTTGTTCAGGATGTGGTCCGGGACCCGCATCTTGCCGATGTCGTGCAGCATCCCGCCGATGCCGGCCTCGTGGATGATCTCCGGGCTCAGCTCCAGGTAGCGGCAGAAGCTCACCAGCAGGGTGCATACGCTCACCGAGTGCTGGAAGGTGTAGGTGTCGCCCTCGCGGATCCGGCCCAGGCTGACCAGGGTGCCGGGATTGCGCAGGATGGACTCGGTGATCTGGGCCACCACCGGCTGCAGCCGCTCCACCTGGATCTGCCGGCCCAGGCGGGCGTCGCCCAGCACCGAGTGGATCACCTTGTTGGCCTCCTGCTGGATCTTCTTGGCGAAGCCCAGCTCCTCCAGATGGGTGGTGTGGCCGCCCGGCGGGGGCTTGGGGGTCGACAGGTCCAGCATCCGGGCGGCGAGGTCCGCCTGCACCTCCCCCAGGGTGGGCGAACCGCTGGCGTCGATGCCCTTGACCGTGTCGATGTAGACCTCGGAGATCCCGCTGTCCATGATCTTCTGCAGATCGCTGTCCTTGCGCAGCATGAAGCTGTTGCGCAGGAAGGAATGCTCCATCCACCCGCAGTTCAGGTCATGGATGAACATGCCGAGCCTGAGATCGATCTTGCTGACCTTTTTGATCATGCATTCGCCATGCGGGCCACTGGGCTGTCTTGAATGTACCGGGCCGGGCCGGGCCTGTCATGGAAATAATCGGATCCCGTGCCGCCGGCCGCGGGCTCCAGCCCATGAGCGGACCGGAGTTGCCGGGGCCATTCCGGTCGCCGTCACGACCGGGTGACGCCCGGCCCCGGACCCGGGCCGCAACCCCGGCCTTCCCCTGCCCGGGGGGCCCGGGGCGGGCCGGCACGAAGGTTGACCTGCCCAGGGCGCTCCGTTCCGGAGCGCCCTGGAGAGATCCGCCATGAAACCCGATGCCCGCGCCTGGCTGCTGGGCCTGGGGCTGGTGGGGCTGCTGGCCGCAGCGCCCCGCCGGCCGCCGGCCCAGCCCATCGACCTGAACACCGCCACCCGGACTGAACTCCTGCAGTTGCCGCGGGTGGGACCCAGGACCGCCGAGCGGATCCTGGCCTTCCGCCAGGCCCATGGCCCGTTCCGCCGGGCCGAGGAGCTCATGGCGGTGAAGGGGATCGGCGAAAAGACCTTCATCCGCCTGCAGCCCTTCATCCGGGTGAGCGGGGTCGGCGCCCCGCCATCCTGGGTGGATCCCGCGGCCGGCGCCGGCACCGGCCGCGGGAAATCCCGGCGGGAGGCCGGGAACGAAGAGGCCGACCCGGTGGAGGCGGCCGGCCCGGCGCGGCCGCCCCGGCCCGGCGGGCGCCGCTCCGCCGGCGGTTCCAGCCTGCTGGAGCTGGTGCTGGTGCTGGGCGGGCTGGGGGGCCTGGGACTGGCCGCGGGGGCCGGCCCGGGGCGGGGGCACGCCGCCCTGGCGGCGGTCCAGGGCGAGCTGCGCGCCAGCGTGGAGCAGGCGCTCCTGCTGGCCCGGGCCCGGGGCGGCCCGGTGGTCCTGACCCTGGAGGCGAGCGGCCACGGTCCGACCGGCCGGGTCCGGCCCGCCGGTCCCGCGTACGCCGAGCTGCCGGGCCCGCGTCTGGCCCGGGGGGTGGGCTGGGGCGCGGGGGCCCACCCACCGCCGCTGCCGGCCGGGGCGGAGCGCACCCGGCAGGCGCAGCGCACCGGCCGGTCCCGGGACCGCCTCCTCGTCTCCGCCGCGCGCAGCGCCCAGGCCGGCGCCTGGTACCTGAACGATGGCGCCGACGTGGCCTACCTGGGACTGGGCGACCACGGCGAGATCACCTGCCAGCGCTGGCGGAGCCGGCTGCGCCAGTGGTGCCGGGCCTAGGGACGGAGGGCCAGCACATGCGCATGGGTGAACTCTCTCCCGAGCAGCGGCCCCGGGAGCGGCTGCTGGCCGGGCGGGGCGAGGAACTGAGCGACGCGGACCTGCTGGCCCTGCTCTGGGGCACGGGCCGGCCCGGGTGCAACGCGGTGGAGGCGGCCCAGGACCTGCTCACCCGCTGCGGCGGGCTGCCCGGGATCCTGGGGCAGGGGCTGGGCGACTGGCTCGCCCTGCCGGGGCTGGGGCCGGCCCGAGCCTGCCAGCTGTGGGCCGCCCAGGAACTGGGGCGGCGGAGCCGGCGCGGCGGCCCGGCGCCGCCGCGCATCCATTCTCCCCGTTCGGCCGGCGACTACCTGCTGGTCCGGTGCCAGGGCTGGACCGAAGAGCGGTTCGGACTGCTGGCCCTGAACGCCAAGGGGGCGCTGCTGGCCGAGCGGATCCTGAGCCAGGGCACCAGCAGCGCCACCCTCGTCAGCCCCCGGGAGTTCTTCCGGGAAGCCCTGCGCTACGGCGCCGTCACCGCCCTGGCCTTCCATAACCACCCTTCCGGGGACCCCACCCCCAGCCGCGAGGACATCCTGCTCACCCGGCGCCTGCGGGCCGCGGGCGAAGCCCTGGGCGTGCCCCTGGGGGACCACCTCATCGTCGGCCGGGGCCGCTGCCACAGCTTCCGGGCGACTGAGCGCTGGGACGGCGCGCCGTGACCGGGCGGGCGATGGATCCTGGGCCGCGGGACCCGGCCGAGCGGTCCAGCTCCCCGCCGAGTCGGCTCAGCCCCGGGACGAGGCGGTGCGGTCGGGACCGGCGGGGCGGATGGCCAGCCGTGTGCCCGGCTTCACCTGCCACTCCGCCATGAGTTCCTGGGGCACTTCCAGGATCCGTTCGTCCAGGCCGGACACGAACTGCACCGCCACCAGCCGGGGGCCCCCCGGCACCGCCACCCGCAGGCGCTCCAGCGGGTGGGCCCCGTAGGCGCCCATGGCCTTCCAGGCGGCCTCGTGGTTCCTGGCCAGGCGGCATGGCTGGTTCTTCTTGCCCCATGGGCCCAGCATGGCCCGCCAGTGGGCTTCGTTGGCCTGGGCCAGCCTGCCCTGGAGGCCCTTCTGCAGGAAGGCGGGGGTGGCCAGGGCCAGTTCCAAGGTCCGATCCGGATCCACCACGCCCAGCTGGCCGGCGCCGCGCAGGGCGAAACAGGCCTCGAGCACCTCCAGGTCGGGCCGGCCCGAATCGGCGATGAGCTCCCGGAAGCTGTGATAGCCGTCCAGGTGGCGCAGCAGTTCCGCGTCCAGCGGATCCTGCAGGGTCTTGGCCAGCTGGTTGGCCGGCTGAGTGGGCCATGGCACCTGGTCCAGGTCCGGGAACAGGCTGGCCACGTGGTTCCGCGCGTCGGTGGCCCGGGCCACCTCCATGAGCAGGTCCTCCAGGGAACGCTGGATGGTGGTGGCCACGCCGGTCGCGCCGCCCAGGAACTCGAACTCGCCCGTGTCCCAGGCCAGGAGTTCGCGGGCGGCGGCCTCCCCCTGGTGCCCGGCCGTTTCCGCGTGCACCATCCGGCCCTGCTGGAGGTAGAAGACGCCCTGCTGGCCGTCCCGGGTGAGCTTGAGCTGGCCGGAGTTCCGGTTGCCGTACAGCATCTGCAGGACATCGGCCAGGGACAGACTGGGAAGCTTGCCGCGCAGGGTGGGCATGACGGTCTCCAGCGATGGGACGATGGCCCGGGCGGTGGTCCGGAGGCCGCGGGAGAGGCCGCCAGGATCGTGACTGTCACCCGGGAACCCTTCCAGTATCGCCAGCCCGGGGCCCGGGCTCCAGCCCCCGGCCGGGCTGGCCGGAGCGGATTGGGCCGGAATGCGGCGGGCAAACTGAAGATTGCTCACAAAAAGTCGATAACAATAATTGGGGCCGACGCCCCGGAGGACCCCCATGCCGGAATCCGCTGTCTCCCTCGCCACGGTCCTGGTCGTGGACGACACGCCTGGCAACATCGACATCCTGCAGGAGATCCTGACCCCCACCTACCGGGTGAAGGTGGCCGCCAGCGGCGTCCGGGCCCTGGAGATCGCCGCCCAGGACGATCCCCCCGACCTGATCCTGCTGGACATCATGATGCCGGGGATGGACGGCTACGAGGTGCTCCGGCGGCTCCAGGCGGACCCCCGCACCCGGGCCATCCCGGTGCTGTTCGTCACCGCCAAGGAAGCGCCCGAGGACGAGCAGCTGGGTTTCGATCTGGGCTGCGTGGACTACCTCACCAAGCCCATCAGCGCGCCCAGGGTCCGGGCCCGGGTCCGGACCCACCTGGCCCTGCGCGACCAGAACCGGGCCCTGGAGGTGGCGGTGCGGGAACGCACCCGGGAGCTGGAGGCCACCCGCCTGTCCATCCTGGAGCGGCTGGGCCGGGCGGCCGAGTTCCGCGACAACGAGACCGGCATGCATGTCCTCCGCATGAGCCAGTCCAGCCAGTGCGTCGCCCTGGAGCTGGGCCTGCCGGCGGCCGAGGCCACCCTGCTGCTCCAGGCCGCGCCCATGCACGACATCGGCAAGATCGGCATCCCCGACCGGGTGCTGCTGAAGCCGGGGCGGCTGGATGCCGACGAGTGGGTGATCATGCGCCGGCACCCGGAGATCGGGCACCGCATCATCGGCCAGCATACCTCCCCGCTGCTGAAGATGGCCGCGGAGGTGGCGCTCACCCACCACGAACGCTGGGATGGCGCCGGCTATCCGGCCGGGCTGCGGGACGAAGCCATCCCCCTGGTGGGCCGCATCGTGGCGGTGGCCGACGTGTTCGACGCCCTGACCAGCGTCCGGCCCTACAAGCCGGCCTGGAGCGTGGCGGACGCGGTGGCCGAACTGGAACGGGGGGCGGGGAGCCACTTCGACCCCCGGGTGGTGGCCGCTTTCCTCACCCGGCTGCCGGAAATCCTGGCCGCCACCGCCGCGTTCGGGGACTGACGTTGCGCCTGCGCCGCGCCGGCAGGCAGCGGGTCCAGGCCCTGGTGCGGCTCCGCCAGCTGCAGCTGGCGGTGGAGCACTGTCCGGCCACGGTGATCATCACCGATGCCGAGGGCGACATCCAGTACGTCAACCCGGTGTTCCAGGCCCGCACCGGCTATACCGCCGAGGAGGCGCTGGGCCTGAACACCCGGGTCTTCCAGTCCGGCCTGCAGGGATCGGCGTTCTACCAGGAGCTGTGGACCACCCTGCATGCCGGCCGGGTCTGGCGCGGCCGGTTCCAGAACCGCAAGAAGGACGGGGAACTGTTCTGGGAGCGGGTCACCATCGTGCCGGTGGCCGGCGCCGACGGCCGGATGACCTCCTGTGTGGCGGTGAAGGAGGATCTGACCGAGCTGGCCCGCACCGAGGCGGCCCTGAAGGTGGCCCAGCGCGAGGCGGAGGCGGCCCGGCAGGCCAAGACCGCCTTCCTGGCCAACCTGAACCACGAGCTGCGCACCCCGCTCAACGCGGTGCTGGGCTTCGTGCAGCTGCTCCAGGCCAGCGGGATGAAGCCCCGGCAGCAGGAGTACCTGGACAAGGCCGGGGCGGCCGCCCGGCATCTGCATGGCCTCATCGGCGATCTGCTGGACTATTCCCGGCTGGAGGCCGGGCAGCTGGATCTGGCCCCGCTCCCCTTCGATCCCCGGGACCCCCTGGAGCCGCTGGCCGGGGTGCTGTCGGCCCGATGCGCCGAAAAGGGCCTGCGCCTGCGCCTGGACCTGGATCCGGCCCTGCCGCCGCGGGTGCTGGGCGACCCCCTGCGGCTGGGCCAGGTGCTGCTGTATTTCGGCGACAACGCCGTGAAGTTCACCGACGCGGGCGAGGTGACGGTGGTGGCGCGGGTGCTGGAGCGGCTGGCCGGGCGGGTGCGCCTGGGCTTCGAGGTGGCGGACACCGGCATCGGCATGACCGAGGCCACGGTGGAGGGCCTGTTCCGGGCCTTCACCCAGGTGGATGCTTCCAGCACCCGGCGGTTCGGCGGCACCGGGCTGGGGCTGGCCATCGCCCGGCGCCTGAGCCTGCTCATGGGCGGCGCCATCGAGGTGGCCAGCCGGCCCGGCCACGGCAGCCGGTTCACGCTGGTGCTGGAACTGCCGCTGGTCGAGCCGGCCGGCGCGGAGGCCGGGGAGCGGCCGCTCCTGGGCGTCGCCGTGCTGCTGGCCGAGGATGACGGCCTGAACCGGCTGGTGGCCAAGGAGGTGCTGACCCGGGCCGGGGCCACCGTGACCCTGGCCGGGGACGGCCGGGCCGCCCTGGCGCTGCTGCGCGACCGGGCCTATGACGCGGTGGTCCTGGACCTGCACATGCCGAACCTGGGCGGGATGGAGACCGCCCGGGTGATCCGGGCCAACCCCCTGTGGGCGTCGCTGCCCATCCTGGCCCTGACCGCCGACGCCCCGGCCGATGTGCGGGAGGCGGTCAGCGCCGTGGGCATGGACGCCTGCCTGAACAAGCCGCTGGAGCCGCAGCAGCTGCTGGGTGCCCTGGTGCGGCTGGTGCAGCAGCGGCGGCAGCGGTCCGGCCCCGAGGCCCGGGCCGGATCCCGGGGCCCGGTGCCCGGGGTGGACAGCGCCGGGGCCATGGCCCGGCTGGGGCTGGAGCCCGGGACCTACCAGACCTTCCTGCATCGGTTCGGCCGGGAGCAGGCGCGGCGCATGGCCAGCCTGCGGGCCCTGCTGGGCCGGGGCGCCCTGGCCGAGGCCGGCCTCCTGGTCCATGCCATGAAGGGCGCCGCCGCCAATCTGGGGGCGGACGGGATCAGCGGCCCGGCGGCGGCCCTGGAGGCCTGTCTCCTGTCGGGCGGCGGGTCCTGGGAAGCGGCCATGGCGAGCCTGGAGCGGGGGTCCCGGGACCTGCTGGCCGGCCTGGCCCGGATGGACCCCGCGGCCGGGCCGGACGCTCCGGTGGCGCCGGTGGATGCGACCGCCCTGGGTCAGGCGGTGGCGGCGCTGCAGACCTCCCTGCGGGAAGACGACGCCCGAGCCGGCCAGGACCTGGCCCGCCTGGAGGCGCTGGTCCGCGGCGGCCCCCTGGAGGCCGCGCTGGCCCCCCTCAGGGCCCCCATCGAAGGCTACAACTACCAGCTCGCCCTGGACCGGCTGCCGGCCTTCCTCGCGGCTACAGCTCGTTCAGGAGCTGCTGGCACTTCTGCTGGTACTCCGCCTCGGTGATCAGGTCCTCGCTGCGGAGCTGCTTGAGCGCGCGCAGGCGCCGCTGCCAGGCAGCGAAGCGGTCGGCAGCGGCGGCGTCGGCGGCCGGGGCCACAGCCGGGGCGGCAGCCGGAGCAGCGGCCGGAGCGGCGGCAGCGCCGGCGGCGGGGGTAGCAGCCGAAGCAGCGGCCGCAGCGGAAGCGGGGGCCGCAGAAGGCGTGGCGGCAGCGACGGTAGCGGCCGGAGCAGCAGCCGCAGCGGAA
>Ga0209415_10015196_pt1 | contig 12513 bp, 14 predicted proteins | sample PeaSoiSIISIP2007_FD_187696 | JGI IMG/M metagenome (GOLD analysis project Ga0209415, IMG submission 187696) | Peat soil microbial communities from Weissenstadt, Germany - SII-SIP-2007 (SPAdes) (version 2) | ecosystem: Environmental > Terrestrial > Soil > Wetlands > Peat | place: Germany... | reverse complement strand
ATCGAGAAAAACAGCCGTGAAGCGTTCTCCCTTAAACTTATCGCGCTTGACACTCGCCCAAACAGTATCTAAGGCCAGTGTCATCTTGACTAGGCTTGCCCTTGGATCCTCTCCCTCTTCTTCGGGATTGGACAATCGAATAACAATCAACTGAGAATCCAAATTAAGGGGTTCACTTTTACCAAACAGGTGACGCTGGGAACCTTCAAAATACCGGTGAATACGAGTTCGTAAATCCTGGGCTTCTGGGGAGTGCATGTCACAGAGCGCTTGATACCAATCGGTGATTCGAAGCGATTTAACATACCAAGTTTCGGGTTTATCACGGTCAATACCATTTTCCTTCAGTACCTCAGCAATCGCTTGATCACAGGGAACCAAGTGGTATTCCTGGGTCGTATCGGCTAAAATGGCGATGGTCCGGGTCACTCTTGCAATCATGGTATCAACAGGGTTTCCATCTAACTCCGATACCTGGGGATAAATCATCATTGGTTCGATATACGTTCCGGTATCCGATCGTTGGTCGAGATAAGCGCCACCGACCCTTTTACACCAGGCATGATACTCTCCGTTCATATCGAAGTAGATGATACGAAATCCGTGCTCTAGAAATCCCTGTCCAAGACATTTTTGCGCAGCTGATTTACCACTTCCAGTCGCACCCATAAGGGCAATATTTTTTCCGCCTTGTCCTTTCATAATATCTAAAAAAATAGAGCTTTGATTTCGCGTACTATTCCCAAAGGAAATACCTTTTCCATCGCTTATAGAGCCATTGACAAACGGATTGAGAACCGATAAAGGATCACTGGTGACAAATCGTCCGGGATAGTCTTTGTAGAGCACATCCGGAATGAGCCCGAGGGAAAGCCCCGCCTGAAAGCCTTCGATCTGCTCAAAGAACAGGTTGTTCACTTTGCCCTTATCTTCGGCTAGAAGGTTCTTTATGTCCTTTACGTTGCGTTTTAACCCCTGTACCGAGTTTCCCCAAGTCGTGATAAATACCCAAATTTCAAAGGGAAGATTGTCTGTATACTCAACTTCATTCAACATCTTAGAAAGGGATTCATGGGCCTTAACGATCTCAGAATCTGGAATTTGGTGATTGTTCACTGCCTCTTGAATCTCATGGTTCAATCGATTCAACTTATGTTCATTGGCTTTACTGACCATACTTTTAAGGATCGGATGGATTTCAATTTTGTAACGAGTCGGTGGTATTGAAGCTAGGTTTCTGAAGTGTCCAAAATTAATGTTTTTAGGATAACGTTTAATCAGTAAGGTGGTCGTGTAAACGGTCCTTTCCGTAGTACCCAGTTTCAGATGCATGGTTGAAGAGGTTTCATCTAATTGTTTTGCGCTACCGGCTGCCTCACGCAACATCTGTGACTCTAAACCATTTTTTACGGTGACATAGGGATTGACCGGAAGAGGCAACAAGCGAAACAGGTGCTCTTGTATTTCTTTGGGTAGAGGGATTTTTTGGACGAGTTTCGTAAAATCCCAACTCATGAATAGGCCTCCTCTCGATCTTTAATGAGATGACGAACGATTTCCCAAGGTTTGCGGGGAAGCGACAAACCGAAATGATCGTCGTAGCTGCTATCAAACGGGATCATGATCCCGATCTGCATCCCTAACTGAGCGCTAAGGAGTCCTGGTGATAAGCCCGAGGGCATCGCCTTATTGATCGCCAGTATCATCTTATCCGTCGGAAGAGCTTCCGTTTGCTGGAGGGATGCTCCTAACGTGTTCGGTTGATTATCCGTAACATAGATCACTTTCTGGGCAGCCTTGAGAACATCCAAGCAGTCTTCGGTGTACAGGCCAAGATCAACCGTAACCTGATCAAACGTTTCGGCCATAGCCACTATTTCATTTACTCGACGGTCCCCTGAAACTGGCCAAACTGTGAAATGTTCCGGCCAGTTTACCGGTTGCTCACCCCGCCCGAGATTAATGAGTAGCCCTCCCGATGGCGTAAGGTTCGCCGCGACGGTGGTCACGCCAACATAACGTTTCGTACCAAAAATAACCACGATATTGTCCGGAAACTGTATAGGTTTCACGAACGGTACAACCTTCTGCCTTGTTTTGCCCGAGATCAGACGTTCTTCGCTTATATCTTTTGCAAAGGGATTCAAAGGTTTTTTCTGAAAAGGGTTATCTTTCTTAGGTTGCATGGGAATCGAAACGCTTGGACAATAACTTGTGTGGGGAGGGGGAGTCTTCTGCTCTTGATCGTCTAAAACGTATACACCAGGATTATCAAGAGTGTCTTCGGGCATTTCTGGGGGCATGGGCAGATTATCGTCTATTGGATCCTCTTCTAACGTTGCAGGTTCCCTCCTAAAGTCGTTACTTGTTTCGTCTTCATACAGTTCATGGGCAATATCTTGGGGATCCGCCATCTCACCTCTCGTCCAGGGAGCCACTTCTTGTTGGATGATCCAAGCCAAATCTTCTTCTCCCATCGGTGTAAGATGGAGTTTAGCACTACTCAGATTGTTACTATAACTCCCTGCAGTGTGAGAAAAGGTCTCTAAAGCCCGTTCTTTTCGTTCTAAATCCGTTTCGCCATTTTCCTCTCGCATAAGATGAGTGAGACTGGCATCGATGCGCAGAAGGAATCGACTCGTGCTAACTTCATACTTAGCCATGTCTTCGTACTTGTCCATACGATCTATAGTAAGTTCTCTTCCTCCAGGCAAGATATTCAATAGGGCTTCCTCTCTCCGACTGTCTAAAACGTCTTGATCAAATTCGAAATCAGCGTCTTCTATCCAAGCTAGGCGTAGGCTATTGGCCGAGGCCACGGCCAGAGCATCCTTGAGTCCCTTTTGAATGAGCACGATCGTTGCAGGGGATTCATAGTCAATGGGTTCAGAGCTCACATGACAGAGAACGGAGATCCATCCGTTATCCCACTCAATAAGAACTTTATCCCCAACATAATGAAGCATGTCTGCCCGAATGATATCCTGAAGGCAAGTCAGTTCATTCCCCAGACTTTTTACACCAGGTTGACTCTGAATGAGCTTTGGGCGCTGCCGATAGCGTTGATAGATTCCGAAATACCGTGGAAGGTTAAGCGCCATGCTCCCTGAGATCACCACAAAAACAACGATGGCAAACCCCATCCGCCAGACGATGTCTGGAAAGGGAAACCAGAGAATGTAACCGGCAAGGGCCAGTCCTAACGGCACAAGAATCTTTAACATTTTGCCGAGGGGAATTCCCCAAAAGGCTTTAATGTCTTGGCGTATGTCATCCGGGAAGATCATGACGGTCACTCCTTCACATCGGAATCTTTAGTCGGATTGTCCTGTTGATCTTTCTTTTTCTTCGTCTTTTTCTTCTTTTTGGGTATCCATGGTCCCATATTGAGTCCGTTTTTCGGGGGTAGGGTATGCTGATGGGTGATTCCATATGGGTCAACTGTGACGGTTTTTTCGTTATTCTCCCAGTAAGGTGTCTTACCATGTAAGTTCTGAGTGACCAAGTATTTGGCAATCTTCTCGTCCACAATATCGACGGCCAACTTTTTGTCAAAGGTATGAACAGTAACCCCTTTTTCTTCAAGCTGTTCCTTAAGTTCATCCGCCATGGGACCGTCATATTTGAAGAACGTTCCTCCACCCGGTGTCGAAACTTGTTGAAAATGGCTATGGCTCTCCTCTGAAATCATCCGCTGTTCGGCCTTATCTAGGTGAGCATCCAGCGTATCCGCAATAGAATTATCGTTCATAGAAGGAGGCTTGGTAAAAGGTCCTTTAAAGGATGTTTTGAAGCCTTTGACCCCCAAATAACCGGCATTAGGCCTTTCATTGACTGCAGCTTGTTCCCGTCCGAAACTTTTCTCGACCATTCGGGAGAAAACATCATTATGTCGTGACGGGTTCCGGCTCGCCTGCACTTTGATCTCTTCCCCGTGATCAGACAGAACATCACCGGCTGTTTGCGCTTTGTACCCCATGGTAGAGAGTCTGCTATTTCCTGTTAGTGCCCCCAGAACGCTTGCCGCTTTGCCGCCCATTTGAAGTGAGGAACCAGCGCTTGACGTGACATTGCCTTTGACGGTTTGCACCGGTCGCGAAAGCATTTCTAGGATTTCGGTCAAAATAAACTTGCCCCAGAAAAGCCATAAGATGGTAATCGTCATAATGACTACAACTGCTTGGTAAATAATTTGCAACACAGTATCTGTTTGACTTGAATAAACATACCCCTGTAGTCCCCAAGAAAGTGCTATAACGATCGTGGCAATGAGCGTGCGTACCAAACCGTTGATGTAGCTCACAAACGGAGTGAAGTCGGAAGCTAACGTTGTCATGGTAACAAAAATCGGCGAACCGACGACCAAAAGCACCCACACCCCATAAACAATCATTTGAACCAGTTCAAAGAAGATCATGATTAAGCCACCGATAATAAAGGCAACGATGGCAGATGCCACGCTCTGGTTCGCCATAATAGCCTTAGCTAGATCCGGAACCAAAAACTGAGCTGTTGATTGTAACGGATCGGAGGCTAACCAATTCTCTTGGATCATCCAGTGTAAGAAAGCATAGGTGATGTGATTACGTGCATACACCATCAAGTTCGTGACCCAAATTGAGCTAAAGAGCCAAATTAAAAGGCCAAACAACACGACGATGTCCTCAGGGGTTCTCTGCCCTTTCATGATCTGCCCAGCGATCCGCAGCATGGCATAAAGCATCAGGGCCAGGGCTAAAACTACGAGTATCTCCCACCAGCTAAACTGCGGATCAGAACTAATCATGTAGGGATACTGAGCCGTGTTCTGCTCTGCCCATGCAAGTATGGGACTTATAAAGTCACTTAAGCTCTTTTTAATCCAATCGTTGACTAGTTCTCCTGGATCGAAGTTTTGAAAGAAGTCAACGACGGAGGTCACTGAAGCCTTTACCGTTTTCACGCCACTGAGAATTTGCCCTAGGATTGGAATGTCATCAACAGAAAGGCCTCCTGAATTGCCATCATCCGTTGTACTTGAGACCGTAGATCCTCCACTAATTGATGGAGTGGCGGCCCATACCGAACCGCCAAGAAAATTGAGAAATAGTATCATCGTGAGTATTAGAACGCCGACTCGTTTCATAAAGTCACCTGCTATTTTTATTAAGGTGTACTGCTAAACGCATTATTAAGAGGAACAAGTAAAGAAAGAAGTAAGTGATACCACGCTCCGGAAAGTACCAGAATAACCATACAGAAACCTGCTGCAACTGGAATAAACTCTTTGTATGAAGTCTGACCTTCCATAAGTGCTTTAGATTTCTTCAGAAGATGGCGAATACCATGGAACAACAGATAGGCCCCATATAAGCCTAGGCCGTAATTAAATATAGGGAGTAGACTCATGACGACTCCGCCCCCCATTACAGACGTCCAGTTTACCTGAAAAGGATTCGTCGGAGGTAGAGCTCCGCCCCCAGTGGTCGGGGTCGTAGTAGTCGTTGGAGTACTGGTATCTGCCAGTACTCGCGGAGCGTTGGCAAGGAGTGACATAGATATCATGGATAAACTCTTCGTAAATTTATTCTTGAAAGTTCTCAATTTTGACACGGTATTTCCCTCCTTAGATAAGTTTAGGTTGAACGATTGTTAAAATGACTAGTATCCAGAGCGCATTTCTTAAGATGACGATTTCCATCCAATCTTCCGTAGAAAAAGTAATCGGATAAGGAAGAATTCGAGCCAGGCTAATCATCCACGGAAGTGGCCATAGTAGTTGATCTCCTTCGGGATTGAGCTCATCGATCATGACATGACTGAAATATCCCGCGACGGTTGCATTAAGCAGTACTCCCGGCACCATAGGCCAAAGCCAGTGAAGATAGACACTGAAGAGTAGCGTTGCAACGATTGAATGGGTAAAATGACGATGATTTAACGCCATTCCTGCCGTACTTCCTAACGGTAGCCGTTGGTTTAAGAATGAGCTGGGATGATCGATGTCCGGAATAATTCCAGCAGCTGCCCCCAATGCAATTCCTATGGGCCAATAGATGGGCGGTGCATGGGATACCCCTAAAACGAGCTCGGCTGCGATCATCCCAGCAGCGGCATGAGTTGGACCCATCATGTTACGTTCACCTCCTTACTCCTTCTAAGGGAGTTTCCCACAAATGGGAGAATTCGAGGCTGCTCACTAAACCAGATCTCAGGGATATACCCAAAGTTAATCTGCCATTCATCGCTTTTGCCACACCCCCGACAAGTCCGAGTGCGAATTTCTCCTAGAATGCGGACCGAACCCAGGAGTTGTACGCTCGTTTTTGGGCTAATAACGGTCCTTCGTGAAATTGTCCCATCGTCTAAGGGTAGATCGCAGAGAAGACATCGGTTCTCTCCGACAGTGGAAGTATCCTGGATTAGCCTATAACTCATACCCGGAAAGATATTGACTTCGATCACTTCAGCATTAAGGTCAAGTTGATTCAGCGCTACTTCCGTTTGTTTGCCAGCTTCCCATTCTGAGGGAGCTAAAATATAGATCTTCCCCCGCCAAGCACCGCGCCGACACTTCACCTCCCAAAAATTTGACAAAGACACCCCTCCCTTTTAAAAAGATTAAAGAAATTATGGTTCTTCGGATTATAGGGGTCGAAACCCCTCTGATAATTACCAATTACGATAATCTTTTCACCTTTATATTTAAATTCTAACTATTAACTAGTCCATTAGAGACTTGAGAAAACAAGCTGTAAAACCATCGCTGTACCCCAAAGGCAGAACATATTTAAACATAGAGCGTTAAGATTTTTTAATGAAATCGCATAATGACGGATGTCATCATCTCCAGTGAGATTTCCCGGCACTAAATCCAGAGCACCCTTTAAAAGGAAAACACCATACATAATAGAAAACATTGTAATTAGAAAGCGGACCAACATTTTCATAGGTGGTATTACAGCTTCTAAAGTAACGCTATACTTGTTGTAATAAAACCATCCTAATAAACCTAAAGTGCTCAACGCTAGTATTTTGACAAATGCTTTAATATTAAAGCCTTGTGGGACTGGTTTGAAAAACACATACGCTAATCGATATATAATGCGGTTCCCAGTTGTTATAGGTTTATAAGTTAACTCTAAAATATCCTTTTGATTAAGCCTAACTAGACCGTTAGGTTTAGTTAGTAAATAGTCTGCTGTAGCCAATTCGGAAGAGGTAAACCATTTTTGGAAATCAGGAAAATCGGACGTACTGACAAAAAAACTCATTTTCCTGCCATTCATAAGCTTTACGTCCACGACATATTTAAGTTGTTGGTTCATAGAAGAAAGGAAACTTTTAACCGTAATGGTTTTCATTTCGTGGTCCTCCTCTACAGATTTAAGAATCCACCACTTATCCGAATAGCCGAAATTATTAATTAAACTGCTGACCTGCGGCAAAATATGTGGGTATTGATACAAGATCGCAAACCGGATAAGTTCCGGTATAGCTTATACCTAGGACTGGTGGCATGGTCCAAGTAACCTGCAAACTGACATATACGCTGCTCCCTGAGATTGTGCCACTGATGCCGGGTGGTGCTGGCGAATCGGCATCAGCGTCAGTATAGACGGTAAAATTCTGAACGGCTAAGTTCCCCACGGGAACTGGTAGTTTTTGCGCGTATAACTGTAGCACATTGCTTTCTAAATCGGCATTATTCGTTTCGATACCTTGAGGTAGAGGGATGTTAATGGCTGTTTGAATAGAATCTTTAAGCAATGACTGCGCCCGCACTTCAAAGTCAGCCCGTTGAGCTGCCATAAGCTTCAGAGCGACCCCGACAAAACCAATCGCCAGGATCATGACCAGAAGAAAAATCATCAACACTGGCAGAGCGATTAGACCGCGTTCATCATTTTTTAACCGGAGCATTGGAAGTTTCCTTTTCCGGCACCGAAGCGCCTGTTGTTAGGGCCATGGCTATCCCCAACTTTTCTTTTGAGGGCATTCCCGTTGTGATGTCAGGTGTGGATGTCAGACCAGGTTTTACCGTGACCAAAGAGGGCACCGATTTGACATATTCCTGAGGATCACCTGCCTGGATAACGACTGTACCTTCGATCTTGTTCGTTGCTATAAAATCCTTGGTCTGCTTAATTGCCTCCTGGAGATTGGATGTAGTTAAGAAGGTTGAAACGTAAATCAAGGGCTTTTGCGTTTTTAGATCTTTCACCATACTTTGGATTTCCGGTATATCCTTCTGACAATGTGGGCAGTTCACAGAGAAAAACTCAAGAGGGGTTACTGCGGCATTGAGATAGACATTCCTCCCGTCAAGGGTATAGACTGGGATCAGGCTGTAGTCCGACTTGATCGGAATTTCAACTGCTTTGCTCATAGGGTTTCCACTGCTTATAAGTTTCTCGTACCCAACTCGTGCGAGAACAAGGATAATGACTATAGCTCCCAGTGCGAGAACTAGTTTTAAGGATTTCTTCATGCCTTTTGCCTCCATTTCATTATTTCGCTTTGTTAACAGGGTTGGTAACTGCAGGTGTAGGTGCAGGACCAGGAGCAATCGAGCCTGGGGGGGCTTGTCCTATCGGAGTTGGAAGACTTGGTGGGGTCATAACACCTGTCGAAGTAACGCCCTCGCCCCAAGGGGACAAGCTGAGAACCACCTTACCTGAGCTAAGTAATTCATCTCGTTCTTGGGTAGCCTTGACGGCAATTTCCACGGAGGCCGGAGTGTAAACACCGGACGGGGTCATCGAAAGGCCTCCCACTATATTGGCGGTTGTAGTCGTCTCGATTTTCTGTCCACCGGCATTGTAGACAGCAACAACACGTTCATGATGTAAAAGTGTCGATAATGGGCTTGACTGTCCACCCATTTGTTTCCCCACGGAAACTAGGACATCGACATAGTCCCCTGGCATGGCTCCTCCGCAACTAACGAGATCAACTGGGATTCTGACTCCAACTTCACCATAGTACAAGCCGTTCTGCATCGGCTTTTCAGAAATGTCCGCCTTAAGCAGGGGGTGACCAGGCGTTAGTTCAATTGCTGCCAGTTTTCCTATGACTGAATTTTCATCGGTTACCGCGTTGACAGCAAATTTTGAGGGCATCGTTTCGATTCGAAGGTCCGATTCTGTGATTGGCAGCCCAGCTTTAACCGTTCCGGTCACCATCACCATTGGCACGCGAGAACCTCCGATCGCCGAGACACCTCTGGCCATGATATACGTGGTAAATACAGCACCTACCAAAGAAATAACAATGCCTCGAGTTCGCGAAATCTTTTTCATAAGCTCCTCCTTTCGTGTTCATATGAGTCTTCATTATTCTTAAGGGAATTTCCCACAAAAAGGCCACCTTCCCAAATGAGAAGGTGGCAGATACGATTTAAATTGGATAGAACATACTAAGCAAGCAGTAGATAAGAATTCCGGATAAGATTTGAATGACCGAAACCTGTATCGCTCTTGTGCCCGTGAAACTAGGACCCCACAAAATCGATAGCCGTGGTCCCTTTTTCCATGCAAATAATGAAAAGATAGTTTTAGTTAAGGATCCACGGCCTTTGAATCATATTTCCAAAAAGCTCAAAACAAAAAAGCCCATTGCCAGGACCGCTTGGCATGTCCGGAATGATTTTTGCAGAATTTAAAGTTAGAAGTGTACTCGTAAGTAGATACATCTTAGGTTCCCCCTCAATCTCTTCATAGTTTGCGTTTGTAGTTAGCTGGATCTTTATCCGATGGAGGCTAAGGAAAAAAATAGGGAAGAGAAGTCCGCATATAACTAACCACCTTGTTCTCATTAGATAGGTGGCAAACACTTGACAAGCATTTTCAAAAAGAGTCAGCCTATAAATATCGTTTTAATCGTTTCGTTTCATTCAGGTTCTTTAAAAATATAAAAGTAGACCAGCCAACCCATTTTGTGAGTTGATGCTGGTCTACTAATAATATCGAGAGGTTACCCCTTGAACGAATCGGCATTTGTGCTCTGATTTTTCCGTCTCCATTTTTCCATCTGTTGGACTGCCGCCATAAGCTGATCTGGTCGTGATAATACATAACGCGCCGTGGTCATAATATTGGGCATCCCATTCTTACGTATGTGTCCGGCCATTACAGCGACATCAGTCAGTTTCGCGCCGGAATTTAGAAGATCTGAACAAAACGTATGACGGAGGATATGATAAGTAATAGGATAGTCCAAAGTTTTCTTTAATTGCGCCATGATTTTTTGAATCATGCGAATTGACATTTGCGATCCGTCTTCGTTTACAAGCAAAAAGTCATCTTTTTCTTGGTGATTTTCATTATATAATTTTAAGAGGGTAGCTAAATGTTTACTAGCAGGTACTGTACGATATTTTCCGCCCTTACCAAACCGTACTCGTATATATGCCTTCCCTCTCTCAAACGTAATATCGTTGATTCTGATGCAAACTGATTCAGAAACACGAAGTCCGGCACTTAATCCAAGTTCGACGATTACCTGTGTTCTCAACGGTTTAATATTTATGAGAGTACGCAGTTCGGCAGACTGGCGAATATCTAAGCTTTTAGGCGCTAACATTGCCTCTTCGATATAAGGTATTTTACGGGCAGGATTTGAGTCTATATCTCCGTTTTGACGTGCCCATTCGCACATGACGCGGATGGATTGTAACGATTTGTTAACTGAAGATGCTTTGAGTCCGCGGTCTATAATTAGGTAGTTACGATAGTTTCGTACGGAGCCAGCGTTAAGGTCGCTGAAATGCGTGATAGTTTCCCCTTCTTTATTTAACCATTCTAAAAATTTTCTGGTCATCCTTTCGTACATTTTGGTTGTTTTTGGATCATAGCCTTGGTCTTTATCCATCCATCGTACGAATTTATTTGGTAATTCCATGTATTAAAACCCCTTTCGCGATTCGATATATCACATATTGGGGGGTTTAGATAAGGATTCTATTTCAATGATGGGTGTAAAAACATGTTTAGAAGTAGTAAATAGTGGCAAACCTTATATTGCTGATATTATGGTACAACAAAACAGGACTTATCTACTCAACGAGGAGAAGGTAAGTCCTGTTTTGTGATCTACCGAATTAACTTAATTATAGTTTCCTACCGCCTTTAAGGTGTTCCTCTGCAAATTGAATCATCCGTTTGGTCATTTGGCCACCTACCGAACCATTTTCACGACTTGTACGGTCGCCACCAAGTTGAAGACCCATTTCGTTGGCTACCTCATACTTGAATTGATCCAATTGTTGTGACACTCCTTGAGTTGCCGGTGCATCAGTGTTTCTTTCTCCTGCCATAATGGGTTGCCTCCTTCATAGTTGTATTTTTATATATCCAATGGCTGTCTTTATTTTATCCTTATGGCGGTGCTTAACACTGGTAATTAATATCAGAGGATACAGTTATCCGACACAAATTATTATGGGACTAGGGGCTTACTCGACAATTCACTTAAATTCTTTGCTTTTCTGCTGAACACAAAAAATAAGAGTAGAATTTGCGATCAAACTATTTTAAATAATATCCATATAACCTTTGGGGATAGGCTTTCTGAACACATTAACTCCTTTTAGAAACCACCTTATTTATTACGATTTCGACATGGCCTGTAACGTATAATTACGACACCAGAATAACTGTTAAGGCGGGATGTTGACGAATGGGTAATGGAATAAAGATTATTGTCGCGGATGACAATCGTAATTTCTGTCAAATGATACAGAACTATCTCCAAGACCAAGAGGATTTAAGTATTGTTGGAGTTGCAAATAATGGTTTAGAAGCCTGGGAGCTCATTCAAACTCAAGAACCGGACTTGATTATTCTTGACTTAGTGATGCCACATTTAGATGGTCTAGGCGTATTAGAACGTATTAACACTCGAACGACAATGAAACGACCTAAAATTATCATGGTAACGGCTTTTGGAAAGGAATCTCTTACACATCAAGCGATGATGCTCGGTGTGGACTATTTTATTCTAAAACCATTTGATCTGGATATTCTCTCTAAACGTATCCACTCTTTAACACAGGATATGCCGTCGGCCACTCCTGCTCATTTATCTTCAACTTCTCCGATCGTGACAACAGTGGGAAACAGGCTTAATTTAAACGTCGAAGTGACCACGATGATGCACAAAATCGGGATTCCTGCCCATGTTAAAGGATACCAATATATTCGAGATGCTATATTGATGGTGGTGGAGGATATCTCATTGTTAGGGGCGGTAACCAAGGAACTCTATCCTGACATTGCTAAAAAATATAATACGGCAGCCAGCAGGGTAGAACGCGGAATCCGTCATGCAATAGAGTTAGCATGGGCGCGTGGACAAACAGATACGCTTAAACGAATTTTTGGATATTCGATGAATATTGAGCGTCAAAAACCCAGCAACTCCGAATTCATCGCACTTCTTGCCGATAATTTAAGAATGATGAGTGAGGTGAGTTAGGTTACTCCTCTTTTTAGGGGCTGAGGCTTATAGAGAACCATAAACCTTACGACCGTG
>Ga0209415_10015195_pt1 | contig 12514 bp, 10 predicted proteins | sample PeaSoiSIISIP2007_FD_187696 | JGI IMG/M metagenome (GOLD analysis project Ga0209415, IMG submission 187696) | Peat soil microbial communities from Weissenstadt, Germany - SII-SIP-2007 (SPAdes) (version 2) | ecosystem: Environmental > Terrestrial > Soil > Wetlands > Peat | place: Germany... | reverse complement strand
CCTGCCAGCGCGGTCAATCATCGATCCATAGCACTGGCAGCAGCCCAGGTTTCATAAGCGAGGCGATGCCGCTGTTGCTGACTTCCCTGCAGCGCCATCTCGACTGCCTGACCATCAATGAGTACGCCGATCTTTCGCAGCGCAACTCCCCTGAATTGCTCTTCGACCTCATGGGCTTCGGGAAAGACGCCAGTGAATTCGATGAGCGTCGATTCAGCTACGGACTGCACGCTTTTGGGCCGTCACTGGAACTGGTTGCTGACGCCCTCTCGATTCCCCTCGATTCTCTCGAAGCAACAGGAGGTGTGGCGGTCGCTCACACGACGGTCCACATTGCGGCCGGCACCTTGAAGGCAGGAACGGTCGCCGCGCAGCGGATGGAAGTCACCGGAGTTCGAGGCGGGCGGCCACTACTGCGTTTCTCCGCGACCTGGTACTGCACCGGCGACCTGGATCCAAGTTGGTCTCTGCGAGACACGGGTTGGCGCATCCAGGTGGATGGCGACGCCCCCTTGGATGTGGATATTCATTTCCCGGTGCCGACCGACGAATATCCGGCTGTGTCACCTGGCTATACGGCTCACCGTGCCGTGAACACCGTCCCCGTCGTGTGCGCCGCCGCCCCTGGCATCCGCACCAGCGTGGACCTACCCCAGGTGGTTGCGATCCTTCAATAGTCCGGGGTGGTTCTGAGGAGCGGAGAAGGCTCCGACGAAGCGAGCGAGCTGCCCCGCCGTCCTGCGGCCCGGCGCGAGGTCTCCGGTGGCCTCAGATGACGCCGATGCCCGTAGCCTCATTGCGACGACGCCATTCAGCCTTGGGCATTCGGGTCGTGTCGACATCCGCGGCCAGGGCCCTGAGCGTCCCGACTGTCGCCCGTTCCTTAGGTAGGTGAGCGAAGGGATCCCAGTTGAAAAAGCGGGCGGAATTTTCCCAGGTGATCTTGTGGATCTCGTCATCGCTCACCTTTGCGCTGGTGAGCTCGCTCCAGAGTACTTCCGGAGATTCTGGCCATGTCGTATCGGTGTGCGGGTAGTCGCACTCCCAAGCGAGGATGTCCACGCCGATGTCATGGCGCGCCTTCAGCCCCGAGGGGTCCGTGATGAAGCAAGCCAATACATGTTCACGAAGGACTTCCGAAGGAAGCTTCCCCCCGAAGTCGCTGTCGATCCAACTCTGGTTGCTGAAATGCCGGTCAACCCGATCGAGATAGAACGGGAGCCAGCCAATGCCTCCCTCCGACAGCGCAACTCGCAGATCCGGATACTTCCGGAAGGTGGGACCAAACAAAAGGTCCTGCGCAACGAGCATCGTGATCTGCGTCGGCAACACGATCTGGTGATCGATCGGTGCTTCGGGCGCCAGCTTGATCAGACCGTATGCTCCCCCAATGTGCAGGCACAGCACCAGGTTCTCGTCGATGATCGCTTCGAACATCGGATCCCAATGGCCAGAGAGAAAGCTTGGCCAACCCTGCGCATGAGGTGCCTCGAGGAAGCTGATCCCTCGGAATCCCTTCTTTCCTAGACGGTGGACTTCTGCCACAGCGAGGTCGACGTCCCACATGGGAACGATCCCGAGTGGGATGAAGCGTCCCGGATAGGCGGCGCACCACTCATCGATGTGCCAGTCGTTGTAGGCCTGCAGCATGACGTAGGAGAGGTTCTTGTCGCCTGCCTCGGTGAACGTACGAGCGTTGAAGCCAGCCATCGTGGGGAAGCACATCGATGCGAGCACTCCGTTGACGTTCATGTCTCGCACGCGCTGATGGACATCGAAGCATCCCGGGCGCATCTCCGAAAAGGTGCCGGGGTTGAAGCCCCACTCTTCCCGCGGCCATCCCACAGTCGCGCACATCCCGAAGGTGGTTGACGTGGCCTGGCCCTGGAACACCCATTGATCGATGCCATCCGCGTTCCGAACGATCTTCGGTGCCTGGTCCCGGTATTTGGCCGGCAGATGGCGCTCGTACATGTCGGGCGGTTCGATCGAATGGTCGTCGATGCTGATGAGAATCATGTCTTCGAGACGCATGTCGAGTTCCTCTCAGTCGCGGCCAAAGGCCCAGCACACCCTCTCGACGAGCTGCGACGGAGAGAGGGATCGTCCGTGGAGATCGAAGAGCAGGCGAGCCTACCAACGAGGGCGTCGGATGGGTCCGGTCGCCCAACGGGGTGCTTCGGCCTGGTCGAACTCCTCCGCATTAGTGCCATTCTACTCAGGGAGGAGCGATCCTTTCATCTGGCTGAGCGCGAGCTGCTCGGGTGTTGCGTGGTCGTCGTCGCTCGATGATGTTCGGTCTCGATCCCAGTGGAGCCATCCTTGGCCGCGGTTGCTCGGCAGCGCGGGCGCCATCTGGCGGGTTGGTTCTCGCGCCTGGTGGCGGCCCATCCGCTTTGGCGGCCACCCGCCGGTCGGCTTCGCGATCCCGCCAACGCGTGCGCGACCCGGCAGGATGGGACGAGACGGTCTCTCGGCCATGGGCTACCTCCCGGTGGAAACCGGGTTCTTCTAAAGTGTAATGTGAGATTCTCAGTTGGGAGCGCAGCTATGAGCGGATCGAACACAGAGAAAATCGCCGTCGTCACCGGTGGTGCCTCCGGGATCGGACTGGCGATCGCACAGCGACTCGCACGTGATGGCGTGCAGGTGGCCATCTTCGACCTTCACGGCGACGAAGCCGAGGCCGCCGCCGGCAAGATCCGAGCCGACGGTGGCTCGGCGCTCGCAATAGCCGTCGATGTCGCCAACCGGCAGAGCGTTGACCGTGGAGTCGAACAAGTTCAGTCCCACCTGGGGCGGGTGAACATTCTTGTGAACTCGGCCGGCAAGGATCGATTCGAGCCGTTCCTGTCGATCAGCGAGGAGTCCTGGAACGACATTCTGGCGGTCAACCTGACGGGAACGTTTCACTGCTGCCAGGCCGTACTCCCGGGCATGGTCGAAGCCGGCTGGGGTCGAATCGTAAACATCTCTTCGTCCAGCGCGCACAGTGGACAAGCCTTGATGACGCACTATGTCGCGTCGAAGGCCGGGGTCATCGGCTTCACCAAGGCCCTCGCGCTTGAGTTCGGCCCGATGGGCATCACTGTCAATACGATCCCCCCGGGATTCATCGATACGCCGATGCTGCGCCGCAGCGAGAAGGCGGGTTTCTTGGGCAAGGGCATCGACTCGCACATCATCCGCACCCCGGTACGTCGGGCGGGCCGTCCGGAGGACATAGCCGCGGCATGTGCGTTCTTGGTGTCCGAAGAGGCTGAGTACATCACTGGCCAGGTGATCGGAGTCAATGGTGGGCGGAATACGTAGGGTTGGCTGTCCTGGCTCCGGTCCACTTCGACGGTCCCGCCCCCTGATCGGGCTGAGTAGGGCGTCCTGTCCGACCGCTCCGTTCCCTGAAGGGTTGTGTCGTGGACGGTGAGGGGCCGCTAGCGGGCATACGGGTCTTGGAGCTCGGCAGCTTCGTCGCCGGTCCATTTGCCGGCCAGCTACTCGCCGATCTGGGCGCCGAAGTCATCAAGATCGAGATTCCGGGCCCCGGGGACCCCATGCGGCGCTGGGGAGTATTGCTCGAAGGCAGAAGCATCTGGTGGTCCGCGTTGGCGCGAAACAAGCGCCTCGTGGCCTTGGATCTCCGGTTACCTAAGAACCGGGATATCGCCCGTCGCCTCGCGTTGACCTGCGATGTGATCCTTGAGAACTTCACCCCGGGGCGCCTTGAGGAATGGGGTCTCGGATACGAAGAGCTGAACAAGGAGAACCCGAAGTTGGTGATGACGCGAGTGTCGGGATTCGGACAGTCAGGGCCCCGGGCTCTCGAGCCTGGCTTTGGCAGCATCGGTGAGGCCATGGGAGGCCTTCGCGAGCTCACCGGTTCACCCGACCGTCCACCGGCCCGAGCCGCCCTTTCGATGGGTGATCAGATCGCCGGACTGTTCGCTGCGCTGGGTACCGTCGCCGCGCTGCGTCAGGTAGAACGAGATGGCAAGGGTCAGGTCGTCGACGTGGCCTTGTACGAGTCCGTCTTTGCCTTGACCGAGTCGCTGGTTGCGGACTACGAGCTAACCGGCTTCATACGGACCCGGACCGGAGGTGTCCTCCCCGGAGTAGCCCCCTCGAACGCCTATCCGACCGCCGACGGCCGAATGGTGATGATCGCCGCAAATGCCGACGCCATCTTCAGCCGGCTGGCCGATGCAATGGGCCAGCCGGAGCTGGCTGTCGATCCTCGGTACGCAACACATGTGGAACGTGGGAAGCGGATAGAAGAGCTCGACGCGATCGTTTCGGCATGGACGGGTTCGCGCCCCTTCGACGAGCTCGACGCCACCTTGGAGGCCGCTGCGATACCCCACGGACTCATATTCCGCGCCCCAGACATGATCAGCGACCCTCAGTACCTCGAACGTCAAACGATCCAACGCGTGTACGACGACGTACTCGGTCAGGAGGTGGCGATGGCGAGCGTCATGCCCCGGCTCTCGAGGACGCCGGGGCGAATTCGGTGGCCGGGAGCTGATGTGGGTGCCCACACCCGTGAGGTGCTGTCCGAGCTAGGACTAGAACCGGAGGTGGTGGAGGAAGCGTCGAAGGCACCGTAGCTCGACCTTGCTGACGTCCGAGTCGTGGGGGAGACGTGGGGCCGGCCGTCCGCCCCCGGCGCGGCTCCGCGACAGCTCCCGGCGTGTGACGGCCCTTGCCCTGAGGTGTTCAGGGGTCGTCCCGCGTACCGGCTGGTCATCGATAGAACCCCTGTCAGATTCTGAGAACGACATTATACTTTCGGAGTATGTCCATTTCTATGTTGGGCGCTGAACCTCCTCAGGTGCTTCGGGACCACCAGTTTCACCAGCTGACTATTAAGCGGGTCGTGCGCGAAACCCACGAAACGAGTTCTTTCGTCCTGGACATACCGGTAGAGCTGCGCACCGCCTTTCGCTACAAGGCAGGTCAGTTCTGCACCTTCCGGACACCGATCGACGATCAGCTGCATCTGCGCTGCTATTCGATGTCGTCGTGCCCGGCGGTCGACGAGGACTTTCAGGTGACCGTCAAACGGGTCTCCGATGGCCTCGTCTCCAACTGGATGAATGACGCGTTGGCCGCGGGAGACCCTGTCGAGGTGACGTGCCCGGCCGGGGTGTTCTGTCCCAGCGAGACCGATCGCGACCTGGTCGCTTTCGCGGGTGGCAGTGGAATCACGCCCATTTTTTCGATCATCAAGGAGGTTCTGGCCACCACTGCGCGGCGGATCCACTTGTTGTACGCCAATCGGGACGCTGACGCAGTCATCTTCGGAAAAGAACTGGCGAGGCTGGCCGAGCGCGAACCCGATCGCCTCCGCGTCACGAACCATCTCGACGTGAGCGGTGGCTTCCTCGACGAGGATGACATCCGGCGATTCTTCGAGATCAGTCCGGACGCCGAGTTCTATCTCTGCGGCCCGGCTCCGTTCATGGAGTTGGTTGAGCACACATTGCTTGGCGAGTCGGTGCTGCCTGAGAACATTCGGGTGGAACGATTCACGCCAGCTGAATCGGCTGAGCCGGTGGACCAGGCGAGCGCCGACATCGAGACGCAGGTCACGATCGAGCTCGCTGGTCGTTCCGGTGTCGCCAACTATCGACCCGGCACGACCATCCTTCAAACCGCTCGTCAGCTGGGTATGTCACCACCGTTCTCCTGCGAGGCGGGGAGCTGCGCCACCTGTATGGCGAAGATTGTCGTCGGCACGGTTCGAATGCGGGCGAACAACGCCCTGACCGAGGAGGAAGTCGAGGAAGGCTGGATCCTCACGTGTCAATCGGAACCGACGTCGTCCGCTGTCCACATCATCTACCAGTGAACGGGTACCGCCGGGTTCGGTTCTTGGGAGCACCACAGGATCCTGGCGCCGACGAGCGGGGATAGGCTGCATCGCAGCGAGGGCCGCCGATTGGTGGCCGGGGGAAGGTCAGCCCCCGCCGCTATTCGCCGCTTAGGGAACTTCAGCCTTTTCGGCCTCGTCGCGCAGTTCTGGGGCATCCTCGGCCAGGAACCAGCCCTGGCCGATCAGTTCCTCCAGCCGGTGATTGAAGCGCTCGACGTAGTCGGCGTGATCCTTGTACAGCCGCTTGAGCTCCGCTTTGTCGAAGGGCTCTTCGGTGCCGACCACACCCATTGCCGGTGTCCCGTCCTCGTTGCGGGGGTTGGCGAAGTACCGGGCCCTCGGAATGTCGAGATACACACAACGGACTCCGCCGCGGCTGTTGCCGTGCTCGTCCTTTGCGAAGTAGCCGTCCGGGCCGACCTCGATTCTGTCAGCCCCTGGCGGCGTGATCCCCTTGGCGACCCAGTCCACCAGATGGTGTAGAGCCATGTCGAAGAGCTCGTTGTGGGGAAGGCTGCTCATCAGCACGTCTGTCGGGACGTTGCCGGCGGTGGGGGCCTGCTGCCACATCGCTGGGCTGTTGTAGGGCGGGTACCGGGTACCCATGTGGGCGACCCCCGCCAGCTCATACAGCCTGTAGCGGTCTCCAGGGTCATCACTGTCCGCTCGTCGGTACTTGCGACCCTCTCGTCCGGGACGGTTCGGATCCGAGATGTCACCCTCGCTGAGGAGCTGGAGGATCGGCACCTCACAGGCAGCGAACGGCTCGGCTGGGGAACCGGCCGGAAAGTAGCCATGGAACACCGAGGAACCATCGCCGAGCCGCTGTGAGCTGTGGGTGTTGCGGATGAAACTGGTGACCACGCCGCCGGTCTGGGAGTGTCCGCTCAAGATCACATGGGCGACGGGCCAACCCTCAAACGGGCCCGCGGAGGCCACTATTGCCGCGCCCACCTGAGCAAGGATGGTGTTTGAGGCCTGATTCTGGCGCTGCATCTCTGCCATGAACGCGGCCATTTGTCCTGGGTCCCGCACCGGTAGGTTGAAAGTATCCAGCTTCGGGGCGTCGGGCGAGAGCGGTTCCGCATAGATGGCCAGCGATTCGTAGCGCTGCGAGTCGAAGCCCTTGACATGGGTGTCAAGCGCGGTCTTCTGCGACGCGATGACGGCCGACACGTGGCCCGACCGCATGATCTCGGTGGAGGTGTACATCCAAACTGGTGACGCTCCCATCGCGTGGAGAGGCTCTGCGATGACGGTGCCGCTGAAACCCGCTCGGTCCCGCGGTCGGCGAACGAACAGCGTCGTTGCGTACGGATGACCATCGGCCTCGCCGGTGGCGAACCACTCCTCTTCCACGTAGTCAAAGTCTTCGAGACGACTTCGGTATTCACGGCGCCGGTACTCCCCAGGCGGGACGTATGGCGCCGACTGCTTTCCGGTGGAGGGAGCGCTGAGCGTTGCCGGGTGGACTGTCATGGATTGCCCCGTCATGAATCGAGCGGAATGCGTCCGCTTGTGGACGACGACCACGCCACTAGTTGACGTGACTGTCACATTCTGACATCCGCAGTCCCAGTGTCAAGTGAGTAAGACGCCAGCGGCCGCGGTCGTCCGACGGGACGAGCCGCTCCTAAACACCCAGCATTCGAGTGACGAGAACGGTGGTTTCGGTGATCGACGTCACTCCGCAGCGGTCTCATTTCGGAACACCTGGCCGCCCTTCATGACGAATCGCACGTTCTCGGTCATCCCGATGTCCACCAACGGATTGCCTGGGACTCCGATCACGTCTGCGAGCAAGCCCGGTTCCAGGCGTCCCCGGTCCTCGACGTCGATGAGCTCTGCCGACACCGTTGTCGCCGCCCGGATGGCTTGCAGGGGCGTCATCCCGCGATCCACGAGCGCGATGAGCTCCTTGGCGTTGCGACCATGGGGGATCGCGGGAGCATCAGTGCCACATGCGATTCGTGCGCCTCGCTCGATCGCCTTCCGGATCGTCTCTTTGGCCCGGGGGAAAACCTCGGCAGCCTTCGCTTGAAGTTCGGGAGCCGCATGGGAAACGTCCATACCGTCGGCCAGGTAGGTCGTTGCCACGAGGAACGTCCCCCGTTCGATGAGCAGCGCGAGAGTCTCATCGCTCATGAGCGAACCGTGCTCTATACAATCGATGCCCGCCTCGATGGCTGCCCGGATGCCGGCATCTCCGTGCGCGTGGGCGGCCACTCGGAGCCCCGCCCTATGAGCCTCGTCGGCGATGGCTTGAAGCTCTTCGTTTGAATACTGTTGGGCGCCGGCAGGTCCGGTATGGGACATCACGCCGCCTGATGCGCATACCTTGATGAGCTGGGCACCATGCTTTATCTGGTAGCGAACCGCCTTGCGGACCTGGCTGACGCCATCGGCGATCCCCTCTTCAACCGTGAGGGGCATGACGTGCGGCGCGAACGCTTGGAACATCGTCGGATCGAGGTGCCCACCGGTCGGCGTGATGGCATGGCCGGCAGGGATGATCCTTGGACCTTCGATCCATCCGAAATCGATCGCCTTCATGAGTGCCACGTCCAAGAGCACCCCGCCGGTCTGGACGAAGAGGCCGAGGTTGCGAACCGTGGTGAAACCGGCCCGCAAAGTCCGGCGGGCGTTCGCCACGGCGCGCAGTGTGCGCACGGCTGGGTCGTCCTGCACGGCGTTGAGCGGGCTTGCGTGGTTTGGTCCTCCGAGGAGGAGGTTCACCTCCATGTCCATCAACCCGGGGAGGAGCGTCAGCTCGCCGAGCTCGATCACCCGATCGACCGCCTGCCCTGGCTGAGGCGTTACCTGTGCGATTCGGTCACCCTCGACCAGCAACTCGCCGGGCTCGATCAGCTCGCCCTTGTCGACGTCAAGCAAGCGTGCGCTCCGCAACAGGACGCGGTCAGCTGGTGGTTTCGGGCTCACGATGATCTCCTCCCACTGAGTTGAGCTGTGCCGTCGTCGGCGCGGGCTCAGCCGCCGCTCCCCGGTGTGGTGCAGGTGTTTGTCCCGCGCGATCCGACGCGCGTTGCTGTACTAGCGGCTCACACCGCTGGCTCGACGACGGCATCGAAGGCCGAAGCCCCGCTGTCAGGCACCCTTGCTTGGCGCCACACCTCGACCGGAAACGAGACCGTGGTGAGCGAACAGAAGAGCCACAGAAGCCGCTTGCCGTCCTCGGGAAGGGCCTCGAGCCTGAGCTGCTCGAGGTACGACGTGGCTGCCTCCAGATGGGGGAACGCCGCGTCGTAGAACGCCTGCAGTTCATCCATGGTGCTCGCCAAGCGCTTGGCGTATCGAGCACCCTCGGTCGGGATCGCCCAATCGGCAAAGGGTTCAAGGTCGGCAAATCCGGCCGGCAGCGTCTTGGACACGTGCTCTCTCCGTCAGGATACGGCCGAGACCCGAACGGGCGTCCTGGACTGCGGCTGTTCGTAGTTGTTGACGTAGTTCCGTGCGGTCGTGTGCAAGTGTCGAAGCAGGATTTCCTGGTCGTTCAGCGGGAACTCGGTCAGGACCTTCGATTCGAGCATCGTCTGTGTCGCCTCGAGCGTATTGCCATCTTGGAGTGCGTACTCCTTGAACGTGACCACCGCCAGCTCTTGCTGGAGACGTTGCAAGGCATTCTGTGGGGGAACGAAGTAGACGGTCCCTTCAAAGATGTGGGTGTTGTACGAAGTCGGCCAGTAGTGGTACGTGAGGTACCAGTTCGGCTTCCAAATGAGCACCATGAAGTTCGGAAAGAACAGGAAGGAATCAATCCCCCAGGCGGCGCTGCGCGCTGGATTCACGCCCGGCGGCAGTTCATCGATTCCGATGTCGGGGGCATCCCACGGGCCGAAGAGACCACTGTGCAAGACGCGCTCGATCGGTTTCACCATGCTCAGATCCTTGGGGGGCGACATGCCACCCCAGGAGGAAACCATCCCGTGTGGACCATCGATCTTGTATGCCAAGGCTTCATACCCGACCTGGGAGAGCTTGCTGGCCTCCTCTGCCACTGACTGCTTCGCGTGAAGAACGGGCGCATGATAGAACTCGGCAAAAGCGTCGATGAAGAGCTTCCAGTTGCTACCGACCTCCGCCCGGTACTTGTGTACCTGGGTCATCTTGTCGAAGGGGTAGCTGCTGATGCCCTCTCCAAGTTCGCCCAGGTATTCCACAAGCGGCGTCGTGCCCTCGGCATCGAGGTTCACGAAGATGAATCCCGCCCATTCCTCCACACGAACCGGTACCAGGCCATAGTCCGCCTTATCGAGATCGAAGAACTCCGACTCTTGCTGAACGAAGGTCAGATCGCCGGTCGTGCTGTAGCGCCAGCCGTGGTACTTGCAGGAGAACTGGCGACAGACTCCGCTGGTTTCCTCACGCGGATAGTCGTTCCAGACCAGCTTGTTCCCTCGGTGTCTGCAGATGTTGTAGAAGGCTCGGACGTCACCGTTTGAGTCGCGCACGATCACAACCGAGGTGTTGGCAGCGGCAATCTCTCGGGTGAAGTAGCTGCCCACCCTCGGCAGCTGCTCGACGCGACCGACGTTCAGCCACGTCTTCTTGAAGATGGCGGCTCGCTCCAGCTCGTAGTACGACGGCGTAACGGAGTCCTCGTAGGAAACCGGCCCGGTGTCGAGGCCGTAGTGCTGTGTCCAGCTTCCCTCGGCCGGCTTGGGGAAGTGCGCCATGAGGTTCCGTCCTCCAATCAGATCAACGAGCAAAGTATAGCAATCATCTCTACAAATGAGAAGGCCGTTATCGCTCCAGGTCCTTGTCGAGAGCGACTCTGAAGGACCGAAACGCCATGGCGAGGAGGTCATAGGCGCCGACGGTGAACACCAGATCCATCAGCTGTTCGTCGCTCAACTCCGCCGCCAGGCGGTCCCACGTGCCATCGGAGATCACGGCCTCGGAGATGAGCTCGTCGACCGCGCTGATCATGGCTCCCTCGAGCACTGACCAGCCCGGCACTCCGGGTCCCTCCGCGACCCGACGAATCTCATCGCTGTCGAGGCCGACTTCTTGTCCGAGGATGACGTGCTGCGCCCACTCGTAGGCGGATTTCCGCACGGCGGCCACTCGGAGGACAAGTAGCTCTCGCTGTCGTTCGGAGAGCGTCGTTGCGAAAAGCAGGTGTCCGTTGAGGGTGTTGAACGCGCGGGTCAGTGCGGGATACTGGGCAAGTGTCCCGAGGGCGTTCAGGGCCTTCGGCCGACCTTCCCGACTCTCAGGATAGGGATGGCGGGGATTCGGTGGTTGCAACGCCGCCATGGCCTGTCTCATCTCGTCGGGCCACTGCTTAGGTGGTAGGGCGGCAATTCGGGGTGGCCCGTCAGGAGGACTGATCTCCATCGCCTCTTTCTTCCGGCTGTTATCGGGCACGGGCGGACCGAAGCTGAAGGGGATACCCGGGGGCAAGCGATGAATGACGCGCCTCAAAGTTCATCGGAGACGCATCCCTCCACGAATCTTCCGAGCGACCGAGTAGAGCGCAGGGTCTCTCTGGATGCATCTACGGGACCTCCTCGTCGCCATGAAGGGTCACGGGCGTTCGGTAGAGGAGCAATTTACGCTCAGAAGAATCGGAGTTCCACTGGCACCTCGACACTATGTGCGATGCCATTTTGAGACCAGGGCCCGAACCCGTGACCGATTGGTGCCACCAACCGAGAGCCTCTTCCAATCGTTCGTGGATGTTGTGAGGCGGTGGTATAACAAGCGTCGCGGAAACTGGTGATGAGGTTCTCAAAGGGAGTGGAGAGGGTGCGATGCGCGTGCGGCTGCGCGCCTCTTTCGTCTAGAACGTCGAACGTGAGGCAGGACAGTGATTGACACCGAGCGGTTAGGTGCCTGGATGGACTCTCAAGAGCTCCCTGGAGTCGGTGTACCGATCGAGACCCGCTACATCTCCGGTGGCTCACAGAACGAGATTTACGAGATCCGTCGTGGCGAGGCCTTCCATGCAGCTTTGCGCATTCCTCCGCCAACCGCTCCGCAAAGTCGGGACGACGGCATCTTGCGGGAATGGCGGATCATCGAGGCCATCGATGGAACGGATGTGCCTCACACCCCGGCCATCGCGGTGTCGTCCGACCCCTCCGTGCTCGGACGAACCTTCTACTTGATGGGCTTCGTCGATGGATGGTCGCCCATGGGCGTCGACGAGTGGCCGCCACCATTTGATACAGACCTCGATGCGAGACAAGGGCTTGCGTATCAGTTGGCTGAGGGCATCGCCCTCCTCTCAAAGGTCGATTGGCAGGCGAAGGGTTTGCAGGATCTGGGCAGACCCGAGGGATTTCACGATCGACAGGTGGAGCGCTGGACAGCGTTCCTCGAGCGCATCAAGGGTCGTGAGCTTCCCGGCCTGGACGTGGCGTCTGCGTGGCTGCGCGAGCACCGGCCGCTCGACTACATGCCGGGGATCATGCACGGGGACTACCAATTCGCCAACGTGATGTATCGGGACGGTGCTCCCGCTCGGTTGGCCGCCATCGTCGACTGGGAGATGGGCACGGTGGGGGATCCCAAGCTGGATCTGGCGTGGATGGTCCAGGCCTGGCCGGAAGACACGAATGCGCCGGAGGCGGCTACGTCGAGTTACGTCGACATGGTCGGGATGCCGCCACGATCGAA
>Ga0209415_10015194_pt1 | contig 12514 bp, 11 predicted proteins | sample PeaSoiSIISIP2007_FD_187696 | JGI IMG/M metagenome (GOLD analysis project Ga0209415, IMG submission 187696) | Peat soil microbial communities from Weissenstadt, Germany - SII-SIP-2007 (SPAdes) (version 2) | ecosystem: Environmental > Terrestrial > Soil > Wetlands > Peat | place: Germany... | reverse complement strand
GTTGACACCGCTACGCGCGTCGCACCGCTACCGAACTGCCGAACCCGAGGGGGTGATGCCGTGATCCGATTCGAGAATGTATCGAAGACCTACAAGAGCGGCCCGCCCGCTCTGAAGGACATCACGGTCGACATTGACAAGGGCGAGTTCGTGTTCCTCGTCGGCGCGTCGGGCTCGGGCAAGACCACCTTCCTTCGGCTCCTACTACGCGAGGAGCACCCCGACCAGGGGCGCATCCTCGAGGCCGGGCGCGACATCGGGGCGCTCCCCAAGTGGCGCGTGCCGTACCTACGACGCAACATCGGCTGCGTCTTCCAGGATTTCCGTCTGCTGCCCAATAAGACGGTCTTCGAGAACGTGGCCTTCGCGCTCGAGGTCATTGGTCGGCCCCGGTCGACGGTCGAGTCCCAGGTGCCCCAGATCCTCGAACTGGTCGGCCTCTCGGACAAGTCCAAGAGCCTGCCTCACGAGCTCGCCGGCGGCGAGCAGCAGCGCGTCGCCATCGCGCGCGCCTTCGTCAACCGCCCCTTGATCCTGCTCGCCGACGAGCCGACGGGCAACCTGGACCCGGCGAACAGCGAATCGATCATGGCCCTGCTCGAGCGGATCAACCGCACGGGCACGACCGTTGTCATGGCCACCCACGACAAGACCCTCGTCGACCGGATGCGCCGGCGGGTCATTGAGCTGGACCGGGGCGAGATGATCCGCGACCAGGTCCGTGGGGTTTACGGCATCGACGAGGGGATCGCCATCTGATGCGTGTGTACCTGCGCTACGCCCTCAAGGAGACGGTGAGCAACCTGTGGCGCAACCGGATGATGACAGTCGCGGCCGTTCTCACCGTCGCGGTCTCGCTGTCACTCGTGGGCTCGGCGCTGCTGCTCAAGCAGAGCGCCGCGCAGGCCTCGGTCGCCTGGCAGCAGGGCACGCGGGTCACGGTCTGGATGGAACCCAACGCCTCGACGAGCGAGATCACCGGCGTGAAGAGCCAGCTGGCCGACCTGCCCATCGTGAAGGACTGCGTCTTCTACACCCAGTCCCAGGACTACCAGCAGGCGAAGCTGCTCCTGACGCCTTCGGAGTTCGAGGTCCTCACAGTGTCGGCGATGCCCTCGTCGTTCCGCTGCGTGCCGACCGTGCCGTCGGACGCCTTCACCGTCGCGGGGATATTCAACAAGCAGCCGGGCGTTTACACCGTGACTGCGCCCGAGCAGCAGATCCGCGAAATGAACCGCGCAATCCGGATTCTGCAGATTGTCTTTCTTATCCTGGCGGCGGTGCTCTTGCTCTCGGCGACCGTGCTGATCCTGAACACCATTCGAATGGCCATCTTCGCTCGGCGCCGCGAGGTCTCGGTGATGAAGCTCGTCGGGGCGACCAACTGGTTCATTCGCGTCCCCTACATCACCGAGGGGTTCATTCAAGGCCTGCTGGGCTCGGCTGTTGCGATTCTCGCCGTGACCGCCCTGCACACCTGGTACCCGCTGCACAACGAGTTTGCGCTCAACACCTCGAAGCTGCTCGGCACCAATCTGGTGGTGCTGATCGTGGGCGTCGTCATCGGCTCGGTCGGCTCGGCGATCGCCATCCGGCGCTTCCTCGACGTCTAGCTACACCTCGTCCTTGGCCTCGTCGAAGTCGATGGCGAGCGAGTTCACGCAGTAGCGCAGGCCGGTCACTGTCGGCCCGTCGTCAAAGACATGGCCCACGTGGCCGCCGCACTTCGAGCAAAGGATCTCGGTGCGGGCTCGGAAGAGCGAGCGGTCGGTGCGTTCGATGATGGTGCCCGGTTCACACGCGTCGAAGCTCGGCCAACCGCAGCCCGAGTCGAACTTCTGATCGCTACGAAACAGCACCTGGCCGCAGCCGGCGCAGCTGAATGCGCCCTCGCTGTCGGCGTGGAGCAGCGAACCCGAGAACGGCGCTTCGATCGCGGCTCTACGCAGGACTGCGTAGCGGTCGGGGGAGAGCTCGGCTCGCCACTCGTCGTCGGACTTGTCGATCTCGAAGGCCACGACGGCAGTGTAACGAGCGAAGTGGACCCTAGAAGAAGTTGGGGCGCGGGGCCTCGGGCACGGCCCTCGGGAATTCCGGCTCGTTGGCCAAGAGGCGGGCGAAGGCCCCCGCCAAGCCCTCGGGGTCGAGGCCGAGTTCGGCTAAGAGATCGTCGGGGTGGTGGTGCTCGAGGTAGGCCCGCGGCGCGCCGAGGATGCGCGTGGTGGGATGGGGCCGCTCGAGCTCTTGGGCGCGCGAGCGCACGGCGGAGACCATCAGTGTTCCGGCCCCGCCGTGGCGCGTGCCGTCCTCGACGGTGATGATCCGCTCGTGGGTGAGGGCGTCGTCAATCATTTGCGGGTCCGGCGGCAGCACGCGCACGTCGTAGAGGGTGACGTGCTTCGCTTCAGGGCCGAGCAGCTCGAGGGCCTTGTAGGCGGCCGGGGCCATCTTGCCCAGCGCGAGCACGCACAGCGCGCCGTCGCCGCGCACGACCTCGCGCGCGTTGAGTCCTTCGCCCACGCGGCCGTCGAAGGGCTTGGGCAGGGTCTTCGGGTAGCGGATCGCCGTGGGCGAGGACATCGCGAGCGCGCTCTCGAGCATCACTGGGACCTCCTCGGCGCTGGAGGGGGCGAAGATGGTCATGTCGGGAATGGCGAGGCAGAGCGCGATGTCGAGCAGCCCGTGGTGGCTCGGCCCGTCATCGCCGGTGATGCCGGCCCGGTCGAGGACGAAGACGACCGGCAAGTTCAAGAGTCCGACGTCGAGGTGGGCCTGGTCGAAGGCCCGCGAAAAGAACGTGGCGTACAGGCACACGACCGGCTTCAGCCCGCCCATCGCCATGCCGGCCGCCGCGGTGACCGCGTGCTGCTCGGCGATGCCGACGTCGAAGAAGCGATCGGGGAAGCGGGCCTGGAACTTCAAGAGCCCGGTTGGCCCGGCCATGGCCGCCGTGAGCGCGACGATGCGTTCGTCGACGCTCGCCATCTCGACGAGGGCGTCGGAGAAGGCCTGGGCGAAGGACGTCGCGTTCACTTCGGCGGCGTTGAGAGCCGGCGGCAGCTTGTAGTCGTGCATCTTCAAATCGTCGCTCACCGCCGGGGCGTAGCCCCGGCCCTTCTGGGTGAGCACGTGCACGACGATGGGGCCGTCCCACTCGGCGGCGCTTCGGAAGGCGTTCTCCATGGCCTCGATGTTGTGGCCGTCGATCGGGCCCACGTAGCGCACCCCGAGGTTCTCGAAGAAGGTGTGGGGTGTCACCATCTCGCGAGCCACGGACGTGACACCGTGCAAGCCGATGTAGGCGGCCTGGCCGACGCGCGGCACGCGCGGCAGCAGGTGGCGCACGCGCTCGCGCACCGTAAGGTAGGTGCGGTTCAGACGCAGTGTCGTGAGCGACTCGGAGAGCTTCGAGATGGTCGGCGCGTAGCTGCGGCCGTTGTCGTTGAGGACGATGACGACGCGCTGATTCGAATGGCCCAAGTTGTTGAGCGCCTCGTAGGCCATCCCGCCGGTGAGTGAGCCGTCGCCCACCACGGCCACGACGTGTCGTCTACCACCGTGGCCGATCAGCTCCTTGCGCTGCTCGAGCGCCACCGAAAGCCCGTGGGCGTAGGAGAGGGCCGTCGAGGCGTGGCTCGACTCGATCCAGTCGTGCTGGCTCTCCGAGCGGTTGGGGTAGCCCGAGAGGCCTCCGCGCTGGCGCAACTTGGTAAAGCCGTAGCGCCGACCGGTGATCAGCTTGTGGACGTAAGCCTGGTGGCCGGTGTCCCAGAGCAGGATGTCCCTGGGCGACTCAAAGACCCGGTGCAGGGCCAAGGTGACTTCCACGACCCCGAGGTTGCTGCCCAGATGGCCGCCGGTCTTAGTGACGTTGGAGATGATGAAATTGCGAATCTCTTGGCTGAGCTTTTTGAGTTCGTCGTAGGAAAGAGGTTGGAGGTCGGCGGGCGTTTCTATCGAGGGGAGAATCACAGTGTCCAGCCTACCGACAAGGAACTTGCCCCCTCTGGCCGCACGGGGCGCCCGGTAGCCTGAACTTCATGGTCGCGCCACTGGTCGAGGGAGACGTCCTGCAGCGCACGATCGACCTGGCGCTTGCGCGGGGCGGGGATTTCGCCGAGGTCTTCGTGGAGGATCGTGCCATCTCGTCGGCGGCGCTCGATCAGCGCCGCGTCGAGGAGCTGAGCTCGGGCCGTGATCGCGGCGCCGGAATCCGTGTTGTGGTTGGCGAAACGACCGGCTTCGCCCACACCTCGGACCTGAGCGAAACGGGTCTGCTCGCCGCTGCACGAGCGGCCGCGGCCATAGCCCACGAGGGCGGCGGCGGGGTCAAGGAGGTCTCGCTCGAGACGCTGCGCAGCCATCCGTCGCCGGCCAAGATCGATCCCGGTCGGGTGGACAAGGCGAAGAAGATCGAGCTGCTGCTGCGCGCCGACGACGTCGCGCGCGCCGAAGGCGCCTCGATCACCCAGGTGCAGGTCTCCCTCGGTGACTCGACGCGACGGTTCGTTGTCGCCAACTCCGAGGGCGTCTTCGCCGCCGACGACCAGGTTCGCACGCGCTTTAACGTGAGTTGCGTCGCGACGGGCGACACCGGAATGCAAACCGGCTACCGGCCCGTCGCGGCGACGCGCGGCTTCGAGCTCCTGACACCCGACGTGATCGACGAGGCCGCGCGCGCGGCGGCCCAGCAGGCGATTACCAAGCTCGCGGCACGCGCGGCGCCCTCGGGCGACCTGCCGGTCGTGCTCGCGAGCGGCTCGGGCGGGATCCTCTTTCACGAGGCCTGCGGGCACGGCCTCGAAGCCGACGCCATTTTGAAGCGGGCCTCGGTCTACGCCGGGCAGGTCGGACGTCAGGTGGCGAGCACTCTGGTCACGCTGGTCGACGACGGCACCGTGACGGGGGAGTGGGGGTACCTCGCCGTCGACGACGAGGGCCATCCGAGCGCGCGCAACGTCCTCATCGAAGACGGCGTGTTGACCGACTACATGTGGGACTACCTGCGCGCGCGAAAGGAGCGTAGTGCGGTGTCGGCCAACGGACGGCGCCAGAGCTACCAGTACCTGCCGATGGTGCGTATGACCAACACATACCTGCTCGAGGGCGACGCCGACGCCGACGAGATCGTTGCCCAGACGCCCTACGGCGTCTACGTCGCCCAGCTCGGCGGCGGCCAGGTCAACACCGCGACGGGGGACTTCGTCTTCGGGATGAGCTCGGCCTTTTTGATCGAGAACGGTCGGATCACCGCGCCGCTGCGCGACTGCAACCTGATCGGCAACGGCCCGGAGATCTTGAAGCGGGTGGACGCGGTGGCGAAGGACTTCTCGATGACGCCGGGCACGTGCGGCAAGGACGGCCAACAGGTCCCGGTGGGCTGCGGACAGGCGACCATGCGCCTAACCTCGATCACGGTCGGTGGCGCGGCGGCGTGAGCGAACTACTGGAGCGGGCGGAAAGATTGCTCGAGGCGGCGGCGAGAGGCGAGGAGATCGAGGTCTACGTCGCGAGCGGTGTCGAGACCGAAGTGCGGGTTTACGAGGGGTCGGTCGAGAATCTCACGAGCGCCAGCTCGTCGGGAGTCGGGATCCGCGTGTTACTCGAGGGACCGAACGGAGCGCGGGTCGGCACGGCGTGGGCTGGATCGCTCGACGACGACGCGATCGATGATGCGCTAAGCGAAGCCCGCGACAACGCGCGCTTCGCCACGCCCGAAGAGTTGGTCGCCTTCGCGCGACCCGACGGTGTCGCCGCAACGGAGCTCGACCTACTCGACCGCTCGGTCCTCTCGACGCCGGTTGAGGAGAAGATCGCCATGGCGATCGAGCTCGAGCGTCGGGTCCGCAGTAGCGACGCGCGAATCCGTCAGGTCGACTCGGCGGACTACTCGGACTACGTCGCCGAGGCGGCCATCGCCTCCACTACCGGGGTGCGCGCCGCCTACGCAAGGTCTGGCGCGTACCTCTCGGTCGAGGCGATCGCGAACGATGGCCACGATGATCAGACCGGCTGGGGGCTGAGCGCGGGACGAGCGCCCGGGGACCTCGACGTTGACGAGGCCGCGCGCGACGCCGTCGGGCGCTCCACCGGGATGCTTGGCGCGGTGAAGCCCCCCTCGATGAGGTGCCCAGCGGTATTTGACCCGCGTGCGGCTGCGACGCTCCTCGCCATTGTGGGTGGTGCGCTGAGTGGCGACGCGGTCGTGCGCGGTCGCTCGTTCTTCGCCGACCGCGTCGGCGAAACGGTCGCGGCGCCCCTCTTCACACTGCTCGACGACCCGACTGATCCGCGACACTTCGCCGCGAGTTCGCACGATGGCGAGGGCCTGGCCTGTCGCCAGAACGTCCTCATTCGCGATGGGCGCCTCGAGGGATTCGTCTACGACACGTACTCGGCGCGCCGGGCCGGAACCGCCTCAACAGGCAGCGCGCTTCGCGGCGGCGTCGCGGGCTCGCCCTGGGCGGGCTGTCGCGCGCTGCAGTTGCTGCCCGGCGACCTCGACCAGGCGGCGATCCTGCGCGAGGTCGGCTTTGGCGTATACGTCGAGTCAATGATGGGGGTGCATTCGGGCGTGAATCCCGTCTCGGGCGACTTTTCGGTGGGGGTGACCGGCCACCTGATACGCGACGGCCAGTTCGCCGAGCCGGTGCGTGAGATCACCGTCGCCTCGACGCTGCAGCGCATGCTGCTCGATCTCGTCTTCGTGGGTAACGACGTGCGGTGGCTACCCGGCACCGCTGCCGGTCAGACACTCGCGATGGCCGAAGTCGCTGTCTCGGGCGCCTAGTCCGCGGCCGTCGACGTGCTTGGCGTGGCGCTGGCGGAGCTCGTGGTCGAGGCCGGCTCCTTGGTCGCGGTGGACTCCGAGGCCGTCGTCGAGGTGGTCTTTTCCTTGGACGCGGGTCGGCTGTCGTTCTTGTAGAAGCCGCTGCCCTTAAAGACGATGCCGACCGCCGAGTAGAGCTTTCGCAGCTCGCCGCCGCACCGCGGACATACCGTGAGGGCGGGGTCGGAGAACTTCTGGACGGCCTCTACGGGCTCGTGGCAGTCCTGGCACTCGTATTCGTAAGTGGGCATGCGCAACTCCAAAGCGATGACGCAACTAACGAAGTGTACCGGGCCAGGGACGATACCAGTACGTGGCGTAGCATGGCGCGGTGGACGACTTCCACCAACTCCGACGCGGCGGCCCCGTGGGCGCGGCCTTTCCACGCGACGTTGGTGCCAGCGAGGTCACTGCGCGCCGGGCCCTCGCTCGTTGCCGGGTGACCATGCTTCCTGCCACGACGGCCGCCGTCGCGGCGAATGCGCTCAACAAGGGTGACGTTCTCGCGACGGCCCGCGTCGCGGGCATTCAAGCGGCGAAGCGGGCCTCGACACTGCTGCCGATGGCCCACCCCGTCCTCGTCGGCAACGTCTACCTGAACTTCGTGATCGCCGACGCCCACATCGACGTCGAGGCCGAGGTCGACACCGTCGACCGCACGGGGGTGGAGATGGAGGCGCTGGCTGCGGTGACCGTGGCCGCGCTCACCATCTACGACATGTGCAAATCAAATGACCGCACGATGACCATCGAGCACGTGGCCCTTTGGGAGAAGTCGGGCGGACGCTCGGGCACGTGGCGCCGCGAGGAGGTTCCGGGCGCCGAGGCGAGCGAGGCCTAGTCTCGCCGTCGGCCCCTGCGGGGGCTGACCGCTACCCTCGTGTCAAGGAAACGGGAGGGTGATGAGCACCATCAGGGCGGGCATTGAACAGAGCCGCGAGCGGCTCGTCGCCCTCGTGCTGCTGCTCCAGCGGGCCTGGCAGTACGGCGCTTTGACCCAGGAAGAGATACTGCGCGAGCTGAAGATCGACGAGTACCCGGTCTCGGCCAAGGGGCCGCGCAAGATCCGCGCCTACGAGGGTTCGGAGAGCACCGTGCGCCAGAAGTTCGAGCGCGACAAGGCCCGGATTCGCGAGCTCGGCTTCGACATCGAGACGGTGACCAACGACGACGGCTCGGTCGGCTACAAAATCGACCCGACGAGCGGGTACGCCCCGCCGATCTACTTCAGCGCGGCCGAGGAGCGGGTCGTGAAGCTGGCGCTCGCCTTCTGCGGCTTCGGCCGGTCCGGGGCGTTCAGTGTCTTCAACGACGTCCCCGCGAGCGACGGCGGATTGGAGGCCTCGAACTACTACACGCCAGTGCTGCGAGCGCTCAACCTGCACCGCGCGCTCGCCTTCGACTACCTCTCGGCGGCGAACAAGCCGCGCCTGGTCGAGCCCCTCGTGGTGGACGTTTTTAGCGGCGCGAGCTATCTCGTGGCGCGCGTGCGCGACACCAGCGAGATCAAGGGCTACCGCTTCTCGCGCATGACGTCGATGCCAACGGTGCTGCCCGACCCCTTCGAGGTCGACGAGGAGACCCTGGCGATCGCGCGCGCGTGGCGACCCGAGTATGCCCGGTCGCCGCGACCGATCGACGTCGTCGTGTCGACTAACGAGGACTACGCCGACCTCTTGACCCGCCAGTATCCGAACGCGATCGCCGCCCGCAAGAGCAACGGCAAGGTCGAGGTGGGCCTCACGTTCGAGAGCCCGCGAGCCGCGCTGCGCTTCGTGCTCGACGGCGCCGACCGCTTGCGGCTCCAGTCGCCCAAGTCATTGAAGAACGAGCTAGCCGCGTGGCTGGAGCACGTCAATCGTGGCGCGGCTCCCGACGTCACGACGCTCTCGTTCGAGGTGTCGCCCACCAACGACGTGCTCGGCCAGACCCTGCAGCTGCTCCACGCGGTCTACGTGAGCGAAGAAGGGTTGCGGGTGAGCGAGCTGGCCAAGCGGTTCTCGCTCACCGCCGACCACGTGCGGCTGATCATGGATCGCCTCGTCTCGCTAGAGCCGATGGCCGAGACGACGGATGGCACCAGCCGGTTCCCGGCCCACGTCATCAAGGAGTGCGATGACTGGGACGACGAAGCGAACGACGACTCCACCTATCGGGCCGACTTCTCTGATCTGCCCGAGGGAGCCGAGGACCCGTCGCCGCTCATGTGGCGGGACCTGTTCGAACTCAATATTGCGCTACGCGAGGCTTCACGGATCTACCAGGACCCCGCGATCCTTTCGGCCATCGAGAAGATCGAGCGGGCCACCAGCGCGCCGGTGCAGGTCGAGATGGCCTCGAACGAGGCTCTTTTGGCCCAAGTCGAGAGCGCCATCGAGGACCACGCCCAGATCAAGATCGAGTACCTCTCGGGCGTGAGCGACGAGGCCCACGCGCGCGCCATCGAGCCGCGCGAGATGAAGGTCCTCAACGGCCACACCTACGTGCGCGCGTACTGCACCACCCGCGACGGCTGGCGGACCTTTCGCGTGGACCGGATCAACGCGGTGCTCGCCACGTCACCGGCCCTGGCGGGTCGCCCGCCGGACGAGGTGACCAACTGGCTGACCCGCGTCGGCGAAGAGGGCGAGGAGGTGGTGGTTGCGGTCGAGGCCGCCAATCGGTGGCTGTTCGAGCCTCTGCCCGGTGCTCGGTGGCTGGTGCTGCCCGACGGGCGTCACGCGGTCAAGTTTCGTCTCGCCGACGAGCACTTCATCGACTACCTGATGCTGCGCGCCGGCGAGGGCGCCGTCGTGGCGACACCAAAGTACGCCAAGGCCGGCCACGAGCTGGCTCGGAGGATCGCCGCGCAGCTCTAGGGGACCGTTGGGCCCTCCGAAGGAGGTGCCGGTGATCCGTCTCCTGCCGCGGCGTTCCAACGACGTCACGTACTTCACCAACGACCGGGCCCTCGAGCTCGACGGACTGCGTCCGGACGGGCCGGGCTGGTGGTGGCGTGGGGGCGGCGATGCGCGAGAGCCGGGCGACGTCGCCCGCGTGCTGGCTACCAGCGAGCGTTCTAGCGTGCACGGCTACGACGTCGTGGTAGCGGCGCCGAGGCCGATCTCGATTCTGCTCGCCGTTGATCCCCAACATGCGCACGGTGTGGTCGAAGCACATCGCGCTTCGGTCGCGGCGGCGTTGAGCTACCTCGAGGAGCGAGCGCTCATCGTGCGCGAGCGGCGCGGCGGCGTCGAGCACCACGAGCCCGCGCGCTGGTCGAGCGTTGTGAGCTTCACGCACGGACTGAACCGTCACGGCGAGCCGCACCTGCACGATCACGTGCTCGTCGGGGCGAGGCCCGGGGGCGAGCGCAACGTTCTCGACTCGCGCGCGCTCTACGCCCACGCCGCGGCCGCTGACGCCCTCTATCGGGCGTCTCTGCGACACGAGCTCGCCGAGCGCACGCCCTGGCGCGCGTGGCGATCTTTCGAGGGCGTCGAACGGGTAGTCGAGCTCGATGAAGGGTATCGAGCGCTATGGGCGGGGCATCACCGCGAGCGCGGAGCCAAGCTTGCCTGGTCACGCGAGGAGACGATCGATTCGTGGGCCCGCGACGCCAATCGCTACGAGTCCCTCGGTGTCGTGCGCGCACCTGAGCGCGATCTTTCCGTGCTCGACGAGCACCGCTTCGCCGGCGCCCTCGAAGGTCACGTCGACGTCGCGCGGCGCCATGTCGTCAGAGCCTGGGCCGACGCGGCCCGCTTCGGTCAGGACTCGAGCGAACTCACGCGTTCCGTCGACGCGCTCTACCCGTTGCTCGCGGGTCAGGGGGGCGTCTACGAGCGCACGATCGCGGTGCGCGACGCGCGCATGATCAACACCGTTCGGCAGATCGGCCCACGACCCCTTGAGCGAAGTCAGTTCGATGATTGGCGCGTGCGATCGCGCGAACTGACGCGTTCACGCGAACGAACGAGGTAGGCCCGGAAGCGCTCGTCGTGGTGGGCGGGTGTCAGTTCGACCCACCGGAGGCGGTTGTTCGCGTCGAGTCCCAAGGCGTGGCCCGGGCGCCCCTGCGCCAGCTCGCTCATGGTAACGCGGTCACGCTCGACCCAGGACGTCGAGTGCCCGAGTGCCCGTCCCCGCGCGTCTCGCTGCACGCTCGGGGATGGTGATAGTTCGCGTCCCGCGAGGTGGCGCAGCAGTTCGAGCGTGGTGCGGTCGGCGATGCCGGGCAGGACCAAGGTTGTTGGAAAGAGCGACAGGAAGCCTTCGGCCGAAGTGCCCCAACGGCTGCGGGCCTGGCTGAGATCTTGCAGGCAGGCCAGGGTGAGGACACCCTGGCCTCCGCCCTCAGAGACAATGCCCGCGAGGCGAGGCAACGGCGCCACGTTGGCCAGTTCGTCAAGGGCGAGCAGCAGTCGAGCCCCGTCGCGGTGGCGGTCATAGGTGGCGTGCACCAACTCCTCGATGAAGCCGACAACGAGGGGAATGGTGACCGCCTGGTGGCGACTGGGGGCGACGACGTGCAGCTGATGGGGGCCGCGCAGGAACTCGTCGACGTCAAGGGGAGCCTCTCGGGACGCTGCGCGGGCCGCCTCGGTGCGCACGCCGGCGAAGAGTCCCGCGGTGGTCGACCAGATGCTTGATCGCTCGCGTTCTTCGGTTGCCAAGACCCCGCGCAGCAGCGTGACGGCCGGGTGGTGCTCGCCGTGACGTTCATTTAAGTCATGCAGGAGGTCGTCGCATCGGCGCTCGTCAATGCGCGAGGCGAGTTGACCCAATGACTCGTTGCGAAGCGCGCTCGCGTGCAGCATTGGCGCCACCAGTGCACCAGCTCGTTCGCTCCAGTGATCGTCGCTGCGTTCGCTGCGACCCCATCGTGCGACGTCAAGAAGGCTCCGTGAGGCCAATACCGCTCCATCCCACCTTAAAGATTGTCTTAGAGGTGAATAGCCCACGCGATGCACTCCTGGTGGTGCGACTACCGTTCCCGATGGATCAAAGAGAAGTGTCGCGCCGTCGTGACGAGTTTGCGCCATCAATGCAACGATGTCGCTCTTGGTCGAAGTGACGACGCATGCGTCGTTTGTCATCAGGAGATTCGGCACGATGATTGATGTGGTCTTACCGCTACGTGTTGGTCCGAGCACGAGTGTTGAACGTTCGCGACCACTCATTGCATCGCCACGCGCACCTCGTCCTAAGTAGATGCCGTCGTCGAATCTCATCTCGCACCATCGGTCGGAATAATTGTCGAAATGCTTGACATTGGTGTGAATAACGACTGAACTTTTAGTTGTCCTTCTGCGGAGGAGGTTCACGCAGTTCGCGACGTTCAATGCATCGTTGCGAACAGCGCTCATTCGCGCAAGGACCGTGCACTGCGGGCAGTTGCTGCACAGCCGTGAGGCTGGGCGGCTCATGGCCGAGTACACGCGATATCAATGCGGTACCTGAATAGAGTTCACCCTCGTGGTGCCTCGGGGTCCCAAGTTGATTCAACGTTGAGTCCCAAGGAGGGAAAGTGGCACCAGCCGCGAAGAAGAAGGCTGTAGCCAAGAAGGCTCCAGCTAAGAAGGCCCCTGCGAAGAAGGCCGCGAAGAAGCGTCCAGCTGCGAAGAAGGCCGCAAAGAAGCGTCCAGCTGCGAAGAAGGCCGCGAAGAAGCGTCCAGCTGCGAAGAAGGCCGCGAAGAAGCGTCC
>Ga0209415_10015193_pt1 | contig 12514 bp, 9 predicted proteins | sample PeaSoiSIISIP2007_FD_187696 | JGI IMG/M metagenome (GOLD analysis project Ga0209415, IMG submission 187696) | Peat soil microbial communities from Weissenstadt, Germany - SII-SIP-2007 (SPAdes) (version 2) | ecosystem: Environmental > Terrestrial > Soil > Wetlands > Peat | place: Germany... | reverse complement strand
AGCGAGAAGGTCGTGAAGGCGACCTCGAGCGCTATGCCAGCGATATTTATCTGGACGCCGCGATCGAGTCGGCCGTGGACAAATTCGGAGCGGCCGCCGACGTGCGCATCCAAGAGAAGGCAGACATCCGGGACGCCTTTTTTAAGCGCTACCTTTGGGTAGAGAAGCAGGAGGCATTCTTCGACATCCAGGAACACGGGCTGGTGAGCGAGAAGAACGTCAAGATCCGGCATCCCGAGATCGGCGACCCCATCGACCCGCACCGGAACGCCGCCATTCAATACCAAACCGATGTCGCACGCCGGCGAGTCGTTCACAACGAGACCTACTGGCCCGGCGCTGGGTTGATCGTGGAGCTTGGAGGGCTGAAGCTAGTCAACACCTGGCGCGAGCACGAGTTTGTCACGAGGGAGGGCGATGCTGCGCCGTACTTGGACCTCCTCGCCAAAGTGTTTCCTGACAAGGCCGATCAGGAACTACTGCTGAACAAGATGGCCTACGCGATCCAGCATCGTGGCGAGAAGCCGAATTGGCACCTGATCCTTTATGGTGCGCCCGGTGTCGGGAAGGACACCTTGCTCAAGCCGATGCTGGATTATTTCGGTAATAACGCCTGTTCCATTGGCGCGGACGATCTCACCAAGTCCTTCAACGGCTACGTCGCGCACGAGCAGATCGTGGTCCAGGAGTTGCATACGAAGAGCAGCAGAGACGTCCTGAACAAGCTTAAGCCGTGGATGGCATCACCGCCCGACTGGATCAACGTCGACGAGAAGAACAAGAAGCCATATCAGATTCGAAACATGTCGAGCTGGTGGTTCACGACAAATGAGCCCGACGCCATCAAGTTTGACAATTCTGATCGCCGGTTCTGCATTTTGCATTCGCCGATGACAACCGAGGAGGCGAAGCGGCTCGCCGAGGATGGCTACTTTCGTCGGCTTCATCAGTGGCTGGCCAATGGCGGCTGCGGGGAGGTCGTTCACATGCTGCAGACCCGAGAGCTGCCGGCAGATTTTGATGCGCAGGGACAGGCGCCTTGGACCGCCGCGAAGGGTGAGATGATCACGGCCTCTTTGGGCAGCGTCGGTCAGTACGTCGTCGATGCAATTAGAAATTCTAGCGGCGTATTCGCCGACGACATCGTGACCATCAAGGCCATCGCGGAGAGCCTCAAGCATCACCTGCCGGATGCCGACGGTAGGGATCTGACGACCTACCGAATAACAGAAGCGCTCAAGGCTGCGGGCGCAGCCCCCTTGGACCAGATACGCCTTGGCGGCCGTGAAGGAAACCGACTGAGGCTATGGGCCGTGCGAAACCAGGACGCGTGGACCAATATGAGCGCCACCGAGCTTCGTGCCGCATACGAAGGTCACATGACGACGGCGTTGGAGTTGCTGCTCCGGTAGGCCGTGGTGTCTCGTGTCTCTGTGCCTCGGGCCGTTCGTACCCGCTCCGCCGCCCTATACGCGTATCGTGCATATAGATAATAGTTACGTTAACTCTGAGAGAGAAAGGGTTGAGACACTGGGACACAGGAGCACGAAAGCGCTGGTAGAGAGCCACTTTGTGCTGCCTCAGATCGGCGTCAACAGGTCTGAGACACCGCTGAGGCACCGAGGCACGACACATTCACGGTCCAACAGCCCCGAGCCGCCAGCGCGGAGACCGTCAACCTCGACCAATCCGCCCGCCGACAGAACGATGAGGATCATTGCCGGATGCGCGACGTCATCGGTCGATGCGCGTGCATCGCGTGCTCACCGAAACCTGAGTTATGGCTGCGAGGGTCGCGACGGCAAATCGGCGCTATCCGTGAGGGCCCACCCACCCAGCGTGCCCCGCCGTCCTGGTCGAACGCCGATAAGAAGGAATGACGAAAATCGTGACCAATAACAGGCGGTCCGGACTGAGGTCGGACATTCGCGCCATGTGACAGACATTATTACGTTATTTCAATTAGTTGATTACCAAAAAAATCAGGCTACGAACCTGCGGATGAACAAATCCATGGTCTCGCCAAACCGACCCTGGGCCTTTCGGGAATCAGGGGTATCCCCCTTTGAAATCAAGGGGGTGCGAGCTAGGTACGGATCTCGAGTCAGGGGCACTGACATCCGCAATCGAAGTCCCGCGTTTTTGACCCCGCAACTGGCCATCTAAGTAACTGATTTAATGACAAGAATTCCTTCATGCCAGGGCCCCCCTGATTCGCAGCAATCCACGGCTCTTCGGCACAGCGCGAGTCATGGGCGACGTGGTCTCCGTCGCGAGCTTGCGTCCGAGAGCGCGTTAGAAACCGAGCGACGGAACTTCCGCGTCGTTGGCGATGTGCTTCTCTTCCTGCGGTCACCGCGGCGAAACGCTGCCGACGACGGGTGTTGCTCTGGGCAGGTGCCCGCATCGCCGGAACGCGCGAATTCGCTTGCCGCTGGCCGCGACCGCATTCATTGACACCCAGGACTTGCTTCGCCACATGATGGCAGGCCTACACCTCCCCTCCTCGCCTTACAGAACGCTCACGTCACCTTTGGCTGACGGCCGACGTTTTGTAACGTGTCGGTGACAATTGCGCGTGGCGACCGCGTGTGCCTCGTCGGCCGCAATGGAGGCGGCAAGTCGACGCTCTTGCGTGCTCTTGCCGGGCTGACCGAGCTCGACAGCGGCGAGAGCTCCCAGTAGGCCGGCACACGCGTTGCCTACATGCCGCAGGAGCCGGCCTTCGATCCGAGCCTGGCAGCCGCCGAGTTCGTTGCGCTCTGCCTGCCGTCCGACTCCGGACACGCCGATCGCAGCCATCTCGTCGGGGCGACCCCGGACGAGGTCGGGGTGGGAGGGGGGATCGTCTGCTCTCACAACTTTCCGGCGGTGAAGGAAGGTGTGTCAGCCTTGCCGCTCCCTTGGTCGCCGACCCTTACGTCCTGCTCCTGGACGAGCCGACCAACCACCTCGACATCCCGGCGATCGAATGGCTCGAGGAGCGCCTCGCGGCGTTCCCTGGCGGGCTGCTGTTGGTCAGCCACGACCGCATGTTCCTGAAGCGATTGTCGCGGCGGACATTGTGGCTCGATCGCGGGCGGCTGCGCGAGCACGACGAGGGCTACGATTCCTTCGAGGCCTGGTCGGAGGGCGTGCTCGCGGTCGAGGCAGCCGAGCAGGCGCGCCTCGACAAGCGCATTGCCAGCGAAACGGTTTGGCTACGCCAAGGTATCTCGGCGCGGCGACGCCGCAACCAGGGACGTGTCCGGCGTCTCGCCGACATGCGCCAGCAACGTGCCGATCGGGTCGGGCTGCGCCAGGCCAAGCTCACCGGGGCAAGCGCGGAGACCGGCGGCCGCCTTGTCATCGAACTGGAAAACGTGGCGAAGGCCTTCCCTGGGCCGTCCGGTCCCAAGGTGATCGCCCGCAAATTCTCGACGCGCGTGCTGCGCGGAGACCGGGTCGGCGTGATCGGCCCCAACGGCGCCGGCAAGTCGACCCTGCTTGGCATCATGGCCGGAACGACGCCTGCGGACAGTGGCAAGGTCAGGCTGGGTACGAATCTTATGGCGGCGATCTTCGATCAGCGCCGCGCCACGCTCGATCCGGAGTCGACCTTGTGGGACACGTTGACCGGCGGCTCGGGCGATACAGTGGTCGTGCAGGGCCAGGCTCGGCACGTCACCTCGTACCTGAGGGACTTTCTCTTCGAGGACCGCCAGTTCCGGGCCAAGGTGTCGACCCTGTCGGGCGGCGAGCGCAACCGGCTCCTTCTGGCCAAGACTTTGGCGCAGAGCTCCAATCTTCTGATTCTGGACGAACCGACGAACGACCTCGACATGGACACGCTCGACCTCCTTGAGGATGTTCTGGCGGATTACGACGGCACGCTGCTCCTGGTCAGCCACGACCGGGATTTTCTCGACCGCCTGGTGACCAGCGTGATCGCGGTCGAGGGCTCCGGCGTGATCGAGGAATATATGGGCGGCTACACCGACTACTTGCGTCAGCGTACGACTCGGCCCGCGCTGCACGTCGCGCCGAAGCGCCCGGTCAAGGTGGCGGAGCGCATCGCCGACAAGCAAGTGAACAAGCTGACCTGGAAGGAGCAGCGCGAACTCGACACCTTGCCAGCGCAGATCGCTGCCCTAGAAAGCGAGAAGGCGCAGCTCGAGGCGGCATTGGCCGATCGCGGCTTCTACGCGCGCGACCGGGCCGGCTTCGAAGCATCCACCAGCCGCCATGCCGCTTTGGTCGACGCGCTGACCCGAACGGAAGAGCGCTGGCTTGATCTCGCAGGACGCGCGGAAGCGCTCATACGCTGAGCGCGGCGCCGCATCTTCCGATGTTGAAGGCATAGCGGACATGGCCCATTCCACTTCACTGGGCGTTTTGACCCGGAACGGACATCCGAGCCGAGCGGTGTAGGTATCGAGAACCGGCGCTTCAAGATCGAAGATCGCGTTCTATGTCGGCAGCAATTCGATCCGCCAGCTCGTCCACAGCCCTCGACATTGCTGCTACGATCGAGCCATCCCCGCTCCCTGATATGGCTTCTACCAGAGACGTCTGCTCTGCGAGCCGCACCTGGTGGTTGACACCACCTGCGACTGTCCACTGAACGACAAGAAGAACTTGATGATCCGGCGTCGCCTCAAAGGCAGCCACATCGACCAGGACCTGCCATGCTGGACGCCCGACCGGCGCTGCAGTCACCACGACGCTAGGCAGCCGAGCGGCCAGCGACGTGGTCAAAGCTCGAGTAATACCGAGCGACAGTCGTTCGCCCCAGCGGCCGGTCGAACTCGGGATCAGCTGATTGCCACTGCGCTCCACTATGTCGGTCGTGTCAAGGTAGTCAGGTAGCTGAACGCGCTTGACCTCGACGACTGGCAGCCCAACCTGATTTACCGTCGTCGCCGTGGCTTGGGGCACCGCGCCGAGCACGTACCCGACGGGAGGCGCTCCAGGCAAGCTGCAGGCGGCCATTGCAAGATATGCCGTGCCTAGAAACGCAAGGAATGCGGTCCTGGCGAACAAATCGACCTGAAAAACCGCAGCCTGCTTCATCGGCTGGCTCGCCCCATGAGGAGGGCGTTCGGATTTCGCTCGACCGTTTCCGCCAAATTGCGCAAAGAGCTGGCGCTGGCGGCAAGATCGCGCACGGCGGCTTCGAGATTGCCGCGGAACTGCGAGCGCGGCTCGGCCAGTTCATTGAGCGAGCCGAGCAGAGTCTCCGCCTGGCCTACAGTGCGGTCGGCTGCGGTCAGTGTCTGACTGAGCTCGCCACCGCGCACAACGAGCTGACGATTAGCATCGAGGATCAACGAATTGAGGTCACCCAACGCACCGGAGGCGTCAGCTTGCAGCACATGTACGGCCTCGTCTGTTGTCTGCAGTGTGTGCGTGGCCGCGTCGGCGGTCCGTTGCACGCTCTTTGCCAGGGGATCGATCGTCGCATCGAGGTGATCCGAAAGCCGGCCGACCGCGGCGAGGGCCTGTCGCGCGGCTTCGGTAAGCTCAGTAAGCTGCAATCCTGTCAGCATGTTCCGGAGCTGGCCGAGTTCCGACGGCACTGCTGGAATCTCCGGTACGCCCGGGGCCGCACCGACCAGTCGTGCCGGCGTGCCGGGTCGGAAATCGAGATCTACGCGTAACTGGCCGGTGACGATGCTCTGCGGCGCGAGCTGCGCTCGCAGTCCCGCCCGAACGAATTGCTCGGCTTCTGCCGCAGAGCCGCTCAACGTCTTCCCTTGCCAAATCACCTTGTTCCGCTCGATTTCCAGGAAGACAGGAGTTTGCGCGGTCATAGTATCAGCGGAGAAAACGACGGCCATGCTCTGGACCGACCCGATGCGCACGCCGTGAAAGGTTACCGGCGAGCCAACGTCGAGCCCCGCGAGCGACTCGTTAAAGAAGACGACGACGCGCGAGCTCGTGGCAAAAAGCCGCATGCCTCCGAACAACAAGGTAGTGGCAACACCGAGAACAAGGGCGCCAAGGATGAAGGCGCCGACAACGGTGGGTCTAGAACTCATGGCTGACTCCCTTGCGCTCGGACGGTGTTTAATCGTCCACGCTCCATGAAGGCGCGCACCGTTGGGTGATCGCACGCGTCACGCAAGGCTCGCGGCGACCCGTGGGCAATTGCAGTCTTACTCTCTGCGTCCAAAAAGAGACCGTCATCGCAGATTCCAAAGAGACTCGGCAGTTCATGGCTCACGATGATGACGGTGGCGCCGAGCCCCTTGCTCAATTCGAGAATCAGTTCATCGAGCCGCTTTGAAGTGGTCGGATCGAGGCCGGCGGAGGGCTCGTCAAAGAACAGGAATTGAGGGTCGAGGGCGATAGCCCGGGCAAGGGCTGCGCGCTTGCGCATGCCCCCCGAAAGCTCGGCCGGCATCCTGCTCGCGGCCGCGGCCAATCCCACAAACGACAGCTTGAGCTGGACGAGAATGGCGATCGCATCGGCTGCGAGGCTCGTGAACATTTGCAGCGGAAGCGCCACATTCTCGGCCACTGTCATCGAGCTCCAGAGCGCGCCGCTCTGAAACAGCACGCCGAAGCGGCGGCTGATGGCCGCACGTCGCGCTTCAGTCGCGGCCCAGTAATTCTCGCCGTCCACCGCAATCGTCCCGGAGGCTGGACGCAGCAAACCGACCATCGCTTTGAGCAAGGTGCTCTTGCCGCAGCCGCTGCCGCCCATGATCGCGAAAATTGAGCCTTGACGAATTGAAAAGCTCAGCTTGCTTTGAATTACGCGCGGGCCAAACGCGACCGTCAGATCCTTTGCTGCGATTCGCTCCTCGGCAGTCCCCTGCGGTGCCACGGCTTCAGATCCCAAGTGCATTGGTGCAAACGGCAAATATCGCATCGAGGGCGATAACCCCAACAATTCCAGCCACGACCGCTGCGGTCGCGGCACGGCCCACATCCGCGGCACTGCGTCCGGCTCTCAAGCCGATTTGACAGCCCGCCAGTGCGACGAGGGCACCGAAGACGACGCTTTTTCCAAGTCCGATTGCGAACTGCGTGCCGGCCACGGCGCTCCGAAGCTGCTCCATGAAAGCCGCTGATGTGATGTCTAAGATTGCGATGCTGACGATGTATCCGCCAAGGAGCCCGACAGCGCAGCCATAGAGGTAGAGCAACGGCATCATCGTCACAAGCGCCGCAATCCGCGGCAGCACAAGAAAGTCAAAGATCGGGATTCCAAGCGCGTTCAGGGCGTCGATTTCCTCGTTGCCTTGCATGGTGGCAAGATGCGCGGCATATGCGCCGCCCGTGCGCCCCGCCATCACGATGCCGGTCACGATCGGCGCCATCTCGCGAACCACGGCAATACCGACGAGGTTGGCGACGTAGATTCCAGCGCCGAAACGCTGCAACTGTACTGCGCCGACGAAGGCGAGAATCGCGCCAACGAGCCCGTTGACAAGCGCGACGATGCCGAGCGCCCCGGCTCCGGCTTCGCGCACGCATTGCAGCACGTCAACGGCGCGTGTGCGTGTGCGGCGGGCGAAGGCTGCAGCGCCTCGCAATGCGGTTTCTCCCACAAGCGCCGCAGCCCCCACAGTTTGGGACCACGTATCGAAATACGCCTCGCCGACGCGCGTCGTCAAAGACGCATGGGGCACGTCGTTATTAGCGGCTTTAGGCGCGCCCGCGGATACGAGAGCGAGCAGCCGTCGTGCCGTTTCCGGAAGGCCGGAGTTGTCGATTTGCACAGGTTGAGTTCGTCCCGTATCGGCTGAGTCGCGAAGCATCTCCAGAAAAGCAATAAGAGCGCTATCCCACCGACCGAGGCTGCTGGCGTCCAGCCGAAGCGTCTTCGCGTCAGCTTCATCGAGAATGCGTGCTACCTCGGCGGCGCTGCGTATACCGGTCTCAGAGGCGATCCAGTCGCCTGTCAGCTGCAGGTCCGCCGTCAGCCCCTGCCGTTTCAGACGCCAACCCGGCGGCCGCGAGGTCGCGGAACTCACAACGCTCCCCCTCTCTAGCAATTGGTCACGTTCGGTAGAACCAAAGCTTCCCGTTTTGACGTATCTCAATCATCGTTGAATGGGCTGCCGGTGCTGCTGTGGGCGCAAAGACGCAACATCTCGCAGGTGTGCAATGTGGCGCTGCCGGTCAATGCAGCTGAGCCAGTCTTTTGCCGCTGCGGCACGGGAACTCGAGGCAGACCTGCGCTACGCCACACGCATTCGATCTCCCAGGGGCGTCGGTTTTTCGCTTCCGTAGTCGTAGAAGCCGCGGCCGGTCTTACGGCCGAGCCAACCGGCCTCGACATATTTGACGAGGAGAGGGCATGGCCGATATTTCGAATCGGCCATGCCCTCATGGACGACCTGCATGATCGCGAGACACGTGTCGAGTCCGATGAAATCTGCGAGCTCGAGCGGGCCCATGGGGTGATTGGCGCCAAGTTTCATCGCGAGATCGATTCCCTCGACAGACGCCTCGCCCTCATGCAGCGCGTAGACTGCCTCGTTGATCATGGGCAGCAGGAGGCGGTTGACCACGAATCCGGGAAAATCGTTGGCGTCGACCGGCGTCTTGCCGAGGCGTACTGCCAGATCGTGAATCGCGTGGTAGGTCTCGTCGTCCGTCGCGATACCACGGATCAATTCAACCAATCGCATCATCGGCACCGGATTTATGAAATGCATTCCCATGAACTTGTCCGGACGATCGGTAGACGCGGCGAGGCGCGTGATCGAGATCGACGACGTATTCGTCGCGAGGAGCGCCTGCGGTCGCAGCAGCGGAACCACCTTGGAGAAGATGCCACGCTTCACGTCCGCATTCTCGGTCGCAGCTTCGATGACGAGGTCGGCGTCACCCACAGCGGCGAGGTCGGTTCCATGCCGAATCCGTGCCAGGGCCGGTTCTCCCGCGTCAGCCACGACGTTTTGGCGCGCGACTTGACGCTCAATGTTACGGCGGATTGCCTGGATCGCATGCTCCAGTATCTCAGCGTTGACGTCGATCAGGTTGACTTCCAGCCCGGCCAACGCCGCCACATGCGCAATGCCCCTGCCCATCTGCCCGGCACCGACAACCGCGACTGTATTAATCATGGCGCCCTCCCCAAGTGCGCCGCAAAGTGAAACGGCAGCGTCCTTACAGTCGTCATTAGATGCCGATATATGAGCGCGAGCATGCCTCGGCGCGTCACGTTTGACTGCGCGTGCCGGTGGCAATTCGATCGTCGACCTCACCGGCGGGAGAAGGGCAGAGCGCCTGATCTATTCCTGCCGGTCCTCGGGGTCGGCGCGATAGCGAACCGGCGGAACTCCGAAGTGATCCTTGAACAGCCGACTGAAATGCGACGAACTGCTGAATCCATATGAGAAGCAGATGTCGGTTATCGAGCGATGCAACTGGGTTCGGTCTCGAAGCGCCTCGGCGCAACGGTCGAGCCGACGCTGCCAGAGATAGCTCGATACGGATCCGGCCGGATCCTCGGCGAAAAGGCGGTGCAGCCCACGGACGGAAATGTTGCAGGCCTGCGCGATTCGCTCGACGGAGAGCTCGGGATCGGCGAGCTGCGCCTCGATATAGGCCTTGACCCTTATCGATAGTTCATTACGGTGTCCGATCACCGGCGGCGTCTCGATCTGCTCGCGCAAGGCGTCCCACGCCATCGCGGTGATGGCCGCGCCCAGTTTTCTTCCGCTGAATCGTGGAAGACGGCGCATCTCGCCGAAACTCTCGTTCACCATGGCGTGCAGGACCCGCGACAAACCCGTCCTGCCGTTCCATCGACGTGCGACGCCATGCTCGAAGAGGGCGCCAATCGCTGCATCGGACGGACGTGGCAGCATGATCGCGAACGCTTCGATCTCGCGGCTCGTGATCTCGTACTCGACCGACTGTTTCGTGTCGATCAGGGTCCAGTCGCCTGGAGTCAGAATGCAAATGCGGCCGCGCTGAACGAAGTTGCAGCTCCCTCTGGAGATCGAAACGAGCCTGAGCGGGACCGGCAATGTCGGTGTTGGTGTGGTCAATGAGCGGATGAACCGGTAATTGGTGGACTCCCACCTGGACAGGAACATCGCGCCGAGTGCGCCATGTTCGATGCGCCCCATAAACGGGCGTTCATCCGTCGGAAGGCAACGCACCGCTTCCTGCTCGCGAAGCACAGGATTGCCTCGCCCGACACGGGCGCTGAGTGCATCCTCCCACGCGCACAGTGGGCCGCTGGGTCGCTTCACCTCCACGCAAACAACCGTTGGCGCTGCCATGGTCTGAGCCCTGCCTCGTCTGCGTTCGACATGTTATCGCGCAGGCAGGAGCCAGCCTTGATCTAGATCAGCTCCCTGGAACCTTGCGCCGGTCCTGAGCCGGCACGCGCAGTCAATCTTGGCATGGCGAGGCAAGCACCGGGAGGAGTGCCAAGTTACGCTTTCTACCTGGAGCACAACGGACGCGGCTTGCTAGAGGACAGGCTATGATGAGCAATGCAGAACGCAAGGCACACTTGATCGGGTCGGGAATCGCCAATCTGGCTGCCGCTGCCTACCTTATCAAAGACGGCGGCTTTTCGGGCGCGAACATCAACATTTACGAGGAGGAACATTTACCGGGCGGAGCTCTCGACGCGGCTGGCGCTCCTTCACGAGATTCAGCAGTTTGACGACCGCCATTTTGGGCTGAGCGCGTCGAATATTCCATCGTGAAAACACAATCATCCGGCACTTCAACGAACTGACCGCGGGGATCGGCAATTTGTTGCCCGAGAAAATGTGCGCAACGGCCTTGGCTTTCGTGACGGTTATTGCCTGTGCGACGTCTGCGTCGGCGCAGGCGGTGGCGGCGCCAAAACCCGACCCAGATCCCTCCGCTACAGCACCGTCCGTTGGGATCCCCGAAGGAAGTTCGTCTGCCCCATCGGCTAATGAATTGACCAAGGAGATCAATAACCCGGTTACCGAGCTCTGGTCGCTCCAGTTTCAGTTCAACAATGAAAAACTTGAGAGCGGGCCGCTCAACCCCGAGAGCGGGAAGTGGGTAAACAACCTCTATTTTCAGCCCGTCCTGCCGGTGCGTCTGACCCCAGATATCAACCTGATCACACGCCCCGTGATGTCGCTTTACCAGAGCGTACCGCATCCCACGGGGCCCTTTACCAGCGAACGGACAACGGCATTTGGCGACACGATCCTGGCGCAAGTGCTTTCGCCCGCTGGCACCGAGCCGTGGATTTATGGAGCAGGACCTACCTGGATATTGCCGACCGCTGGCTCAAAATTTACCGGACAAGGTAAGTGGCAGGTCGGGCCAGCTGTCGGAGGTGGCTACCTCACGAATGAGTTTATGATTGCAGGCCTTGCTCAGCAATGGTGGTCTTTCGCCGGAGACGCAGACCGCAGGCACACGAACCAGATAAATATCCTGCCTTTGGTTTACGATTACTTCGGCGAGGGGTGGAGCGTCGGCTACTCAGGCAACATTCTGGCTGATTGGACGGCGCGTGGCGACAATGTCTGGACTGTGCCCATCGGACTATCGGTGGGCAAGGTAGTCATGTTCGGGCAGCTCCCCGTGCAAGTCCAGATTGCGGGTCAGTATTTCGCGGCCAGGCCGACGGGTGGCCCGAAATGGAACATCCAGCTTCAACTTACTCCGGTGATTCCGAGGCTGATAAACGCAGTGCTGTTCCAATGACGGCGTATTGGCCGCAATCGTTCGAGACCGAGCCCGGATCGATGTGACGCGAAAAGAGCGGATTATAGGAGCGCTTAACCGGTCTCGTTTCATCCGAAAGGCTCGGAACAAGTGTTTTTCAACAATCTGCTAGCGAACCATGGAGGCGCATATGTTTTACAGTAATGGTAACTACGAAGCGTTCATCCGGCCCCGCAAGCCGCAGGGCGTCGACGGGAAGTCTGCCTATTTCATCGGCGGTGGCATCGCCTCGCTCGCGGCGGCGGGATTTTTGATTCGAGACGGCCAAATGGACGGCAAACGCATCACCATCTACGAAGGCAGCAAGATTTGCGGCGGCTGCTTGGATGGCATCGAGGACCCAAAGGAGGGCTTCCTCTTCCGCGGCGAGCGCGAGATGGAGGACCACTACGAGTGCCTGTGGGATCTGATGCGCTCGATCCCGTCGCTCGATGTCAAGGACGCCTCGGTCCTCGAAGACTATTACCGGATCAACAAGGACTACCCCAACTACTCCCTGTGCCGGACCACTCACAAGCGCGGGCAGCCCTTCCCGACCGACGGCAAGATGCTCCTGACCCCCAAGGCGCAGGGCGAGCTGATGAAGCTCTTCTACACCCACCGAAGTGAGACATTCGACAAGCGGTTCGACGAATTCGTGGGCGAGGATTTCTTCAAGAGCAATTTCTGGGTGTATTGGCTGTCGATGTTCGCCATCGGACCCTGGCATGGCGCGTTGGAGATGAAGCTCTACCTGAACCGCTTCGTCCAGCACATCGGTGGGATGGCGGATCTCAGCACGATCAAGTTTACACGCCTTAACCAGTACGATTCTCTGATCCTGCCGCTCGTCAAGTGGCTC
>Ga0209415_10015191_pt1 | contig 12515 bp, 11 predicted proteins | sample PeaSoiSIISIP2007_FD_187696 | JGI IMG/M metagenome (GOLD analysis project Ga0209415, IMG submission 187696) | Peat soil microbial communities from Weissenstadt, Germany - SII-SIP-2007 (SPAdes) (version 2) | ecosystem: Environmental > Terrestrial > Soil > Wetlands > Peat | place: Germany... | reverse complement strand
CCAAAAAAAACTTCCAAAAAAAACCTTGCGCTTTTTCTGATACTCTCAGGGTTGGACCGCAGGGACAACCCTGGGTACCGGCGATGGAGGGGCCCTCAACCCCAAAGGGGTTGTGGTCGGCGGGCAACGCAGGCGACTGGCTTTCCGGTCACCGGGCCTCAACCCCGTTGGGGTTGACGAGCCTTCCGGCGGGCTTACCCAGGGTTGGCGCTGCGCCAACCCTGGGCTTTGCTGCACAACCCCGTTGGGGTTGAAGCGCGCGGGTTTCATCTTAGCCTGACGCGCCTGCGACGCATCGGGACGCTTTGCGGGTGTAGGCTATCGCTACGCTCGGAAGCCCAAAATGGGAATTGGTGGCTCGACCGTTTGAGCCGCGTAAGATAAGCTTACGAACATGACGACGACGATCAGTGTCTCGACCAAACGACAGGTTGTTCTGCCAAAGCACTTTTGCGAGCGGAAGAAGATCGGGCCGGGCACGGCCCTGCGCGTGACCGAAGTGGGCGACGGCCTTTACCTGACGCCGGTTCCTGAGCCCACCGAAGCCGAGTTGAAGAGCGTAATCGCCAGCGCCGGCTCGCTGACGCGGCGGCAGACCCGCAAAGAAGAGGAGATGGTGCAAGCAGCCATTGCGGAGTACCGCGCGAAGAGGCGCGGCCGCAAGCGATGACCGTCGTTGTCGAAGTCGTCCGTCTTAAGGACGCTCATGGCGCGGTGAACGGATGGCGTGCCCGCACCCGTTCGCGGATGGCCTCGAAGTCGGCTCCGGTCAGCGGTGTCACCGGCAGGTCTGCTGATTTCAATAACCGCGCCTCAAGTTCCGGCGCGGCGTCGAACGGCTTTAATTGTTGCTCCCGCAGGCAGCGCAGGAGGTCGTTGACGAGTTCGCTGGCATCGGCACACGCACCTGCCCTCACCTGCTGTTCCAGGAAGTCCTCAACGTCTTTGGCCAACTCGATCGTCATGGCTCCAAGGTCCGGCAGGGCGAGCAGCGTGTCAAGCCCTCGAACCCCGACGCAGAGCTTGCCGGAACCGGCGCAATGTCGTTAACTAGCTCTCGTGACTTTCGTGCAGCAAGACCTGGCCTTTCGACACTCGGTTCCGTCCGAGGATGTTCCGCCCATGGGAACGCCGCTCGCCGAACAACTCGCCGCGTTCAGGGAGTTTGGCAAGGCCACTCAGGTCGTGGAAACCTCAGCCGTGACCTTCGGCGGCCTGGACCTGTGTGTTCCCACTTATGTGAACGAGTTTTGGACTTCCAAACAGCGGGCCGCCAACAGCCTGCATGAGGTTTCATACCGGGCCTGCTTCAAGCCGCAACTGCCGCGCTTCTTCATCCAGCGGCTCACGAGCCCGGGCGACCTCGTGTATGACCCGTTTATGGGGCGGGGCACGACGGTCCTCGAGGCCGCGTTGCTGGGGCGTGCGCCCTGCGGCTGCGATATCAATCCGCTGAGCGTGGTGCTCACCGAACCCAGGCTCCGTCCGCCCACGATGGAGGCTATCCACCGGCGGCTGCGCGAAATCGATTTTGCCAAGGCGCGCGAAGCGCCGGAGGAGTTGCTCGTTTTCTACCATCCCGAAACGCTGAAAGAACTTTGCGCCCTCAAGCAATACCTCCTCGAGCGGAGGGCCTCCGGCCGAAGCGATCCGGTTGACGATTGGATCCGCATGGTCGCAGTGAACCGGCTCACCGGCCATTCACCGGGGTTTTTTTCCGTCTATACGATGCCGCCCAACCAAGCCGTCTCCATCAAAAGCCAAAGAGTGATCAACGAAAGGCGAAGCCAGCAGCCCCCGCGCCGCCACGTCGCCGGGATCATCGGCAAGAAGAGCCGCCAGTTGCTCTCGGACTGTGACGAAGCCGCGAGGCAAGCGCTTTCGGAAATGGGTGGCCGCGCGCGCCTGCTCACCCGGCATTGCAGCTTCGCGCCAGAGCTGGCCTCCGGGAGCGTGTCGCTGGCGGTGACTTCGCCTCCATTTTTGAATGTGGTGGATTATGCAGGAGACAACTGGCTGCGCTGCTGGTTCATCGATGTGGACCCCGCCTCGGTGAAGTTGACCGTGCCGAAACACCTCGAGGATTGGCAGCGAGCGATGTCAGACGTAATCCTCGAATTGCATCGCGTGCTGCGGCGCGGTGGTCATGTCGCCTTCGAGGTAGGTGAGGTCCGCAACGGCAAAGTCAAACTGGAGGAAGCGGTCGTGCCCTGTGGAATCGAGGCGGGGCTGGAACCGGTTCTGATTCTTATCAATGATCAGCAGTTCACAAAAACGGCGAACTGTTGGGGTGTGGACAACAACGACAAGGGCACGAATACCAACCGGATCGTGGTCTTCCGCAAGCCGGAGTAGGCGCCGTCAGGCCTCTGTAGGAGCGGACGTGAGACGCTGATCTCCGCTCTCTTCCAGAAGTGAGACTCCTCACGCCGGCTCCTGCACCGCTTTGGGCCACCTCTGTTTCCTGCAGGCGGAATTCGATGGCCAAAGGCAAGGGCCTTTGGTAAACCTCGGGGGATGAAAACCGACTTGCCGGCAGTGAACCCCTAATCGCAACCCAACCATGAATGCATCACCCATTCTCCCAGCGCGCTCCATTCGTTCTCGTTTAGGCGGATTGACTGCTTTGGCCCGTCTGACGCATTTCGCCCGGGTGCCTCTGGTAATCCTGGCCACCGTGGCAACTGGCTTCGCCGCCGAGAGGCTCGAGAGCGGTTTCACGCATCCGCCCGCCTCGGCCCGGCCGTGGGTCTATTGGTTTCCGCTGGACGGCAATATCAGCAGCAACGGGATCACGCTCGACCTCGAGGCCATGGCCCGCGCCGGCATCGGGGGTGTGCTCTACATGGAGACCGACCAAGGGGCGCCGCGAGGTCCGGCGGCCTTTGGCGGTCCGCTCTGGCGTGATTTGTTCAAACACATCTGCGCCGAGGCGCACCGCCTTGGGCTCGAGGTCAATATGAACAACGATGCCGGGTGGTGCGGCAGCGGCGGGCCCTGGATTACCCCGGAGCTTTCCATGCAGCGCATCGTCTGGACCGAGACGAAGGTCAGCGGGCCGGAACGATTCGACGCCGTCCTGCCGCGCCCGCAAGCCGTAAGAGATTATTACCGCGACCTCGCGGTATTCGCGTTTCCCACGCCCGCGAGCAATTACGTCATTCCGAGACTGGCCGGGAAATCGGCGCGTGACCCGGAGCAGATTCCATTGCCGACGGCCTATCCCGTTCTGCCGGCGCAGGCGGTAGTGCCGCGCGCGCAGCTCGTGGACCTCACCGGCCAGTGCGACGCGAGCGGGCGCCTGGTATGGGAGGCGCCGGCGGGCAACTGGACCGTCCTGCGCCTGGGTCATACAACCACCGGCAAAGACAATCATCCGGCGCCCCTGGCCGGCCGGGGCCTCGAGTGCGACAAGCTCAGCCAGGAGGCCGCCGAGGCCGCCTTTGCCGGGCTGATGCAGAAGGTGATCGAGGATTCCCTGCCGCTGGCCGGGGAAGGCAAGACCCTGGTTTCGACCCACATTGACAGTTGGGAGGTCGGTTCGCAGAACTGGACGCCCAAGTTCCGCCAGGAGTTCGAGCGGCTCCGGGGCTACGACCCGTTTCCCTATCTCCCGGTCATTGCGGGGCACGTCGTTGAGAGTCTCGAGGTCTCGGAACGGTTCCTTTGGGATTTGCGCATGACTATCAATGATCTGCTGGTCCAGAATTACGCCGGTCATTTCCGCGAACTGGCGCACCGCAACGGCATCCGGCTCTCGATCGAGGCCTATGACGGCGAACCGGCCGACGACATGACCTACGGGGGGCAGGCGGACGAGCCGATGGCGGAGTTTTGGTCTTGGGGCAAGTTCGGGGCGGCCTACAGTTGCACCGAGATGTCCTCAGTGGCGCACGTTTATGGCCGGCGCATTCTGGGCGCCGAGGCCTTTACGGCCACCGACGCGGAGAAGTGGCAAGGGCACCCGGCTTATATCAAAGACCTGGGCGATTGGGCCTTTTGCGAAGGCATCAATCGCTTCGTCTTCCACCGTTACGCGCTCCAGCCCTGGACTGACGCGCGGCCCGGCATGTCGATGGGGCCGTGGGGTCTGCATTACGAACGCACCCAGACGTGGTGGGAACAGTCGCGCCCCTGGCATGACTACCTGGCCCGCTGCCAGTTCCTTCTCCGGCAAGGGCTCTTCGTGGCGGACCTTTGTTTCCTCGAACCGGAGACCTCTCCCCAGCGCTTCAAGTCCCCCGTCAAATCCGGCTATGACCGGCCCCGGTATAATTTTGACGGCTGCCCGCCGGAAGTGGTGCTGACGCGGATGAGCGTGCGCGATGGCCGGTTGGTATTACCCGACGGCATGAGCTACCGGTGGTTGGTGCTTCCACAGGCGGGCGTCATGACCCCGCGCCTGCTGAGCAAGATCAAGGATTTGGTCGCCGCTGGCGCCACCGTCGTGGGCGCGCCGCCCGGCAAGTCCCCCAGTCTGAGCGGCTACCCGCAATGCGACCTCGAGGTCAAGGCCCTGGCGGTCGAATTGTGGGGCGCCGGCGACGCCCCCGAGCAAATCACCGAGCGTCCTTTCGGCAAAGGCAAGGTGCTGTGGGGCGGGGAGTTCCGGCCCAAATCGCTTCCCGTCGAGGGTTCGGATTGGCAGTTGGGCTCGGCGCATTGGATTTGGCGCAAAGAGGGCAATCCCGCCTCGGCCGTGCCGCCCGGCAAACGCTACTTCCGCCGCCTGCTCATCCTGGACGAGGGCAGCCGTGTCGCCTCGGCTACCCTGGACATGACCGTGGACAATTCTTTCGAGTGCTGGGTCAATGGCCGGCAGGCCGGCAGCGGAGATGACTTCAGCCACGCTTACCGGATGAATATCACTTCCTTGCTCAAGCCGGGCACGAACGTGATCGCGGTCGAGGCCGTCAACGGCGGCGATGCCCCGAATCCTGCCGGCCTGATTGCCCACCTGCGCGTCAATTACGGCCCCGGCCACGTGGTGGACGTGCCTACTGACGCGCGTTGGGAGGCCGCGGAGACGGTAGCCGCCAATTGGCGCACTGAACCGGGGGCGGCCCACGGCTGGGCGCCGGCAATGGAACTGGGTCCGCTCGGCATGGCCCCTTGGGGCGACATCACCCCGGCGGGCGAAGGGGCCGATCCGATTCCGGATGCCGCCATCCTTTGCCGGATGCTGGAAGAGCGCGGCGTGCCGCCGGATTTCAGTTGCCGCACCCGCAATGCCCCCGAGAGCCTCCGTTACACCCATCGTACCGTCGAGGGCACCGACATCTACTTCGTGGCCAACAAGAACCTCCAGCCCGAAGAGGCCCTTTGCTCCTTCCGTGTGAGCGGACGGCGCCCGGAATTCTGGTGGCCTGATAGCGGCCGCATTGAGCGGGCGGCCGCTTATGACGAGGCGGGCGGCGTCACCCGCGTCCCCGTCTCCCTCGACCCCTACGGCTCGGTTTTCGTCGTCTTCCCCAAGGGCGCGCCCGCGGAGCCGGACCGGGTTGCCGCCGTGACGCGCAACGGCCAGAGCGTGCTCGACACGACTGCCGGTTCCGGCCCCGAGGCCGGACAGAGCGCAACCCGTCAACCGGTGGAAACCATCCGCCTGACGCGGAGCGAGAGTGGGGCGATCGAGGCGCTGGTCTCCGCCCCTGGCGCCTACGCGCTCAAGAGCGCCGGCGGAGAGACCCGGGGCTTTGACGTGGCGGCCCTGCCCGCTCCGATCGAAATCACCGGTCCCTGGGAATTGCATTTTACCCCGAATTGGGGCGCGCCCGAGCGCGTGACGCTCGACCATTTGATCTCCTGGAGCGAACACCCCGAGCCGGGCGTGAAGTATTTCTCCGGCACCGCGACCTACCTCAAGCAGTTCGATATCCCAGCCGCCCTGCTTGGCGGAGAGCGCCGCTTGTTCCTTGACCTGGGCAAGGTCGCAGTGATCGCGGAAGTGAAGTTGAACGGACAAGACCTTGGCATCCTGTGGAAACCGCCGTTCCGGGCGGACATTACGGCGGTTGCCAGGCCGGGCGAAAACGCGCTGGAAGTCAAGGTCGTCAATCTTTGGATCAACCGCCAGATCGGCGATGAACAGCTCCCCGAGGACAGCGACCGCAACCCAAACGGCACCTTGAAATCCTGGCCCGACTGGCTCGACCACGGCCGTCCGAGCCCGACCGGCCGCTTCACCTTCACCAGTTGGCGCCTCTGGAAGAAGAACGACCCCCTGGTCGAATCCGGACTCTTGGGGCCGGTCACGATACAGCCGGCGGAGAGCGTTGCGGTAAGATTCTGATCGCTCAGTTAGGGATGCCCGCGGCGGGAAGGTAACCGCATTTCGCCTGCAGTTTCCTGGTCACGAACCCACCATCCAGGAGCATCGCGTATTTCGAGTGCATAAATAAAGCGGCCCTTATCACTCGTGACGCCTTGCGGCGCGCTTGGATCAAGGACGAATGAACGGGCCTTTTTATCGGCACATAAGCCTACCGCTTTGCTTATTCCGGTCAACTCCGCAGTTGCATTTTTTCCACAAACGAGCGCAGGACAGAATTGTCGGACGCCGCACGCCCTGCACACCTGCGGTTTCGGGAGTTGCGCTTGCCTGAGGATAATGTTTTGATTCCGGCGAACATGAACGACGGCTTTCCAATCCAAATCCCGGACCGTCTGCCAGTCCACATCGACCCATGCCCAATCGTTCAAGCGATCTTCGAAACCCGATTCGTCAGCCCTCAGCCGTGGGCGACCATGCCCGGCCTGCTCTTTGCTGAGATCCGCGAAGAGTACCCGGAGCAGAAAACGCTCCCCATGGCCCAGCTCCCGGAGGACCTGCGGCGGCAAGATCCTACCTTACTGATTCTTCCCCTGATCCAATTCCTGAGCGACAATTTCCTAATCCAACTCGGCCCTCGCGTGGTCAGCCTGGCGACCAAGCCCAACGCATACCCGGGCTGGTCGGCCATCGAGCAGGAACTTAAGTGGCTGGTTGATCGGCTGAAAGCCGCTGGGTTCGTGGGCGAGACGGAACGGCTGAGCTCCCGCTATATCGACTTTTTTGACGGCGACATTTTCACCGGCCTTCGTCTCGGCCTCCAGATCGACGACAAACCCCTGCGCGGAACCCAAACCGACGTGACTACCTTCCTGCGACGCGGCGCACTCTCAATCCGGTTGCAGGTCACCAATGGCGCGATTGTGGCCGCAAAAGATGGCCCGGCGTCGGGGAGCGTGCTCGACGTTGACGCCTGGTTCGCGTCAATGGATGCGGACCTGTTCGGCAACGGCCTAGTGCGTTTCGCGGAGGCACACCAAGCGATCAAGGGCCTGTTCTTCGGCTTGATAAAGCCGGAATTATTGAGTAAATTAAATCCGGCTTACGAATGACGACACTATCACTGGCGGCTAAGTCGTCCGCCTACTCCCTGGCGGAGGGACTCCGAGAGCCCGCGGCGGCGTCCTCTATCCGTCGTGGCGCGCCTGACGAGTGGGCACGCGAGGAACTACTGCTCCGCAAACTGGGGCCAAAGGGCTGGGGACGGGTGTATCAATTCCGAAACTACTATGAGCCTGGTTGGGGCGAGAAAGGCCGCGTCCTGTCACCCAGAGCGCTGGACGCATTTTTCCGATTCCTGGAGGAGGCTACATTTGCGGCGGGGAGAACCGGGCCGAGCGTGTTCCTTACTGACCGCGGCGGCATCGAACTTTGCTGGGAGGACCCCAACGGCAAGTCGGTGCAAGTCGAGTTTACGACAACCGGCGCTGAGTTTTACAAGGCTGCGACCGATGAGGAAGGCGCCGTGGCCTTCGAGCGCCTGGCACCGTTGGCTCGCCGACTCTCAGGATAATCATGCCCCTGGCTCAAACCGAGGACATCGTTCGCGCCGTCTGCACGGACAAGTGGGATGGCGAGCGCCTCTCACCCAGCCTCTTCGTCGGTGAAAACATCTCCGTGAGCCGTCTGGCGGTTGTCCCCCTGCCCGACCATTGGGAGCTCTTTCGACAGTATGTCCAAAAGCCCCCGGAACGCCGGCTTGAACTGATTGCGGAAATCAACGTCGGGCGCTTGCAGAACATCGGCCTCTCCCAAATCCTTCCCGTCGCATTGACGGTCGAGCCGAAACCGCTGGACTGGAATCCGGCCCACGCTGAGATTCCGCAGAAGATCACCCGTGGACTGGCCAACAAGATTCTCCCAGAACTCACGCTCCACCATCCACCCGCCTCCGGCCGGGAATGATGCTCCTTCAACCGGCGGGATCATCGCAGGTCACGGTTCCCGAGGTCTCGACTACTACCCCGTTATTGACAGCGCCTCTAGCCAGGATCAGTATTTGCTGGATGAGCAATGCTGATTTAACAATCGCTGAGCTGGCCGCCTCGGTGCCGAAAGCTGTCCGCGAAACAGAAGAACTCGGCGTCCGGGGCATAACGCGCAATGGGAGAGCAGTTGCGTTTCTGGTCTCGCGCGAGGTGATGGAGAGTATTCTGGAGACGATGGAGCTGCAGAAAAACAGCAAGCTCATGAGGCTGGTCAAAGGCGATCGGGCGGGAAAAGTCGCTTTCACGAGGGTGCCGGATGAAGGCTGAGCTCCAGTGGTCAGAACAGGTTCAGACTTCCGAAGACATTCGCCGAGCTTGCTAAAGGGTCATCGACGTCCATAGGATGAGGCCATCCTTTTTATGTTCATGACCACAACGAAAGGCGGTCTGCCTTGAAAATCCGAAACGCAAAAGCCACGCTCTCCCTCCTCGCCCTGTGCGCCTTGCTGCCGCTCGCGGGCGCGGCCGATTCGCTGGACTCGGGGTTCCGCAATCCGCCGCCGGAAGCCCGGCCGTGGGTGTATTGGTTTTTCATGGACGGCAACATGACCCGCGAGGGAATGGCGGCCGACCTCGTCGCGATGTCCCAGGCGGGCCTGGGCGGCGGGCTCTTCATGGAGGTGGACGTGGGGATTCCGCGAGGGCCGGTCGAGTTCATGAGCCCCCAGTGGCAAGAGCTGTTCCGCTACGCGGTCAAAGAGGCCCGGCATCTCGGCCTCGAGCTCACCCTCAACGCCGGCCCAGGCTGGACCGGCAGCGGCGGGCCGTGGATCCGCCCAGAACAATCAATGCAGCATTTGGTCGCCAGCGAGACGAACATCACCGGCCCCTCGCACTTCGAGGGGCTGCTCGCCAGGCCGGCCCCGCGCCCACCCTTCTTCGGCGAGGGCACGCTCACGCCGGAACTGAAAAAGGCCAGGGACGAATTCTACCGTGACGTCGCGGTGCTGGCCTTTCCCACGCCGGCTGGCCAGGCCCGCATTGCCGACATTGATGAGAAGGCGCTTTATTATCGGGCGCCCTACTCTTCCCAGCCCGGCGTCAAGCCGTTCCTGCCGGCGCCGGCGGAGCACCCGGCGCTGCCGGCCGGCCAATGCATCGCCCCCAACCGCATCGTGGACCTGACTCGCCGGCTCTCGGCTGACGGGCGGCTCGAATGGGACGTGCCGGAAGGCAACTGGACAGTCTTGCGGTTCGGCCGCCGCACCACCGGCCAAACCACCCGGCCGGCGCCCCTGCCGGGCCTTGGTTTTGAGTGCGACAAGTTCGACCCCGCCGCGCTGGACGCCCACTATGCCGCCTTCATCCAGCCACTCGTGCGGGGGCTGGGCCCGCGCCAGACCGGCCCAGGCGGCTGGACCACGCTGCACATTGATAGCTGGGAGATGAGCTCGCAGAACTGGACCGCGCGGTTCCGCGAGGAATTTCAGCGGCGGCGCGGCTATGACTTGTTGAGCTACCTGCCGGCCATGACGGGCCGCGTCGTCGCGAGCCTCGAGGTCTCGGAACGCTTCCTCTGGGACCTGCGCCAGACCGCGCAGGAGCTGGTCATCGAGAACCACGCCTTGCATCTCCGGGACCTGGGCCGCCGCGACGGGCTCGGGCTCTCCATTGAGCCTTACGACCTGAATCCGTGCGCCGACCTGAGCCTGGGCGGCGCCGCCTCCGTGCCGATGTGCGAGTTCTGGGCCAAAGGCCACGGGTTCCACACCGAGTTCAGCGCCTTCGAGGCGGTCTCGATTGCGCACACCCTCGGGCGCCCGATTGTGGCCGCCGAATCCTTCACCTCCGGCGACACCGAGCGGTGGCAGCTCTATCCCGGCGCGCTCAAGAGCCAGGGCGATTGGGCCTTGTGCGCCGGCGTCAACCGGCTTGTGTTTCATCGCTACCAGCACCAGCCCTGGTTGGATCGGTTCCCCGGGATGACCATGGGACCCTATGGCGTCCATTGGGAGCGCACCCAGACCTGGTGGGAAATGGTGGGCGGTTACCACCAATACCTGTCCCGCTGCCAGTTCCTCCTGCGCCGCGGCCTGCCCGTGGCGGACATCTGCTATCTCGCGCCCGAAGGCGCGCCGCACGTGTTCCGTCCGCCCAAGTCAGCCACGCGCGGCGACCCCCCCGATCGCCTGGGTTACAACTTCGACGGCTGCGCCCCCGAAGTGCTGATGCACGACGCCCGCGTGAGCGATGGCCGGTTGGTCTTTCCCAGTGGCATGAGCTACCGGGTGCTGGTGTTGCCGCGGTTCGATACGATGACCCCGGCCCTCTTGCGCGCCATTAAGCGCCTCGTCGAGGACGGCGCTACGGTCGTCGGCGCCCCGCCGCGCAAATCTCCCGGCCTGTCCAATTATCCGGAGTGCGACGTCGAGGTCCAGCGCCTGGCGGCCGAGCTGTGGCCCGAGCCGGCCGTTGCCGAAAGGCAAGTGGGCAAAGGCAAAATCGTTTGGGACACCTACGGCCTGCCACCCTCGAACCAAGCCGGGGAACCCGCCGCCTTTCCTGACATCTACCCGGACTATGCAAGCGTGGCGCGCCTCCTGGCCGGCATGAAGGTCTCCCCGGATTTCGAAGCCGCGCCTTTCCTCCGCTACACCCATCGGCACGACGCCGATGCGGACCTCTACCTCGTCGCCAATCCCGAGGCGCGCCCGCTCGAAGCCCACGCCACCTTCCTGGTCAGCGGCCGCCAGCCCGAATTGTGGGACCCGGTCACCGGCGAACAACGGGCCTTGCCGGAGTTTGCGGAGCGCGCCGGCCGCACCAGCGTGTCCCTGCGCTTCGAGCCGCATCAGTCGTTCTTCGTCGTCTTCCGCAAGGCCGCCGCGGGCCGGCCGGCGCCGGGGCCCAACTTTGCAGAATCACGGCCAGTCCAGGAAATCAACGGCCCTTGGGAAGTGGCCTTCGAACCCCATCGCGGGGCGCCGGAGCGGGTGAAATTTGAAACCCTGACCGACTGGTCGAAGGATTCAAGGCCGGGCGTGAAGTACTTCTCGGGCGTGGCCACCTACCGGACCCAATTCGACTGGACGCCGCGTCACTCGAGACTTTTCCTCGCGCTCGGCCAGGTGCAGGTCATGGCCGGCGTGCGCTTGAACGGCCGCGACCTTGGCCCGGTCTGGACCGCTCCCTGGCGCGTCGAAGTCACCGAGGCCCTCAAGCCCGGCCCCAATCTCCTCGAGATCCGCGTCGCCAACCTCTGGCCCAACCGTCTGATCGGCGACGCTGCCTTGCCCCCGGACCAGCGCATCGCCTGGACCACCTGGAACCCGTTCAAAAAAGACTCCCCGCTCCTGCCCTCCGGCTTGCTCGGCCCCGTCCGCCTCGCCGCCGAGCAGACGGCGAGCGGTTCTCGATAGAAACTGAAAGCGAGCGCCGCCGCTGTTTTCTTCAGAAAAAGGAAATGCCCACAAGCCCTGGCGGGCCTGTGGGCAACGTTTTTTGCCAGCCTACTGGCGTAGCGGATTTAAAGCCTTGAGCGCCAACTCTCAACAGACAATGGCCGATCCTGAGGACATTTGCAAGCGCCTTCCACCGTAGTAATGAAAGCCCGGGCGCACGAGGCGGTGGTGACGTTCCAAGCGCGCTGTTGCCGCAAGTCATCCGCCAGGGCCGATCACGGCTCATGTCCGATTGCCGGGAGCGTAGCCCTCATGCCGGCTCCCACAATTCGATGGGATTGCCTTCTGGATCATGCAAACGGGCAAAACGGCCGTTCGGATAAATCTGCGGATCAACGGCGACTTCAATCCCGGCCGTCCGCAGTTGCTCCACCATGGCAGCGAGCGCTCGAACGCGAAAATTGATCATCCAGTGCTTGTCGGCTGCGCCGAAATATTCGCTGTCCTCCGGAAACGGAGCAAAGACGGTTGGTCCTGCCTCCTGCGACCAAGGCCGTGCGCTATAATCGGCCGGCACGAGATCGATGCCGAGGTGTTGCTGGTACCACTGACCCAGCGCTGCCGGGTTCCTCGCGCGGAAGAACAGGCCTCCGATTCCAGTGACCTTGTGCATGATGGGACTATCCCCCCGATACTGCACAATTCAAGCCCTTTGAGCGGGACGAAGCGCCCAAGCGCGTGCGCATCTCACATTTTTCCGTGACGGCCGGCCCGAATTAATCGGAGCGCGGACATTCTTGTCCGCTTCTGGGGGCGACGCAATGCCAAAGCGGACAAGAATGTCCGCGCTCCGGA
>Ga0209415_10015190_pt1 | contig 12515 bp, 10 predicted proteins | sample PeaSoiSIISIP2007_FD_187696 | JGI IMG/M metagenome (GOLD analysis project Ga0209415, IMG submission 187696) | Peat soil microbial communities from Weissenstadt, Germany - SII-SIP-2007 (SPAdes) (version 2) | ecosystem: Environmental > Terrestrial > Soil > Wetlands > Peat | place: Germany... | reverse complement strand
CCCAGAAAATTCAGGTCTCCGACACCGCGCCGACCGTTGACGTGAATCCTTCGAACAACGCGGGGGCCATCATCATCTCCGGCAAGGAACTCGAAGCTCTGCCCGACGATCCCGATGAACTGCAGTCCGATCTGCAAGCACTTGCCGGTCCCGCTGCTGGTCCCAGCGGCGGACAGATGTACATCGACGGCTTCACCGCGGGCCAGCTCCCGCCCAAGTCGTCGATTCGCGAAATTCGCGTCAACCAGAACCCGTTCTCCGCCGAGTACGATCAGCTGGGCTACGGCCGCATCGAAATCTTCACCAAGCCCGGCACTGATCAATACCACGGCCAAGTCTACGTCATCGGCAATGACTCGGCCTTCAATTCACCGAACCCGTTCGCCGGCGCGGAGCCTCCCTACGACACCACCCAGTTCAACGGAAACTTCGGCGGCCCCATGGGCAAGACGGCATCGTTCTTTTTCAACATGGATCGCCGCAACATCAACGAACTGACAGCGATCGACACTCCCATTCTCGGCCCCGGCCCCAACTTCGACCAGGAACAGCTGATCGAATCGATTCCTAACCCGAGGCAGCGCACTAACCTCAGCCCGCGCTTCGATTTTGCGCTGACCAAGAACAACACGCTGACCTCGCGCTACCAGTACTATCGCGACACCGAAACCAACAACGGCGTCGGCGTCATCGACCTGCCTTCCCAGGCGTACCACTCCGAGTCGACGGAGCAGACCCTGCAGGTTGGCGACACCCAGGTGATTGGCTCGAAGATCGTCAATGAGACGCGGTTTCAGTATCTTCGCGACGTCAGCATCCAGACTCCCGGGGACACGAACCCGGTCGTCAGTGTGTTAGGAGCTTTTGCGGGCGGGGGAAGCGGCGGGGGCAACTCCAATGACCAGCAGAACCACTACGAACTACAGAACTACACTTCGCTCATTCACGGCAACCACGTGCTCAAGTTCGGCGGACGATTCCGCGCCACCAAAGACACGAATTATTCCACTGCCGGATTCAACGGCACGTTCACTTTTACTTCGTTGCTTCCTCCCGCGTCGGTTCCTCCTCCTCCTGCGTGCACGGTCCCTAGCAATCCGCCGTGTCCTTTCTCGCTGCAATACGCCGAACAGCAGTTGGGCAGCGGCACTCCTTACGCCACCCAACTAACCTATACGGACCCGACCGGCCTTCCGACTTCCCAGGTTACGTACTATGACTTCGAACCCTACATACAGGATGACTGGCGAGTGCGGCCCAACATCACGATCAGCGCCGGACTCCGCCTGGAGACCCAGAACGCCATTCACGACCATGGCGACCTGGCTCCGCGCCTTGGCTTCGCCTGGGGTGTAGGCGGCAAGAGCACTCCTCCGAAGGTAGTGATTCGCGGCGGCTACGGCATTTTTTATAGCCGCTTTCAGTCCTCGCAAATTCTGGAGGCTGATCGCTTCAATGGCACCACCCAGCAGCAATTCATCATCGACAATCCGATCTGTTTCCCGGGCGTCGACGTAGCGATCCCGAACTTCGCCACCAACGGATTCCAGAACTGCGGGAACAAAACCTCGCTCAAGCCCAATGAGTATCGGATCAGCTCCAGACTGCACGCGCCTTACACGATGCAAGGGGCGGTAAGTGTGGAACGCCAGCTCACCAAATCAGCTACCGTGGCTGCCACTTACTTGAACTCGCGTGGCTTTGACCAGTTCCTAACGGTCAATGCGAACGCCCCGTTTCCGGGAACGCCGTGCCCGCAAACCGGTTGTGCAGCGCCGGTTACCTTGCCAGGTTGCGGAAGTCTGACCGGAGGCAACATCTACTGCTACGTGTCTGAGGGCAATTTCAAGCAGAACCAGCTCATCCTCAACACCAACATTCGCATCGGCGCCCGGCTTCAACTCTTCGGGTTTTACACGCTGGGCTACGCCAACAGTGATACTTCCGGCGTGAACAGTTTCCCCTCGAATTCCTACGACATCAGCCAGGACTGGGGCCGCGCCTCGTTCGATGTGCGCCATCGGTTCTTTTTTGGCGGTAGCCTGGCTTTGCCTTACCTGTTCCGGCTGAGTCCCTTCATGGTGGTCAGTTCTGGCTCGCCGTTCTCCATCATGTCGCCCATCGACGAGAACGGAGATTCTCAATACAACGATCGGCCCTACTTTGTAAAATCTACTACTTGCCCCGCTGGCACTGCCCCACAAGGCAACGTTTACTGCACGCAGCTGGGAACGTTCGATGCCTCGGGCGCTAGCGGTACACCTCTCCGCATCAACTCGGAAACCGGCCCTGCCCACTTCGTTCTGAACCTGCGACTCACCAAAACCTTCGGCATCGGGCCCAAGACAAAAGCCGCTACGAACAATCAGGGCCAAGGCCAAGGTGGACCCGGCGCTGGCGGCGGAGGTAGAGGCGGCGGTGGTGGTCCTCGGGGTCCGCTATTCGGCGGCGGCGGTGGATTCAACACCTCGTCCAATTCCGATCGCCGTTACAATCTCACGTTCGGAGTAGGCGCGCGCAACGTCTTCAACAACGTGAACACGGCCAACCCCAACGCTGTACTGGGCTCTTACCTGTTTGACAAGCCCAATGCCCTGGCGAACGGCCCGTTTTCGCAGGGCAATTCGTCGAACCGCCGCATTGAACTGCAGGCCACGTTCGCCTTCTGAGCGGGAGCACTCGCCTCGTCATATCGCGAGCCGGCGGATTCGCGTTATGCTGAAAAATGAAAACCGCGCCGCCCAATCGGGCGGCGCAAGGCCGAAATCGATTGCCATTTTTTCCTACGAACCGGCGGAAATTTATCCGCCTGGCGGCGACCGCCGCCGTGGCCGCACTGGCCGCCGACAGCGCGCTGCTTGAGCCGAATCGTCCGCAAGTCGTGCGCAAGGAGATTGCGCTGCGGCGCTGGCCGGCGCGGCTCGACGGCTTTACCGTCGCGCTGCTTAGCGATTTCCATTACGACCCTTACTTTTCGGTTCATCCCATTCACTCGGCGATCGGCATGGTCAACGCTCTGCGTCCTGAACTGATCGTCCTGACCGGGGATTTCGTTTCGGTGCCTATGTTTGGCGATCCGGCGGCAGGAGCGTCCGCGGCCGAACCGTGCGCCCAACTGCTGCGGCAAATGCGGGCGCCTCACGGTCTATGGGCAGTGATGGGAAACCACGATTCCGTCACCGATCCAGATCGAGTGACCAGTGTGCTTCGCGCCGCGGGAATCAAGGTACTGACCAATGAATCGGCTGCCATCGAGCGCGATGCAGCCAGGTTTTGGCTCGGCGGCGTGGACGACGTTCTCGACGGCGCTCCCGATCTTGGCGAGACGCTGAAGAAAATTCCGTCCGAGGAAGCCGTCGTCCTGTTGGCCCACGAGCCCGACTATGCCGACTTCGTCGCACGCAATCCGGTCGACCTTCAGCTCTCGGGGCATTCGCACGGGGGACAAGTGCGAGTGCCCTTCATGCGCCCTTTGTATTTGCCCAGTTTGGCCAGAAAATACATTTCGGGCTTGTACCAGATCGGTGGCCTGACTCTCTACACGAACCCTGGTCTCGGGACCGTTGGAGTTCCGGTCCGCTTGAATTGCCCTCCGGAAATCACGCTGCTGACTTTGCGCCGTTCTGTGAGTTGAGTTCGCCGCAATTCCCAGTCTTTTCTATGCAATCTCTTTCACCCCACAGCATCCAGTTCGCGAGATGTCGTTCGTAACCTGTTCTGAAACAATGACATAACTGCCATTCAGAGTGGTCCCATATTTGCCACTCCGAAGTCTGAAGAACTGTCAGCCAAAAGAGCTTCGATTTTACGGCTGAGGTTCAGCAGAGGTTGGAAAGACTTATGCATCGTCGCATCTGGCCAGCGATTGTTCTGTTGGTGCCTGCGGTTGCGCTGGCGGTGAGCACGCCTGCGCCGCATCCGCGCGCGGCAATGCTGGAGCAGCGCGAGAACCAGATGTCGAGGACGCTGAATCGTGCTGCCCAGTTCGTCGATGTGGGTCACGTCAGCTTGCGTCCCGCTTGCGCTGAGGTTCAGCCGCCCGAGGCCCTGACCACGCCTGATCCGCTGTTCACGACATCGGCGCGCGGCCAGAAGGTGAAAGTCAGTTTCATTATTGGAACCGATGGACGCGTGCATAGCCCGCTGATCCTGGAGAGCGCGGGACTCGCGGGCGACCGTCATGTTTTGCAGACGGTCCGTACGTGGAGATACCGTCCTGCAACCTGCAATGGCGTTCCCACCGAGATCGAAGGCAAGATCGAGTTTTCCAGCCGGTAGTGCAAGTCCAATCGCGCGAGATCCAATAGCATGAGCAGGAGCTGCTGGGCTAGAATGACGCCAGCAATCGGGTGACCGCATTCGTGGACAAAGACAAAGATAGAGACAAGCATAAGAAAAGCCCCAGCAGCGCGCCTTCGGATGCGCCTCTGCCTAACGACGAGATGGAGGAGTTTCTCCGGCGCCTGCAACCTGAAATGCGGCGTCCCAAGCCCGGCGCCGACGCGATCGCCGCGGCGTTGGAGGCGGCGCAGCGGCTCGCGGCCGAAGCCGACGCCGAACAATCTGCGGATGATGCGACGCAGGAACCCGCGGGCCATTCCACAATGGTTGTTTGCCGCGTATGTGGGTATCACAATCGCGAAGGTACTAAGTTTTGCGGCATGTGCGGCATTACGGTCGCGGAGCAGGAGGCTGCGGGCTCCGGATCGCGTGCGGACCATGACGGCGATTCCTCGCGATCGCTTGCGCTGCCGCCGAATTCGTTTGTTGCTCGCGAGCACGACCGCGAGCGCGAACCGGAATCGCGGCTGGCGACGACACGGCCTTCCGGAAACGAAACCCATCACTACCATCACCACTATCATCACCATTATTTTCCGGGCGGGGAAGCGCTGGCTGCGCGCTCCGCGGCAGAGCCGTTCCGGGAGCCGATGCGGGATGCCGGGCGCGATTCCGCGCGAGATCCGGTGCGCGACGACTCCCTGCGTTCGATGGCGGCGCTGCGCGGCGACATGAGTCGCGCCGAGGCTGCGGTGCGGCGGGTGACGCACGAGTGGGTGCTGGCCTGCAATACCAAGCACCTCGACGATCTGCTCGAACTTTATGTTGCGGATGGGCTGGTGTTGCGGTCGAACTGCTCTCCTATACGCGGCGCGGCGGCGATTCGCGAGTTCTTCTTTGGCGCGCTGGACGCGGGTCTGGGCGAAGTGGAAATGGAACCGCTGCGCGTAGAAGTGGTCGGCGATTTGGCTTACGAGGCGGGACGGTGCAAGGCCTTGATTCCCAGCGCAACCGGCAAGCGTCGCGAAGAGCGCGCCAAGTATCTGTGGGTGTGCGCGCGGCAGAATAACGGCGAGTGGAAGCTGGCGGCGGACTGCTGGTCGAGCGATTTGACGCTCAGCACGCTGGAATCGGACGTTCCGCAGAGTGCGGGCGTAAAGACGAACACGCCGCGCAAGAATTCGTGATTTGCAGCCTCAGGGGCTAAAGCCCAGATTCATTGTGACCGCTTACGCGGCGCTGAAGCGCCGCTCTTCCACGACGAAGCGCAGTTCTTCCACGGTGAAGCAGCAATCTTCGGTGGTGAAACGCTCTTCCACGATGAAGCACCAATCTTCTACGTGTATCAGCAGCCTTCTCTTGCACCAACCTTCCAAGGCGAAGAAGGGCTTCGTTCTTCTTCCCTAGCGCAGCGCGAACTACGGAGTGACGCCTGATTTCGCGAGGTCCGCGCGCAACTGGTCCAGGGATTGCATCTCGAGGGCGTGCATTCCCAGTTTGGCGGCGCATTCCAGGTTGAGAGCGCGATCGTCGATGAAGCAGCACTCGGCTGCGGGAATCTGCGTGGTTTCGAGCGCCATGCGAAAGATTTCACGCTCGGGCTTGCGGAATCCTACGAAGCAGGAGCTGATAAACAGGCGGAAAATCTGGCGCAGCGCGAACTTTTCAATCCGGTAATAATTGAGCTCGCGCGATTCGTTGTTGATGGTGCTCATGAAGTATTTGCCGGAGTCGCTCAACGCCTGCGCGAATTGCAAAACTTCAGGGAACGGCTGCGAAAGCGAGAACATGTAGTCGCGGAAGGCGTCGCGCGCGAACGGACGCGGGCGATAAAACACGGTGCGGTCGAGGTATTCGTCGAACGTCATCTTGCCGCGCTCGAAGGACGAAACCACCATCTCGTGGCGGTCGTGAAATTCTTCCTGGTCGAGTTGAAAGTGTTCGAGCGCCGCTATACGTTGCGTGCGATCCCAGGCGTTGGTGAGCAGCACTCCTCCTACATCCCAGAAAATGGCGCGAATGGCAGGCAAGGATAGTTCCTCCGCGGCGGAAAAGTTCCGGGAGAGAGTTTAGATGAGTTGCGGGAGGAAGGGTGGAAATGCGGTTTCGTCTTGCGGAATGGAGATTTTTTTGGGGTACCCCCCTCCCCCCCGGTCTAATGGAATCATTGACTTGGAGGGGAATCGCCAAAAAGTCTCAGTGGCTCAATCAGTTACGGGTAAAATCTTGCGTCTAAAGGACTTGTGCGGATGCTGAAGCGATAAGTTCTTTAGAATCATTCGAGCCCTTTAACTTACAGGCTACAAAATCTTGATTCAAAGCAACTTGTGCGTTCGCTTGCTACCCCGAGCTCTGAGCCCCGCAGGGTAGAGGATCGGACGATTCAAGGGGAAAGTCAAGACCACAAAAGTGGGCTTCACAAGAAAGTGCTTGACATATATGCCCATATAGGAATATATATTCAGGCATGGCAAGAGCGGCTACAACATCGGATGCATTTAATGCGGTGGCGGAGCCGAGGCGGCGGGACATTCTGAACTATCTGGCGTTTGAGGAGCGGGCGGTGGGGGACATTGTCGTGAACCTTGGGATGGAGCAACCGTCGGTGTCGAAGCATCTGGGGGTGCTGAGACGGGTGGGGCTGGTGAGGGTGCGGCGGAATGGGAGGCATATGTTTTATCGAACCAACGCGGAAGCGATCCGGCCGATGCATGAGTGGACGAAGACGTTTGAGCGGTTGTGGCAGCACCAGTTGAACCGGGTGAAAGAGCGCGCCGAGACAAAACAGAAATCGTTGGACAAGATTTGAGCGGAACCCAATCTAAATCGAAACGAAAGCGAGGAGGAAAGATGTCGACAGCAACCGAAGGGGTTGAGAACTTGACCGTAACAATTACACAGGAAATCCAGGTGGAGGCGTCGCTGGAGGTGACGTTTGCGGCGCTGCTGGAACAGCTCGGACCGGAAAATGAAACATTGAACGGGCCGATGGCGATGAAGCTCGAGGCGTGGCCGGGCGGCCGGTGGTTCCGCGACCTGGGCGAGAACAACGGGCATTTCTGGGGACACGTGCAGGCTATCAAACGGCCGACGCTATTGGAGATCACGGGACCGTTGTTCATGTCGTATGCGGCGGTTTCGAATCTGCAGTACCGGTTGAGTGAGAAGGACGGTGGAACGCTGATCAAGTTTCATCATTTTGCGCTGGGCGCGATACCGGACGAGCACAAGCAAGGGATGGGGAACGGATGGACGCAGATGCATGCGCGGGTGCGTGCGCGGGCCGAGGCCAAGGGGCGGAAGTAGGAAAGTTCGCGTGGTGGGTCCGATCGAAGATCTCTACCGCGAAGGACACGAAGTCACACGAAGGAACCCTGACTCACCACCTGAGGTCCGTTGATGGTTGATCATCAACCATCAAGAATCCGCAGGACTAGGAGGAATGTATGTGTCCAGCATGTATGGCGAGTGCGGCGGTGATGGCGGGCAGCGTGATGTCGACGGGCGGGATCGCCGCGCTGGCGATGAAAGTGGCCCGCAGAAAAAAGACCGGAAAGATGGACGGATCGAACACGATGACGGAAAGGAGAATGGACGATGGCAACGATGAACATCTCAGCGATGCAAGCAGCCATGAACATGACGGAGAATAGCAAGAGGGAACAGCCAGCGGTGGTGCCACCGGCGGAATGGGTAGCCGCGCGCAAGGAGCTGTTGCGCAAGGAGAAAGAGTTCTCGCGGTTGCGCGATCAGCTGAGCCGGGAGCGGCGAGCGCTGCCGTGGGAGAAGGTCGAGAAAAATTACGTGTTCGACGGGCCACGTGGCAAGGAGACGCTTGCCGATCTGTTTGGCAAGCGCAGCCAACTGGTTGTCTACCACTTCATGTTTGGTCCGGGATGGAAAGAGGGTTGTCCGAGTTGCTCGTTCCTGGCCGACGGTTTCGATGGCGCAGCGGTGCATCTGGCGCATCGCGACGTGACCTTCCTGGCGATTTCGCGGGCGACGCTGCCCGAGATCGAAGCGTTCAAAAAGCGCATGGGATGGCAGTTCAAGTGGGTGTCATCGTTTGGGAGCGAGTTCAACCGCGACTATCACGTGTCGTTTTCAAATGAGGAGCGGGCCAAGGGCAAGGTTTACTACAACTACGAGATGACGGAGTTCCCATCGGAAGAAGGTCCGGGCCTGAGTGTGTTCCACAAGAACCCGGCCGGCGAAATCTTTCATACTTATTCCAGCTACGCGCGTGGGTTGGATCCGATGGTGACGACGTACCAGTGGCTGGATCTGACGCCAAAAGGGCGGGACGAGGATGGGCTGGCGTTTACCATGGCGTGGGTTCGGCATCACGACAAGTACGATGGTCAGGTTGTCGATCCGAACGCGCTGTACGTGCAGCCTGCGAAAGCGGGCGGATCGTGCTGCTCAGAGAAGGAACGCGGGTAAAGCGCGTGAAAAGTTAGTGTTTGTAAATGGTTGTGTCGGGGTGGTAGTTGCGCCAGTCGAACCAGTAGTCTTTGAGGGCGGGGACGCGATCGAGGCATTTGCCTTGAGAAGGTCCGGAGACGGCGCAGCCCTGGAAGTTCCACTCGCTGGCGGTGGCGGTGTCGAGCAGGGTCCAGGGTTTGGGAGTGGCTGGGGGCGCGGCGGCCGGAGCAGCAGTGGGCTTGGCCGCCGCTATGTCGGTCTTGGTTTCAGTCGCCGTTCCGGCTTTGCTTTCGGGCTTGTTTTCGGTTTTCGTCTCGGGCTTGGCTTTGGCCTTGGTTTCGGGTTTCGCCGGAGCGGCGGATTCGACGGCAGCGGCTCCTTCGGTCTCGCCTTTCAGGAAGAACTCGGCGTCTTTGCCGTCGATGCGGCTGATGAAGACGCGGAAAGATTTTCCGTCGGGACCGACTGCCACCAGCAGCGGCGTGCCGTGGACGCGGTCGACGATGGGCGACTGTTTCAGCAGCGTGTCCCAGGGATAGGCGCGGCTGGCGCCCTTGATTTCCAGGCCGACCACGACGTCGCGTGATTTGAGTTCGGTGCCGGGAAAGCTGATCACGACGGGAAGCTTGGCGACCTCCGGCTCCCAGTTGCTGTCGTACTCCTTCACATATTTGGGGACTTCCTTGAGCACGTCGGCGAGCGCCTTGCCGCCGGAAACTTCCGCCTGCCACTGGCCGAAAGTCAATTCGTCACTCAGGACCAGGTCGAGCGAGGCGCCCTGCAGCGGGCCATAAATGGCCTTGCCGGTGATCTGTTGCCACCATGTGCCGGTCTCTTTATCGCGCATGAGGAAATTCTGGTTGTTGATGCCGGCGAGGTAGAAATTCAGGACTCTGCCGTTCACGGTTCGCGTCCACACCAGACCGGTGTGACAGAGCGTTCAATAGGTGACGGCCACCGGGACGCCGTTGACGACGTCGTTGAGAACATGGTGATAGGCCATTTCGCGGATGGGGTAGGCGCGGCCGTCGGCGCCGAAGCGGACGGCGAGAATCATCTCGTCGCGGCCGAGCTTGCTGGTGGATGCGGACTCGAACTGCGGGCTCTCGATGGGATGGAACATCCACTCAAAATAGTTCAGGCGAGACATGACGGCCGAGATGGTGACGAGCATCATCACCGAGGCCAGCACGACCTTGCGCCAGCGAGGGACGGCGCTCCAGAGCAGGAAGGCGAAGAAGAGAGCGAGGATCGCGGCGGCGAACGTTCCCCAGGGAGCGCGCTGGCGGAGGGCCATGGCCACAACCAGCGCACCGGAAGTCTGGTGGTGGAAGGGGCGGATGATGAAGGCGGGAATGAAGAACCATCCGATGCCGGCCAGGGCGGATACGGTGAAAAGGAGCCAGAGGAAAGGGTTGCGAGAAGAGGACGGATGACTGCCCTGCCAAGTCCCAGAGGTCATGACGCCATTGTAGCGAATCGCGGGGAAAGAAAAATGCCCCGGCTGCGCCAGCGCGGCCGGGGCGGTGGAACCAGCCCGCAGGATTACTGCGGGGTAAAGTTCTCGTGATAGCTCAGCGTGTCAATGTCCTGGAACTGCGGCGTTGCCGGAGGCAGGTTGCTTGGGGTAAGGAACAGGACATCAAAGTAGTAGTTACGAGTCGGCGGACTGTACACCACGGTGCAGCACTTGAACGTGCCAGTGTTGTACTCGGAGTAGTACATGCTGACCAGCGAGCCGTCATAGTTCAGGTTGTTGTTCCAGTTTTCCAGATACCGAAGGAAGTTGTGCAATCCTCCATCGGTTCCGAAGTCCTGACCAACGCTGGCCCAGGTGGGAATGGGAAACGGAATGTTCTTTCCGCCCGAGACTGCCGTTCGGTAGTATCCGTCCGCGCTAGTGTTGCGGCTGTTGACGTCGGTTGCGTAGATCAAACTGTTCGCATCACCCCAGTTGTTGGACAGAACCGTAACCGAGTCGGCGATCACCGAAGCCGCCGAGTGGGGTGTCTGCGTGGGGGGCGTGGCGGTTGCGGTTCCCCAGAAGGGATCGGCCGCACTGGAATTGTAGTTGCCCTGGATGTATACCGGGTTTTCGGAAGCGACCGTGAACCCGCCGCAGCCCGTGGGGTTAATGGCGGTCTGAGTGCATCCGCTGGCAGTTGGGATAACTGGCAAGTAGCTCACGCCTGCTGCACTCATGCCTCCATCGACGAGTTTCAGGACGTGCCGGGCTCCGCTGACGGGGTTAGCCATGCCCATGTTATTGGTTGCGCCGGTAAGAAGTGCGCCGGTGGAAGTGTTGTAGCTGCCGCAGTCTCCGGTGGTGTTGCTGACCGGGCCTGGGTTGGGAATTCGCTTGTAGGGGTTCAACGGAGCTGTATTGGTGTTAACGCCGAAACCGTAGCCGATGTTTTTCTCGCCCCAGTTGTCGAGAACGCCGTTCTGATCGACGTCCTCCGGCGAGTAGGTATAGTAGTTCGCGCCTTCCAGAGCTCCATCGGTGGTAGTGGAGGTCAGGTTCTGGGCCCAGTTGATCACATCCTCAATGCCTGATTCTCCGCTGATCACGCCGGCCAGAGTCTGACCGCCGTTCGACGGGTTCGGATCCGGCAACATGCCGCGGTGATCGGAGAAATAGAGAACATAGCCGTTCATGTTCGAATAGTTCACGTTGGCGCCGGTGCCCGCGATGTGGCCGCCGGGCAAGGCCGAGGCCGCGTTCAGCCAGCGGGACAGATTGCCCACATCGAGTTCGACGGCGTTCATGATGCCGTTGACCGAGCAGGAAGAATAAATGCTGGGGTAACCGGGCTGGCTGCTGGTGGGGGTATAGGCGGGCACGGCGTTGTCGCGCATTTCGCCTTCGCGAGCGTCGTAGAGGTTAATGGGATAGAAGTTGCCACCAACCGCTGCCGCCGTGCCATGGGCAGATGCTGCCGCCTGGGCTACGGAAGGCATAAGCTGCTGAAGAATGAGTATGGCGTTGGGATCGACGGCGTTGGAATGCGGAGCCGTGGGCGGAGCGTTAAAGATGCGGCTGAAGCCGAAACTGAGCCACTCCGTGGTGACGCCCACCCAGGTGCCGGCGTTGTTCAGGTATTCGACGCGGATCCACGGCCCGGTCATGGCCGCAGGGTTGGCCGGAGTGCTGGTCAGTTCGCCGATCAGCGGAATGTTATTGACCCCGCCCCAAGCCATGACGCCACTGTTGGTGAAGGGATTGACCCAACCAAAGCTGCCGACGGTTGCGAATCCAACAGGCTCGGTGCCGCCAGCGGCGAGGGTGACCACCGCGGCCTGGAATGGGTTGTTCGCCGGACTGTTCCAGGCGGTTGTCATGGGAAACTGCACGTCCTGTCCGTCGGCGATGGCGCCACGCTCGGGGTGCAGGTCGGCTTGTGTGTCGGCCAGCAGAATGCGGATCTGCGCCTTGTTGTAAAGGCGCGCAGTGCCGAGTGTGCTGGTGTTCGATTCGCCGATCTGCGGCTTACGGACAATCGAAATCGGATCGGTACAAGGCGGCGGGTTGCTGGTGCAGCTGTTCTGCACGAAGGGCAACTGCATATTTTTGGCGCCGGTCAGGGAGTTGACCAGGAAGCCGTTCAGAGTGCCCGAAGAGATACTGGGGAAATTGGGATTGACGGAGCCTCCAACCGAGGGATAGCCGCCACTCCAGCTGGCGTCGCCGGGAATGGTTCCAGCGCCCGGCAGAGCCACGCAGTTGGCGCCAACGGGAGGATAGCTGCCCAGGGCGCAACCGGAGCTGGCCTTGGGAAGATAAACCGTCCCACCGTAACCCGAAGTGG
>Ga0209415_10015189_pt1 | contig 12515 bp, 13 predicted proteins | sample PeaSoiSIISIP2007_FD_187696 | JGI IMG/M metagenome (GOLD analysis project Ga0209415, IMG submission 187696) | Peat soil microbial communities from Weissenstadt, Germany - SII-SIP-2007 (SPAdes) (version 2) | ecosystem: Environmental > Terrestrial > Soil > Wetlands > Peat | place: Germany... | reverse complement strand
AGGATGGGGTACAAGCCAAAGCAGTAGTGCCAAAATCCATCATTAAAGAAATTTGGCGGTTTGTATTACCGCTAGAAACCGGAATGACGGAAGCACCCACTAATTCTGCCCCATAATGCATGCCAAGGCCTCCAGTAAACAACCCATAGCCATAAGCAATTTGCATGAAGGATTTATTAGTAACCCCTGCCGCTGTTAACGACCTCGCCATGACTTCAGACCAAATTCCTAAATCTCGTTTTGTATAACCAACGACAGTCGCTTTGCCTGTCGTGCCACTAGAAGCATGAATGCGAACAATTTCGCTGGGTGGTACTGCAAATAAACCATAAGGATAATTATCCCGCATATCCTGTTTTTCCGTAAAAGGTAATTTACTAATATCGGTTAATTTTGTGATATCTTCTGGCAGTAATCCTTTTTGTTGCATCCTTTCGCGATAAAAAGGTACCTGTCTGTACATATATTCTGTGACAGCCGTGAGCCTCTTCGTCTGCAATTGTTGCATGCCAGCATATCCCATCGTTTCAATCGTTTTATTCCAATACATCTACAAGCCCCCCGTACTAAAGGTCTTATTTAGCAGTCTCTAACATTATTCCATTCTAGGCGAACAAAATATTATTTTTCAACTACATCCCATAACATTTTAGGTCATTATACCAGTCATTTATAAACAATTGCAAGCTAAATTTACGACTTTACAAAAAAACATAAAAAAAAAGGAAAGTTGTACTGAAAATTCAGTACAACTTTCCTTTTTGTCTTTTCTTTATTCCGTAACTTATAAAATCGTCGTGAGACGCCCTTATAAGTTACGCACCATTTCATTTTGTGCCAAAAATTCGATCCCCAGCATCGCCAAGACCTGGCACAATGTACCCATGATCATTTAAGCATTCATCTACCGCCGCAACGTAGATTTCTACATCAGGATGTTCTTTATTGACCAACATTACCCCTTCTGGCGCTGCCACTAAACACATCAATTTAATGTTTTTAGCCCCTTTGCTCTTTAACAAGGCAATCGCTGCGGCAGCGGAACCACCAGTAGCTAACATTGGATCAATTAAGATGAAATCACGTTCTGTGATGTCATTTGGTAATTTACAGTAATATTCTACAGGCAATAAGGTCTCGGGATCACGATAAAGGCCAATATGTCCCACTTTCGCTGCAGGGATAATCCGTATCACCCCATTGAGCATCCCCAGTCCAGCACGTAAAATAGGCACAACACCTAATTTTTTACCTGCTACCACCTTGCTTCTACATTTCACTACAGGTGTTTCAATTTCAACTTCGACAAGAGGTAAATCTCGCGTAATTTCAAATGCCATGAGCATGGAAATTTCCTCTAATAATTCACGAAACTCCTTCGTGCCAGTTTTTACATCACGCATTAACGTTAGTTTATGTTGAATCAAAGGATGTTCAATAATTTTTACTTGCATGCTACATTTCCTACCTTTCTTTACTCCATTGGCTATTTTATAATAAATTCACAAAAAAAAGCAACCCTCAATTCTGCTTTTCAGAGAAAATGTTGCGTGTCTTTTTAACACGCAACATGTAATCATTTATAAATTAAGCATATAATGGATGTTTTTTACACAAATCAGCAATCAATTTAATTGCATGCTGTTGCACAGCATGATCTTCTGGCGAGTTAATTACCATTGCAATAATATCACCAACAATCTCCATATCTGCTTCTTTCATACCACGAGAAGTCAAAGCAGCAGTACCAATGCGAATACCACTTGTAACAAAAGGACTAGTTGGATCATAAGGAATGGCGTTTTTATTAACAGTAACCCCTATTTTATCCAGTAATTTTTCCGCATCTTTACCTGTAATGTTTTGTGGGCGCAAATCAACCAAAATCAAATGATTATCCGTACCACCCGAAACTAACGTAAAACCAGCTTTTATAAGCCTAGCAGCTAATGCTGCAGCATTGTTTACGATTTGTTCTTGATAGAATTTAAATTCTTCACTTAGCGCTTCTTTAAAAGATACTGCTTTTGCGGCAATTACGTGCATCAAAGGACCACCTTGCATACCAGGGAATACGGATTTATCCACAATCGGCGCAAGATCTGCACGACACATAATCACACCACCACGCGGACCGCGCAAGGTTTTGTGAGTCGTAGTCGTAACAATATCAGCATGTCCAATAGGGGTAGGATGCAAACCAGCTGCTACTAAACCAGCAATATGAGCCATATCAACCATGAGCAATGCCCCTGATTCCCGCGCAATTTCTCCCATCCGCGCAAAATCAATCATCCTTGGATACGCACTCGCGCCAGCCACAATCATTTTAGGACGATGTTTCATCGCTAGTTCAGCGACTTCATCATAATTGATTCGGTGATTCACTTCATCCACACCATAAGGAATGATGTTGAAACATTTACCGGAAATATTAACAGGACTACCATGAGTCAAATGTCCACCATGAGCTAAATTCATACCTAAAATTGTGTCACCAGGCTTTAAGAAAGCAAAATATACGGCCGTATTGGCTTGCGCACCAGAATGGGGTTGCACATTTGCATGCTCTGCACCAAATAATTTTTTCACGCGATCAATGGCCAATTGCTCTACTACATCTACATGCTCACAACCGCCATAATAACGACGCCCGGGATAACCCTCGGCATACTTATTCGTTAACACAGATCCCTGGGCTTCCATAACAGCTTTACTAACAAAATTTTCTGATGCAATTAACTCAAGTTTATTTTGTTGCCTATGAAGTTCTAGATCAATAGCCTTTGCGATTTCCGGATCAAAACTAGTAAGTATACTCATGTAATTTTCCCCCGCATTTATATTTTTTTTGATTTGGTTTCCACTCATTCATACACAGCCCGTGACCCACCAATTAATTTAGGGCGAGTTCGCGCTGCAATTACCAATGCCTGTCCAATATTTTTTTGTGCAAGACGTACTGGCACAGCCACAGCCTTAAGATGCATACCGATTAAGGTATTACCAATGTCTAGTCCAGCATGAGCTTGGATGGCTTCCACAACTACAGGTTGCTCAAAGTCCCCCATAGCCTGGGCTCCTAGTGCACCACCCGCCTTAGGAACTGGAACTACCATCACCTCATTCAAATGATAAGCCTGAGCAGCTTTTGTTTCCATAACCAAAGCCCGATTTAAGTGTTCACAGCACTGCACAGCCAGATGAATACCATCTTGCGTACATACCTGACGCAAACTACCTAATATCGCCTGGGCTACGTCGGTAGAACCTGCTGAACCAATCTTTGACCCTAGTACTTCACTCGTGCTACAGCCCACCACCAAAATTTGACCTGGGCTAAGATTAGCCACCTGAAGCAATTCGGTCACCACTTGTATGGTTTGATCTTTTATTAAGTCAAGGTCAGCGCTCATCCCATTCACTCCTGTCCTTACTTAGGCATCCGAAAGAAACCAGATGCCTTATTCCCTAAAAAATTATTCTTCCATTTGAGAGATTTTATCCACCCTACGCCCGTGACGGCCGCCTGCAAATTCCGTCTTGAGCCAAGTTGTGACAATCATTCTTGCCAAACCTGGGCCAATCACTCTCTCTCCCATGGCCAGTATATTCGCATTATTGTGTTCTCGTGACATTTGGGCTGAAAATACATCATGGCAAAGAGCGGCACGAATGCCTTTGATCTTGTTAGCGGCCATGCTGATACCAATTCCTGTACCACAAATCACAATCCCATAATTGCATTGACCAGAAAGCACTGCCTGACCAACTTTTTGCGCAATATCTGGATAATCCACGGATTCAGCAGAATGTGTACCAACATCACAACATTCAATCTGTAGTTCTGTTAATAACTCTTTAATTTCTGCTTTTAAGTTGAAACCACCATGATCACTACCAATTGCAACAAACATTTTCATCCTCCAACTACTTCATCTAAATTAGAATACTCTCGCTTCCCTAAGCGAGAACATTTACCGCCTTCTAGCAAGAGCCAATTCTCCTACTGAGGGGCTCCATCTGGCTTTCGTTTTATGTATTCACTGGTCATTTTTCGCGATTTACTCCGCTATCTCCTGCTAACATTTCCATATTTTCTAATAAAATTTCCCTTATCACGCAATAATCGTCATAAAAGCATACTAAAAAGCACATGCAATCCCAATAAAATGAGTACAATTCCCCCTATAAGTTCTGCACGTTTCCCAACATAATGACCAATCCGTTGTCCTAGCCCTAACCCTAGCACCCCAATCACAAATATTACCGTGCCTAAAATAAGACTTAGCTTAAGCAAATTAACATCCATCATCCCCATACTAAAACCAGCTGCTAACGCATCAATGCTCACACTTGTTGCAAGCAAGTATAGAGAAATCCCCTCAAGGGGATGATCACCTGTTTTTTTTTGCTCACCAGGATATAAACTTTCCTTAATCATATATATGCCCAAACCAGCCAAAACTAATGCTCCTAAAATGCTAGCCCAGTCTTCTATGGCTACAACAGAACAATCGCTGCTATAGATTCCCATCTCTTCCACCATCACACCAAAAAAATGTCCTATGTAATAGCCAGACAAGATGAGTACAATATGAAAGAGCGCAAAAGTAACCGCAGCGCGAAATATGATTCGTAGTTTCATCGATCTCATCCCAATGGGAATCGCCACTGAAAATAAATCAGTACCTAAGGCCATACTTAATACCACCAACTCAACACTACTCAACATTCCCACCTCCACAACTTAGGCATCATACAAAAGCTTGGCGTCTCTATATCGCAAGAAAAACAACTCATCAGATGCCTTATATATATGTAGAGATAATTCGGGATATGTTAGCCTTTGATAATCTGGTAGCCACTGGCCTTACGTAGGCGATTCATTACCGCAAGCCCTAATCCGTCCTCAGCAATCCCCTCGGCGAAAATAATATCGACGGGATGCTCATCATAACTACGCAATGCGGTATATAAATTCGCTGCAAATTCATCGGTTCGTTCCCGTGAACCATATATTACCGTAGCTACATTAGCAGGTAATGTCTCTGCCGTCTCAGCAGAAACGATCGCCCCCACTTTTCGACCCGCGGCCAACGCGCTTTTGACTTCTTGCAAGATTAATTCCGCAATGCGAGGATAGGGTCCCTCAAATAAAACCATCGGAGCAAGCGGTGCATAGTGCGTGTATTTCATGCCCGGCGCTCTAGGGATATAGTCTTCACCACCGCCTAATGCGGGATCAATTTCTACTTCCCCCAAGGTCTCCATCAGCATTTCTAATGTAATTCCACCAGGTCTAAGCAAGGTCGGAACAGGCGTGGTACAATCCACTACCGTTGACTCTACACCAATATCACAATCTCCCGCATCAATCACAGCCTCAATCCGACCATCAAGATCAGCCAATACTCCTTCGGCACTGGTCGGACTAGGACGCCCTGATGTATTCGCACTAGGTGCCGCAATGGGTACGCCTGCAAGGGCAATGAGTTCACGAGCAATCTTAGAAGCCGGCAAGCGAACTGCTACCGTATCTAAACCACCCGATACAATGTCAGGCACTATGCTTGTACGCTTGAACACCACAGTAAGTGGTCCTGGCCAATATTTGTCAATGAGCGCCTGCGCATTCGCTGGAATCTCCGTCACTAACTGATTTAGTTCTTGCGGATGAGCAATATGTAAAATCAGCGGATTATCAGAAGGCCTCCCCTTTGCCTGATAAATCTTCGCCACCGCCTCGGCATCTAACCCATTTGCTCCCAATCCATACACCGTCTCTGTGGGAAAGGCCACGAGTTTACCTTGTCTAAGTAGTTCCGCTGCCTGCTGTAGACTCTGCAGATCTGGTTCTTCTTTGTGAACCTTAAAATATTTTGTTTTCATAACAATTCATCACCTTTACTTCTCTGTAAGCACCACCACTCGCTCAATTCCACCATAATCTTTTACAATCCCACTGACTTTGAAGAAATCCGTGGCTTCGGCGATCGCTGCCACGACCTGTGCTTGATCAATTCCGACCTCCATGGCAATGAATCCGCCCGTTGCCAGATAGTTTCGTCCCTCTTCAATAATACGCCGATAAAAATCTAGGCCATCTTTGCCACCATCTAAGGCCAAACTAGGCTCTTGTTGCACCTCCGGCGTCAACCCTGCAATATCAGCTGCCGGGATATATGGAGGATTAGACAAAATAGCATGGAACTTTCTTCCTGATACAGGACCAAATAAATCACCTTGACAGAAACTAAGGCGCTCCGCAACTTGATGTTTATCAGCATTCCCCCGCGCAACGGCGATCGCCTTTGAAGAAATATCAATGGTTGTTCCTTTAGCCTCTGGCAAATTCACTAACATACTAATGCAAATCGCACCACTTCCTGTCCCAATATCCAAAATTTCAGGACGCTCTACTGCTGCTAACAAATTAAGAGCCGTCTCTACTAAAATCTCTGTATCAGGGCGCGGAATCAGCACTGCTGGTGTGACCTGAAAATCTAATCCCATAAATTCTTTGCTTCCTGTAATATAAGCAACCGGCAAACGGGATGCACGTTTTTTAACGGCCTCACGAAAAGTAGCCAACTCTCGTTCTTCTAACGGTTGATCAAAATGGACATATAAATACAACCGATCTTTTTGCAAAACATGGGAAAGCAGTACTTCTGCATCAAGGCGTGGATTTTCCACGCCTTTTTCGCCAAAGTACTGCCGCGTCCATTTTAAAATTGTATCAATGCGCCAAACATTTTTATTATTCTTCATATTAATCCGCTCTTTGCATACGTTTACTTTGATCGGTCGCGATCAAGACATTAATGATTTCATCAATATCGCCATTCAGTACAAAATCAAGTTTATGCAATGTTAAGCCAACACGATGATCGGTGACTCTACCTTGTGGGAAATTATACGTACGAATGCGTTCACTACGATCGCCGGTACCTACTTGGCTTTTACGTTCCTCAGCCGTTTCCGCCTGCTGAGCTGCTTGCGCCATTTCTAATACCTTAGAGCGAAGAACACGCATGCACTTGTCCTTATTCTTAAGCTGGGACTTTTCATCCTGACATTGTACAACTACCCCAGTAGGGATATGTACAATTCGTACTGCAGACTCCGTTTTATTAACATGCTGTCCGCCAGCACCACTAGCGCAATAGGTATCAATCCGCAAATCATTGGCATTAATGACTACGTCTACTTCTTCCGCTTCTACAAGCACAGCTACCGTTACTGTAGAGGTGTGAATTCGTCCACTAGATTCGGTGGTTGGCACCCGTTGCACACGATGTACACCGCTTTCGTATTTTAAACGACTATAAGCACCTTCCCCATCAATAACAAAAACAACTTCTTTAAAGCCGCCTGAATCAGGAGCATTCGCATCTAATATTTCCGTACGCCAGCCATGATCATCGGCATAACGAGTATACATGCGGAATAAATCTCCCGCAAATAAAGCAGCCTCATCGCCACCAGCTCCACCACGAATCTCAACAATTACGCTTTTCTCATCATTAGGATCTTTCGGCAATAACAAGATCCGTAATTCTTCATCTAATATTTCATTTTTGCTTTTCAGTTCTGCTAGCTCTGCGGTAACCATCTGGCGGAAATCATTATCTAATTTATCGTTAAGCATTTCCAAGGCATCAGCAATTCCTTGGTTTACTTCTTTTTGCTCACGAAATTTTGCGACAATCGGTGTTAACTTAGAATGAGCCTTGGCATGTTTTTGCCATTCTGTCATATTGGCAAGAATAGAAGGATCACTAATTAAATTTTCTAATTCCGTATGTCTATCTTCAATGGCCTGTAATTTATCAAGCATGATTCTTACTCCTCTAAAAGAACTGATTGCAAAATGCTCAGCGCCTAGAGCCTCTGAACATTTTGCCTCAATCTCTGTTTTTTTATTCGATTATCCCACTTCGATCAGCGGGGTGTCTCCACTCGTTGGGTGATTTTTTACTCTGTTTCTGCAATTGGACGAACGGCTTCTAGAGAACGGATTGCCACTTCCAGTTGATCATCGCTAGGTTCACGGGTCGTTAATTTTTGTAGCAATAACCCGGGCATAATGGCGACTTTAACCCATGCAGCTTCACTTTTGCCCGCAAAACGAATAATTTCATAAGCAACTCCTGCTACGACTGGCATTAATACAACTCGCGATACAATGCGCAACCACAAATCTGGCCAGCCTAAAAACGCAAACATAATAATACTCACAATCATCACAATGAGCAGAAAATTAGTACCACACCTTGGATGCAAGGTGCTATAGGTGCGCACATGCTCTACATCTAGTGGCACGCCAGCCTCATAGGCATGAATGGTTTTATGCTCTGCACCATGATATTCAAAAACCCGATGAATATCCTTCATTCTGGAAATCGCCATAATATAGATTAAAAAGATGGTAAATCGCAGTACACCTTCTAGTAAATTTAACAATCTAGGGTCTTGAACCCCACTATGAATATATTTTGCAGCATAGGTAGGAATAATCACAAACAGCAGAATCGCTAGCCCTAATGAAAATACCATGGTCATTGCAATTTCTTTGTTGGATAATTCTTCACCTTCATCACCAGCGGCCTGAGCAGAAAAAGATAAGGCCCGCAGACCCTGCACCAACGATTCAATCAGTGCCACAACACCTCTCACCATGGGCTTTTTTAAAATAGGATACTTATCACCAATCGGTACAAAGGATTCGGTTTTTACTATAATTTCGCCTGAGGGTTCTCTTACGGCAGTCGCAATCAAACCTGGTCCACGCATCATGACACCTTCAATTACCGCTTGCCCACCAATACTTACTTTTGGTTTCACAGTACCTTCTCCTCTCCTATAGGGGCTACCTATCTAACAATTCAATGACTCCTACGTCTATCACTGGGAACTTCCTTATCGTACTTCAGGTGAGGCTTCTCATCTGCAGTCCTAGCTAGTTTACTTTTATTCACTTCGTTATGACAATTCATTGCGCACAGATATAACTGTAGCAGAGCATCGCTGCTCTGCTACCCAGTTTTTAGGCCTGTGTACCATAACGTTTATTGAATTTTTCAACACGTCCACCAGCAGTAATATTACGTTGCTGACCAGTAAAGAACGGATGACATTTTGAGCACACATCAATACGTAATTCTTTCTTAACAGAACCCGTTAGAAAAGTGTTACCACAACCACACGTTACTTTTGATTCACCATAATTCGGATGAATTTTTTCTTTCATTTATTGCACCTCACTTCAAAGCCACTTGTGTTTTTACCAGACAATTGTAGCATAACCACACCACAGACGCAATACTATTTCACTCACCAACAGTATATTATTTTTGAAAGCAACAAATCTTTCTCTATTTATAAAAATTTTACGTTAAGAACCATTATTTATTATATACATTCATTGCCTTATCGAGCCCTTGCTTAACCACGCATTGCACCGCTTCCACGCTTTTTAAGATCGCTTCCCGCAATAATGGTTGTTCTTCTACCGTAAAAGTGCTTAACACATGATCTACTACTTGCCAGCCTGTTTGTGGGCGATCAATCCCAATCCGTATCCGTGCAAAATTATCTTTGGGCAAATGCGTCAATAAGGATTCAATCCCCTTATGTCCACCAGTTCCCCCCTTCATCCGCAACCGCAATCGTCCGATGGGTAAATCCATATCATCAAAAATAACCACAATGTCTTCCACCGGAACCTTATACCAACGCGCCAATTCTCCCACTGCCACACCACTCAAGTTCATAAAGGTTTGTGGCTTTACAAGTACGATCTGTTCTTCTCCACGATATTCAGCAATCAATGCTTGACTGCGTTTTTTCCATGATTGAATGCCAAGCTTACTCGCAAGCTCATCCACAGCCATAAATCCAACATTATGCCGCGTCTCGCTATATTCTTTCCCCGGATTCCCGAGGCCCACGATTATTTTCACTGCTTACTTTCCTCCGCTTCCCCTAAAATTTCATCTACCGTCACAAATTGGTACCCTTGCCCAGCGAGAGTTTGGATGATGCGCCTTGTAGCTTCCACACTCTGTATGCGCGAAGCCTTCCCCGCAATACCATCACCATCGTGAAGTAGGATAATCGATCCATGTCTAACTTTTTCTACCGTACGATCCACAATCACTTCTACTCCCGGATTCGTCCAGTCCCGACTCATGACGGACCATTCAACCACCTTAAGACCACGTTCAGCCATCATTTCCATTACTGCTGGATCTCGAAAACCATGAGGAGGGCGCACCACATGGGGTGCCGTTCCGGTAATTGCCGCAATCGCTTTATTGGTACGATCAATTTCTTCTGCTATTTTTTTTCGGTCACCTTTTAATAAATCTACATGGTGATAAGTATGATTCCCGATTTGATGTCCCTCACGAACAATCCGCGCTACTAATTCTGGATATTTTTCCACGTTTTCGCCTACCACAAAAAAGGTAGCATGCACTTGATTTTCTTTTAATATGTCAAGAATCTGCTCCGTATAAGGAGAATAAGGACCGTCATCAAAAGTCAACGCCACTATTTTTCTGGTGGTTTGCGACTCAAAAAACACCCTGCCAAAGACATTGTTTTCTGGCAACACCGCACATAACGTCAAAACAACTCCTGCAATAATCCCAATCACTGCTAATCCAATACCCATACGCCTAGGAATCCTAAACATACTCCGATACCCTACACTAAGTCCAATTAGTACAATCGCTGTTACGATTCCCAGCATACTCACCAATCGGATATTACCATCAAACATGAACATTCTCCATTTCTTTAAACAGGATTAGCCACTTTCCCTGAGAGTCCATCGTATAACCGTCCTCTACAAATCCCCACTTTTCATACACTCGAATGGCAGCCTTATTTTCCGGTCGCACTTCAAGCCGCACCCTTTTCACTTGCTTCGCCTTAAAATAATCAATTGCTTTCCCCAGTAATTGACTGGCAACACCACATCCCCGCGCCTTTGGCGCGACTGCAATGGACAAAATACGTGCATTGGCTGTTTGCGTTGGTGTCATAGCAGATTGTAAAAATGCGATTTTATTCATAACAATGACTTTTATCGGGTGCAAACCAAAACCATATTGTCCCGTTAGCCAGCGCCACGCCCATTTCACCAAATGTCCACCCCACAAAGCCCGTAGCCATAGCCCTAATAGCCTTGTAGGTGCAAAGCAATATCCAACATAAGGTCCATCCACCAAGCGTGCAAGCAGAGCCGCTTCTGGCTCTGCCTGATAGACCAAGGTAAATACATCTTGCATGGCTTGCGGTTTTGGCAAACGTCCACCACAATGATGCAAAACACTTTCTTGAAAACACTCTGTAAATAATGCCGCAATCACTGGGATATCAGCCAATTGCGCTTGTTCAATCACAACTTCCCTTTTGTTTTCAAATGATGATCCTATCATTAACATCACCAGCCTTAATGGGATTATACCATATCATTCGCTGCATGCAATACGAGGAAAAAAATAATAAAGCAGGGCGCGATACCGCGCCCTGCTTCACTCCCTAGCTATTACTCTTCAAACATTTTACTAACAGGAAGTTCATTAAAAATCCGTAGAATTGCCTCACCCAATAAAGGTGCCATGGACAATACTTTAATTTTTGAAATTTCTTTTTCTGCTGGTAATGGGATCGTATTGGTAATAACCAGTTCTTTAATTACTGAGGCTTGAATACGAGAAATCGCAGGATCACTGAGCACACCATGAGTACAGCATGCATACACTTCTTTCGCACCATACTTCATCAATGCATTTGCACCTTCAGTAAGGGAACCAGCAGTATCTACGATATCGTCAATCATAACGGCCGTTCTACCAGCCACATTACCAATCAGATTCATAACTTCAGCCACCCCGGGCATCGGGCGACGTTTTTCAATAATAGCAATCGGCGCATGCAATCGGTCGGCTAGTTGTCTAGCACGAGTTACACCACCTAAATCCGGAGATACCACAATGAGATCATCCAAATTTTTGGAACGAATATAATCTGCCAAGATCGGCACCCCTGGCAAATGGTCTACGGGAATATCAAAAAATCCTTGAATTTGTCCAGCATGCAAATCAACGGTCATCACACGGTTGACTCCGGATGTGGTCAGCAAATTCGCTACTAACTTAGCCGAAATCGGCTCACGACCACGAGTTTTTCGATCTTGCCGAGCGTAAGCATAATAAGGAACAACAGCTGTAATAGAACGCGCAGAAGCCCGTTTGGCAGCATCTACCATAATGAGTAGTTCCATCATGCTGTCATTCACAGGATTACAAGTAGGTTGCACAATAAATACATCTTTACCGCGCACACTCTCATCAATAATGACTTGAGTTTCTCCGTTATTAAAATGCCCAACAAAAGCATTCCCTAGGGTAAGGCCCAAATGGCTAGCAATTTCCTTCGCCAATTCTGGGTTAGAATTACCGGAAAAAATTCGTAATCGCTTAATATCTTCTGACATA